>Ga0157370_10003211_pt1 | contig 19328 bp, 20 predicted proteins | sample C35metaG_FD_113463 | JGI IMG/M metagenome (GOLD analysis project Ga0157370, IMG submission 113463) | Corn rhizosphere microbial communities from Kellogg Biological Station, Michigan, USA - C3-5 metaG | ecosystem: Host-associated > Plants > Roots > Rhizosphere > Soil | place: USA: Michigan...
AAAATCGCGAAACCCTCGCGCACCGCCGGGTCCTTGTCGCCGCGGCGCCGTGTCAGGCCTTCGGCGAAACGCAGAATATCGCCGGTGATGAAGGTCGTGTTGATCGCGAGGCCGAAGCGCGCGCCGACGGGATTCTGAATGCCCATCGCCGCCACCAGGAAAATCGCGGCCCAGGCGGCGCCGCCAAACACATCGGCGAGCAGGATCAGCACCGCCTCGCCGATGAGGAGCAGAACGGGCGGGAGGTAGCGCAGCAGGAGGAATGCCGCGACCGCGGCGAGAAAGAAGATCGCGAGCAGCCCCGCATAGTCCCAAGCCGGCAAGTCGGCGCGGCGAAACAGGGCGAGCCCCATCAGCACCGTGTTTCCGGTCATCATCCCGGCAAACGCGTGGTAGCGCAGAAATCCGATCGCGTCGGCATAGCCGCCGATCACGGCGAAGGCGATCGCGGCGGCCAAGCGCTCAGGCCGAGCGGGCGATACTCGGGGCGAGTGCCCGCTCGCGCGGCAAGGAGAAGGTCACGGTGGTGCCGACATTCTTCTGGCTGTCGATGCGCAGCTTGCCGCCATGCAGCTCGACGAGGCCGATGGCGAGCGGCAGGCCGAGGCCGGTGCCGGGATGCCGCCGGCTCCACGGGCTCGCCACCTGTCCGAAGCGCGTGACCGCGGTCTCGACCTCATGCGCGTCCATGCCGATGCCCTGGTCGGCGACCGAGATATGGAATCCGCTGTCATCGAATTGCGCCGAGAGCAGCACGCGCTCGCCCGCCTCGCTGAACTTGATCGCGTTGGTGATGAGATTGAGCAGCACCTGCTTGAGCTTCAGCGAATCCGCCCGGAGGCGCGGCAGGCTGGCCGGCAGATCGATATCGATCTCGACGTCGAGGGCGCGGGCGCGCTCGCCGACGAGCTGCATCACGTCGCGCATCAGGGTCGGGATCTCGGTCTCCTCCTCGTCGAGCTCGATCTTGCCTGCTTCGAGCTTCGAGACGTCGAGGATGTCGCCGATGATGCCGAGGAGATGCTGCGCGCTGGTGCAGATGTCGCGAGCATAGCCGATATAGCGCGGGCTGCCGAGCGGCCCCATATGCTGATCCGCCATCACCTGGCTGAAGCCGATGATGGCGTTGAGCGGCGTCCGCAGCTCGTGGCTCATATTGGCGAGGAACTCGGTCTTGCTGCGGCTGGCGATCTCGGCCTCTTCCTTGGCCTGCACGAGGGCGAGCTCGGCGGCCTTGCGGTCGGTGATGTCGAGGGAGGCGGTGACGACGAGGTTCGGCCGGCCGGCGGGGTCGCGCAGCAAGGCCTTGCTGGTCAGCAGCACGCGGCGCTTGCCGCTGCCGGAGGGCAGGACCTCTTCGAAGGCGCCCGGCTGATCGAGCCCGGCGATGATGCGCCGGTCGCGCTCCATCGCCGCATGCGCCGGCAGATCGTCGCGCACCTCGACCGGGCTGAGGCCGATGATCTGGCTCGCCGGCTTGCCGATGCGGCGCGAGAACCAGTCATTGACGAACACATAGCGGCCCTCGCGGTCGGTCGCGGCGACCATCACGGGGACCGCATCGATGACGCGCATCAGCAGCTGGTGGCTTTCGTTGAGCGCGTCGCGGTGGCGCTCGGCCTCGGCGGCGATCTTCTGCTCGAGCGCCGAGGCGCGCTCCTTGAGCTCGATCTGCTGGTGCCGCAGCGTCAAGAGGTTGCGCGAGCGCACGCGGAACTCGTGATGATCGACCGGGCTCAAAAGGAAGTCGGTGGCGCCGGCCTCGAGCGCCTGGTAGCGCAGGTCGCGGTCCTCATAGGCGGTGATGACGATCACCGGTACATCGGCGCAGGCCGGGATGGCGCGGAAGCGGCGGATGAACTCGGCGCCGTCGAGCTCCGGCATGTTGAAATCGGTGATGAGGAGGTCCGGCGGCGTCGCGGCCCCGGTGTCGAGCACCTTTTGGGGCCGATCGAATATCTTGACCTCGATGCCGTCGGCCAAGGTCTTGGCCAGGCGCTCGAGAATCTTCAGATTGGTCGCGCGATCTTCGACAATCGCGACGGTTTGCGGGCTGAGCTGCGTTTCTGCCTTTGCCACCGAGGACGTCCGAAAGAAGGTTCGTCGAGTATCGGCGCGAAGCGCGTGGCGCTGCAAGCCCCCACGTTGCGCCGCTTCAAGAATGCTTAAACCATGATGAAGAAAGGTTAAGAAAGCGTTAGCTCGCCATTAACCATGCGCGTTCTTGAACTGTTTCGCGAGCGCGAGACTCTGGCCCTGATAATTCGATTTGAGTCCGGCGCCATAGAGCCGGTCGGGCTTGCCGGCCATGCGCTCATACTGGAGCCAGCCGACGGTTTGGCCGTGCTCCAAGGTGAAGGGCACTTCGTGCGAGCGCACTTCGAGCACGGCTTTCGAGACGGCATCGCCCCAGCCGAAGCCCGGATCGAAGAAGCCGGCGTAATGCACGCGGAATTCCCCGACCGAGGTATCGTAAGCCACCATCTCCGCGGCGTAATCGGGCGGAATGCGCACCGCCTCGCGGGTCACGAGAATGTAAAAATCATTGGGATCGAGGATCAGCGGCGGATCGCGGTGGTAATGAATCGGTTCCCAGAAATCCGTCGGGTCGTATTGGGCGATCTTCTCGACATCGATGCGGTCGGTGTGCTTCTTGGCGCGATAGCCGATGAGGCTCCCCGGCCCCTCGCCATGCAGGTCGACCGAGAGGCGCAGCATCTTGCGTTCGCTGAAATCCTGCGCCGAGTCGTCGGCGAAGACGAGCTGCCCGCTGTCATGGAGACGCTGCAACTCGCTGACCGCGATGATCGGCGAGCCGCGCCGGAAGCGCAGCTGGTTGAGGCGCGAGCCGGCATGGACGACGACGCTGAAGGTGCGCGGCGCGATCTCGACATAGAGCGGGCCCTGATAGCCGCGCTCGAGCCGGTCGAAATGGCTCGAGCGATCGCCGATGAGCCGCGTCAGGATGTCGAGCCGGCCGGTCGAGCTCTTGGGATTGGCGAAGGCGATGACGCCGCTCTTCAAATGGAGCTCTTCGAGCAGCGGCACGACATAGACGCAGCCGCGCTCCAGCACCGCGCCGCTGCTGATATCGACGGGATAGGCGTCGAGTTGGCGCATCTTGTCGAGGACGGTGCTGTCGGGGCCGGGGAGAAAGCTCGCCCGCACCCGCCAGGCAGTCGCGCCGAGCCGCAGATCGATGCTCGCGGGCTGGATCTGGTCGGCCAGGATCTCGGTCTTCGACCAGATCTCGTGCTCGCGGACCATGTTGTTGATCGCCTGGAACGGCAGGATGCCGGTCCGCGCGGCGTTGCGCGCATCTTCGGGGAAGAGACTCTTGGCCGGGCTCTCGGTCATGGCGGCGAGTGTAGTCGCCGCCGCGGGCCGGTCAAAGCGCTGCCGCGGGACGTCTCAGTCCGCGCGATAGGCGGCGTCCGCCGCTCATTCGAAGCCCGATTCCGGTATCTCCGCCTCTGCGACGGCATGAGCCGTATCGGCGCGGAAGGCTTCGAGCGAGCGCTCCCAAAACCGGTCGAGCCATTGCCGCATGACGCTGAGCCCCGCTGGATCGATCTGATAGACGCGCTTGGCGCCTTCGGCGCGGTCGGAGACGAGCCCCGCCTTCTTGAGGACGCGCAGATGCTGCGACACTGCCGGGCGGCTGATCGGCAGGTCGAGGGCCAGCGCGCCGACCGATTGCGGCTGTGCCGCGAGGCGCTCGAAAATCTCCCGCCGAGTCGGGTCGGCGAGGGCGATGACGACATTCGAAAAGGGGGATACGCCGCTCCGTAAGTCTCCGCTTACGGCGAGCGCGTGCTTATGGTCTGTCAAGCGTCAAATGTCAGGCTTGCTTCGCCTACCCCTTCAAATCGTGCGGTGACCTGGGCGCCGGCGGGCGCGTCATACATGCCAGTGTGGCTGCCGGTCGTGACGATATCGCGACGCTTCAGCGGATGGCCGCGCCGCGCCGCGTGATTGGCAAGCCAGGCAAGAAGCCGGCGCGGATGCCCGCCCGGCGTGCCGGCGGCGGCGCGGCGAACCTCCTTGCCGTCGATGAGCAGCATCGCGCGCGGCGTCCGCACATCGAGGTGCCGCCAATCCGCGATCGGCGGCCCATAGCAGAACCCGCCATTGTTCAGCAGGTCGGCGAGCGGTGCGAATTCCGGCACGCGACGGCGATCGACGAAGCTCGATTCGAGAATCTCGATCGCGACATGCATCGCATCGACCGCTTCCCAGACCTCGTCCTCGCCATAGGGAAGGGGCCGCGGCGGCAGGTCGCGCGCAAAGCTGAAGGCAAGCTCGGCCTCGACCGTGCGCAGCGCATTGGGGCGGAGCGCGAACCGCGCCGGGCTCGGCTTCACCCGGTCGGCGAGAAGGGGCCCCGCCTGCGGCTCTGCCTCGGGGCTGGAGGCGCCCGCTTTCCAGCCGGCGATGGTGCCGTTAAGGCCGCGCAGCATCGCCTCCTGCACGGCATAGGCTTCGTCGCTGCTTGAAGGTGCTTCGGCCGCGCCGAGCGCGGCGATCCGGTTTCCGCTTCGCCGCGCCTCGATGAGATTTGCGGCGAGCGAGTCAACGTCCATGGAAGCTGGCATTGCCCGCGAGATAATCCATCGCGGCCTGAACGCCGCCGCTCGAATGCTTGACGCCCGCGGCCGCCAATCCCATCTCGACGCCCGCCAGCGCGCCGGCCAGCATCAACTCGTTGACCCAGCCGAGATGGCCGATGCGGAACACTTTGCCCGCGACTTTGCCGAGCCCGGCGCCGAGCGAGAGATCGAAGCGCTCGAGGATGACCGCGCGCACCGCGTCGGCGTTGGCGCCCTCGGGCAGGAGCACCGCGGTCAGCGCGCTCGCATAGGCGCGGGGATCGGCGCACAGCACTTCGAGCCCCCATTGGCGCACCGCGCGGCGCGTTGCCTCGGCGAGGCGATCATGCCGCGCGAAGACGTTGTCGAGGCCTTCCTCCTCGAGCATTGCGACCGCTTCCTTGAGACCGAAGAAATGGCCGGTCGCGGGCGTGTAAGGATAAAGCCCCGTCTCATTCGCATCGATCATCGGCTGCCACTCGAAATAGGCGCGCGGCAGCTTCGCCGTCTTGTTGGCGGCGAGCGCTTTCTTCGAGATCGCGTTGAAGCCGAGCCCCGGCGGCAGCATCAGGCCTTTCTGCGAGCCGCCGATGGCGACGTCGACGCCCCATTCGTCGTGGCGATAGTCATGGACGCCCAGCGAGGAAATGGTGTCGACCAGCAGCAGCGCGGGATGCTTGGCGCGATCGAGCGCCTGGCGGATCGCCGGCACCGCACTGATGACGCCGGTCGAGGTCTCGCTGTGAACGACCATGACGGCTTTGATGGCGTGGCCCTTATCGGCGGTCAGCCGGCGCTCCGCCTCGGCCGCGTCGATCGGATGGCGCCAATCGCCCGGCACGAACTCGATTTGCAGCCCATGTCGCTCGGCCATGATGCGCCACAGCGTCGCGAATTGCCCGGTCTCGAAGGCGAGCACCTTGTCGCCCGGCGACAGCGTGTTGAGCAGCGCGGTTTCCCAGGCGCCGGTGCCCGAGGAGGGAAAGATCGTCACCGGTCCGGCGGTCTTGAACAGCCGGCGCATGCCGGCGCAAACCGTCTTGCACAGCTCGACATAGTCGGGCCCACGGTGATCGATGATCGGGTTGTCCATCGCGCGAGCGACGCGATCGGGAACGTTGCTCGGTCCGGGGACGTGGAGGAAATGGCGGCCGCGCCTCACCATCTTGGCCATGGCACCGATGCTCCTTTCGGGAATGCAGCCGAGAATTTGACCGGAAGCGCGCCCGACCGCAAGTGCGGCGTCACGCCTCGCATGCTCGCCCGTCTTCCCATCGCGCAGGCGTCGCGGAAGCGGTGGGCAGGCGCCGCGCCGCCGCGCGCTCAGCTCTCGAGGCCGACGAGGCTCTTGGCGAAATCCTCGGCACGGAAAGGCCGCAGATCATCGGCGGTTTCACCCACGCCGATGAAATGGATCGGCAGGCCGAATTTATCGGCGAGCGCTACCAGCACGCCGCCTTTCGCCGTCCCATCGAGCTTCGTCATGACGAGGCCGGTGACGCCGATCATGTCGCGGAAGGTCTGGACCTGCGCATGCGCGTTCTGTCCCACCGTGGCGTCGAGCACGAGCAGCACCGCATCGGGCGCCGATGCCTCGGCCTTTTTCAGAACGCGCACGATCTTTTGCAGCTCGGCCATCAGCCCGGCCTTGTTGTGGAGCCGTCCCGCCGTGTCGATCAGCAGCACATCGGCGCCGCGGCTTTTTGCCGCTTGGAACGCATCGAAAGCGAGGCCCGCCGCATCGGCGCCTTCCTCGCGCGCGATCACCGCGGCGCCGCTGCGCTCGCCCCAGATTTTGAGCTGCTCGACCGCCGCGGCCCGGAAGGTGTCGGCGGCGGCGATCACCACCGTTTGTCCCGCATCGGCATAGGCCTTGGCGAGCTTGCCGATGGTGGTGGTCTTGCCGCTGCCATTGACGCCGACGACGAGGATGACGAAGGGCTTCTTTGCCGGATCGAGCGCGAGCGGCCGCTCGACGGGCTTCAAACTCTCGATGACGCCTTCGGCGAGCGCCGTGCGGATTTCCTCTTGCGTTGCTTCCTGATTGAAGCGCGTGCGCCGCAAGCGGTCGGTGACGCGCTGCGCTGCGCCAAGGCCGAGATCGGCGCCGATCAGCAGCTCTTCGAGTTCCTCGAGCGCGGCATCGTCGAGCTTGCGCTTGGCGACGATCGCGACGATGCCGTCGCTGAAGCGTTGCGCCGAGCGTTGCAGCCCGGATTTCAGCCGGGCGAAAAAGCCGGGCCGGTCTTCGCTCATAACAGCGCGCCCTCGATCGCCTCGGCGCCGGCGGCAACGAGCTTGAAGGCTGCGACCGAACCCACCGCCGCCTCGCCGGAGAAGCGCACCGGCGCCCAATGCTCGCTGCGCCCGAAGCCGGGCCGCTCGATCAGCACCTGCGCCACCCTGCCGATGCGCCCGGCGAGCGCGCGCGCGAGCGCAGCGGCGCCGGCTTCGCGCAAACGCGCCGCCCGCTCGCGGATCACCGCGCGCGGGACTTGCGGCATGCGCGCGGCGGGCGCGCCGGCGCGCGGGCTGAAGGGGAAGACATGGAGATAGTCGAGTTCGGCCTCGTCGATGACATCGCGCGTGCGCTGGAACATCGCCTCGTCTTCGGTCGGGAATCCGGCGATGAGATCGGCGCCCAAAGCGATGCCCGGGCGCAATGCGCGGGCGCGCCGGCATACCTCGAGCGCCTCGGCGCGCGAATGGCGGCGCTTCATGCGCTTCAAAATCAGATCGTCGCCCGCTTGAATCGAAAGATGGAGATGCGGCAAAAGCCGCTCTTCCTCGGCGATCAAGCGCCAGAGCTCGCCATCGATCTCATTGGGATCGAGCGAGGAGAGGCGCAAGCGCCGCAATTCGGGCAGGAGCCCGAGCAAGCGCCGGCACAGCTGGCCGAGCGAGGGTTGCCCCGGAAGATCGGCGCCGAAGCCGGTCAGATCGACCCCGGTCAGCACCAGTTCGCGAAAGCCCACCTCGCAGAGGGCGCGCGCCTGGCGGACGATCTCGCCCATCGGCACCGACCGGCTGTTGCCGCGGCCGAACGGAATGACGCAGAAAGTGCAGCGGTGATCGCAGCCCTGCTGCACCTCGATGAAGGCGCGGGCGCGGTTCTCGAACCCGTCGATCAAATGCGCGGCGGTTTCCTTGAGCGCCATGATGTCGCCGACGGCGATGCGCGCCGTGCCGGGGCGGTAGCTTTCGGCCCGGAGCTTCTCGGCATTGCCGAGAACGAGATCGACCTCGGCCATCGCCGCGTAGCGCTGCGGATCGATCTGCGCCGCGCAGCCGGTGACGATGAGCCGCGCTTTGGGATGGGCGCGGCGGGCGCGGCGGATCGCCTGGCGCGCTTGGCGCTCGGCCTCGGCGGTGACGGCGCAGGTGTTGACGATCACCGCGTCATCGAGTCCCGCCGCGCGGGCGTGGCCGCGAATCACCTCCGATTCAAAGGCGTTGAGCCGGCAGCCGAAGGTGACGATTTCGGGCTCGGCCATCACTCACCCGAGGAGGGAGGGATCGAGCGTGCCGGCAAAGCTCGTTGCGACCGGTCCGGTCATGATGACACGATTGTCGGCGCGCCACTCGATCGCCAGCGCGCCGCCATCGAGCAGCAGCTCGGCGCTGCGCTGGATCAAGCCGCGCCGCGCCGCACCAACCAGCGCCGCACAGGCGCCGCTGCCGCAGGCAAGCGTCAGCCCGTCGCCGCGCTCCCACACGCGCAAGCGCAAACGCTGCGGCCCAAGCACTTGCGCGACGCCGATATTGGCGCGCGCGGGAAAGATCGGGTCGCGCTCCAGCGTGGGGCCCAGCCGCGGGAGATCGATCGCCTCGGCATCGGCGACGAAAAACGTCGCATGCGGATTGCCCATGCTGGTGGCGACGGCATCGGCAAGCGGCCCGAGGCTCAGCGGCAGATGCAGCGTGTCGCAGTCGCGTGCCAAGGGAATCGCCTGCCACTCCCAGCGCGGCTCGCCCATATCGACGGCAACGCGGCCCGTGCCGGCGCGGCTCGCGGCCAGTGTTCCCGCCGCGGTCTCGATCGCGATCTCGCTGCGGTTTTCGGCGCGCATCAACCGGTCGGCGACGCAGCGAGCGCCATTGCCGCAGGCTTCGGCCTCGCTGCCATCGGCGTTGAAGATGCGCATGAAAGCGGCGGCCTCTGCCGCGCGCGGCTTTTCGAGGATCAAGACCTGATCGCAGCCGACGCCGCGATGCCGGTCGGCAATGGCGCGTGCCGCCGCCGCGCCGAGATCGGGCGCGATTCCTCGCGCGTCGATGATGACGAAATCATTGCCCAGCCCGTGCATCTTGACGAAGGCGACGGGGGGCGCGGCAGGGCTGCGCATGCCGCGCTATATAAGGAGCGGCGGGTTTTCTGTCCAACGCAAGCGGGCATGCCCGCGATGCTCTGTGAAGAGGCGCGGGACCCCGCGAGGATCCCGCGCCGATCAAGCTGTGCGCGCCGCTCGATCGCGGCGCGATAATTTAGTGCTGAACCGACGCGCCGGCCTCGGCGCCCGCTTCGCCCGAGACGGGCGGCAGCTTCGCCGATTGCGTGTGCTTCTTCGCGCTGTCCTTGGTGGCGCGGACATGCTTCTTCGCGGTGTCGGTGGTCTTCTTCTCGGTTTGGTCCATCTTGGCGCCGGTCGAAACCGCGGCGTTGCCTTCGATCGCCGCGCCGGGCGCCGGGGTGGCGGGCGTCATCTCGGCCGCGAGCGCCGGAAGGGCGGAAGCGGCAAGAAAGCCGGCGAGGGTCAAGGCACGGAGGGCGAATTTGCTGCTCATGAGGGTCCTGCTCTGGTTGTTCGTCTCGAAGGCGAGACGGCAGGACAACGGCAGCCCGGTTGCGCCAGTCCGGGGCAAAGCGGCGATATTGTGATGGCCGAATTGGGGCAAGGTTTATGGTGCGCCGCCCTGCCGCCCCCGGGTTTGACAGAAAGACCTGCACCCCTTAGGTTTCCGCCCGCTTCCCAGGAAGCAGTCAAGACCAGCGGCCCCTAAGGGCAGGCCAGTCCGCGAGTATCGCGCACTGGCCCGTTTGGGCTTGAGGTCACGCCAGCGTTTTCGAGACGGCCATGTTCGACAGTCTGAGCAACCGATTTACCGAGCTGTTCGATCGCCTGAAGCGGCGCGGCGCGCTGACCGAGGCCGATGTCGATGCGGCGATGCGCGAGATCCGCGTGGCGCTGCTCGAAGCCGATGTCGCGCTGCCGGTGGTCAAGGATTTCGTCGATGCGGTCCGGGCCAAGGCCGTCGGCCAGGACGTGCTGCGCTCGGTCTCGCCCGCCCAGATGGTGGTAAAGATCGTTCACGACAATCTGGTCGCGACCCTGGGCGAGGAAAGCGCCGGCGCGCTCAACCTCAATGCCGTGCCGCCGGTTGTGGTGATGATGGTCGGGTTGCAAGGCTCGGGCAAGACGACCAGCGCCGCAAAGCTCGCGCGGCTCTTGAAGGAGCGCGAGCGGCGCAAGGTGCTCTTGGCCTCGCTCGACGTGAACCGTCCAGCCGCGCAAGAGCAACTCGCCATCCTCGGCAAGCAGATCGACGTCGCCTCCTTGCCGGTGGTGGCGCTGGAGCGGCCGGTCGCGATCGCCAAGCGCGCGCTCGAAAGCGGCCGGCGCGAAGGCTTCGACGTGCTGATCCTCGACACGGCGGGGCGGCTTCATATCGATGAGCCGCTGATGCAGGAAGTGGCGGCGGTGCGCGATGCGACCCAGCCGACCGAGACGCTGCTGGTCGCCGACGCCTTGACCGGCCAAGATGCTGTCAATCTCGCCAAAAGCTTTGCCGAGCGCATCGGCATCACCGGCATCGTCTTAACGCGGGTCGATGGCGATGCGCGCGGCGGCGCCGCCCTCTCGATGCGCGCGGTGACGCAGCGGCCGATCAAATTCATGGGCACGGGCGAGAAGCTCGACGCCATCGAGCCGTTCCATGCCGAGCGCATCGCCTCGCGCATTCTCGGCATGGGCGACGTCGTCGGCCTCGTCGAGAAAGCCGCCGAGACGATCGATCGCGAGGAAGCGGAAAAACTCGCCAAGAAGCTGCAAAAGGGCGGCTTCGATCTCGATGACTTGGCGGCGCAGCTGAAGCAGCTCCGGAAGATGGGCGGCATGGGCGGCGTCATGGGCATGCTGCCCGGTATCAACAAGATCAAGAAGCAGCTCGATGAGGCGCGGCTCGACGAGACGCTCTTGAAACGCCAGGAAGCGATCATCGGCTCGATGACCAAGAAAGAGCGCCGCAACCCGAAAGTGATCGACGGATCGCGCCGCCGGCGCATCGCCGCCGGCTCGGGCACGAGCGTCCCCGAGATCAACCGCCTCCTGAAGCAGTATCAGGACATGGCCGACATGATGAAGCGCATGAACAAGCTCGGCAAAAAGGGCTTCGCGCGACACGGCATTCAAGGATTGCTGCCGGGCGGCGGTTTCCGTCCTCATTGATTGGACCAACGAGAGCAAGGAGCGTTCATGGGTCTCAAGATTCGGATGGCGCGGGGCGGCGCGAAGAAGCGCCCCTTCTACAGCATCGTCGTGGCGGATTCGCGCAGCCCGCGCGACGGCCGCTTCATCGAGAAGCTCGGCACCTACAACCCGATGCTCGATCGCGGCCATCCCGAGCGGCTGGTGATGAAGACCGAGCGCATCCAGCATTGGCTGAAAGCGGGCGCGCTGCCGAGCGAGCGCGTGCAGCGCTTCCTCGGCGATGCGGGACTTGCGCCCAAGCCCGAGATTCGCGAGCGGCCGAAGAAATCGGCGCCCAAGGCCAAGGCGCAGGAGCGCGCCAAGGCGGCGAGCGCCGCGGGCGAAGCGGCGGCGCCGGCGGAAGCCGCGCCGAGCGCCTGATCGGATAACGCTGAGAGATCATGCTCGCTGCACCCCCCACCAGCGCCCGCTCGCGCGGTCGCTCCCTTCCCCTCAAAGGGGGAGGGGCAACGCCCAACCTCCCCTCGAAAGGGGAAGGCGAGGACGGGGGCGACGATGCGCGCATCTGTCTCGGCGTCGTCACTGGCGCGCATGGCGTTCGCGGCCGCGTCCGCGTCAAGAGCTTCACCGCCGAGCCGCACGCGATCGCGCGCTATGGCGCGCTCGAGAGCGAGGCGGGCGAGCGGCGCTTCGAGCTCGAGATCACCGGCGCGGGCAAGGGCGTCCTCATCGCGCACATCGATGGCGTCGATGATCGCGACGCGGCCGAGCGCCTCAAAGGCACGCGGCTCTATGTGCGGCGCGCCGCGCTGCCGCCGCCCGAGGAAGAGGAATTCTATCAGGCCGACCTCGTCGGGCTCGAGGCGCGGCGCAGCGACGGCACGGTGATGGGCAAGGTGAGCGCGGTCCACGATTTCGGCGCCGGCGCCAGCCTCGAGATCGAGGACGCAGCCGGCAAAGCGCTGCTCGTGCCTTTCACGCGCTCCGCCGTGCCGCAGATCGACATCGCTGGCGGCAGCGTCGTCATCGTTCCGCCCGAGGGGCTCTTCGATGCGCCGAAACCGGAGGAGGGGGCCGACGCATGAGCGCGCCCTGGACCGCGACCGTGCTGACGATCTTCCCCGAGATGTTCCCGGGGCCGCTCGGCCATTCGCTCGCCGGCAAGGCTTTGGCCGAGGGCCGCTGGAAGCTTGCGACGGTCGATATCCGCGATTTCGCGCGCGACAAGCATCGCTCGGTCGATGACGCGCCGTTCGGCGGCGGGCCGGGCATGGTGATGCGCCCCGATGTGATCGATGCCGCGATCGCCGGAACCGACGCGCCTGGGCCTTTGCTTTGCCTGACGCCGCGCGGGCGTCCGCTCGATCAGGCGCGGGTTGAAGCGCTGGCCGCAGGGCCGGGCGTGCGGCTCCTCTGCGGGCGGTTCGAGGGCATCGATCAGCGCGTGATCGAGGCCGATGCGATCGAGGAGCTGAGTCTCGGCGATTTCGTGCTCTCGGGCGGCGAACCGGCGGCGATCGCGCTGATCGATGCCTGCGTGCGCCTTCTGCCGGGTGTGGTCGGCGATGCCGCGACGCTCGATGAGGAAAGCTTTCAGAGCGGGCTCCTCGAATATCCGCATTACACGCGGCCCCAGGAATGGCGCGGCCGCGCCGTGCCCGAAATTCTGCTCTCCGGCCATCACGAGCAGATCCGGCGCTGGCGGCGGGCACAGGCGGAGGCGGCGACGCGCGAGCGGCGCCCGGATTTATGGCAACGCTACCGTGCCCAGACGGGCGGGGCGAAATAGGTTAGGGTTCTCGAGACAGTCGGAGGCGAACATGAATTTGCTGCAATCCCTCGAGCAGGAAGAGATCAAGAAACTCGCGAGCGCGCGTGCCACGCCGGAATTCCGGCCGGGCGACACGCTGCGCGTCAGCGTCAAAGTGGTCGAGGGCGAGCGCGAGCGCATCCAGGCCTTCGAAGGTGTGTGCATTGGGCGCAAGAACGCGGGCGTCAACTCCAATTTCACGCTGCGGAAAATTTCCTATGGCGAGGGCGTCGAGCGCATCTTCCCGCTCTATTCACCGCGCATCACCGCGATCGAGGTGGTGCGGCGCGGCGCGGTGCGGCGCGCCAAGCTCTATTATCTGCGCGGGCTGCGCGGCAAGGCGGCGCGCATCGCCGAGCGCAGCCGCGACACCAGCAGCGACACTGATGGCGCCGCGGCCGAGGCCGCCACTCAGGAAAAGGCGTGAGCATGGCCAATCCCCGCACGCTGTTCGATAAGATCTGGGACGCTCACCTCGTCGAGCAGCAGCCCGACGGCACCTGCCTCCTTTATATCGACCGGCATCTCGTTCACGAGGTGACGAGCCCGCAAGCCTTCTCGGGCTTGCGGGAATCGGGCCGGACGGTGCGCCAGCCCAAGGCGACCTTGGCGACGGCCGATCACAACGTGCCGACCACCGACCGCTCGCACGGCATCGCCGAGCCCGAATCGCGCTTTCAGGTCGAGACGCTCGAGCGCAACGTCAAGGAATTCGGCATCCCCTATTTCGGGATGGACGATATCCGCCAGGGCATCGTGCATATCATCGGCCCCGAGCAGGGCATGACCCAGCCCGGCATGACCATCGTCTGCGGCGACAGCCACACCGCGACGCATGGCGCTTTCGGCGCACTCGCTTTCGGCATCGGCACCTCGGAAGTGGAGCATGTGCTGGCGACGCAGACGCTGATCCAGCGGCGCGCCAAGAACATGCTGGTCTCGGTCGAGGGTGATCTGCCCTTCGGCATCACGGCGAAGGATTTGATCCTCGCGATCATCGGCCATATCGGCACCGCCGGCGGAACCGGCCATGTCATCGAATATGCCGGCTCCGCCATCCGCAACCTGTCGATGGAAGGCCGCATGACGGTCTGCAACATGTCGATCGAGGCCGGCGCGCGCGCGGGACTCGTCGCGCCCGACGAGACGACTTTCGAATATTTGAAAGGCCGGCCGATGGCGCCCAAAGGCGCGGCTTGGGAGCAGGCGCTCGCCTTTTGGAAGACGCTGCCCTCCGATCCGGGTGCGCGCTACGACACCGAGGCAAAGCTCGACACCGCCAAGGTCGCGCCGCAAATCACCTGGGGCACGAGTCCGCAGGACGTGCTGCCGGTGACCGGCGCGGTGCCGAACCCCGCCGATGAGCGCGACCCGCTGAAGCGCCAAGCGATGGAGCGCTCGCTCCAATATATGGGCCTGACACCGGGCACGCCGCTGCAAGAGGTCAAGATCGAGCGCGCCTTTATCGGCTCTTGCACCAACGGCCGGATCGAGGATATGCGCGCCGCCGCCGCGGTCGCCAAGGGTCGCAAAGTGGCCGAGGGCGTCAACGCCCTGGTCGTACCGGGCTCCGGCCTCGTCAAGGAACAGGCCGAAGCCGAAGGGCTCGACAGGATCTTTATCGAGGCGGGCTTCGAATGGCGCGAGCCTGGCTGCTCCATGTGCCTTGCGATGAATGCCGACAAGCTCGAGCCGGGCGAGCGCTGCGCCTCGACCTCCAACCGCAATTTCGAGGGGCGGCAAGGCCGCGGCGGGCGCACGCATCTGATGAGCCCCGCCATGGCGGCGGCGGCGGCGGTCACCGGCAAGCTGACGGATATTCGCGAACTGAAATAGGTGCTGGCGGTCTCTGTCAAAAAACCGTCACGCGACTGTAAGAAAAGCGACCCCGCTCGCGCCTAAAGTGGCGCCGTCGCCGCACGCGCACGCGCGTCGGCGCGCGATCGCGAAACATGGGACGAGGGGACGGCGAATGAACAAAGCCATTCTATGGGGTCTCGCAGGCTTGGCGGCGACGCTCGCGGCCGCGTCGGCCGAGGCGAGGGATTTGAACGGCGCGGGCGGGACCGCGATCTATCCCGTCATCGCGAAATGGAGCGACGCCTACAAGAAAGAGACCGGCATCGCGGTCAATTACCAGGCCATCGGCTCGGGCGGCGGCATCAAGCAGATCACCGAGAAGACGGTTGATTTCGCCAACAGCGACAAGCCGCTGACGCCCGACGACCTCAAGAAGATCAATGTCGCGCAATTTCCGGCGGTGGTGATCTCGATCACGCCGGTGGTCAATCTCGACGGCGTGAAGCCGGGCGAGCTGACGATCAGCGGCCCCGTGCTCGCCGATATCTATCTCGGCAAGATTTCCCAATGGGACGATCCGGCGCTGAAGGCGCTCAATCCCGGCGTCAAGCTGCCGCATCAGGCGATCACCACCGTGCATCGCTCCGACGGCTCGGGCACGACCTTCAACTTCACCAACTATCTCGGCAAGGTCAGCCCCGAATGGCAGCAGAAGGTCGGTGCCGATGTCTCGGTCGACTGGCCGAACGGCGTCGGCGGCAAGGGCAATGCGGGCGTCGCCAATTACGTGCATCAGGTGAAGGGCTCGATCGGCTATGTCGAATACGCCTATGTGATGGAGAATCATCTCGCCTACACGAACATGACCAACAAGGCGGGCAAGACGGTCGCGCCCAGCATGGACGCCTTTACGGCGGCCGCGGCCAATGCCGATTTCAGCAAGGTCGAGGATTTCTATCTCATCCTCACCGACCAGCCGGGCGAGAAGAGCTGGCCGATCACGGCGGCGACCTACATGCTGATGCGCAAGGACTATCCGGCCGATCAGAATCAGCCGGTGCTGACCTTCCTCGACTGGTGCATGAAGCACGGCCAGCAGCAGGCGAGCGCTCTCGGCTACGTGCCGTTGCCCGCTCCGGTGGTGAAGCAGATCGAGGCGGCTTGGGCGAAGACGTTCAAGGGCGAGGACGGCAAGCCGCTCTGGACGGCGCAGCGCTGAGCCCGCGCGGCTCGCAACGGCGTCCGAAACCGAGCCGGATCGAAAGATCCGGCTCTCTTTTTTCCGGCGTCAGAGCCGGCGCAGAATGCCGGCGAGAACGACGCCCAACACCAGCGCGCCGAGAAGCGGCAGGGTCAGCGCCGCAATTCCGAGAAAGACGAGGAAGCCCACGGCGGAAAACGCCGCGAGGCCGAGGAAGATGAGAAAAATGCCGAGCGGTCCCGGCCGGCTGTAGCGGAACGGCGCGGCGCCGGGTTCGCTCGACCACATGAAGACGCGCGTCTCATCTTGCTGGCGATCCCGGTTCTGCGACCAGCGCGGCCGGCGCGGCTCCGGCTGGCCGGGCGGGATGATTTCGATGTCAGGCTGGCGAGGCTCGTTTCCCATCCGCCCAATGTGTGCTTGCGCCGGCCGCAAAACAAGCCAGGCTTGCGCGAAGTTCGGGCGTGCCTTAACAATCCCCCGTCGAAGCCGCGCTTCGGCCATTTTTCCGAGATTTCCGGGAGCAGGTCTCGTCATGGAGAAGTTCACCACCTTGACCGGCGTCGCCGCGCCGCTGCCGATGATCAATGTCGATACCGACAAGATCATTCCGAAGCAGCATTTGAAGACGGTCGAGCGCACCGGCCTCGGCAAGGCGCTGTTCGAAGAGCTGCGCTATCGCGCGGATGGCAGCGAGAATCCCGATTTCGTTCTCAACCAGCCGGCCTATCGCCAGGCGAAGATTCTGGTCGCGGGCGAGAATTTCGGCTGCGGCTCCTCGCGCGAGCACGCGCCCTGGGCGCTGATGGATTTCGGCATACGCTGCGTCATCGCGCCGTCCTTCGCCGACATCTTCTACAACAACAGCTTCAAGAACGGCATGCTGCTGATCAAGCTGCCGCAGCAAGTGATCGACGAGCTGATGGAGGACGCGAAGAAGGGCGCCAATGCGCGCCTCTCGGTCGATCTCGCGAGCCAGACCGTCACGCGGCCCGATGGCGAGAAGATCCATTTCGAGCTCGACCCGCATCTGAAGCATTGTCTTCTGGAAGGGCTCGACGATATCGGCCTGACGCTCAAGAAAGAGGCGAAGATCGCGTCCTTTGAGGGAAAGCGCCGCTTGAGCCAGCCCTGGCTTTAGAGGCGGAGGGAAGCGCAATGGCGGCCAACCGCAAAATTCTCTCGCTTCCCGGCGACGGCATTGGTCCCGAGGTGATGCGCCAGGTCGGGCGCGTCGTCGAATGGTTCGACAAGCGCCGCATTGCCAGCTTCGATGTCGCCGAGGACCTCGTCGGCGGCGCGGCGTTCGACAAGCACGGCACGCCCTTGGCCGAAGAGACGATGAAGCGCGCCTTGGAGAGCGATGCCGTGCTGTTCGGCGCGGTCGGCGGACCCAAATGGGACAATCTGCCTTTCGCGCAAAAGCCCGAGCGCGGCCTGCTGCGCTTGCGCAAGGACATGGATCTTTTCGCCAATCTCCGGCCCGCTCTCGTGTTCGATCCGCTGGTCGGCGCCTCGACCTTGAAGCAAGAGGTGGTCCAAGGCCTCGACCTACTCATCATTCGCGAATTGACCGGCGGTGTTTATTTCGGCGAGCCGCGCGGCGTGACGACCTTGCCCGACGGCACGCGGCGGGGCATCAATACGCAAGTCTACACGACGCCCGAGATCATCCGCGTCGCCCGCGTCGCCTTCGAGCTGGCGCGGAAGCGCAACAACCGAGTCTGCTCGGTCGAGAAGGCGAATGTGATGGAATCGGGCCAGCTCTGGCGCGAGGAAGTGCAAAAGCTCCACGACGCCGAATACCGCGATGTCGAGCTCTCGCATATGTACGCCGACAATTGCGCGATGCAGCTGGTGCGCAATCCCAAGCAGTTCGACGTAATCGTCACCGACAATCTCTTCGGCGATATCCTGTCGGATTGCGCGGCGATGCTGACCGGCTCTCTGGGCATGCTGCCTTCGGCCTCGCTGGGCGCCGCCGATTCGAGCGGCCGGCGCCGCGCGCTTTACGAGCCCGTGCATGGCTCGGCGCCCGACATCGCGGGCAAGGACGCGGCGAATCCGCTCGCGTGCATTCTCTCCTTTGCGATGATGCTGCGCTATTCCTTCGATATGAAAGACGAGGCCGATCTCGTCGAGAAGGCGGTGAAGAACGCATTGGCCAAAGGCGTGCGCACCGGCGACATCATGCAGCCCGGTATGACTCGCGTCTCGACCACCGAGATGGGCAACGCGGTGCTGGGCGAGCTCGAGAAGCTGGTTTAGTTTCTCCGCACTTCCTCTCTCGGCGTCATGGCCGGGATTGTCCCGGCCATCCACGTTTTTGAAGCCGTGGATGCCCGGCTCAAGGCCGGGCATGACGAATCGAATTCGGAGAGATCGGCATCGATATATGCGAACCGCGCAACGGATGGCGGCTCATCGGAACGCCGGGCGGACCTCCTCGGCAAAGCGCTGCATCTCGTCCTTCACCTGCTGGTGCGGCTTGAGGCCGACATTGAAGTAAAGGATCACCTCGTCGAAGCCCGCCTGCTCGGCCTTCTTCAGCGTGTCGGTGATCTGCTGCGCCGAGCCGAGCAGCACCGAGTTCTCGGTCAGATCCTCGGGCTTCACCGTGTGGAGGCGCTCGGTCATCTCGACCATGTAGCGATAGGAGGCCGGCGCGGTCTTCACATCAGCCGGGAAAGCCGGGATGACGCATTCCTTGTAATAGCGGATCTGGCGCGCGCGCTGCGCCATCTCCTGCTCCTTATTGTCGGCGAAATGCGTGAAGTAGCTGCAGATCAGCCGGCCCGGTTCTTTGCCCGCGGCACGGCAGGTCTCCTTGTAGAGATCGGCAACTTGTTTCAAGCCGCCATAGCTCATCGCCGCGGCGAAGGGCGCAACGACGAGGCCGCAGCCGAGCCGCGCGGCGAGCTCGATCGAAGGCTTGGAGAAGGACGCGACATAGGAGCGGATCGGGCGCTGCACCGGCTGCGGCGTGATCTGCACATTCTCGAAGGAATAATATTTGCCCTTGTGGCTGATCGGCCCGTCGGCCGACCACAGCCGGCGCACGATTTCCATGCCTTCGTTGAAAACCTCCTGGTTGGTCTCGAAAGAGCAGCCCAAGGGCAGGTATTCGCGCCGGTCATAGCCGCGCCCGGCGGCGAAATCGACGCGGCCGTTGCTGAGGAGATCGAGGCTCGCCCATTGCTCGGCGACGCGGATCGGATGATGCAGCGGCAGCACCGTGACCGCCGGTGCGAGCCGGATCTTCTTGGTGCGCGCCGCGGCATAGGCGAGCACGAGATCGGGACAGGAGAGAACGCCCAGCGAGCTGAAATGATGCTCGCCGATCCAGGCGGAATGAAAGCCGAGCGCATCGGCGTGCAGCGTCTCGTCGAGAATATCGTCGATGAAGCTGTTCGCGGCGCGCTGATTGCCGATGTAGTGATTGTCGCTGAGCGTGAAATACCCGAATTCCATGGGCGTCCTCCCTCGCGGCGTCGGTTGCG
>Ga0157370_10003212_pt1 | contig 19323 bp, 14 predicted proteins | sample C35metaG_FD_113463 | JGI IMG/M metagenome (GOLD analysis project Ga0157370, IMG submission 113463) | Corn rhizosphere microbial communities from Kellogg Biological Station, Michigan, USA - C3-5 metaG | ecosystem: Host-associated > Plants > Roots > Rhizosphere > Soil | place: USA: Michigan...
CCCAACATGAGTGTCGACTCCATGCGCCAAATGCTGGTCAACATCATCGACACCCACCTGAGCCTGCTGCCCGACGGCGGCACCCGGGCCGAAGCCGCCGTCGCCGGCAGGGCCTAAGGAGCACCATGCCTGTCAACACTGTCCGCCCGGAGCCGGATTCCCTGCAGGAACTTGCTGATGGCATTGCGTCCCGCCTCGCAGGCTGGCAGCGGCACGGCGAGCCCGAGTTCGAAGGAATCCGTCGCGCTGCAGTGGCCATCACCCTCTATGAAAAGGAAGGGCAGCCGCACTTCCTGATGATCAAGCGCACCGCGCGCGGGTCCAATCCGGGCCAGTGGGCACTTCCCGGCGGCAAGGCCGACCCCGGGGAATCCATAACGGAAACGGCACTGCGGGAACTCGAGGAAGAGACTGGGCTGCAGGCCGGCCCGGTGGACGTCCTTGGGGTGCTGGACGACTTCAACGCATCGCGGGGAATTGTGATCACCCCCATTGTGGTCCTGTTGCGCGGCCCCCAGAAGCCCCGCCGCAATCCGGCAGAGGTGGCTTCACTTCACCCCGTACCGCTGGCGCGGCTGCAGGCGCCGGGCGTGCCCCGCTGGAAGGAGACGGACCACGGCCCGCTCCTGCAAATGCCGCTGCGCCATGACATGGTGGTCCATGCCCCCACCGGCGCCATTTTGTGGCAATTTGCCTCGGTTGCCCTCGAGGGCGGCACTGTCCGCGTCAATGCCACTTTGGAACCGGCCTTCACGGCCAGCTGACCCGAGCCAAAACAAATTGCCCAGGTTAACGAGTTAACCGGGTGCGGCAACCCTCCCCGGCACGCGGGCGGGCGTAGGCTGGACTTCCCTGAAAAGACATCGATTCACTGCGCCGTTGAAGAGGTGCAGTTGAAGTTGGGCAGTCAACGTAACTCCATGGCAGACGCACATACCAGCAAAGACAATTCCACCCTTTTCACTTCCCTGGGCCGCCTGGCGCCACAATTGAAGCCGATCATCTGGCCACTCATCTGGGGCCTGCTGTCCGCACTGGCGGCCAGCGTGGTGGCGCTTGTCGTCCCCCAGGTCTACCGGGTGCTGGTCAACACAGCCCTGCAACCGGGCAACGGGACGAAGGGGCTGTGGACGGGTGCCGCCGTCGTGCTTGGCCTGGGCATCCTGGAAGCCGGGCTCATCGCGCTGCGGCGGCAGTTTGTCATTGTCCCCGCCACCACCGTGGAAACCCGGATGCGCACGTCCTTCTACCGCCACCTGCAGTCGCTCGCGGTGGAATTCCACGACCGCTGGGGCTCCGGCCAGCTCCTCAGCCGCGCCATGAGCGACCTGAATTTCATGCGACGCTGGATGGCATTCGGGGCCATCATGCTGGTGGTGACCACCCTGACCGTGGTGATTGGCGTGTCGCTTATGTTTTCCATGAGTTGGCAGCTGGGCCTGATTTTCCTCGCCGCGGCCGTGCCCATCGCCATATTCGGCTTTAGGTTCCGGCTGTCCTACGGCCGCGTCAGCCGCAAGAGCCAGGACCAGGCCGGCGACCTCGCCACCGCCGTGGAGGAATCCGTCCACGGCATCCGCGTGCTGAAGGCATTTGGACGGGGGCCGGAGGCGCTGGACTCCTTTGCCGGGCAGGCGCAGGAGCTCCAGGCCACTGAAATCCACAAGGCCAAGTCGCTCGCCGTGTTCTCGCTGGTCGTCACGCTGCTGCCCGAGCTGGCGCTGGGCTCGGGTCTGGTGGTCGGCATCCTGCTGGTTTCCGCCGGAAAGCTCGACGTCGGCGCACTGGTCGCGTTCTTCGCCACGGCCGCCGTGGTGGCCGGGCCGGTGGAATCCATGGGGCCGCTCATGGCGATGACCCTGACCGCCAAGACCGCGATCGACAGGCATTTTGAGGTCATGGACGCCGTCAACACCATCACCGATCCGGCCTCACCCGTCGCGCTGGACTCCGCGCGCGGCGAGCTGGAGTTCCGCGGCGTCCACTTCCGCTACCCGGACACCCCCGCAGCGACAAGGGACGTGCTGGACGGCATCAACCTCACGCTGCGGGCCGGTGAGACCATGGCGCTGGTGGGCGTCACCGGCTGCGGCAAAAGCACGCTGCTCAGCCTGGTTCCGCGCCTGTTTGACGTCACGGCCGGCACCCTGATGCTCGACGGCGTCGACGTCCGCCAGCTGACGCTTTCGGCGCTGCGCACCCATGTGGCCGTGGCCTTCGAGGACACCACCTTGTTCTCCAACTCCGTGCGCGACAACGTGCTGCTGGGCGCCGCCGAACAGCCGGGGCTCTCCCCCGAGGACGTCCTGGAGCAGGCCCTGGAAGTGGCGCAGGCAAGCTTTGCCTACACGCTCCCGCAAGGTGTGGACACGCTCATCGGTGAGGAAGGCCTGAGCCTGTCGGGCGGCCAGCGGCAGCGCATCGCGCTGGCCCGGGCCATCGCCGCCCGCCCCGCGGTGCTGGTGCTGGATGATCCCCTCTCTGCCCTCGACGTCAACACGGAGGAGCGCGTCACCGAACGGCTGCGCTCCGTGCTGGAGAGCACCACCACGCTCATCGTGGCCCACCGCCCGTCCACCGTGTCCCTGGCGGACAGGGTGGCGCTGCTGCAGGACGGGCGGATCACCGCCGTCGGCACGCACAGCGAACTCCTCGCAGCCAACAGCCACTACCGCTACGTGCTGGCCAGCCTCACCGAGGAGCCGCGGGACCTCGACAGCCACCTGGAAACCGGGCTCGGCGAGGAACTGGCCGAAGAACTGGGCGCAGGAAAGGAAGCGGGCGCATGAGCACCACCACCGGAACGGCCAACGAGGACCGCGTGGAACTGAGCAAGGCGGACAGCAAGGCGGTGCGGCGGCGCTCAGTCCGGCTGCTGCGCACCTTGCTCCGGCCCGTCCGCCGCCGCTTCATCATCACGGTGGTGCTGGTGGTGCTGTCCCAGGCCGCCAAGGTGTCCGGGCCACTGCTGATCGCCTACGGGATCGACTCCGCACTGCCCGCCGTCAGGTCCGGCGGCAACCTGCTGCCACTACTGGTCACGGGTGGGGGCTACCTGCTGGCCGCCGTCGCGAGCTCGTGGCTGACCGCCACCTACCTCACGGCCACCGCCCGGCTCAGCCAGGCCATGCTGCTTGACCTGCGCATCCAGGTTTTCCGCCATACGCAGCGGCTGAGCCTGGAATTCCACGAGACCTACACCTCGGGGCGCATCATTTCCCGCCAAACCTCGGACCTGGAGGCGCTGCGGGAGCTGCTTGATTCGGGCATTGCCGACCTGGCCTCCGGCATCATCTTCATGGTCCTGACGGCCGTGAGCATCTTCTCGCTCGACTGGATCACGGGGCTGCTGGTGCTGGCCGCCGCCGTTCCGATGTACTTCCTCTCCCGCTGGTACCAGCGCCGCTCGCAGGCTGCCTACCGGTCCTCGCGGGTGGTGTCCGCCCGGTTGATTGTGCACTTCATTGAGACCATGACTGGCATCCGAGCGGTGAAGGCGTACCGGCGCGAGAAGGACAATGCCGCCACCTACGACGAACTCGCCGAGGACTACCGCCGCGTCACCGTCCGCTCCATCAACCTCAACGGCATCTTCCAGCCGGGCCTGGTGCTGATCGGCAATGTGGCCGTGGCCGTGGTGCTCCTGGTGGGCGGCTTCCGCGTCCTGGACCACGGGCTGGCCGTGGGCGCACTGCTGGCCCTCCTGCTGGCAACGAAGCGCTTCTTCCAGCCGATCAGCCAGATGGCCATGTTCTACAACTCCTTCCAGTCCGCCCAGGCCGCCCTGGAAAAGGTCTCCGGCCTGCTCGAGGAAGTCCCCACCGTCCTGCCGCCGCGCACGCCCGTCCCGCTGCCCCGCGCGCAGGGCCACATCCGGTTTGCCGGCGTCGAGTTTGGCTACGGCAGCGGCCCCGCCGTCCTGCCCCGGCTGGACCTGGACATTCCCGCGGGCCAGACTGTCGCCGTCGTCGGTGCCACGGGGGCGGGCAAGTCAACCCTTGCCAAGCTCATCGCCCGGTTCTATGACGTCACGGCAGGCTCCCTGACGCTCGACGGCGTCGAGTTGCGGCAGCTGTCCATCGCCGACTTGCGCCGTGCCGTGGTCATGGTGACGCAGGAGGCCTTCCTGTTCAGCGGAACGGTGGCCGAAAACATTGCGCTGGGAAACCCCGCCGCCAGCCGGGCCGAGATTGAGGCCGCGGCCAGGGAAGTGGGCGCCGACGGTTTCATCCGGGCACTGCCGGATGGATACGACACGGACGTCAACAAGCGGGGCGGGCGTGTCTCGGCGGGCCAGCGACAGCTGATTTCCTTTGCGCGAGCGTTCCTGGCGAACCCGGCGGTGCTGATCCTGGACGAGGCCACCTCCTCATTGGACATCCCATCGGAACGGATGGTGCAGGACGGCCTTCACCAGCTTTTGGGCGGGGGAAGCGGGCCCGGAGGGGCGCCCGGCCGGACGGCACTGATCATCGCCCACCGGCTCTCAACGGTGGCCATTGCCGACCGGGTGCTGGTGGTCCACGACGGGCGCATTGTGGAGGACGGCTCGCCGGCCGAGCTGATTTCCGGAGGCGGGCGGTTTGCCGCGCTGCACGGGGCGTGGCGGGACTCCCTGGTGTAACCCGCCCCGCACGGGGGCCGGCGGTGCGGCGATTTCGCGGAACGGGCCCCCGTCCGCTATTCTTGAGAAGTTGCTTTTCCGGACCTTCGCGGTCCTGGACGGCAATGGATCGGGGTGTGGCGCAGCTTGGTAGCGCGCGTCGTTCGGGACGACGAGGCCGCAGGTTCAAATCCTGTCACCCCGACCAGCAAGAGGCGCTGTCCATGCGGACAGCGCCTTTTTTGATTAACGCATCAGCATTCTGGCCCCCCGCTCATTCCTGGCGGGCGCCGCGCCATCGAGCCAAGCTGGCTGATAGCCCACACGCGGCAAACTCGACGCCGACCCCCACCCTTTACCCGGCCTGTTGTGGACATTTTCTAGGCAAAATCACAGGAAACTCACTCACAATGCCCAATCGGCGGGCGTAGTTTCCGGAAAGTACCCTAAAAACCGCCAAAGGAGATGGTTTTCCCATGACAGCAGCTACAGAAAGCAGACCACAGGGAGGAACTCCCGAATCCGCAATCAAACTCAAACGGCATCTGGGACCCATCGGCCTCCTCTTTACCGCCATTGGCTCCATCATCGGCTCCGGCTGGCTGTTCGGAGCCTACAACGCCTCCCAAATTGCCGGTCCCGCAGCAATATTTTCCTGGCTGATCGCCGGACTCATGGTCCTGATGATCGGCCTTTGCTATGCCGAGCTGGGACCCATGTTCCCCATCTCCGGCGGCGTGGTCAGGTACCCGCACCTGGTGTGGGGATCCTTCGCCAGCTATTCACTGGGCTTCATCACCTGGGTCAGCTCCGCCGCCGTCCCCGCCATTGAGGTCATGGGCGCACTGACCTACGCCACCAAATACGCGCCGTTCACCATCGCACAGCGGGTGGAAAACACCACGGTGCACACGCTGACACCGCTGGGCATCGTGATTGCCGTGGTGCTGATGGCCATCTTTGTCATGATCAACTACTACGGCGTCCGCCTCTTTGCCCAGATCAACAACGTCCTGGTCTGGTGGAAGCTGTTCATCATTGTCCTGGTGATCGCCACCTTCCTCATCATGGCCTTTGGCACCACCCAGATGGGGACCCTAAACAACTTCACCTCGCTGGGCTTCGCACCCTCCGGCAGCGCCGCGATCTTCACCTGCATCGCCACCGCCGGGATCACCTTCTCTTTCCTGGGCTTTCGCCAAGGCATTGAACTGGCCGGCGAAACAACCAATCCGAAGCGCAACATCCCCTTCGCCATCATTGGCTCCGTGGGCATCACGGCCGTCATCTATGCACTGCTCCAGGTCGCCTTCACCATGGGCATCCCTGAACACGTGCTGCAAAGCTCCGGCAGCTGGTCCCACCTGACCTTCACCAACGACTTCGGCCCCTTGGCAGCCCTGGCCACCACGGGCGGATTGGCCTGGCTGGCCTACCTGCTGTATGCCGACGCCATCATCTCCCCCACCGACACAGGCTTGATTTACACCACCATCGCCGCCCGCGTCTCCTACGCACAGGGTCGCAACGGCAATGCCCCGCGCTGGCTGGCGGCCACCAACAAGCATGGCGTTCCGCACTGGAGCCTGTTCCTGACGTTCCTGGTGGGCCTGGTCATGTTCCTGCCCTTCCCGAGCTGGCAGCAGCTGGTGGGCTTCATCACTTCCGCCACGGTACTGTCCTTCGGTTCGGGCCCCTTGGTGGTTGCCGCGCTGCGCCGCCAAATGGGAGACCGCCACCGCCCGTTCAAGCTGCCGGGTGGAAACACCATCCCGTTGATTGCCTTCTACTGCGCCAACCTGATCGTGTTCTGGGGAGGCTGGGGCACCAACTCCAAGATGTTCATCACCATCCTGCTCGGCTACCTGGTGCTGGTCCTCTTCCAATTCACCGGCGACCGCAGGAGCAAGCCAAAGCTGGACTTCAAGGCCGGTGCCACCTGGCTGGTCCCTTGGCTGGTGCTGGTTGGCTTCCAGAGCTGGCTGATGGACCCGTCGTCGCATCCTGAGCTGTTCTGGTGGGCCTTCCTGAGCAACGCCGTCATCACCGTGGTGGTGTTCATCCTAGCCCTGAACTCCCACCTTCCCCTCGCGAAAGTACAGCAGTACATCGACGACGCCGAAGAAGAGTCGCGTGAAGAAGATGAGGAACTGGCCATCTAGGCTGCCGACAACCTCGGCTGCAGCGTCCCGCTTCGACGAAGCGGGCCGCTGTAGCGTGCAGTCCCCCCTCGCGTGTGGGTCTCGAAAGGCCCAGTACCCTGACCCGAATGCACTTCGGCCCGGTGGCCGATAGTGTAGTTCCGGTTGAGGATCACTCGACCTAGAAATTGAGAACCAATGGGGGAATTACGTGAAGAAATTTACGCTGCACAGTGCCGCGATATCGGCATTGGTAGTGATGGCATTGACTGGCTGTGGTGTGTCCGGAGAAGCTGCCGGGATGGCTGGGCCAACGGCTTCCGCGACGCCCACTCCGAAAGCGGCGAAGCAGTACAGCAATGACGAGCTCATGGCCATGGTCAAGCAAATCAAGCCCGGGAGCGGTACGGAGTTGACCACCGCCTCCGCTGAAGAGCTCGCCGGGGCCAACCCGGTGAAGGCGCTCATGAGCATGTTCACCGTTGAACCGGCCGAATGCAAAGAGCTCGAGACTTTGGGCTCCTCGGAGCCTGTGGCAGGTTCAACCTCGGCAGCCGGCGCTGAAGTCAACAACGAATCAAGTGTCATGACCACGGTGACGCTCACTTCAGGGGTTGACGTGAAGTCGCTCCAACGGAGCCTCGACGCCAGCGTCGCCAATGCCGCCAAGTGTGCCACCATGACGCTGTCAATGGCAGGACAGTCCATGACCGTGGCCACGGACAAGTTCGCTGGCATCGGCACGGTACCGGGAACCATCGCCTACAGGACGGCAATGTCAACCCAAAGCGGCGCTGCACAAAGCACCTACATGGCGCACGCCATCAAGGATGGTGTCCTCATTTCGGTCACAGCGTCTGGCAAGGGTGCCGAAGCCAGCGGTGCCGCATCAGCAGGGGCGCTGATGGACCAGGCTGCAGCACTGATCAAGTAAGAGCCGCCCACGCGCCGGCACATCAGGGACAGGGCGGTGATTCCCGTAGGGGATCACCGCCCTGTCGGCCCTTCCCCAACCCTTCGGCCGCTACGCTCATGGCTTCGCCGAGCAAGACAGCCTTGCCGCTGGGGTGTGGTGGTTCGGCTCCTGCAGTTGGACGCAAAAGATTCTGAGCCGTTTGCTGGCTGGCCTGGGGTTCTCCTATGGATGGCTTTGTACCCTGTGTACGGCAGTGCACAAAGTGAACATCAGCGCATTTATCAAGGCCGCACGTCAATTTCGTCAAATATCCAGGGCCAAGACTCCGGTACGAATGGAAAAGATCACTTGGTGGGCATCGCCCGGATGGGCGCCTTCGCGACATCGGATACTGCTGCTGCCAAATGGCACTGGCGTCGCCATGCTACACGGGCCAGCTTCACCTCGGCGTTGTGTCCGAAGGCAGACGCCACGAAAGCCGCCAACGGAAGAATTGCGCAGATGATTATCCGTTCGGCCGCGATGCGGACTGCGGGCACCAGCAGAAGGAGCATCACCTGCACCGGGAATGCCGGGACCCGGGCAGCGGCCCCGGATAGACTGGGGACATGAGCGACACACTTCCCCCGTGCCCCGAATGTTCCGGCGAACTCGCCTACGAGATGGGCGAGCTGCTGGTCTGCCCGGAGTGCGGCCACGAATGGTCCCCTTCCGCTGCGGACACGGAAACTGAAAATGTGGTGCGGGACTCCGTGGGCAACGTCCTGGCCGACGGCGACACCGTGAGCATCGCAAAGACCATGAAAATCAAGGGCAACCCCCAGGGTCTCAAGGCAGGCACCAAGGTGCGCAACATCCGCCTCATCACGCCTGTTGACGGGCACGACATCGACGCGAAAATCGACGGCTTCGGCAACATGCTCCTCAAATCCAGCGTGGTCAAGAAGATCTAGCCCGGCACCCCAGCCCACCTTCCCACCCAGCACAGGACATCCGCGTGACTTCATGGCTTGAGGCACTGCCGGCCTTCACCCTGGCACTGTTGATCCTCGGCCTCCCCGGCGCCTGCGTGATGTTCACCCTCCGGCTCCGGGGGCTGGCGGCCCTGTGCCTGGCCCCGGCCGTCTCCGTCTCCATCATCGGCGTCAGCGCCATCGTGGCCCCGTGGCTCCACCTGGGCTGGGGCGCACCGGTGGTCCTGCTGGGGACGGCCATCGCGGCTGCCGGCGCCTACCTGGCCCGGCGTTTCATCCCCTACCTGTCCCCGGCAACGGCACCGGCACCGACACCGGCACCGGCAGGGGGACGGAACCCCTCCCGCGACCCGCGCGGCACGGTGGGCGCCGCCGCGGCCGGGGTCCTGACAGCATTGGCCATCACCACGGTGCTGCTGGCCACCGCCGCCGCCAACCCGGAGCAGTTCACCCAGGGCTACGACTCCGTTTTCCACCTCAACGCCACCGAACACGCGGTCCAAACAGGCAACGCCTCCTCCTTCGCGATCTCCAGCTTCATCCTGCCCACCGTCAAATCCGCGTTTTACCCGGGTGCCTGGCACGGACTCGCCAGCCTGCTGGTGATCCTCACCGGCATCAGCGTGCCCGCCGCCACAAACATCATGTGGCTAGCCGTGGCCGGGGTGGTCTGGCCGCTCAGTTGCGTATTCCTGGCACGGGTCCTCTTTGGCGACAGCCGCACAGTACTGGCGGCAACCGGCGCCCTCGCGGCCGCCTTCCCCGCCTTCCCGCTGCTCCTGCTGCAATACGGCTCCGCCTACCCCAATTCCCTGTCCAACGCTCTGGTCCCCGTGGGCATCGCCCTGGTCCTGCTCATCATCCGCCCCGCCGAGGGCCGCCTGCCCGGCCCGGCCATGGCCCTGGCCCTGGTGGTCCTCTTCCTCCCCGGCGCCATCACGGCCCAGCCCAACGGGGTGTTCAGCGTGCTCCTGGTGCTCACCCCCCTGCTGGCCGCCATGGTGTTCGGCTGGCTGCGCCGCAACTTTGCCCGCAGCCACCGCGCGGGCTGGACCAGGCTGGGCGCACTCGTGGCGGGCCTTGCCGCGGCCGGCGCCGCGTTGGCCCTCCTGCCGCAAATCCGCAGCCTGTTCAACTACACCAGCCCCGCATTCCTGCCATTCCCGCTGGCCCTGCTGCGCAACTTCACCAACGCCCCGGCCCCCATCTGGTTCCCGGCCGTGCTGCTGACCGCACTTGTCGTGCTGGGGACGTGGCGAGCCTTTACGGTGCACAAGCTGCGCTGGCTGCTGGGCGCCCTGGTGCTGGCGTCCTTCACCTACCCTCTGGCGGCCGGCACCAACCTGCCCCTGGCCAACTCCCTGATGGCACCCTGGTGGGACAACCCCGAGCGCATCGCCGCCCTCCTCCCCCTGGTGGCGGTGCCCCTGGCCGCAGTCGGGCTGGCCTGGTGCCTGGACTACTTGACGGGCAGGTTCCCGGCCCGCCTCGCCTGGGCCGCCACAGGCAAAGGCAGGACGACGGCGGCAGCCGGGCTCGCCGTCGTCCTCGCCTTCTCCAATCCCGGGATGTGGCAAATGGCCGGTGCCGTGCGCACCGTCTACAACGTGCCTGCACAGCCGGACTCCCTGGCCCAGGTGGACGCGGATGAACTGTCGCTGATCCACCGTCTGGACCAGTTCACCACTCCCAAGGACGTGATCGCCAACAATCCCTATAACGGTTCAGCCCTGGCCATGGCGCTGGCCGGGCGGCACATGCTGTTCCCGTACAGCTCCCAGGGAGACCTCAATCCCGACCTGTACACGCTGCGCTTTTGGCTGAACCGCGTGGGCGGCGACCAGCAGGTGTGTGCCGCCGCGAAGCGCCAGGGCGTCACCTACCTGCTCGATTTTGGCACCGATTACATCCCGGCTTTTGACAATCCCATGTCGCTTTATCCGGGAGTAACACTGGCCTCGGCGTCGGAGGGGTTCACGCTGGTGGCCAGGCAAGGCCACGCCGCACTGTATAAGCTCACCCTGTGCGGCGGCGTGCCCATGTAATATGTGGTCCATCTGCAGGAAGAAACATTCCATGGCTCGGGCTCCCATCGTTTCACCGTAGACATTAGAGTTGGATAAATGACTTGCTGTATCGGCAAGTTCCAAGGAGGAGCGCAACAGTGGGCAGCAGTTTTGGGGATCGACTAAGGCAGGAACGCTTGGACCGGCGCCTCACGCAGGCCGAGTTGGGCGGTTCGCTCTACTCATCCAGCTATATCTCCTTGCTCGAAAACGGCCGCCGCGAGCCCACCGTGGAAATCATCAAGCAGCTTGCCCGGCAGCTGCAGCTGGCGCCGCACTCCATTGAAGAGTGGGTCCGGCCCGTCTCCACGGAAGAGACCGAATACCTGCAAGCGTCCCTCTACGCCCGGCAGTGCTGGGACACCCGCGACTACTCCACAGCCGCATCCAACGCCGCCATCGCCGCCGAAAAGGCCATCGCCAGCCGCGACTCCGTGACCTGGTGGAACATGACGTACCTGCAGGCCAGCGCCCTGATGCGCAATGTTGAGTGTGAGTCGGCCCTGACCGTGCTGCACCGACTGTTGGCGAACCCGCTGACAGCCAGCAGCGATTCACTGGCACTGCGCACGCGCCAGGTCATGGCTGCCGCGCTGCTTGGCCTTGGCCGGCTCCCCGAGGCCATCGAGCAGGCCACCATGGCCGTGGAAATAGGGTCCGGGGACACCGAGGAGGAGTACTCCTCCTACCTGACGGCCCTGCAAACCCTGATCGGCGCCCTGACCGAGGCCGGCCGCCTGGATGACGCCTGGGAGCACTGCCTGACCCTGGCCGCTGCCATTACCGATTCCACGCCCGCACAGATGGCCGGGGAAATGCACTGGGTGATCGGCAATGTGGCCTTCATCCGCCAGGATGTCAGCAACGGCCTGAACCACCATGCCAAGGCCAGCCGCCTGCTCTCCCCCACCCAGGATTTGGCCCGCTGGGCCCAGTTCAACAAGTCCACGGCGTGGGTGCGGCTCGCTGCCGGCGTGGTGGAACCTGCCACCCTCCAGGCCATTGAGCGCAGTGAACTGGCCCATTCGGTGGTGGGGGCAACGGGAGCTGAAGCCATGGAGCTGACGCTGCTGCGGGCCCGCTGGAACTACCTGACAGGCGACACCGCCCACGCCCTGGCGCTCATTGAGGCCCTGGGCCCGGAGCGGTCCACACTGCCAAGCCACATTGCCGGTGACACGGCGCTCCTGCTGGGCCAGGTCCTGCAGGCCGAGGGCCGCCCGGAGGACGCCCTTCAGGCGTTCCGGGAAGCCCGGGAACTGGCCTTGCAGGCCGGCGCCGCGGACAGGGTGGCCCAGGCGGAGGCGGGCATCAAGGACACTGAATCGCCCCGCGACCTCGGCGCCGTCCAGCGCTAAATGAACTTCTTCCCGGTCAGCCGTTCGTAGGCGTCCACGTAACGCTCCCGGGTGCGCGCAATGACCTCCGCGGGCAGCGCGGGCGGCGGCGTGTCCGACTTCCGGTCCCAGCCGGAGGCGTCGCTGGCGAGCCAGTCGCGCACGTATTGCTTGTCAAAGCTGGGCTGCGCCTTGCCCGGTTCCCACAGCCCGGCGTCCCAGAACCGAGAGGAATCAGGGGTGAGCACCTCGTCGCCCAGGGTGATGGTGCCCGTAGCCGGGTCGGTGCCAAATTCCACTTTCGTGTCCGCCAGGATGATGCCGCGCTCCCGGGCAATCTCCTCCGCACGCGAGTAAATCCCCAGCGTCAGTTCCCGCAGGGCCCGGGCATTGTCCGCCCCCACCGTGCCCACCATGGTGTCAAAGGTGATGTTTTCGTCATGCGTGCCAACCTCCGCCTTGGCCGACGGCGTGAAAATGGGCTCCGCCAGGCGCGATCCGTCACCCAGGCCGTCCGGCAGCGGCAAGCCGCACACTGTCTTCGACGCGCGGTACTCCAACAGTCCCGAGCCCGTCAGGTAGCCCCGGGCGATGCACTCGATGGGGAACATCTCGAGCTTCCGGCACACCATGGCACGCCCCTCCACCGCGGCCGGCACGCCTTCCTCCACCGTGGTCGCAACGAGGTGGTTGGGTACGTCAAGCTGCTCAAACCACCACAGGCTCAGCTGCGTCAGGATCCGGCCCTTGTCCGGAATCTCGCTGGCCAGGATGAAGTCAAAGGCACTGATCCTGTCGCTGGCCACCACCAGGACCACGTCGCTGCGCCCGGCGAACGGCCCCGAGCCCGCAGCCGGCGTATAGAGGTCGCGGACCTTGCCGGAGTAGACGTGTTCCCAGCCGGGCAGGGAGGGGGCAGTGCTGCTTGCTGCTGAAGCCATGATGATGTTTTGTCCTTATGCCTTGGGGGCGGGAACCGCCACGGTGATTTCGCCACGCGCCGCCTTGGCCGCAATGTCCGTGCGGTACTGGCCGCCCTCCAGTGAAATTTGCTCCATGCCGGCGTACGCCTTTTCGCGGGCATCTTCCAGGTCCGCGCCCAGGCCCACCACCGCCAATACCCGCCCTCCGGCACTGACCACGCTGCCGTCGTCGTCCATGGCCGTGCCGGCGTGCAGCACGTGGACGCCCTCCAGCCGGTTCGCCTTCTTCAGGCCCCGGATCCTGTCCCCCGTGCGCGGGGTGTCGGGGTAGTTCTCACTGGCCAGCACGACGGCGACTGCCGTCTCAGGTGCCCAGCGCAGCTCGTCGATGTCCTCCAGCTGACCCTTCGCCGCCGCCATGAGCACGCCGCCGAGGGGAGTCTTGAGGCGGGCCAGGACGGCCTGTGTTTCCGGGTCGCCAAAGCGGGCGTTGAATTCGATGACGCGGGTGCCGCGGCTGGTCAGGGCCAGGCCGCAGTAGAGCACACCGGTAAAGGGGGTGCCCCGGTGGGCCATCTCGTCAATGGTGGGCTGGGCCACGCGGTCGATGACGTCCTGCACCAGGTTGGCCGGCACCCATTCCAGCGGCGAGTAGGCACCCATGCCACCGGTGTTGGGGCCTTCGTCGCCGTCGAAGATGCGCTTGAAGTCCTGCGCCGGGGCCAGCGGCACCACGTTGCGGCCGTCGGCCAGGACAAAGAGGGAAACTTCGGGACCGTCAAGGAATTCCTCTATGACCACGGTGCCGCCCACGTCAAAGCATGACTGGGCGTGGGCCAGGGCTTCCTCGCGGTCGCGGGTGACCACCACGCCCTTGCCTGCCGCCAGGCCGTCGTCCTTGACAACGTAGGGTGCACCAAAGGCATCCAGCGCATCCGCGGCTTCCGCGGCGTTGGTGGCCACGCGGGCCATGGCCGTGGGGACCTGGGCCTCCGCCATGACGGTCTTGGCAAAGGCCTTCGACGCTTCGAGCTGGGCGGCTTCCCGGCTGGGGCCAAACACCGGAATGCCGGCCGCGGTGAGCGCATCCGACACGCCCGCAGCCAGCGGTGCCTCGGGGCCCACCACCACCAGGTCGCTCTCCAGCTTTAGTGCAAGGGCTGTCACGGCTGCGGGGTTGTTGGCGTCGATGGCGTGCGTGGGCACAATCTCGGCGATGCCAGCGTTGCCGGGGGCCGCATGGACCTCCGTGACATTCGGGTCACGCAAGAGGGAGCGGACAATGGCATGTTCGCGGCCGCCGGGGCCAATCACTAGTACCTTCACGATTCAAGGGTACAAGGCCCCGCAACCACTTCCGCAACGCTTTAGCCGGGCCAGTGGCGGCGGACACATTTCGCCCGGAGTGTCAATGGGCAGGACTCCACGTCCTGATTCTGCGGTTTCTCCCGAAACATGCGGTTTGCCCCTTGCGGCCCGGTTTTTCGACTTGCTAGCGTCAATGGTGGGCTGGCCCGGATCTTTTTCGGGTGCCGGCGCCGGGTTCACCACCGGTTTGCACCCGTGACAGGCATTGGCTCCACCAGGGGGATATTCATGCAGGCATCCACACGCGCCCTTCTTAGGCGCGGAGGCGCGGCCTGTGCCGCAGCCGCCGTTTTCATGGCCGGCACGTTTGCGGCCGGCGCCGCAAACGCCGCCCCTCAACCCGAGCCGCCAGCCGCACCAACAATGTCGGCAGGCTCGGCAACGGCAGGCGCAACGCCGCCCGGCACCGCCAGTGCGCCAGCCACCGCGCCAGCCGCATCCGGCACTGAACTGCCCGGCGGCCTCGCTGAGGCGCTCAAGCGCGATCTTGGCATGACGGTTGAGGAATTCAAGGCCCAGGGCGAGCTTGCCGCCAAGGCCGCGGATGTCCAGGCCGAGGTTTCCACGGTGGATCCCGCCGCCGTGGTTTCGGTGTCCGGGGGCGGCATCACCGTCCAGACAACGGCCACCGACGTTGCCAGGCAAGCCGCCGGAGCCACCAAGGTGACGGTGAAGGCCACCCCGTCGGCACTGGGACCCGCCAAGGTGGACGCCGCCAGCGTGGATGCGCTGTTCAACGACTACGTCAAGACGTTTGGTGCCAGGAACCTGCTTTCGGTGGCCCAGAACATTAGCGGCGATTTTGTTATTCGCACGGGCGACCTCAAGTCCCCCGCCACGCCCACAGCGTCCCCGCGCGCGTTTGCCAGGGCAATGCCGTCCGTCACGGAATTCGCCGCCAAATACGGAAACGTGGTGGTTGAAGACGCCACGGGCCCCGGAACAGCGCACTACGCGGTGGGCGACCCTTTCGACATGGTCAACGGCGAGGGCTACTACACCTCTGATGACAGCAACGGGCACGGCGGGCTCTGCAGCATCGGCTGGAACGGCTTCAACATGGCGGGCGCGCCCGCCGTCATCTCCGCAGGCCACTGCACCTCCGACGGCGCCACGACGGTGGCGGCCTTGACGAACCCGGCGAATGAAAATGTGACGACCAACAGCTTCAACACCGCATCCCTGTTGACCCCCCTCGGCAGGGTCGGCTTCTCACAATTCGGCGGCCCAAACAACAGCTTCACCACGTCAGACCTGTTGGGCAACCCCGCGTCAAACATCGGCACCGACGTCTCCGTCATCAACGAAATCGCCGGCAACCTCACCCAGCTCCCCGCCGTGGCCAAGTGGACCGGGGCAAAATCCTGGGTTCCCACGGCTCCCCAACAAATTTCCGCCGACACCGTCCATGTCACGGGCGTCGGCGATGCGGTTCTCGGGGCAAAAATCTGCAAGTCCGGCCGCACTACGGGCTGGACCTGCGGAACCGTGGATGAAAAGGGCGCGTATGTCATCCAGGGGATCAACGCCCCGTCGCCCGTCAACCCGGGCGGCAACCCCAACGACCTGCGCGCTGTCCGCGGCTTTGCCTCCATCGGCAACCTGCGCAGCGACCACGGCGACTCCGGCGGCCCCGTTATTGCAGGCACCACGGCGGTGGGCATCACCAGCGCCGGCGGCACCATGGACGACGGCACCACCGTTGCGATTACAGCCGACATCAGGCCGGCCCTGGCCGCCACCAACGGCTACACCGTCAAGATCTTTCTGGGCACACCTGCGGTGACCACCAAGGGCACCGTGTACCGCGAGGCAACCATCAGCGGCGCCGTGGCGGACGCCCCTGCGGGCACGCTGGTTGACGTCACGATCGACGGCGTCAAGTCCGCGCCTGCGCCCACTGTTGCCGCCAACGGCACGTGGTCAGTGAAGGCACCGAACAAGTTCGGCACCTTCGCCATCACGGCCCAGGCGAGGAACGGCTACAGCACCTCGGCAACCGCCACGGCGTCCATTCAGGTCATCAAGGCGACCCTGGCCGCCCCCGCGTTCACCGCCCCGGCCCTGAACGGCTCCGCCACGGTCCCCGTCTCCGCCATCACGGGCACCGGCAAGGCCGGCGCCACCGTGACTCTGTCCGGCGACGTCACTGGTACCGCCGTGGTTGCTGCAAACGGCACGTGGAGTGTGGCAGTGGCACCGGCGTTGGAGATCGGCAGCTACACCGTCACGGCACAGCAGACCCTGGCCGATTGGAATGACTCCCCGGCCGCCACCAGCAAGTTCACGGTGGTGCCGGCCGCTCCGGCCGTCACCTCACCGAGCCAGGGCCAGCAGTTCCCTTATGACCAGGGCCCCGTTACCGTTTCGGGCACCAACACCCCCGGCGCCACGGTCAAGGTGACCATTAATGGCCAGCAATATGACGCCACGGTTGACGGCTCCACGTGGAGCATCACGTTCAGCCAGAAGTTTGCCAGCGGCAACTACAGCCTCTCGGCAGTCCAGACCCTCAATGGCCAGTCCTCCCCGGCGGGCAAGGCTGACTTCGTGGTGCTGGCCAAGCCCACGCCTCCGGCTACGCAGAAGCCCGCACCCACCACGCCAGGTGCCACCACCCCGGCCTCCCCCGCCGCTCCGGGCGCAGCCGGCGGGGTGGACCCCTCCAACAACGGCGGCCTGGCCAACACGGGTGCCTCCAGCGCCCTGCTGCCACTGGGCGCCGCAGGGAGCCTGCTGGTGCTCGGAGGGGCTGCGTTCCTGCTGTTCCGCCGCCGCAAATCCGCGCACTAACGGCAAAGCCATAGGCTGTAACACATAACCAGTAAGGAGTGGGTCCCGTTCATCACGAATGGGACCCACTTGCCATTTCGCCCTCTTTTCACCCCGGCGGTCCGCACGAAGGCAGGAGCAACAATGACGAGCAGCAGACTGGCCGCCCTGGCCATGGCGGCCTCAATGACCGGCGTCCTGGGCATGGCGGCCTGCGGACAAGGCAGCGCCCCGGGAACCCAGAGTCCGGGAGAGCAGGCATCGGCGGGAACAGTGCCAAGCTCCGCCGCCACAAGCTCCACCGCCACAAGCCCCTCCGCTGCAAGCACCGCGGGTTCCGCCACCACGCCCGGCGCCGCGGAGACCACTGCGCTGCTCCAGCTCAATGACTCCTTGAAGACCCGGCTGGGCGCCGCCTACGCGGATGCCTGGATTGAGGGCAACAAGCTCCACGTTGCCGTCACCACGAAGGATGCCGAAACCATTGCCGCCAGCGCCGGGGCCATCCCTACCCTGGTCACCATCAATGCCGCGGAACTGGAAAAGGCGGTGGAGGCCGTGGCCGCCTGGCAAACCCGGCTTCCCGGGGCGCAAGGTGCGGCGATCCACAGGATCATTCCGGACGGGCGGACAGGCACCGTCACCATCTATGTGGCCCCGGCACAAATGGCCGCCGTCGCCCGGGCCGCGGCTGCGGACAAGCCCACCGGCCCCGTCCCCCTCCTCCTCAAGGAATCCACCGGCATTCCCACCCCTTCCCAGCCGCTAGGATGACAGCATGATCCAGACCTTTCGGGCGCACGACGCCGTTGAACTCGCCGTCGTGGAACGCAGCGGCTTCGTGGAGTCCCGGCACCTGGGTTCCGCCGTCGTCCTGGCCGGGGACGGCTCGGTGGTCACGTCCCTGGGGGCCATTGATTCCCCCATCTACCCGCGCTCCAGCATCAAGCCGTTCCAGGCGCTGGCCGCCATGCAGTCCGGCGTGCCGCTGCGCGGGGCACAGGTGGCCGTGGCCGCCGGCAGCCACACGGGTTCGCGCGAGCACCTGGATGTGGTCGCGGGCATGCTCAAGGCTGCCGGCGTCACCGAAGCCCAGCTGGGGTGCCCGGCAGCCTGGCCACAGGATCGCGCTGCCCGGGCCTGGCTGGTCCGCAACGACAGCGGCCCGTCCAGGCTCGCCATGAACTGCTCCGGCAAGCATGCCGCCTTCCTGTGGGCGTGCTCGGAAAACGGCTGGGACACGGCCGGCTACCTGGAACCAAACCATCCCATGCAGCGGGCGGTGCGCTCGGTCGTGGAGGAATACACGGGCCAGCGGGTCCAGCACACGGGCGTGGACGGTTGCGGCGCCCCTGTCATGGCGGTGACGCTCAAGGGATTGGCCCGGGCGTTCACCACCCTGGCCAAGGCGCCGTCGGACCGCAACGCCAATGCCCGCGCCGCCACCATTGCAAGGTCCATGCTGGATTACCCGTGGGCAGTGGAGGGCCGCGGCAGGCCCAACACCGTGGTCATGGAGGAACTGGGCGTGCTGGCCAAATTGGGCGCAGAAGGGGTCATCGCCATGGCCACCCCCACGGGAGCCAGCGTGGCCGTGAAGATGCTTGACGGCAACGGCCGCGCCGCAACCCTGGTGGCCCTGACGCTGCTGGCCGCCGCCGGCGCCCTGGACGTGCCCGACGTGGCCCAGGTGCTGTCCAAGGTGGTGCCGCCCGTCATGGGCGGAGGGCACCCGGCCGGCAGCCTGAGGCTGGGCCAGGCCGTCAGCGCCCTGCTGGACTAGGCTGCTGGACTTGGCTGCCGGACTTGGCAGCCGATACGTAGGAGGAATTGTGGCATCCCGCCGCCGAGTGGACATAGCTGATGGCCAGGCCGCCCTGGCTGCATGGCAGCAGGGCGGCGTGCCGCGTGCCGTGCTGGCCACGGCCGTGCGCTACACGCTGGAGGAACTCTCCTTCCGTGTCCCCGGCAACTCCGTGGAAGTGCGCGTGCCGCCCTTTGGCGTCACGCAGTGCATCGCCGGGCCGCGCCACACCCGCGGCACCCCGCCCAACGTGGTGGAGTGCGACGCCGACACCTGGCTTGCGCTGGTGACCGGCCGGACCAGCTGGGGTGCCGCCGTCGAACACGCCCTGGTGGCCGCCTCAGGACTGCGGGCGGACCTCTCAGGGGTTCTTCCACTCTAAGGCGGGTACCCTGTTAAGCATGACTTCCCAGCCTGCC
>Ga0157370_10003214_pt1 | contig 19310 bp, 21 predicted proteins | sample C35metaG_FD_113463 | JGI IMG/M metagenome (GOLD analysis project Ga0157370, IMG submission 113463) | Corn rhizosphere microbial communities from Kellogg Biological Station, Michigan, USA - C3-5 metaG | ecosystem: Host-associated > Plants > Roots > Rhizosphere > Soil | place: USA: Michigan...
CGCGGCGCGGGCCTTTTCGGGAATGCCTTGCGTGTCCTCGAAAATAAGCTCGATCTGGCGGCCATCGACGCCGCCCGCGTCGTTGATCATCTTGGCGGCGACTTCGAGACCGTCCTTCACCTGGGTGCCTTGCGACACCGAACCGGGAGGCGACTGCGCGATGGTGACGCCGACCTTGATCGGATCGGCGGCGAAGGCGGTGGCGGAAAAGGCAAACAGGCCTGCGGCAAGCAGGCCGGCACGGCGAAATAGCATGGGGCGTTTCCTCCTGGCGGCCATTTTTTGTGACGGTTTAAGCGGCCTCGGGGGAATGTTACGGGACGGGCCTTATCCGGCCAAGCGCGAAATTTTGCCGCGTCGCGGAATGCTGCATCGCTTCCTAGCGTTTCTCGCCATGTTTCTCGGCAAGCTTGCGGTCGTAACGCAGCACCGCTTGCAAAAGCACCTGTGCGCCCGCGGCACATTGTTCTTTTGACGTAAATTCCGCCTCATTGTGGCTGACGCCATTGTGGCAGGGCGCGAACACCATGCTTGCGGGCGCAACGCGCGAAACGTAACCCGCGTCGTGGCCGGCGCCGGACACGATGTCGCGCACGGAGTAGCCCGAGGTCTTCGCCGCCTCGCGTACGCAATCGATGCAATCCAGATTGAAGTGCACCGGCGGCTGGTCAAGGATTTTTGAAACTTTCGACTCGAGATTTTGCGGCTTGCAAGCTTCCGCCACTGCGGCGCGCAGTTCGCTCTCCATTGCGTCGAGCGTTTTCGCTTCGGGGTGGCGTAAGTCGACGGTGAAAAACACTTCACCAGGAACGACGTTCGGCGAATTCGGCCTTACCTGCATGAAGCCGACGGTCCCGACGGCGAGCGGTGCATGTTTCAGCGCGATCGCATTCACTTTATCGACGATCTCGATTGCGCCAAGAAGCGCGTTTCGACGCCGCGGCATCGGCGTCGTGCCGGAATGCGCGTCTTGTCCTGTGACCGTGACTTCGAACCAGCGAATGCCCTGGATGCCGGTGACGACGCCGATCTCTTTTCCTTCCGCTTCGAGGAGCGGGCCCTGTTCGATATGCAGCTCGAAAAAAGCGGAAAGCGGATGCTGTCCGCATTTTTCCGGCCCGCGATAGCCGATTTTCTCCAGCGCCTCGGCGAAGGTGATGCCGTCCGGATCCTTGCGCGAGGACGCCCAGTCATGTTCGAAGGCGCCGGCGAATACGCCTGAGGACACCATGGCGGGCGCGAAGCGCGCGCCTTCCTCGTTGGTCCAGTTCACGATCTCGATCGGCGCAAAGGTTTCGTAGCCGGCTTCATGCAGTGTGCGAAGCGCTTCGAGTGCGCTGAGGACGCCGAGTACGCCGTCGAATTTTCCTCCGGTCGGCTGCGTGTCGAGGTGGCTGCCCATGGCAATGGGCGGAACGTCTTTGCGTTGGCCGGGACGGCGCGCGAACATAGCGCCCATGTCGTCGATGGTGACGGTGCAGCCGAGGCCCTCGGCTTTTGCCTTGAACCAGTCGCGTACCTGGCGGTCGAGCTCGGTGAGCGTCAGGCGATTGATGCCGCCCTTCGGCGTGCCGCCTATCCTGGCGGTTTCCATCAACTCGTCCCAGAGCCGCTCGGGATTGATTTGCAAGTTTTGCTTCATGACGCGGCGATTTTTTCCGCGGCCGAGATCAGCATTTCGTCCGTGCCTTGTGCGCCCATGAGGGAAATCCCGAGCGGGCAGCCATCGAGCGTTGCGAGCGGTAGCGAGAGTTGCGGCGTTCGTGCGAGAACGGAGACGCTCAGGAGACTCATTGCTTTGCCGCGATAGCTGTCTGCCTCTGCCTGAGACATATCGATCTTCGGCGCGATGCCGGGCACCGTGGGCAGTACGATCATCACATTGTTCTTCAGGACTTCGGCGACATAAACCGTGACCTGCTCGCGGTCGGCTTTTGCTTTCTTGACTTCGGCGGGGTTGCTCTTCGCCGCGCCATACATGCGCTCATGGATCCCGGGGCCGAAAGTGGGCTTGTATTTCTCGACCCACGCGCCGTGAATTTTCCAAACCTCCGCCGCTTGAATGATCCGATACAGCTCGAAACAGTCGCGCAGCGGGTGATCGGAGATTTTTACCGCGCGCGGTTCGCCATAAAGCTTGGCGATGCATTTGATCGCGGGCTGCAGCGCTTCTCGTTCTCTTGGCCCAAGAAGCGCGAACATATCTTCGGCGATCAGCAATTTGCGCGGTTTCGCTTCCCAGTTGCCGCCTTTCAGCAGAACTTTTCCGACCTTCGCGAAGGTCTCAGCATCACGCGCGAACCAGCCCGCAACATCAAAGCTCGGCGCGAGCGGGAGCACGCCTTCGAGCGGCAGTCGCCCATGGGTGGGACGCAGGCCGTAAATCCCGGTGTAGCTCGCGGGCAAGCGCACGGAGCCGCCGGTGTCGCTGCCAAGCGCGAAATCGCAGAGCCCGCCCGCCACGGCCGAGGCCGATCCGCTCGACGAGCCGCCGCAGACGCGGCCTTCGGCCTTGATGTTAATCGGGCGGCTGTAATGCGCGTTGATGCCGTTGATGCTCCAGGCCATCTCTTCGGTGTGTGTCTTGCCGACGACGCTCGCGCCGGCAGAAAGCAACTCTTCGACAATCGCGGCGTTCTTCGTGGGCGCTTCATGCGTATCGAGCCACGCCGGACTGCCGAAGCCGGTCTTCACGCCCGCGACGTCGTAGATGTCCTTCACGCCGAAGGTGAGCCCGTGAAGCGGTCCGTTTGGCGCACCCGCGACTTCGATATGCGTGTGGCGGGTAAATGCGTTCAGCTTATCTTTGTCGAGGATGGACATGCGCTTTTCGAAACTCGGGGGCGCACGACCATACTTGATCGCCGCGGCAATCCCAAGCTGGCGCTAATGCGCCGCATGGATCGCGGCCACGGTGCGCACGCCGTCGAGCGCCTGCTTGATCAGGGCCTCGTCGGCATTGGCGGAGAACACCGCATAAATCGGATAGGAGAAACTCGGCGCGCCTTTAACAAGATGCAGCCTGCCGGTTTCGAGAAACGGTTTGGCGGCGCCCATGCGGAAATAACCGGAGCCGCCCGCCTGCACGATGTAGTTGAGCGCGAGCGGCCCGAGCCCGACGAACAATCCGGGATTGCTCACATCCGGAAAACTCAGGCCGTGATGAAACGCGAAGTTCGGGCCCCAATCGACATAGACGTAATCGGGCGAAGGGAGGGATTGGATGTTCGGATCGGTCGTGACCAGCACGAGCGACTCCTCGAGCAGCTTTTCGATTTTCAATCCGGGGCGATGTTGCGGCGCATACATCACGGCGACATCGAGCACGCCTTCGGCCACCTGGCTCGCTAGTCCCTCCGGCACGCCGACCTGAACGCGTAGCGCAACGTCCGACGCGTTCTTTCGCATCCATAAGAGCCAATCGAGCATCAGCGGATGCCATAGCGCGAGCTCGCCGCCGATCGCGAGGACAGCACGGTGTCCCGTGGGCACGGCGACCTGGTGGCGCGCGCGCTCCCAGAGCTGCACGAAGGTCGGCGCGTAGCGGAGGAATTGCTCGCCCGCGGGCGTTAGCGTGGCGCCCGACTTGTTGCGCACGAACAGCGTGCGACCGAGCCGCTCTTCGAGCGTCTTCACGCGCGCGCTGACGGTCGTTTGGCTGACGTTCAAGCGCTCGGCGGCGCGGATGAAACTGTGAGTAGAGACGATTTCGAGGAAGGTGCGGACGAGATCGATATCCATGGCGGCCCAGTGAGTTAGCTAGATAAACCATCAAAATTGCTATTAAGACCTAATTAAATTCGTTTGTTCGAATTAAAGCAAGTGGGCATTTTGAACCTGCCGCTGTTGCGGCACTCGCGCGTTCTTGTTGGCGAGTCTCAGAGGAGCGAGTGATGCAACACCATTCCTATGACGACGCGCCGCTGCCGGCGCTGTTCTGGTTGTGGGCAAAGTACAAGATCGCGACGCGGCTACGGGCCATGCGGCCCGCGCTGAAGTGCGATGAGATTGCAAGGGCGACAGCGTTGAGCGGATACCCGCCCGGCGCGTGAAAGAAGCGCCCGTATTCTATCCCCTCGACTTGAAGCGGCGGCCGAAAGGCCGCCGTTTTTCTTAGCCGCGCAGGATCGAAACCTGTTTGGTGTCGACGGATAGCCCCACCAGCGCGCCGACCTCGCGCGGCTCGATGTCGCGCCGGTGCGGCTCGTCCACGATCAGGCGATGGCTGCCGGCCTTAATGCGGTAGCGCGTCGTCTCGCCCAGAAACTCGCGCTCTTCCACGACGCCGGGCAGTCCGATGCCGGATGCCTGCACGGCAATATGTTGCGGGCGGATGGAGACGCAGGCGGGGCCCGGCGGCGCCTTGACCGCGTAGAGCACGATGCCATCGGCGAGGAAACGATCGCTCTCGATCTTTCCTTCGATCAAATTCGCGGTGCCGAGGAAGGCCGCGACGAAGCGATTGGCGGGATGATCGTACATATCGACAGGGGATCCGATCTGCTGGATCTTGCCGCCGTCGAGGACAGCGATGCGCCCGGCCGCGGCATTCGCCTCTTCCTGATCGTGGGTGACGTAAATCGTGGTGATGCCAAGATCGCGCTGGAGCCGCTTCAGCTCGACGCGCATTTCGGTGCGGAGTTTCGCATCGAGGTTGGATAGCGGCTCATCAAGCAAGAGAACGGCGGGCTCGATCACGAGCGTGCGCGCAAGCGCCACGCGCTGCTGCTGGCCGCCGGAAAGCTGGGCGGGGCGGCGGTCGGCAAGATGCGCAAGGCCCACCCGTTCGAGCGCGGCCTTCACCTTGCTATTGATTTCCGCACGCGAGAGTTTGCGGCGCTCCAAGCCAAAGGCGACGTTCTTCGCGACCGTCATGTGCGGCCAGAGCGCGTAACTCTGGAACACCATGCCGAGATTTCGCTCCCATGGCGGAAGATGCGTTACATCCTTGCCGCCGATCAGGATGCGGCCTTGCGAGGGCGTGCCGAAGCCCGCGACGAGGCGAAGGAGCGTGGTCTTGCCGGAGCCCGACGGCCCGAGAAAACAAAAATATTCGCCCGGCTCGATCGCGAGACTCACGTCGTTCAGCACGAGCGCGCCGCCATAGCCGAAGCTAATATTTTCGATCGAAACGCTCGCCGCCATCAGAATACGCCCTCACGCGATTTGAGATCGCGCTCGCGCTCCGCGAGGCGATAGGAAAGGAAAGTCGCGACCGCGACCACGAGCACGGCAATGACCCCGAGCGCTGCGCCCGGCCCGCGTCCGGCGGCCGCCTGCATGTAAATGTAGATGCCGTAGGAAATCGGCGCGTCGGGGGGACGGGTAACGAGAATGAGCGTCGCGGAAAGTTCGACCGCGGCGGTGGCAAAGCTCGTGACGAAGCCCGCGAGCAGTCCGCCCGTCATCAGCGGCACGACGATCTTGGTCAGCGTTGTGAATTTTCCGGCGCCGAGGCTTTCGGCGGCTTCCTCAAGATGCACATGCAGCTGCCGTAGCGCCGCCTTCGCCGACACCAGCGCGTAGGGCAGGCGGCGCACGGCGTAGGCGATCACGAGCATTCCCCAGAAGGTCGCGAGCGACTCGCCGGTGGGGAGATGCACGTCGTAATAGGTGCGGAGCAATCCGATGCCGAGCACGAGGCCGGGAATGGCGATTGCCGCCATCGCCATCTGCTCGACGAGGTGGCGGCCTTTCAGGCGCGTGCGCAACACGACATAGGCGATGATGGAAGCGAGCACCACGTCTATGACGCCGGCAATCCCGCAATAGAGCAGCGTATTGGTGATGTAGGGCCCCGCTTCGCGCGCGATCGTGGTGTAGTGATCGAGCGTATAGCCGTCGGGCAGCACGGCGAAGGACCAGACCGTGCCAAAGGAGAGCAGCAGAATCCCGATATGCGGAGAAAGCACGATCAGGAGCGTGAGAATAACGAAGGCGGTCGCGAGCCAAGTGCCGCCTTTGCCGAGCTTGCGGCGCGCGAGGCCTCCGCCCCCTCGCTGCTGGGTGGAAAAGTCACGGCCGCGCAAAGCGAGCTGCGAGAGCCCGATGGTCGTGAGCGCGCAGACGATCATGATGACCGAGATCACATAGCCCTGCGGGTCGGAGACGCCGACCGACGTGATCCGCAGATAAGCCTGCGGCGCGAGCATGTTGGTGACGCTCAGGAGGAGCGGGGTGGCGAGATCGTCAAACACCTTCACGAAGACGAGCGCCGCGCCCGCGACATAACCGGGGAGCGCGAGCGGGAAAACGATTTTTCGGAACAGCGAGAAGCCGGAAGCGCCGAGATTTTGCGCCGACTCTTCCATGGCGGAATCGATATTCGAGAGCGCGGCCGAAAGATTGAGCAGGATGAACGGAAAATAGTGCACGGCCTCGACGAAAATAACGCCGTTCAATCCTTCCATGAACGGAATGCGGAAGCCAAAAAACTCATGCAGCAGGAGGTTGATCGAGCCGTTGCGGCCGTAGATCAGTTGCATCGCGACCGCGCCGACAAAGGGCGGCATGACGAGCGGGATCACGCCGAGCGTGTGGATCAGCGCGGCGCCGCGGAAACGAAAACGCGAAATGATCGTTGCGAGCGGCACCGCAATGATGCTCGCCACCACGACGGTCATGGCGGAGACATAGACGGAATTCCAGAATGATTCCCTTGATAGCGAGGTCTGGAAAAAATCGCCGAAATTCACGAGCGAAAAGCGCCCATCCACGCCGGTGAAAGCGATCTGGATGACGCGGACAATCGGAACGACGAGAAAGGCGATCAGGAAAAGCGCGACCAGCGCAAGCGCGGCGATCTGCGCCGGGCTTGCGCCTAAGCGGAAGGCCAGCGGCGCGCGTGGCGCCGCCGGTACTGTTGCGGTATCGGCCATCGGCGGCGCGGCCGGCTATTTCGCGCTCAAAGCTTTTTCCGCGAGCGACTTCGCCTCGCCGTAATTCTTGAGCGCAGCCGCGTCCCACTTCTCCTCGAACTCGGCCTGGCGGCCGGCGGCCTTCTCGCCCTCCTTGAGCTTGTGGAAGGAGTTCATGACCGCGGGATCGCTCGCTTCCTTGCCGGAGATCGGGACGGCGCTCGCAAGCTTGCGCGCATCCGCGAGCATCTTTTTCGCGGCGGGGCTTGCCTTTGCGCCGAGCTTCTTCTCGCTGTCGTGGATCGCCTTCCACGCGCCGTTCAGTTCCTTGAGGCGGAAGGTGATGACGCGGTCGAAGAGCGAGTTCACGAGCTGATAGCGCTTCTCGGAGACATCGACGTCGAAATGAACGCCGGCGCCGAGTTTCCCGTTCTTGAACGGATTGGGGAAGCCGGCCGGCGCCTTATCGTAAGCCGCAAGCCGTACCGGCAGGCGCTGGATCTTCGGCAAGAGCAGAATCTGCTGGCCTTCCTCGGAAAGCAGGAATTCGATAAAGGCTTCCGCGGCTTTCTGGTGCTGCGCGCCTTTGATGATACCGATATTGGCAGGCACGATCGCGGTCACGCTCGGATAGACGAATTCCACCGGGAAGCCCGAGGCTTTGCCGGAAAGACCGAAGAAGTCGATGACGATGCCGAGGCCGTACTGGCCGCTGTTCACGGCATCGGGAACTCCGAAGGAACGATCGGAAACCTGGGTGAGGTTGCCGCCGATTTCCATCAGCGTCGCCCAGCCCTTTTCCCAGCCTTCGCCTTGCAGGATCGTTTCCACCGTCAGATGCGTGGTGCCGGAGCGCGAGGGGGCGGAGATGCCGACATGGCCGAAATAAATCGGCTTCTTCAGGTCGTCCCATTCCTTCGGCACGGGAAGATCGTTCGCCTTAAGATAGCGCGTGTTGTATTCGATGCCGTAACCGGAAGCGGCAAAGCCGGTGTAGAAATTATCCGGATCGTTGATCGGATAGGAGCCGGCCTTGGTGGCGATGCCTTCGGCCTTCGGCTTGTATTTCTGCAGAAGCGTATTCTGCTTCAAGACTTCGAACGCATCGGGAGCCGACGCCCAGAAAATATCCGGCGGGTTCGACTTTGTTTCCTGAATGAATGTCACCGCGGCGGCGGTGTGGCGCTGCTGTACCTCCACCTTGGTGCCGGGATGTTTCTTCTCGAAGGCCGCCACGAAGGGGCCGGTCATGTCCTTGTTGTAGGATGTGACGATGGTGACTTTGTCTTCGAGCCCTTGCGCCCCTGCGGCAATGGCAAAAAAACCAAACGCGCCGATGAGCGACAGGCGCAATAACGAAGCGGAAATTCTCACGGTAGCCTCCCTGGCGCGGCGTTCTCGGGCGCCGTCTGCTGAAATATATCACTAGAGTGACGAGAAAATTGCGCGCTGTCGACTCAAACCTGGACGGCGAGAATGCATCGTTGCGTGCGGTCTGTGAACGAATCCGCTTTGTTGCTGCGTTCGGTCGGGTAGAATGGCCGCGTCGGGTGGGGATCATCGGACAGACATAAGCTGAAGCACGGCTCGCGTTGACGCCCGCGCTTTTGCCGCTGGCCGTATCGCCGCCACCATTTGCTAATGAGGGCTGACGTGATCGAACCTATTCTCCTGTTTGGAATTCCCGTCGATTTTATTCTGTTCGCGCTGACGCTGCTCGGGATCGCGCTCTTCCATCATCACACGCTGCCGATCGGGGTAGGGGGCCTCGCGGTCATCACGCTCTACAAGCTCATCTTCACCGGCTTCAAAACCGGCACGGGGCTTGCGGGCCTCGGGCTGCACATGGAGCACGAATGGGTAATGCTCGCGAACCTTTTCATGCTCTTGATGGGCTTCGCGCTTCTATCCCGTCATTTTGAGCAAAGCGGGATCCCCGACGAAATGCCGCGGCTCTTGCCCGACGACTGGAAGGGCGGTGTCGTTCTTCTTGTGCTGGTGTTTGTGATTTCGAGCTTCCTCGACAATATCGCAGCCGCGCTGATCGGCGGCGCGGTGGCGCGGCACGTTTTCCGGAAGAAAGTTCATATCGGCTATCTCGCCGCGATTGTCGCCGCATCGAATGCGGGCGGCTCGGGCAGCGTCGTCGGCGACACGACAACCACGATGATGTGGATCGCGGGCGTCAGCCCGCTCAGTGTGATCGAAGCTTATGCCGCGGCGATCCCGGCGCTTCTGATTTTCTCGATACCCGCCGCGATGCAGCAGCAGAAATATTCGCCGATTACCAAGAAAGCGAAGAAGGGACTTGAGATCGATTACGCGCGTGTTTTCATTGTCGCCGCGATCCTGATCGTCGCTCTCGTCGTCAATATCGGCGCCAACGTGAAATATCCGTCGCTGCTCGATCACGTCCCGCTTCTAGGAATCTCGATCTGGCTGGTGATTTTTGTCACAGCCGGGTTGCGTCGGCCGGACTGGCAGGTGATGCCCGAAACCTTCAAGGGCACAATCTTCCTGCTCTCGCTCGTCACGGCTGCGTCCATGATGCCGGTGGAGAAATTACCGGCCGCTTCCTGGCACACAGCCATGGGCCTCGGCTTCGTTTCGGCGGTGTTCGACAACATCCCGCTCACCGCGCTCGCGCTGAAGCAGGGCGGTTATGACTGGGGTTATCTCGCCTATGCCGTGGGCTTCGGCGGTTCGATGATCTGGTTCGGCTCGTCGGCGGGTGTCGGGCTCTCGAATATGTACCCGGAAGCGAAATCGGTGGGGCAGTGGCTACGCCACGGCTGGCACGTGGCGATCGCCTATGTCATCGGCTTTTTCATTATGCTGGCCGTGATCGGTTGGCATCCCGATCTGCCGCTGCGTGGCGGCTAAGGCGTTTCGTTATAGGCGCCACAGCACGGGCAGCGGATCACGGTGCTTTTGAAGGTTTTGCCCGCCGCGATGCCGGCAATGAGAATCCTGTCGCAGTTGCCGCACGTATAGTCGTCCGTGCCCGGTCCCTTGATGACGGGCGCGGTCGGCGAGACGATCGTCGCGCGCGTAGCAGTCTCGGGCGCGGGAATAACGCTGAGTTTTCTGCGCATGGTTTCCGTTTGAACAACGGAAAGACGATAACCGACTTAGGCCCACAAGTCCTGTAGTTCGCTGCCGGGGCGCTTGACGCGGCTATCGGTCGCCAGGTCTTCCGCTTGATCGGCGATGGCGAGCACTTCGAACGAGCCGCAATCGTTGCATTCGAAGGAAAAGATTTCCCGTCCGGTACCGAAATCGGCTTGTTTGATCGCTACTAGCCGGGTCAGGCCCGCGCACTGCGGACATTGCAGCGAGGCCACATTGATCTTGGGCATGCCCATGGTCACTCCCCCTATTGCTCTTAGTGGAAGAAGCCGAATAGCCAGAGCAGCAGAATGATCGGCAGCGGAATGCCGATTAGCCAGAGGATCAAGCCGCGTCCCATGAATGCCTCCCGTTGAATGACGCTGTTCAACGCGGGCTTGGGAAGAAAGTTCCCGAAGCAAAGCCCCGGTCCATTGCGGGTACCGGGGCTTTCTCCTTGGGGGTTATATTCGTTCGCTTACTTTATCTTCTTGACGTCGCCCTTCTTCACGCCCGCTTCAGGAAAGATCCACATCGCGATCACCATGAACACGGCGGTGGCCATGACGATGGTTGCGAGGTCGTGGTGAACCGGCGACTGGCTCCAATAGGCAAGCACCGCCGCCACGACGAGCGTGATGACCGATACGATTGCCTTGACGTCATTGGGCATGGGGGCCTCCTTATTCGGTTCCGATCGGCTGCGCAGCGGCAACATCGGGACGCTTCGGCATGCCGCGCAGGTTCTTCTTCAAGTGCGAGGTGTCGTAGCCGTTCAAGAGCGTGCCGACCAGCCCGCGGTCGAGGTCAGAAGTGCCGAAGGCCCAGTCGGCGATTGGGAAGGTGAGGTTCATGTTCGTTTCCATCATCAGCCGCGCGTTGTGGTGAGCGGTGTGATGGCGCCGGAGTGTGTTCACGAACGGGCAGTGACGCACGAACCAGTTTTCGTCGACATGACAGCAGAAGTGCATGAACTCGTAGATGAGATACATGCCGGTCGTCGTCGCCATGAACAGCCATGCGACATTCGAGGAGAAAACGTAGCCGAGGATGACTGCGCCCGGCAGCGACATCAGGATGAAGACGACGAGGGCGTAGGGCGGGAACACCGTCACGCGCCAGTCCTTGTGGTCGCGGAAGCGCATTTCGTCGTCGGTGAAGAATTGGTGGTGGTTCAGCGTGTGGCGCTCGTAGACCGAGCGCAGGCCTTTGATATTGACCGGCCGATGCATGACATATTTGTGCACGGCCCATTCGAAGAGATTGGTGAAGAGGAAAGTCACCGGCACGGTGAGCCATTCCAGCCAGGTCACATTCTGGATGTGCTGCAGGTAGATGTAGAACGCGGCCGCGCCCATCGCGTAGATGATGAGGATGTGGAAGTAGCCGTCGTACCAGCCCATGATGCGGGACCGGTATTCCTGGCGGAAAGCAACTTGGCGCTCGCCGATCATGTTCATTCTCCGCTTTGTTATGGCCCGTTTGATGCGGGTCTTCGTTGGTCTGTGATATATCAGAAGTCTATCACGCTCCGATATCTCGTTCAATCGCTAGATTGCAGGTTCCGCGCTGCCCGCGATCACCTTGGCGACCGCCGGATGGGAGGCGGCGTCCTTCGGAGGCCCAGTGAAAATTATCTCTCCGCGTTCAATAACATAGAGCCGGTCGGCGAATTCGGGGACGTGGTGGACGTTCGATTCCGCGATGAAGACGGCGTGGCCGAGCGCGCGGATCGAGGCAATGCCGTCCACGATCGCGGGAATCACCGCGGGCGAAAGCCCCTCGGTCGGCTCGTCGAGCAGGAGAAGCTTCGGATCGGAGGCGAGCGCGCGAGCGATTGAAACCATCTTGCGCTCGCCGCCGGAGAGTTCCTGCCCGCCGCGCTCGCGATATCCCGTGAGCTTGGGGAAGACCTTGTAAGCGAGGGCAACGCGCTCCTGCTGATTGCGCCCGCCCGCCTGTGGCCAGGTGGGCAGGGCGATATTCTCGGCGACCGTCAGCTCGCCGAAGACTTCGCTCTCTTCCGGCGCGAAGCCGATGCCTTGCCGCGCGACCTCGAAGGGACGGCGGCCAAGAAGGCTCTCGCTATTGAAATCGATTGCGCCGGCGACAGGCCTGCGAAAACCCATGATGGTACGGAAGGTCGTGCTCTTGCCGGCGCCGTTGCGGCCGACGAGGCAGATGAGTTCGCCCGCTTTCACCTCTAGCGAAATGCCGCGCAGAATGCGGCTGCCTTGAATGTCGACGGTGAGATCGCGGACGGAAAGCATCAGTGGCCTCGTTTCTTGCCGACGACGATTTCGATCACGGATTCGGTCGAGAAGAATTCTTTCGGCGGAAGATCCGCGAGCATCTTTCCTTCCGCGATGGCGATGATGCGGTCGGAGTAAGTGGCGACGAGGTCCATGTCGTGCTCGACCAGGATCATTGCCTTGACGCCCGCCCGCTCTGCGGCGGCGATCAGCGTTTTCATCACGCGGTGCTTTTCGTTCGTCGAGATGCCGGAAGTCGGCTCGTCGAGCAAAATGACTTCCGGATCGAGCGCGAAAGCGGAGGCGACGTCTAGCAATTTTTTCTCGCCTTGTGAGAGGAGTTGCGAAACCGTATCAAGGCGGCTCTCCAAGCCGAAAATTTCCGCGACCTCGCGCGCGCGCTTCGTGACGCTCGCGTCGCCATGCAGCGACGAAAACATCCGCCAGCGCTTTTTCTGGCGGGTGACGATGGCGGCTGCGATCGTTTCCTCGACGGTGAGTTTCGGGAATACATGCACAAGCTGGAAAGCGCGCGCGAGCCCGCGTTCGGCAAGCGCCACCGGATCGCGGCCCGCGATGTTCTCGTTCTTGAAGAAAACCTCGCCTTCGGTCGGAACGAGCAAGCCGGTGAGCAGGTTCACGAGCGTCGTCTTGCCGGCGCCGTTCGGCCCGACAATCGAGACTTTTTCGCCGGCGCTGACCGTGATGTTGACGTTCGAGAGCGCGCGATAGGCGCCGTAAGCCTTGCCGACGCCATTTGTCCGAAGGAGGGCCGTCATGGCGTCACCGCCTTCTTCATCGCGGCGCCTTCGGATTTGGGATGGCGATGGCGCGTTGCGAGAAGCTCAACGGCGCCGGCGATCCCGCCCGGAAAACCGATCACGATGATGGCGAGCACGGTACCAAGCACGAAACGCCAGTATTGCGTGAGCGACTGCAGTTCATCCTGCAGGAGTGTGTAGGTGAGCGCGCCGACGATGGGCCCGAAGAAATTCGAGAAGCCGCCGAGCACCGTCATGAAGACGATCTGACCCGAATGCGTCCAGTAGACGAGTTCGGGATCGGCAAGGCCCACGCGGAAGCCGAGGATCGCGCCGCCAACCGCGCCGAAGATCGCGGAGATCACGAAAGCGGCGAGGCGGAATTGCCAGACGCGGACGCCGAGATATTCGGCCTTGCGCGGATTGTCGCGCAGTGCCTTCAAGTGCAGGCCGAAGGGCGAATGTACGATCCGCCACATGATGATGCCGGCGATGACCAGCAGCGCAAGGCAGTAATAGTAGAACGGGCCGGTGAGAAATCCGATCTTGTTATATTGCGCGAATTCGAGCCCGAGGATGTCCATGCGCGGCACGCGCATGCCGCTGTCGCCGCCGGTGAGATAGTAGAATTTGAACAGGAAGGAATGAAACAGCATGCCGAAGGCGAGCGTCAGCATGCCGAAGAAAATTCCAGTGTAGCGAACGCAAAGCGCGCCGACGGGGACGGCGATGACGACCGCGCCGATAATGACCGCGAGCAGCGCCACCTCAAAGCTCTTGATGCCGAGCACGCCGGAAGTGATCGCCGCGCCATAGGCGCCGACGCCAATAAACATCGCATGACCGAACGAGAGTAGGCCGCTGTAACCAAACAAAAGATTGAAGCCGAGAAGCGCGATCGCATAGGCGAAAAACGGAATCATCAGGCTCACGTAAAACGGCCGCGCGAAATGCGGCAGGACGGCGAGAACGGCAACGCCCGCGACGGCAAATAGGAAGGCGTATTTCGATCTCATGTGGCGGGCTTTCCGAACAGGCCCGCGGGCCGAAAGAGCAGGACACCGATCACGATCAAATATGTCACGAGCAGTTCAAGCTCGGGAAAAATCACGATCGAAAACGCGTGGATGAGGCCGACGACGAGAGCGCCTGCAAGCGCGCCGGGCATCGAGCCGAGCCCGCCGATCACGACGACGGCGAAGGCTTCGACCACGAACTCGCCGGGAATTTCGAGCGATGCCGCGGCGGTCGGGATCACGAGCGCGCCGGCGACCGTGCCGAGCATCGTGCCGACGGTGAAGACGACGGCATAGACGCTGCGCACATTGACGCCGAGGGCTTCGGCCATCGCGCGGTTTTCGGCGGTCGCGCGCAAGACCCGGCCATAGTTCGTTTTCTGCAAGAAAAGCCCAAGCCCGGCGGCGATCAAAATCGCCGCGGCGATGACCAGCAGATTATAGACCGGCACCGACAAATCGCCCGCCGTGAGCTTTCCATAAACGAGATAGTCGACGTTCAGCTGCCGCGGGTTCGCGCCCCAGACGAAGCGAAACACATCCTGAAACATCAGGAGGATTGCGAAGGTGAGGAGAAGTTGGAAGCTCTCGTCGCGATCATAGACGAAGCGCAGGAGCCGCTCGATGAAAGGGCCGATCAGGCCGATCAACAATCCCGCCGCGATCAGCGCGGGCAAAAGCAGCCACGGCGGCATTCCATATTTCGAGAGAAAGGCGACGAAGCTGATGCCGAAATATGCGCCGAGTGCATAGAACGAGCCGCAGGCAAGATTCAAAATCTTCTGCACACCGAAGACGAGCTGCAGCCCGGCGGCGACGAGAAAAAGCACGGCGGCGTGGAAAACGCCGCCGAGCAGAATGTTTGCGAAGGCAGACATCGAAACTCGCGATCTGGAAGCCTATCAGACCTTGAAGTTCGCCGTCTTGATCCACTCCCAGAAATTCGCCCCGGGCGGCTTCTGCAGGTCCGCCGAATACATTGTGTCGAACGGCGTTGCGAGCGTGACGAAGTCGTACTTGTTCTTGTGGGTGGAGAAGCCCTGCACGAAGGTCTGATCGGCAATCTTGTCCTTGCGCCAGCCGCCTTTGCCGCCGAGGCTGTCGACCGAGATGCCGGGGATCGCCTCGATGATGTCGGTCTGCGACGGCCAGCTGCCGTTCTTGGCCTTCATCGCCTTCTCGACGCCGAGCCGGTACGACTCGATGGCGAAATAGGCGCGGTCAGCTTCCCATTCCGGATAGTCTTTGAACTTGTCCTCGTACCATTTGACGAAGTCCTTGCCGACCTGCGGATTGTTCGGGTTATCGAAATAGAGCGTGTTATGACCGAACAACATGCCTTCGGGCGTGAATTCCTTCTTCATCAGCGTGTGCTGCCACCCTGCCGCCGGGAAGGCGAGCTTGGTGCCTTCGGTGAGGCCGGCGGCGTGCGCCTGCTTCATGAACACCGGCAAGTCGGCGAACAACAGCGATGAGAAGATGAGGTCGGGCTTTGCCGCTTTCAGCGCGGCAACATGGCTGGTGAGGTCCATCGTTCCCACTTTGGGCCACTGCTCGGTGACGACTTCGTGCTCGACGCCGAACCGCTTGAGGACGGCGATGAACGCCGCCATGTTGTTGCGGCCATAAGAATAGTCCGGGTTGATGCCGGCGACTTTCTTGAACTTGCCCTTCCAATGCTTGATCACCAGCAGCGAAGCCATCATCGCCTCGCACTCGTTGTCGGTCGAGCGGAACAGGTATTTCGGATCCGGCACCGTTTCGTCGACGCCGTTCTGCGTGGTGCCGTCCCAATAGATTGTCAGCGCACGCGCCTCTTCGACCGCAGGCCCGAGCGCGAGTCCGACACCGGACGACACGATGCCGGTCACGCAGTCGACCTTGTCTTGCTGCACCAGCTTGCTGAAGCGCTCGATGGTGTTCTTCGGATTGGATTCTTCCTCGAGCACCAGCTCGACCTTGCGGCCGCCAATGCCGCCTTTGGCGTTGTAGCGTTCGACCGCCCACTCCGTGGCGCGGATGCCGTTCTCGCCCGGCGCCGCGGCGATGCCGGAGCGGGGTGCGAGAACGCCGATCTTGATCGGCGTGTTTTGCGCGATCGCGGGCGCGAAGACGCCCTCTGTCGCCGCGAAGGCGCCGATCGCGGCGGCGGATTTCAGCACGGTACGGCGTGACAGTTTCTTCATGCGTATCCTCCCCAGGATGGTTGTTCCGGCTTGGCCGGGCGTTCTTGCTTACTCGAATGATATATCAGTGCCATGTCACAGAACAAGCCGTGATATGGCCCTTCTGTATTGCCATTTGTTAATGCTTCTCGATGCTTTGCAGCGCGCCGTCGATTTCGCCGCTTTTTAGAGTCCAGTCGTTATCGAGGTTGGCGACGACCGATTTCATGAACGGCTCCGAGAGCCGGACGGCGCGGTCACTGTCGCCGAGATAATCGACGAGGATCGCGAGCGCGAGCTGTTGCGGGCTTTCGCCCTCGTAGGTCCACTCAAACCCGTAGCTCGTGAATTTCTTGACCTCGTAATGCTCGGGCAGGGGCTTGCCGTCGACCGTGACGCGCAGGCCGTCGATGGTGCGTTTTCCCTCGTAGGTTTTCATTGTTCGACTCCGTTACACTTCCACCGTCGTGCGGGTGAAACTTTCGACATAGTCCATGAGATTGTCGGATGCCTTCGCGGCCTTAACCGGGTCGCCCTTGGCGATCGCGCGCGCCTGCTCCGCATGGAGCTTCGCGCAGAGCGGAAGATCGGCGGCCTTGCGATAGTGCATGTACCAGAAGCGGCGGGAGAGGCCTTGCGTCAGACGCATCGCGCGCGTCGCGTATTCGTTATGCGCAGCTTCCAGCAGCAAGCGGTTGAGGTCGCGGTCGAGCCGCATGAAAGCGATGTCGTCGTTGCTTTTTCCCGCCGCATCCATCGCGCGGCCGACTTCCGTCAGTTGCTCGCGCTCTTCCTTGGTCGCGCGCTCGGCGCCGGAGCGGCTGAGCAAGCGTTCGAGTTCGCGCCGGACTTCCAGTACAAGGAGCTGATTTCTCGGATTAATGTCGGAAACGAGAATGCCCTTGCGGGGAAGGACAATAATAAGTCCTTCACGCGCGAGGCGCTGCAACGCTTCGCGGATCGGCGTGCGGCCGATCTTGAGCGAAGCGGAAAGGGCTTGTTCGGAAAGCACTTCGCTCGGTTTCAGCCGAAGCGTGACGATCCGCTCCTCGATCTGGGTGTAGGCCTCTTCGGTGAGGGTCTGCACGCCTTTCGCTAGGCGAATCGTGTTGTTTTTCTTCGGAACCGCCATGTGCTTCGTCATCTTGCCTCTTTCAGGCCGCTTAAATCTGCCGCCGCTTTGCGACCATCGCCGCGAATTTCTCATATTCGGACTCGTTCACGCCATAGGAATGCTCGTCGTCGGGGAACGAGCCTTCCTTCACTTCCTTGACGTATTCCTTGATGCCGGCGAGCGCGACTTCGGTCAGCTTGGCGTAGCGTTTGGTGAATTTCGGCTTGAAGTCGGTGAAGACGCCGAGGAGATCGTAGCAGAGGAGAATCTGCCCGTCGGTACCGCTGCCCGCGCCGATGCCGATGGTCGGGATCGTGAGCTGCTCGGAAATCAGTTTCGCGATCTTCGCGGGCACCGCTTCGAATTCGAGCATGAAGCAGCCGGCGTCCTCGATCGCGAGCGCGTCTTCGAGGATTTTCATGGCGGCGTCCGCCGTGCGGCCCTGGATCTTGAAGCCGCCGAACATCGCGATTGTGTGCGGGGTGAGGCCAATGTGCGAGGCGGTGGGAATACCTGCGTCGACGAGTGCTTTCAGAATATGCGCCTGCGACTTGCCGCCTTGCGGCTTTACCGCGTCCATCAGCGCTTCCTGCATGAAACGGCTCGCATTTTGCAGCGCGCGGTCGACCGTGTTGTAGCTTTGATAGGGCATGCAGCCGAGGGCAAAAGTGCTCGGCGCGCCGCGGCGGACGGCCTGCCCGTGCATGATCATCATGTCCATGGTCGCAGGGACGGTGCTCGCGTGCCCGTGCGAGATCATCGCGAGGCTGTCGCCAAGAACGGCGACATCAACACCCGCTTTCTCGGCCCATTGCGCCGAGGTGTAGTCGGGCACCGACATATAGACCATCTTCTCGCCAGTCTGTTTCGACTCGCGGATTTCGGTGATGGTGCGCTTTTTCCGCTCCGCATCTAGGGCGGGGGCGCTCTTCGCGGCTTGTTTGTCCTGTTGGCTAGCCATCGTTTCCCCGCTCAAGCTTGCGTTGATTATCAATACGAGTGATATATCTCTCATATATGTTACGGATACGGCGTCCACGCGCAAGGGCGTTTTTGCGGCGGGGGCGATTTTCGAAAGGCAAGGCAGAAATGGCGCTGTCATTGATGCAGATCATCGAGCTTCTCCTGTTCATGGCGCTGTTTCTCTCGGTTTCGATGTATGCGCTCGCGGCGAGCGGACATTTCCCGCGCGAGCATCGGGCGCGGAAGTTCGAGACGGGGCTCGGCCGCACTGTCTTGTTCGGCACGATCGCGCTTTCGATCGCTTGCGCGGCGCTCGGCGTCTATTTCATCCGCGCGAGCGTCCCCTGGTACGCCGCGGTGATCGGCGGCGGGGCGATGGTGCTCGCCGCGCCGCTCATGTTGCAGCTCTTCTCCGATCGGTTTGTCGATGGCCGGACTTCGCTCTTGGCGCTTTCGGGCGCGGCGCTCTTTTTTTCCGGTGTGATGGCGCTTTTGCACTGAAGAGAAATTTTGGGTTATCCAATCCCTTGAGGGGAATCAGTGCACCGCAGTTTGATTGTCCCCGCCGCACCCCGGCCGGATTTTCTCGCCCCAGTTGTGTGGCGGCTTTTTCAACCGTTTTTAACGGGCTCAGTCTCATCGTCGCCGGGCTGGTGCGGCGCGATCGGGGTGAAGGCGCAGCGGTCGGGCTTCAGATCGAGGAGGGGCGTGCCGTCGAGGCAGTCGAGCCCTTGCACGAAGATATTTTTACCTTCGACCTTCACGAGCTTCACCAGCTGCGTGCCGATGGGGTTGGGCCGTACCGGCGAGCGCAGGCTGAACGTGCCGCGCACCGAGCCGTCATTCGCGGGGCTCTGCTTGACCAGGTCGCGGCGAGACTCGTGCAGCCAGTAGAGCACTTCGAGCCGCTCGTATTTCTCGACGCCGTCGATCGCCGCAATCCAAGGCTCAAAAATTTCTATTCGGCAGAGGGGGCCATCGAGGCGGCCCTGGCGGGGGCAAAGAAGACGGTCGGCCCAGGGCGTGTGGATTCGGCCGATGAAAATGAAATTCCCGCCGGGCGAATCGGGGAAC
>Ga0157370_10003215_pt1 | contig 19296 bp, 18 predicted proteins | sample C35metaG_FD_113463 | JGI IMG/M metagenome (GOLD analysis project Ga0157370, IMG submission 113463) | Corn rhizosphere microbial communities from Kellogg Biological Station, Michigan, USA - C3-5 metaG | ecosystem: Host-associated > Plants > Roots > Rhizosphere > Soil | place: USA: Michigan...
CCCCCTGAAGGGTCGTGGCAGACCACCACGTTGATAGGCCGGGTGTGGAAGCGCAGTAATGCGTTGAGCTAACCGGTACTAATGGCCCGTGCGGCTTGACTCCATAACCGCAGCGGTGACGGATGCGCCGACAACCAACCCGCCTTGCCTTCCCACCTTCTACGCCTGACGACCATAGCCCGCCGGTCCCACCCCTTCCCATCCCGAACAGGACCGTGAAACGGCGGCGCGCCGATGATAGTACGGATTGCCCGTGCGAAAGTAGGTCATCGTCAGGCACCCCGCAAAGCAAAACGCCCCGGCTCGTGCCGGGGCGTTTTGCCTTGATCGAGTCACGATCGACGCTTGCGAAAAACCCAGCGCAAGCCGCGCAACAAAAGCTCCGATTCCACATACCCGGCCGAAGTCAGCACCTTGAGATTCCGGTGCAATCGATGCGCCTCGTCCACGACGCCTGACCATCGATCGCGATACACGACCTCCGCCCGACCGCTGGTTTCGATCTCCATCACCATCCGCGAAAAGTCTGCCTCGCGCCAACGGTTCATCGCCCGTCGATACTCGACGACTTCGCTCTCCGTCGCTCCCTGCTCGCGCATTCTCCGGGCGAACGAATCCTCGTCGTGAATCAGATGCGCCCACGGCTCGGGAACGCGGTGAAAGAAATGACTGCCCGTGTCCGCCGTCCAGATCGGATCCGTCGCCACGTAGACGTAGCCATCGCTACGCGTTACGCGCAACATCTCGTGGAGCGCGCGTCCCGGATCGGGAATGTGCTCGAACGCATTGATGGACACGACGCAGTCGAACAGATCATCGCGATAGAAGAGGTTCATCGCGTCCGTGCGATGGAACGCGACGCGGTCGAGGCGAAACGGAACCTGGTGTCGCCGATGCTTCTCGTCCAAAAGCTTCAGGAACTCGCCCGCGTAAAGCGAGCTGTAATCGATGACGTCCGCGCAATAGACCTCGCCGAAGAGCGCCGACAGGTAGCCGACGTGCATGCCTTGCCCGCCGCCGACGTCCAGCACGCGCATTTCGCTCGACGGCGTGACGCCGACTCCGCTCAGGATCGAGACGAACGCCTCCACCTCGGCTTCGTGTGAATTGAAATCCTCGCGTTCGTCGTACATGGAGTTGTGCTCTCGCCTCTACCGCTGCTGCATTCGCATTGTGCGATCCAATTCCAACCTGACCGGTGGCGCTTTCCTGGCTGGCCGCACTGTTCGGGCCGCTGCATTATCGGCGAACCTCGCCGACGACCATCGACGATTCTCAAACGCAACGGTCACGCCGTATGATCGGCGAGCGATGCGGGCCGGCGTGACCCGCCATTCGTCATTTCTTGGTGACGATTCGCTTCGAGCGCATCGCCCGACGACAAAACAAAACGCCCCGGCGTGGCCGGGGCGTTTTGCACACCGTCGTTCGTAACGAGAAGGCGCCGGTTCGCGCGCCTTCTCGCGGACCTACGTTGCGCTCAATTCGACCGCGTGAGCAACCACCAGGTCGATCCGTCGGATTGAACCGTGATCGCGTTGGGATTGCCGGATCCCGGCAAGCCGAGCGATACGACGGGTCCCCCGTCCCCGGCAGCGACGGGGGTCACCATGCACGTGCCCGGCGTTCCCGACACCTGCTTGAAAACAAAAATCTTGCCGCTGTTCGCCGCAGCCGATGGCAAGGTCATCGTCTTCGAATTGCCCCCCGGGTTCCCGCAAAGCACCGTGTAGTCGGTGGACAGGACGGTGTAATTGCCCGTCTGATTCGTGATGGCTTGCGTCGCGCTCGCGGGTCCGGTCGGTCCCGCGGGGCCCGTGGCGCCGGTGGCCCCTGTCGCGCCGGTCGCTCCGGTCGCTCCCTGAATGCCGTCTGCTCCCGTCGCGCCGGTAGGACCCATGGGCCCCTGGATGCCCTGCGCGCCTTGTGGTCCCGTCGCGCCGGTGGCGCCCGCCGCACCGGTCGCGCCCGTCGGTCCGGCCGGGCCCGTGGGCCCGGTGGCGCCCGTTGGGGCGGCACATGCCCACCCGCCCGCGCCGTCGGACTGCGCGATGTCGCTCGCCGCACACCCCTGCGGCAGTTGGAAGCCGGCGGCGAGGCCGACGACGGGGTCCGCGGCGGTGCCGGTCATCGCGATGCCGGTGTTTCCGGTCACGCTCTTGACGAAGCCGCCCTTCGGGGGCGCGAAATAGCCAACGACGTCGATGGCCAGGTGCGCCGAACCGCTGCGGACCTGCACCTCGATCTGGTGATTCGCCGGATTGATCTGCGCCGTCGTCGCGACCGACGTGAACTCGTTATTCGCGAGGAACACCATGGTCGTCGTGAAATGGAACGGCGCACCCTGCGCCAGAATCTCGATGTCGCCGGAGATGCCGTTGACCGGTATGCCGAACACTTGCAGTTGAACCGCGGTGGGATTGAGGCCGGGGGGCAGCTGGGTCAGGCACACCCCGTTCGCACCCTCGACGACATAATTGCGAACCTCGTCCGCGACGAAAGGCACAGGGGCAAACGTGGGCGCGCCGTCACCACGATAGACCGCAGCGAAATTGCCCCGCGTCTCGACGAGCCGGCAAGGCGTGACCGGCGTGTAAACGACGTCCTGGTCCGTATCGCCGAGCGCCTTGGTGACCATCTCGTGCGCGTCCTGGCGGGCTCCGCTGCGAGCGGCGTCGACGGTCGCCTTCGGCAGCGCCTTCTCGAGCACGTCGAGCAGCCCGTCGACCGATTTCACGACGCTGGCCGCGAAGAGCTGGTCGGCACGGACGCTCTGCAGGGACTGGCGCAGTTCGCTGCCCGGAACGCCGAGCTTCGAGAGTTCGGAGCCCCACGTGCCGACGATGCCGTCGATCACGGCGGGCCGATTCTGGTCGATCGACAGCAGGCTGTCCGGCTTGGCGAACGGCGCCGGGGGTTGGCCGAAGGCGAGTCCGGCCGGGAACGCAAGCGCGATCGCGATCGCGCGTACGATGGTTTTTTGTTTCATGAGCTCCCTCTTGGTATGCGGACTCGTGATTGCCGCGCGAGCAAGATGGCAAGAAGCGCGCCATGCGCAGTGCCGCGAGCGGCGGCGACGGCACGGCCTCCATGAAGCTCGGCCGCCGCCGATGACGCTGTCACCCATTTCGCGCGGCTGCGGTTTCCGGATGCGCATGCCGAACTGCGTCGTTTGTGACGTACATGGTGCGGCAACGGCCGGCACCCGCGCGATCGGACCGACAAAGGAGGGACGCTAAACTCAGCCGCTCGCGCTCGCTCACACCCCCATGCCGTCGTCGCTTTGCCTCAACATGATCCTGAAGAACGAGGCGCACGTGATCCGGCGCTGCCTCGAATCGGTGCGCCCGTTCATCTCGCACTGGGTCATCGTCGACACCGGATCGACCGACGCGACGCAGGACGTCGTCCGTGCACACTTCGCCGGCCTGCCCGGCGCCCTGCACGAGCGCCCGTGGCGCGACTTCGGGTCGAATCGGACGGAGGCGCTCGCGCTCGCGCGCGGGTGCGCCGAGTACATTCTCGTCATGGACGCCGATCACGTGCTGCACGCACCGGCGGGCTTTCGGTTCGAGCGTCTCGTCGAGGACGGCTATTACGTCCGGCATCGCTACGCGGGCATCGAGTACGGCCTGCCGATTCTCCTCGCCGATCGCATTCCGTGGCGTTACGAAGGCGTGCTCCACGAATACGTCACCGCGGACGTCGCCCACCGTCTGGTCGCGCTCGACGGACCGTGGGTCGAGGTGCACCACGAGGGCGCGCGAAGCCGCGATCCGCAGACGTATCTCAAGGACGCCCAAGTGCTGCGCGCCGCGCTCGCCCGGGAACCCGACAACGCGCGGTACGCGTTCTACCTCGGGCAGACGTTGAAAGATGCCGGGCTCCTCGAGGAAGCGTTCGACGCGTTCATGCATCGCGCCGCCATGCAGGGCTTCGACGAGGAAACGTGGCACGCGCGCTATCAGGCCGCGCAAATCGCAGAACGTCTCGGACGCGACGCCGCGGTGGTCGCCGATGCCTACCTGCAGGCCTACAACGCGCGGCCCACGCGCGCCGAGCCGCGCGTGCAACTTGCACGATTCCATCGCGAGCGCCGGCAATGGCCGATCGCGTACCTTTACGCGCGCGCCGCGGTCGCGATTCCGCGTCCGGCGGATCATCTCTTCGTGGAAGACGCGGCGTACGCGTGGCGCGCCGACGACGAGCTCGCGATCGCGGCGTGGTACGTCGGCGCCGTCGACGAGGGACGCCGCGCGACGGAGCGCCTGCTCGCTTGTCCGCAGGTGCCCGCATCGGAGCGCGCGCGCATCGAGCGCAACGCGGGCTGGTATCGCTGACGCTGTCCGCTCAGCCCGACCGGGCGAAGTCGCGAACGGCGCCGACGACGCGGTCGACCGCAGCGGCGCCAAGACCCGGAAAGCACGGCAGCGTCAACACTGCCGCGCAGGCCGCTTCGGTCATCGGAAGCGCCGGTTCGTCGCGCGCACGCACCCGCTGGCGGTGATCGGGAATCGGATAGTGCACGCCGCTGCCGATGCCCGCCGCGTCGAGGGCGTTTCGCAATGCGGCGCGATCCTTGTGGCGAACGACGAAGAGATGCGCGACGTCGGCATCGCCGGCGTCCGCGGGCAGCAGGAGGCTGCCATCGTCGAGTGCGGCGCGGTAGCGCGCGGCGATCGTGCGGCGCTCCGCGTTCCACGCATCGAGGTGCGGGAGCTTGGCGCGCAACACGGCTGCCTGCAACTCGTCGAGCCGGCTGTTGCGCCCGCCGCGCCGGCTCACCTCGTATTTCGCCGTCCATCCGTATTGGCGAAGCGCGAGCACCCCCTCGGCGAGCGCGTCGTCGGACGTGACGATTGCGCCGGCGTCGCCGAGCGCGCCGAGGTTCTTCGTCGGATAGAAGCTGAAGCACCCCAGCGTGCCGAAGCTGCCCGCGCGCCACCCGCCCCGCGCCGCGCCGTGCGCCTGCGCGCAATCCTCGACGACGGGTTTCGCGTGATGCGCCGCGAGTTCGACGATGGCCTCGATCGCGGCGAGCCGGCCGTAGAGGTGCGTGACGACGATCGCATCGACGTCCGCGATGACGCGCGCAAGCGCGGCAGGCGACATCGTCAGGCTGTCGTCGACGTCGACGAACACGGGCAACGCGCCGATGGCATCGATCGCCGTGCACGCGTAGTAGCCGGCATTCGCGACCGTCGCCACGCGCGAGCCGCGGGCGATGCCGAGCGCGCGCAGCGCGAGCTCGAGCGCATCCGTGCCGTTCGCGACGCCGACGCAGCGCCGCGTTCCGCAAAACGCGGCGAATTCGCGCTCGAACGCGTCGACCTCGCTGCCGAGCACGTAGTGCCGGCTCGCGATGACGCGTTCGAGCGCGGCACGCACCGCATGCTCCACGTTCGCGTCCGGAACGAACGCGAACACCGGGATGCGCGCATTCGCGATCACGCGCAGATCGCTCACGGCGGCAAGCCGGCGACGACGTAGATCTCGGCGGCGATGTCGGGATAGCGCTCGCCGAGTTGCATGAACGCGTCGAGCATCTGCGGTGTCCACGTCGCCTCGATCTGCCGGTTCGACAGCGGCTTCAGCCAGAACCCGCCGAAGATCTCGATCGCGAGTCCGTTCGCGACGAAGCAGCGTCGAAAGGAGTCCGGGTCGAACACGCGTCGGTGCCCGTGATGGAGATCCGTCTCGTTCAGCGCGTCCTCGGCCGGCAGGAGCTTCATGATGACGGCCGCCTGCCGATGCAGCGAGCGGCTGTTCGGCACCGACGCGAGCATCCGCCCGTGCGGCGTCAGCCATTCCGCTGCGCGCGCGACGATCGCGGACGGATTCTCGACGTGCTCGAGCACGTGCCCGAGCACGATGTTGTCGAAGCGCTCGGCGGGGGAAAAATCCTCGAACAGCGCGTTCACCACCCGAACCGACGGCATGCGCCGCGCAATCGAATCGCAAAACGCGCGGCTGCCCTCGACGACCGTCAGCGCGCTGCCCGTGCCGGCGAGGAGCTCGGTCATCACGCCTTCGGCCGGTCCGAGCTCGAGCGTGGCGCCGTCTCGCAGATACCGCTCGAAAACTCGGAAGGCGTAGCGGACGCGGTCGCGATTGACGCCCGCGGCGTAGAGCGAGTTCTCGGCGATGCGTTCGAGACGTACGCGTTCGTGCTCCACGTTCATTCCATCGCGATGAGCTCGACGAGCAGCCGGTTCGGCAGCATGAGGAAGGCGATCTCGCGACCGCCGAAGGCGACCGCAGGCACCGGCGCGACGACGAGCCTGGCGCGCTTGCCGCGCAGCGCGTCGATCGCCGGCGCGAGTCGCGGCGCGAGATACGCGAGGTGGTAAAGCTTGACGCCCTGCGCGAGCCAGGGCCCGAGCACACCCTTCGCGCCGGGCGTGAGAGGCTCGAGCAGTTCGAGCCGCGGCGACTGACCGGCCAGGAAGCGCCCGCGGATTCCCTGCGCCGGGTCCTCGAAGATCTCGCCTTCGCGCCGGTAACCGAGCATTGCGAAGAACGGCTCTTCGGCGGCGATGGCCTTGCAGGCGACGCCGACGTGATGGAACGCGAGGCCTTCGACGTCGATCATGGCGAAGGCGCCGGCGAAACGCGCGCGATCGCGTCGGCGGTGCGCTTCGCGAGGCGCCCGAGCTGCTCGCGTGCGCGCGGCCACGCGTCGCGCATCATCCAGTGCTCGACCGCACGCGCCGGCACGCCGTCGTGGGCGATGGTCGCCGCGTCTTGCGCGCGCACGAGGCCGCAGCTGTCGTGGAACGCGACGACCTTCGCGTTCGCCGCCAGCGTCCGGCAGCGGATGCGCTCGAGCGCGAGATCGCCGAAGGCGACGTCGTAGACGAGGAGCGCGGTCTCGATCGCCGCGTGCGATCGCGGCTCGAGGACGAATCGGCCCCATTCGGCGGTACCGTCGCGCACGTCGTAGATGCCGACGACACCTTCGCGACGCGCATTGCGCCGCGCTTCGACGACGAAGCAGAAATCGCCCTCGCGCTCGAAATAGCGCGCCAGCCATTCGCGTTGCTCGGCAGCGTTCGTCGCGCCCCTGTTGATGTACGGGCCACCGCGTGCGCGGAGGTCCACGATATACGCGGCGTCGTCGTTCGCGACGGGGCGTAGCCGAAACGCGGGCCCCTCGCGGTGAAGGTCATGCCGCACGATGACGGGCGACGGCGATGGCGATCGCATCGACGGAGTCGAGCGCGTCGAACTCGGACTCGTCGAAGCGGACGCCGTACCGATCCTCGAGCGCGAAGACGATTTCCATGTGCTTCAGCGAGTCCCACGCATCGGTGCCTGCTCGCGACGGCTGCGCGCTCGCTCGCGCGAGCCGGAGCACGTCCCGCAGAAGCGCATCGATTTCATCGCGAAGCGCTTTCGGATTCACGCCGCCACCCGAATGCCGATCGCCGGCGAAAGTTCGGACGCGGCGATCCGCGCGAAAGGGACGTGGACCTCGGTCGCCTCGTCGTCGACGCTCAGACCGGCGTAGCGTGCCAGCCAGTCGCGCGCTGGCGCGTTGCGCGGTCCCGTGCGCACGCTGAAGACGACGCGTTGCGGCGTCCACGCCCGCGCCATCAGCAGCAGCGCCTGCGTCAGCATCGTATCCTCGATGCGCCGTCCGAGCGCGCGGCAGCTGACGCAGAGCTCCTCGATGCGCATCGCGTCGCCGTCCTTCCGACCCACGACCAATCCGACGATCCCGCTATCCGCGAGGCGGTCGGACAGGCCGATGGTGACGACGACCGTGTTCTCGTCGGCGAGCGTGCGTGCGAGCGCGGCCTCGGTCATGCGCCGCAACGCCAGGTTGAACTGATTGGTCTTGGCGCTGAGCTCCGCCATGCGCGCGAGGTGGGCACCGCGATCCAGCGCGTAATCGAGCCGAACGTCGAGGCTGCGCAGATACGCGTCGGACGAGAGCGTGCTTTGCTCGAGCGCGTGTCGCGCCGTCGCGGCCCGCAAGTCGTCCGCGCGAAGCCGGTCCTCGCGTCGCATGCCGAACCTGAAGACGCCGGCGACGTGCTCGAGGGCCGCGAGCGTCTCGGTCGCGTCTTCACGCGCGTGCAAGGTCAGCGCCGGAAGGCACGATGCGACCGCGGCGAGCTCGCCGGCGTTGTCGTCGATGAATACGACGGCATCGGCACCGATGCGCATCGCGTCGCACGCACGCGCGAGCGCCCGCGGCTTCTCGTCCCACGACACCTCGACCGCCGAGAAATCCTGCAGCTTCAGCGCGAAGTCGCGTCGCGTCGCGAACAACGCCTCGACGTCGGCAGGCTCGTTGCGCGACACGAGCGCGAGCAGCATTCCGTCCTCGCGCAGCGCACGCAGGCGCGACTGCAACGCCGAGTGCCCATGCGTCAGCACCACGCCCGACGGTCCGTCCTCGCCGAGTACGCCGCGGTAGAGCGTCCCGTCGAGATCGACGGCGATCGCCTTGCGGGGCGGACCCGCGATGGCGGGAAGCCACTGGCACGCGAGCGCGCGCGCGACGTGGAGGCAGGCCGAATTGGAAAGCCGCGTGCCGCTGATCGCCTGCGTTCGCTCGTCCAGCCAGCGTTCGCCGAGGGAAGCCGCGAGCGGATCGAGATCGACGACGGTCATGCCCGGGATTCGCGCGTTTGCGAGCGCGTCGCGCTGACGCGGTGAAAGTGGCCATGCGAGTGTCAGGATCGGATTGTCGGTCGCGCCGCGGAGCGCGCGAAGCCGCTCCGGCAGCCATGCGGCGGGAACGTCGGATTGCAGACGCGCCATGTCGAGCCAGACGACGTCGACGTCGGCGGCCCCGGCGACGCCGAACGCCAGGCTGTCGTCATACGCGCCGATCGACCATGCATAGTCGACCCCGTTCCACGCGGCGAACGCGTAGGTCGCCGAACTCACCGGCTCGAACCCATGATTGCGGTGCACGCGAACGCCGATCGGGTGCAACGGCCAGTTCGCGGTGCAGCCGGCGAGCGCGGCGCGGTTGACCGTGCCGAACAGCGTCGTTTGCCACTTCGCGCGGACGAGCGCGGCGGCGTCCGGGGACATGCGAGATCACCGACAAAAGTCGCGAATTATACGGACTTGTCATAATGCCGCCCGCCTCGGCGAAGCCGTCACTTTCGCCGGTCCTATCGATCGGAGCGTCGTCTGAAGCGGGATTCCATGACATCGTTTTCAACCGCGGCGACCGGTGCTACGCGCGCGGACGCGAGGTCGCGCGATGCCGACGCCGCGGTGCCCGCCGGCCGCCGCGTACCCGTGGGGTTGCTCGCGGCGCTCGTGCTTGGCACGCTGGCGTGCATCGGCGTTGCCTGCATCGTCTGCCGCTCGTTGTACGGGGATGGCGCCTACGTCGTGCTCGGCCGATTGCTCAGGCCCATGCGCTTCGACGACTACGACTACCACCGCTCGTTCGCGAGCTTCATCGGGCAGGCACCCCTGTTCCTCGGCCAGCGACTGGGGATCGTCAACGTTTCCGCGTATGCCGGTATCTATACGTTCGCAGTCGACGGACTGCCGTTGCTCGCGTACGTCGTCGCGCTCGCGCTCGCGCGCGACGTTCCGCGACTCTTCGCCGCGACGGCACTCGCGCTCGCGGTATTCGGTTTCGGTGCGAACTTCACCAATAGCGAGGGCAACCTGTTCCTCGGGCTCGCCTGGCTCGCCGGCGTCCTGCTCGCGCTGCCGGGGCGGCGGCGCTTCGCGCGCGGCATCATCCTCCCGGCGCTCGCGTTCGTGCTGCTTCGCGTCTACGAAGGGATGCTGCTCGCGGGGCCCGTCCTCGCCGCATGGGCGTACGCGAAGGCCGTGCGCACCGACGATGTCGACGAGAAGATCGGCCTCGTGCTCGCGACGCTGGCGTTCGCAGTCGGCTGCTTGATCGGATTCTCCAGCTACGTGGCGCCGCGAGACCCGGTCAACGCGGCGGCCTTCGCGGCGGCGCTCTTCGCGTATTGGCGTAACCCGCAGATGTGGCTGCTGCTCGCCGCGGCTGCCGCCTTCGTCGCCGTTCCGTCGTCGCCGCGCATCTTCGCCGCCGGGGCGACGCTCGTGGCCGCGGCACTGGGCGGTGTCTTCTTCGCGGCGATGCTCGGGCTGCACGGCTACGGCGCCTATGCGGTCTACTACGAGAATCGCGCGTTCCTCGTGCTGTCGATGCCCGTGGCACTCGCTGCGCTCGCGGTGCTCGACCTCCGCGGCACCGGTTGGCTCGTTCGCGACGTTGCGCCGATCCGTCTCATGGCGGTGCTCGTGCCGTTCGCGGCGGTCGTGGCCGTCGACCTTCTCGGCAGCGCGCGGTGGTTTGCCTACATGAATACGTTTTGCGACGTGCTCGCCGAGCCCGTGACGGCAGGCGCGGGCGTCGGTCGACTGAAGGCTTCCGGCGCGGTGACCGGATGGGGGTGGACACATCCTTCGATGAGCATCCTCTTGCGTCGCTCGGGCACGACGGCGATCGTGACGAACGAACCCGGAAACTGGAAGCCTTTCGATCCGGCGACGATCGAGCTGACCGGCTACCGCGGCGCCTGCGAGAATCGACGCTTCGGCGCCACGCGTCACGCAGGACGTCCTTGACGCGATGTATTCGCTCGTCATCCCCGTGTACCGGAACCGGGAATCGCTGCCCGAGCTCGTTCGCGAGCTGGAAGGGTTGCAGCAGTCGCTGCGGCCCGAGCCGCTCGAGGTGGTGTTCGTCGTCGACGGCAGTCCCGACGAATCGCATGCGTGGCTGCGCGCGAACCTCCCCTCTTCACGTCTGCGCGCCCGACTGATCCTCCTCGTCCGCAATTTCGGCTCGCTCGCGGCGGTCAGCGCCGGCTTGAACGAGGCGAGCGGCGACTACTTCGCCGTGCTCGCCGCGGATCTGCAAGACCCGCCGGACATCGCGCGGCGGTTTTTCACGGAGCTCGCGACCACCGACGTCGACGTCGTGATCGGCACGCGCGAGGGGCGCGACGACCCGTGGATCACGCGCGTGACGGCGTCGGTGTTCTGGGGCCTCTACCGGCGGGTCATCGAGCCGCAGATCCCGCCCGGCGGCGTCGATCTCTTTGGCTGCAACCGCAGGTTTCGCGACGCGCTCGTTCGCCTGCGCGAGACCAACACCTCGCTCGTGGCGCTGATCTTCTGGCTGGGCTTCCGCCGGAAGACGATTCCCTACGCACGCCGCAGGCGCCCGTACGGCAAGAGTGCGTGGACGCTTCGGCGAAAGCTCAAGTATCTTTCGGACAGCGTCTTCGCGTTTTCGGATCTGCCGGTGCGGATGCTGTTTTACGCGGGCGTCCTCGGGCTCGTCCTGTCGAGCCTGTTCGGCATGCTCGTGCTTCTCGGGCGTCTCACCGGCGCCATCGACGTCGCGGGTTACTCGGCGACGATGCTCGCGATTCTTTTTTTCGGCGCGCTCAACACGTTCGGTCTCGGCATCGTCGGTGCGTACGCGTGGCGGGCGTACGAGAACACCAAGGGACGGCCGGCGTACCTCGTGCTGTCGAGCGAAGCCATCGACGGGAACCGAACATCATGAACGTGCACCCGACGGCACTTTGCCAATCGAGCGACGTGGGCGAAGGAACGCGCGTCGGCGCGTTCGCGCGCATTGCCGAAAGTGCGCGCATCGGGATGCGGTGCGCCATCGACGATTACGTCCTGATCGACGCCGGCGCGACGCTGGGAGATCGCGTGGCGGTCGGCGCCGGCGTCAAAGTGTGGTGCAACGTCGTGCTCGAAGACGACGTCCGCGTCGCGAGCGACGTCGCCTTTTCGCCACCCGCCGACGCGTCCGAGGCGATCGCCGTACGCCGGAGCGCGACGATCCGCGCCAATGCGACGATCGCCGCCGGGGTGACGATCGGCGCGGGCGCCGTCGTCGAGCCCGGGGCGGTCGTCATGAAATCGGTACCGCCGCACGCGATCGTTCGCGGCAGCCCTGCACGCATCGTCGGCTACGTCGACCTGATCCGGCGCGATGCGCCGCTCGTCCAATCGGCACCACGCCAGCCGGTCACGCCCACCGACGTCGAGGGCGTGACGTTGCACGAACTGCTGCTCGTGCACGACATGCGCGGCGATCTCTCCGGGGCTGAGTTCGAGCGGCAGGTGCCGTTCGCCGTGCGGCGCTACTTCGTCGTGTTCGACGTGCCGAGCGAAGACGTGCGCGGCGAGCACGCGCATCGTCGTTGCCGGCAATTCCTGGTGTGCTTGCGCGGACGCTGCCGCGTGGTCGTCGACGACGGCCACAAGCGCGCCGAGATCGTCCTCGATCGGCTGAATCTGGGCCTGTACCTTCCGCCGATGGTCTGGGGCATCCAATACCAGCACAGCGCCGATGCACTGCTGCTCGTGTTCGCCTCCGACTACTATGATCCCTCCGATTACATCCGCGACTACGGCGAGTTCCTTGAAGCGGTGAAGGCGAACGAACGCGCCGCGCACTGACCGGTGTCGCGCACGCCTTCGCAGTTCCTGCGCTATCTCTTCGCCGGCGGCGTCAATACGCTCGCGACGTACGCGCTGCTCGTCGTGCTCCTGCGCGTTCTGCCTTATCTGGTGGCGTACACGACGGCGTACATCCTCGGCATCGCGCTCGGCTACGCGCTGCAAAGTCGCTTCGTGTTCGGCGTGCCGATCGCGTGGCGGACGGCGTTGCGGTTCCCGCTCGCCTACGTCGCGCAATACGCGTTCGGTGCGTTGCTGCTTTGGCTCCTCGTCGATCGTTTTGGCGTCGCACCCGATCTCGCTGCGCTCGTCGTCGTGGTGGCCGGCGCACCCGTCGGATTCCTTCTCAACCGGCGGGCACTCGGGGCACGCTAGGGCATTGCCGGCGTGACGCCCACGGGACGACCCCGTGGGACCGCGTGCGTCCGGCGTCAGCGCCACGGAGAGCACCGGTGCACGGCGTTGCAGTACTCGACGTAATCGATTCCGACGCCGAGTTGCCGGCGATCCGCGCCGGGAGCGCGAACGCTGTGTGGCATGCGCAACTCGAGCGTGTGGGTCGACCCTCCACGCAGCGCTTCGGGAGGCTTGAAAGCCAACGTCCACTTGCTGCCGGGCGGCAGGCTCCGCGCGAACACTTCCACCCCGTCGAGCCATAGCGTGACCGGCCACGCCGAGGTCCACCCTCTTTCCGGAGGAAGCCGGATGGCAAGCCGCATCTCGCCGTGCAGCAGGTCGTTCGCGACCTTGAATGTCAGGTCCGCCGAAGCGCTCGACGTCCATACGCCCCATGCTTCGGGATCGTGAAAACTCGTCGACGTGAAAGGGTTGCTGGCGCGGTTGGCGCCGGTGAAGGCGATCCGCTCACCCGTCCACGTCTCTTCACCGGGCGGCGCGAAGAGCGGCGCGATGTACGTCTCGATCATTTGCACGTACATCCTGCGCGCGGGCGAGGTGAGATGGAGTCCGTCCGCAAACGCGTCATCGTCGAATGTCGCGTAATCGTGAAAGTCGATCCATTTGAGGCCAGGATAAAGGCGTCGCATGCCCTGGACGTCGAGGCGCGGTACCGCGCGAGGCGCAGGCTCCTGGACGATCACGCAGTCGATTCGGTGTGTCGCGCAGTCTTTCTGAAAGCGGTCGAGAAAGTACCGGACCTGCGGCGTCGTCCACGGAGGAATGCGTTTGCCTTCATAACGTTGCGGGAGGCGGTCGGTCGGCACCACACCGAACGGTCCGATGCCGAAGGGATTGCTGAAGTTATTCGGATACCACGACTTCAACAGGCGCTCGAAGCTCGAGACGATCGTCCGCTTCGGCGTTGCGCCGGCTTCGGCGAGGATCTTCACCTCCTCGGGTCGCGTGAACACCGAGTCCACGTAGGTGTAGCGCGCAAGCCCGCCGCCTTCGGTATCCGAGACGTCGATCGACAGCAGCGACGGCACGACGAAGAGGTACATGCTTTTCGTCGCGTTGTGCTCGATGAAGCGGCGGAACAGAAGGTAATTCCCCGCAAGTCGCAGGTACCCGTTGGTGAGCAGCGAATAGACGGCCGGGGCCGGCTTGAACGAATACGCCGCCACTTGCGTGACACTGTCGCCGAGGATGATCGCGCGAGCTCGTACGTCTCGCATCTTCGACACGGCGTGGACGAGCTGATCCTCCCGCGTGCGTGCGACGCCGCGATCGTCGAGTCGCCACGCACTCGAGGCGAGGATCGCTGCGAAAGCGAGCGCGAATGCGGTGATCGCGACGGCACCCCGCCTGGTTCTAAAACTGGAAATAGAGGAACTCGGTGGCATTGTTCATTCTGCCGAGACAGACGAAGAAGAGCAGCGCGACAAGGGCGACCGCACCGACGCCCGCAGCCTGGTTGAGGAAACCGCGCCGGGCAAGCCGATGCCGGATCCGGCAGGCGAGCACGAGCGCCGTAGGCCCCGCGATCGACAGGACGAGCAGCAACGGCAGCACGATCAGGATGTCGACGCTCGCGATCAGGCCGAGGCCGCGCAGCATCGTCGGCGAGGCGCCGAGAAGCGTGAATGCCACGTCGACGGGTCCAAGCCCCTTCAACATGCGCATCGAGTCGTGCAGCGTCGAAGCGAGCTTGTCCAGAATGCCAGGCTGCGCCGAGAACATCGCCGTCAAAAGCCGATTGGCGGAGGCTACGTCGTGCGCGCGGAAGTAGACCCAGGCGAGGACTGCCGTCGAGAACGTCAGCAGCCAGCCGAGGATCGCGCCGAGCTTCGAAGGCATGTCACGCCACCACCGGGGGCTCACCGAGCGCCACAGGTGATTCGCCGCGAGCGCCGTTCCGTGGATCGCGCCCCAGATGACGAACGTCCAGCCCGCACCGTGCCACAGCCCGCCGAGGAGCATCGTGACCAGCAGGTTGACGTAGCGGCGCACGCGTCCGCGCCGATTGCCACCGAGCGGGATGTACAGATAATCGCGCAGGAAATGCGAGAGCGTGATGTGCCATCGCCGCCAGAAGTCGATCATGCTGGTCGACCGGTACGGCGCATTGAAGTTGATGGGCAGGTTGATGCCGAACATCTTGGAAAGCCCGACCGCCATGTCCGAGTAGCCGCTGAAATCGAAGTAGAGCTGCATCGTGTAGGCCAGGACGCCCGTCCATGCGGAGACCGGATCGATCGGCTTGTCGCCGGCGGCAGCGGCGAAGACGACGTTGGCGTAAGGCGCGATATTGTCGGCGACGAGAACCTTCTTCGACAGACCGAGCACGAAGAGGAGCACGCCAAAGGCCAGGTCGTCGAGGACGCGCGGCCACGCGTGCTCGCGCTTGAACTGTGGAATGAGTTGCCGGTGATGGATGATCGGCCCCGCGATGAGATGCGGGAAATACGAAACGAACAGCGTGTAATCGGGGAATCGGTACTCGCGCGCCTTGCCTTGGAACGTATCGACGAGGAATGCGATCTGCGTGAACGTGAAGAAGGAGATGCCGAGCGGAAGCGCGATTTTCAGCAGCGGCACCGCGACGCCGGTGAGGCTCGCGACGTTGACGGCGAAGAAGTCGTAATACTTGAAGAAGCCCAGTGCCAGCAGGTTGCCGGCGACGCCCGTCACGAGCCAGCGATACGCGGTGGCGTTTCGCGCAGCCACGCGCCGCCCCACCGCGTGATTGAAGGCGATCGAGGTGCCGAGAACGAAGAGGTTGCGCCAATCCCACCAACCGTAGAAGAAGAGGGAAGCAACGGCGAGCGTGAGCACGCTCGCCCTGACAAGGCCCGTGGCACGGCACGCGTAATACGCGAGAACCGTTGCCGGGAGAAAGTAGAGGACGAACTCAAAGGAGTTGAAAAGCATGCGAGGGCGCGTATCGCTTCTTCACTTCGTTTTGTCGCCTGCGCATCGAAAGGCAGGCAGCTTCACAGGTCGGGCGATCGCCAGACGTCGATGAGTCGGTGAACGCCGCGGCGACGGGTGCGCGCATCTTGCCCGACGCCGTGTATTTTTTACAATCACGAGATCGCGGCGCGTCAGACCTTGCCGATTTCGTCCGTTTATCCGAACGCGTTCGGTGTCCGGTGCGGCCCGAAGCATAATGCTCACGCCGACCGCCATCGTGTCGTCGCTTCGATGGCGCATCGAACTCATGCTAAGGAGGAAACTGGTGCACGCAAACTGCCGAACGCTGCTCGCTGCCCTGGCGTGGCTGATCCCGATAACGGCCTTGGCCGCTCCGTGGAGCGGTCAAATGCTGCAAACCGATCCCGGCGACGTCGTCATCACGCGTGGGCCGTACATGACGATCCCGTTGGAGAGTTGGCCCGTGGACGTCCAGTCGTTCATCAAGGCGCGCAAGGCCGCCGCCAAGCCGAAGGGGAACCTCAAGGCAGCGACGGATCCTGCGACGGTCTATCGTCCGATTCCCGTCTGCCGCCTCGTCGACACGCGCGGCAATCCCGCGTGGATCACGATCCCGGGCCCGCTGTTGGCCGGCAGCACGACGCCCGTGCCCGCGGCGGGGCGCTGCGGAAGCATCCCGAGCACCGGCGTCGCGGGTTTGTCCGTATCGTTCCACATCCTCAATCTGACGCCGAACAACGGCGGGACGATCGCGCTGCTTGCGCAAGGCGCGCCCCCCAATGGCGTGAACGCGGTTTTCAACCCGGGCGCGCAATGGACCGCGTCGACGGCGAACGTCTCGATTCCCGACGATTCGGGCAATTTCGAGATTCAGATCGCCTCGTCGAACGTGCAGGTCGTCATCGACGTGAACGGTTATTACCAGGATCTCGACTTCGTCGACACCGGCACGCAGGAACTGGACATCCACGGCAACGTGAGCTGCGGCTCGCCGGGTTGCAAGGTCTTCGAGGTCACGAACGAAGGGAATGGCGCGGCCGTCGTCGGGACGAATCTCGGCGGAGGACCGGGACTGCAGCTCGGACTCGGCTCATTCGCGGTGTCCGGCGCAGGCATCAATTCCGGGACGGCGGCCTTCATCCTCGAAGTCAAGAACACGGCCGCCTTCGGTGCCGGCGGCAACGTCTGCGGCGGCCAGCCGTCGATCGTCGTCATCGACCACCCGATGCTGAACGGCGATTCCAGCGCGATGGTCCTCGTTACGCCACGCGAGAACGCGCCGAGCTCCGTCGCCTCGCCGGCGCCGCTGATGAACGGGGGCCCGTACGCAGCGTTCTACGTCGGGGCCGCGGCCTGCTCGCCGAGTGCGGCGAATCACTGGGCGGTGCGCGACACAAGCGGAGCCGCGTTGCCGAATCACGGCCAGTTCAGCGTCTTCATCATCAAGGCGCAGTAGCGCGACGCGCGTGATGACGGAAAGGGCCGCTGAAGCGGCCCTTTCGCTTTCATCTGTGAGGCCGGCGCAAAGCTAAGCCCGGTACGACGCGAACCGCTCGAGCACCTCTCGCATCTCGTCTGCGGGCAGCGATGCCGGCTCGCCGAGCTGCAACGCGCGCCAATACATTTCCGCCAGCGACTCGACCTCCACGGCGAGCGCGAGCGCGGCGTCGAGCGAGACGCCGAGCGCGATCATCCCGTGGTGGGACAGAAGACAGGCTTTGCGCCGATCGAGCGCGGCCACCGCATGGTCCGAAAGCGCCTGCGTGCCGAACGTCGCGTACGGCGCGCAACGGATGTCGTGCCCGCCGGCGGCGGCCACCATGTAGTGGAACGCCGGGATACCGCGGTCGAGACAGGCGAGCGTCGTCGCGAACGGCGAATGCGCGTGCACGATCGCGTGGACCTCCGCCCGCGCGGCATAGATGTCGCGATGAAACCGCCACTCCGACGATGGCCGCCGACGTCCGTGCGGCGCGCCGTCTGAGGTGACGAAGACCACATCCCCGGGCTCGGTGCGGTCGTACGGCAGCGCGCTCGGCGTGACGAGAAAGCCCTCGCGCGTCCGCGCGCTCACGTTGCCCGACTTGCCGCGGTTGATGCCAAGCGCGTTCATCTCGCGTGCCGTAGCGACGACGGCGAGCCGCAACGCGCGGGTGTCAGCGGCGGTCATCGGCGGTTGAAAACAGCTCGCGCAGCGCGACGATGCCGCGGGCAATGCCACGCTCGGTGATGTAGCCGGTGACGAGGCGCTGCGGCGTGACGTCGAACGCGAAGTTGACCGCCTTCGTGCCCGCCGTCGCGATCGTGACCGCGATCCGCTCGCCGTTCGCCGCCGCGCCCGCGATCGAAAGGATCTCGTCGATCGCGCGCGCCTCGATCGGTATCGCGTCGCCCGAGGGCGTGTCCCAGTCGATCGTCGGCGAAGGCAGCGCGACGTAGAAAGGCACGCCGTTGTCGGCAGCGGCGAGCGCCTTGTCGTACGTGCCGATCTTGTTGCACACGTCGCCGTTGGCGGCGACTCGATCGGCGCCGACGATCACGAGATCGACGTCACCGCGTTGCATCAGCAGTCCGCTCGCGCTGTCGACGATCAACGTGTGCTCGATGCCGCGCGCCGCCATCTCCCACGCCGTAAGGCTGGCGCCCTGCAAGCGCGGGCGCGTCTCGCTGACGATGACGTGCACCGGCACGCCTTCGCGCTGGGCGAGGAAAATCGGTGCCGTCGCGGTTCCGAGCCCGCAGGTCGCCAACGCACCGGCGTTGCAATGGGTCATCACGTTGACGGTGCGTCCCTGCTCGCGGGCGACGGACCGCAATACGCCGACACCGTGGCGGCCGATGCCGGCGTTGATGGCGACATCCTCGTCGCGAATGCGGTCGGCCTCGCGCCACGCGGCCTCTGCGCGCTGCGCGGGAGGCAACGGCGCGACGTGCGTGCGCACGCGGTCGAGCGCCCAGCGAAGGTTGACGGCGGTGGGCCGGGCCGCGTCGAGCAGTGCGTGTGCGCGTACGAGCGCGGCGTCCGAGGGATCGCAGTCGATTGCGAGCGCGAGGCCGTAAGCGCCGACGGCGCCGATCAGCGGCGCGCCGCGCACGACCATGTCGCGGATCGCCGTCGCCGCGGCCTCGGCATCGTCGATGCGACGTGTCGTCCGCGCATGAGGCAACGCGCGCTGGTCGATCACCTCGATATGCCGCGCACCGGCCGGGCGAACGAGCGCGCGATACGGTTCGTGCGCATCGGTGCGCGACGTCGTGGCGGAACCTGTCATGCGCCGATTCTAAAGCGTTCTAGTCGAGCCGCAGCACCTGAAACAGATTGTTGAAGTCGTCCGTCCACACGCGCCAGCCCGGGTGATCGGGGATCGCCGTGGCCGCCGTTGCAATGCGCGGACTCGCGAGCAGTGCATGGTTGCGCGAGACGAGCACCCAGTCGCTGCGATTGCCGAACGCGTCGCCGCCTTCGTCGTGAATCCAGACGGCCTCCATCCCGTTCGCCTTCGCGATATCGGCGACCAC
>Ga0157370_10003217_pt1 | contig 19288 bp, 17 predicted proteins | sample C35metaG_FD_113463 | JGI IMG/M metagenome (GOLD analysis project Ga0157370, IMG submission 113463) | Corn rhizosphere microbial communities from Kellogg Biological Station, Michigan, USA - C3-5 metaG | ecosystem: Host-associated > Plants > Roots > Rhizosphere > Soil | place: USA: Michigan...
TTCTTCTTCATCGCCTTCATCATCGGCCTGGGCGCCGGCGCATCGGTGCTCATCGGCCAGGCCTGGGGCGCGCGCGATGCCGCGAAGGCCAAGGCCGTGGCCGGCACCACGCTCACTGTCGGCGTGCTGATGGGCCTGGTGATCGCGGTGTTCGGCGGCGCCTTCACCACGCCGATGCTGGCCGCGCTGGGCACGCCGCCCGACGTGCTGGCCGACTCCACGCGCTACGCCCGCATCATGCTGATCGCGATGCCTGGCGTGTTCGTGTTCCTGCTCGCCACCGCCATGCTGCGCGGGGTGGGCGACACGGTCACGCCGCTGCTCACGCTGGTGATCTCGACCCTGATCGGCCTGGTGGTGACGCCCGCGCTCATCCGCGGCTGGGGCGGCTTGCCGCAACTGGGCGTGGCCAGCGGCGCATGGGCCTCGGTGCTGTCGTTCGTGGTGGCCACCACCTGGCTGGGCTTCCGCCTGCGCCAGAAAAAGAGCCCGCTCGCGCCCGATGCGGAGTTCTTCCGCTATCTGCGCATCCAGCCGCAACTGCTGAAGGCCGTGCTGCGCATCGGCGTGCCCACGGGCGTGCAGATGATCGTGGTGGCGCTGGCCGAAGTGGTGCTGCTGTCGATGGTCAACAGCTACGGCTCCAACGCGACTGCCGCCTATGGCGCGGTGAACCAGGTGGTGGCGTATGTGCAGTTCCCGGCCATCTCGATCGCCATTGCCGCTTCGATCCTCGGCGCGCAGGCCATCGGTGCGGGCCGCGCCGACCGGCTCGGCGCCATCACCCAAACGGCGCTGATGATGAACCTCGTGCTGACCGGCGGCCTCGTGCTGCTGGGCTACCTGTTCTCGCGGCCGCTCATGGGCTTCTTCATCACCAGCGCGCCGGTGATCGAGATCGCGCAGACGCTGCTGCACATCATGCTGTGGAGCCTGGTGATCTTCGGCATGGCCGCGGCCACCTCGGGCGTCATGCGCGCGAGCGGCTCGGTGCTGGTGCCGACGCTGATTTCCATCGTCTGCATCCTTGGGGTCGAGGTGCCGGTGGCCTGGTTCATGAGCCACCGCATCGGGCTGGACGGCATCTGGATCGCCTACCCGGTGACCTTCGGCGCGATGCTGCTGCTGCAGACCGCGTACTACCAGCTGGTGTGGCGCAAGAAGGCCATTCACAAGCTGGTGTGAGCAGCGGCGCCGCGGTTCAGCGGCCCTCGTAGGCCTTCTGCACCGTCGCGAGATCGAGCTTGGTCATCTCCATCATCGCCCGCATCGCGCGGCCGGCCTTCTCGGGATCCTTGTCCTGGAACATGCGGGTCATGGCGTGGGGCGCCACCTGCCACGAAACGCCGTAGCGATCGGTGAGCCAGCCGCACTTCACGGGCTTGCCGCCGCCTTCGAGCAGCTTGTCCCAGTAGTGGTCGACCTCGGCCTGCGTCTCGCAGGGCACGTAGAGCGAAAGCGCCGGGGTGAACTTGTAGTCGGGGCCGCCGTTGAGCACCATGAACGCCTGGCCGTCGAGCTCGAAGGTCGCGGTCAGCAGGCTGCCGTCCTTGGGGCCCGGGCCGTTGGCGGGCCAGTTCAGCCGGTCGGTCACGCGGGAGTTCGGGAAGATGCCGGTGTAGAAATCGAGGACCTCTTCGCCGTTGCCGTCGAACCAGAGGCAGGGAACGATCTTTTGCATGGGTCTCCTTTGCTTGAACGATGAACCTGAGAGTTCAGTATCAAAGCGGGAGCGAGCCGTTGTCAAGCCGCGCGGCGGCTGTCAAAAGGAAGTTCCCCTGCCCTTCAGGCGTGCCGCGGCGGCACCAGCCGTTGCAGGGCCGCCGCGGGCCGATCGGTTACCAGCGGTAGGTGGCCGTAGCGACCACCTTGCGCTGGTCGCCGAAGTAGCAGGTCTTCGACAACGTGTTGCAGGTGGCGATGTACGTCTTGTTCGTCAGGTTGCGCACGTTGAGCGCGAGGCTCCAGCGCTCGAAGTCGTAGCCGATCATCGCGTCGATCAACGTGTAGGCAGGAACCCGGGCCGGCGCACCGCCTCCGTTGCCGTAGTTGGATCCGACATAGCGCGCGCCGACCCCGACCTTGATGCCGCTGAGGAAACGGTAGTCGCCCCACAGCGCCAGCTGGTTGCGCGACACGGCGGTCGCCTGTTTGCCGATTTCGGCGGGACGGGCGCTGGCGGTGACGATGGCGCGCGGCGTGTAGCTGTACGCGGCCGTGAGGTTCATGCGCGGAATCGGCTGCGTGGTGGCTTCGAACTCCAGGCCGCGCACCGAGATCTCGCCCGTCTGTTTGGGCGTGAATTCGGTGTCGTAGCTGATGTAGTTTTTCCGGCGCAGGTCGAAGATGGCCGCGCTGTAGCTGTCCTTGGTTCCCGGCGGCTGGTAGCGGACACCGGCTTCGTACTGGCGGCCGGTTTCGGGCTTGAAGGGTTGCTTGGTGACGGAGTCGAACGTCGAGGTCGGATTGAAGGACTCTGTGTAACTCAGGTAGGGCGCCCAGCCATTCGGTGCCAGGTAGACCAGGCCCGCGCGCTTGGTGAACTTGTGGTCCGAGGTGGCATTCCGCGTCCCGTCCAGCCGACTGAAACTGCTGCCTTCGGCACGGTCGTAGCGACCACCGAGCGTCAATTGCCAGGCATCGCGCCACTTGATCTGGTCTTGCAGGTAGATGCCGGTCTGGGTCAGGCGGGTCGCGTCGTTGGTGCCGGGGCCCGAGAACTCGAAGGGGCCCTTGAAATAGTAGGGTGCCGCGATGTTCAGGAGAGGCGCGCTGCTGCCGCTGGAAGTCGCGACTTCAGAACTGGTGCGTTGGTGGTCCACCCCCACCAGGATCTTGTGCTTCCAGTCGCCTGAGTGCACATCGGCCTGGAGCTGGTTGTCCATGCTGAAGGCTCTGATCGATTCGCGCTGGGCGTAGAGCGTGTTGGTGATGTTCTGGAAGTTGACGGGATCGAATTCGTTGTCGGAGTTGATCGTGGCGAAGTTCGGAGCCTGCAGGCCGGCGGTGTCCAGCTTGAGACGTCCGGCGCGAGCGCTTTGACGCACCGTGAAGATGTCGTTGAAGCGGTGCTCGAACTGGTAGCCGAACAGTTCCTGATCGTGATTGAACCGTTCCAGGTTGGGGTTGCCGGTGAACAGCGAAGCCGGAATGTAGGTGCCGATGGCACTCGGTATCAGCGAGCCGGCCCATGGGCGGGTGCGCTGGTAGACACCCGCACGGCTGCGCATGACCTGCGCGGACAGCGAGAGCGAGGTATCGCCCGAAATCTTCCAGGTCAGGGAAGGCGCGATGTAGGTGCGGTCATCGGCCATTTTTCCGGCGGGAAGCTGCGCATCGCGGAACACGCCCGTCAGGCGGTAGAGCACCTTGCCATCGGCATCGAGCGCACCGGAGAAGTCGCCCGCGACCTGGCGATGGTTGTTGCTGCCGACCTGCAACTGCAGTTCGCGAATGGGCTCGGCCGTGGGGCGCTTGCCGACGACGCTGACCACGCCGCCCGGATTGCCGAGGCCGTAGAGCACCGAGGAAGGACCGCGCAGCAATTCGACACGTTCAGTACCGTAGTTTTCGGTCTTCCAGGCCGCGAGGTTGTTGGCATTGCGCAGCGGCAGGCCGTCCAGGTAGTACCCGGGGCTGTAGGCATCGAAGCCGCGCACGTTGATCCAGTCATAGCGCGAGTCAGCGCCGAAGGGCGAGATGTTGACGCTTGGCGTGTAGCCCAGCGCGTCCCTCAGATTCGTGGCGCCGATGGCCTCGATGCGGTCGGCGGTGATCACCGAGATCGACTGCGGCGTCTCGATGATCGGCGTGTCGGTCTTGGTGCCGGTGGCACTGCGCCTGGCCACGTAGCCCTGCACGCGGCCCGTGGCACTTTCCTCGCCATCGGCCGTCACCGTGACCGCCGGCAGCGTCGAGCTGCCCGATGCCGCGGGCGCGGTCTTGACCACGGCCGCATTGCCTTCGATGGTGGCGGCCAACCCGCTGCCGGCGAGCAGGCGGTCGAGCGCCGCGCGGGGCGTCAGGTTGCCGGAGATCGCGGGCGCCGTCTTGCCGGCGACCAGGCTCTGCTGCACGACCAGCTGGATGCGGGTCTGCCGCGCCCAGTCGTTCAGCGCCTCGGCCAGCGGCTGGGCGGCAATGCGGATCTGTTGCGCCGCGCCCTGGCCTCCCGGGGTCTGGGCGCGCAGCGGCGCACTCGCCAGCGCAAGCGCAACGGCCAGTGCCAGCGGTGCCGGCGTCATCTTCATCAAGCGGTTCATTAACGTCTTCCAGGTAGTGAATACAAATGGTTCCTATCTGGCTGACGCACGACCTGCCGGAAATACGGTATTCCCGGCGAAATATTTTTGTCCCCGAGGTTTCGGAGCGCCCCGGCTAGTGTGCTGGGACGATTTCGGCCACCGGCCCATCGCCCTTGAGCCGCACGGGCAAGGCGCTCGGCAGCGCGCGCCGCAGGGTGCGCGCATCCCGCGGATCGAAGGTGCCGCTCAGGCGGAGCGCCGCCACGGAAGGGTCGCGCACCACGAGGCCGGTGCTGCCGTAGCGCTCCAGTTCGGCCAGCGCGCGCGCCAGTGGCGTGTCGACGAAGCTCAGCCGGTGCTCGCGCCAGGGCGCAATGCCGTCAACCGGAACGGCTGATATAGCGGCCAGCACGCCCTCCGCATCGCTATGCACCTGCTGGCCGGCGGTGAGGAAAACAGCGCCCTGCAGCTCGGCATCCGGCGCGGGCCCAGCCCAATTGCCGTCCGGCGCCCTGTCCCTTCGCGCGACCCGCACCCTGCCCTGCTCCACCGACACGCGCCCTCCTTCGGCGCCCGCGATGGCCGGGGTGTACCGCACCGCGAATCGGGTGCCGACCACGCGGACCTGCAACGGCCCCGCCAGCACATCGAAGGGGCGCTGCGCGTCCGACTGCACCGCAAAGACCGCCTGCCCATCGATCAGCCGGACCTCCCGGCGCTGGCGGAAATAGCGCACCTCCAGCCGCGTGGCGGTGTCCAGTCGCAGCACGGTGCCATCGGGCAACGGCACTTCCAGTTGCTGTCCGCGCTGGGTGCCGAAGGCCTGCATGAACACGGGCCGGGCCTGCAAATGATTCCATCCGAGGTAGCCGCCACCGGCGACCACGCCCGCGGCCGCCAGCGCGAACGCCGGCTTCAGGAAGCCGCGCCGCGTGGACGCGGTCGCCCGATTCCCCGCGAAGCCTCCGCGCCAGTTCGCGACCGTTTCCGGCGCGATCGCGTCGAAGGCCTGCCAGCGCACCTCCCACTGGCGGTAAGCGTCGGCGTGCTTCGGGTCCGCGTCGGTCCAGGCGCGGAAAAGGCGCTCGTCTCCCGCGCTCCAGTCTTCGCGGTGGCGGCGGACGAACCAGTCAAGCACCTCCTGCCGCAGGCGCGATGCTTCTTCCGGCAGTGGCAACGATGGGGTCATGGCTCGGTGAGCTCTCCTGCAGATGTAGACGCACGAGCGGCGCAAAACCCTGTAGTGGGCCTCGCGGGTACGCCGCGTCGCTCGCGCGTTCGCTCTTCTTGTGTTCGTGGGTTGTTTTTCATCGCGGGCCCCCGTTCACCTCGTCCAGGCACGCCCAGCACGCCTCCATGGCGATGCGCAGCTGCATCTCGACTGTCCGCACGGAAATGCCCATGCGCTCGGCGACTTCGGCGTACGACAGCCCGTCGAACTTGTAGAGCACGAAGGCTTCGCGGCAGCGCGGCGGCAGCCTGTCGATGGTGGCGACCATGGCCGCCAGCCCCTGGCCGGAAGACAGGATGGTGTCGGGCTCAAAGGTCGAGGGGCCGATGCAGTCGTCCAGCTCAACCGCGCCCTCGTCCGAAGCGCCCGTCCCGTCGAAATCGGCACGCACGCCGGTGCGGCGGTGGTGGTCGGTGACGAGATTGCGGGCCGTGCGGTACAGCAGCGCACGCGGATCGCGCACCACGCTGCCGGTGCGCTGCGCCTCGTACACGCGTGCATAGCTTTCCTGCGCCAGGTCGGCCGCGGTGGCGCGGTCGGACACCTTTCGGGAAAGAAAGCTCAGCAGCTCGCGGTAATAGCGTTCGAACACAGGCGCACCACAACCGGGAAGGGTTGGTCGAAGTCCAGGGGCAGGTTGGCTTCGACACGGCGTGGCTTACCTGATGAGATTCAGAAAACGGGAAGCGCCGATTATCACGCCACGCCGTGGAAGTCCAGGTTGGAATGCACGATCCCGGTGGTGCCACGACGGATGGCCTTCGGGCGGGTAGCCCGAAGGGTAGGCATTTGACCTCCCAGGACAGGAGCGCGCTGGCTACCTTTCCTCCGGCAGCAGCGTCTAGAACCCGTACAGCGCGCCCGGGTTGTCCACGAGGATGCGCCGCCGCGTGTCGTCGCTCGTGGCCCACGAGAACAGCAGGTCGTACAGCGGCACGGCCGGGGGCCGCGGGTCGCGCCCCGGATGCGGCCAGTTGCTGGCCCACAGGCACCGCTCGGGAAACTTCTCGGCCAGCGTGCGCGCGAGCAGGCTCACGTCGTCGTACCCGGGCGGGCCCAGCTTCGAGGTCTCGTAGGGCGCGGAGAGCTTGATCCAAACGCGCCCCGAATCGAGCACGCGCAAGAGCGATTGGAACGACGGATGCGCCGGCGCCACCGGCTCCAGGAACTTGCCGTTGTGGTCCAGCACCAGCCGGCACGGCAGGCGCTTGAGCACCTCTTCGTGCTCGGGAATCGTGCGGCCGTCGAGCTGCAGGTTGACCATCCATTCCGCATTCGCGAGCCGCGCCGCCATGGGCTCGAGCGATGCCCAGCTCAGCACGCCGCCGATCATCATGTAGCGCGCGCCGCGCATGCCTCCTGCGTGCAGGCGCGCGATTTCCGCATCGGTCACGTCCGGCGCGACCAGCGCGATGCCGCGCGCCGAATCGCCGAGCTGCGCCAGCGCATCGAGCGTGCAGCTGTTGTCGAAGCCGTAGCCGGTCGGCTGCACGACGATCGCGCGGTCGATGCCCAGCGGTTCCTGCACCTCGGTGCGGTAGGCCGACACCGGCGAATGCGGCGGCACCCAGGCCACGTTCGGGATCAGCGGAAAGCGGTCTTCATAAATGTGGACGTGGCAGTCGCAGGCGCCGGGGTAGCGCGTGTTGCGGGTGGGTTCCATGGCGGGTCTCTTGGAGTGGTTGTGATGGATGGAACGGTCGGTCAGCCGCGCGCGCCGAAGGCCTTCTGCCAGCGCCGCGCCTCGGGTGCGTTGACGGCGCCCTTCGGCACCCGCCCCTGGAACAGCTCGCCCAGTTGGACCACCGTTTCCATCGCCTGATGCTCGACGGCCGGCGGCGTGAGCCCACCGATGTGCGGCGTGGCGATCACGCGCGGATGCGCAGCCACGCGCGGCGATGGCATCTGGTCGGGCGCGCGGCCCACGTCGAGCGCGCAGCCGGCGATGGTGCCGGCGTCGAGCGCGGCAAGGAGCGCGTCTTCGTCCACGAGGTTGCCGCGCGAGGCATTGATGAAGAACGCATGCGGCCGCATCGCGGCGAAGGCGGCGGCGTTCATCAGGTTCTCGGTCGCCTCGGTGGCCGGCGCGAGGCAAACCACGAAATCGGATTGCGCCAGCAGCGCATCGAGCGAAACCTGCGCGAATTCGGCGCGTCCGGTCGAGGCATACGGGTCGTGCACGACGATGCGCATTCCCAGCGCCAGCGCCACGTCGCAGAGGTAGCGGCTGATCTGCCCGTAGCCGATCACGCCCAGCGTGCTGCCGCGCAGCTCGCGCCCCATCGCGGGCACGACCGGCCGGCCCGCGTGGTACAGCGCGGTCGATGCGCTGATGTGGCGCCCCAGGTCGATCATCACGCCCACGATCCACTCCGACACCGACGCGATGAACCCCGCGCTCGCCTGCGTCACCATCACGCCGTGCCGGCTGGCCGAGGCCACGTCGATGTTGCGGATGTCGATGGCGCAGCGCACGAAGGCCTTCAGGTCGGGCAGCGCGGCGAACAGCGCCTCGTCGCCCACCGTCTGCCGGTACGAAACGATCGCGTCGCAGCCCTGCGCCAGTTCGGCGAGTTCGGCGGACGAAAGATCGTTGTCCGTCGGATTGAAACGCACCTCTGCGATGGCGCGCAGCGCCTCGGTGGCGCGGTCGCCGAAATAGTGGGCGAGCTTGCTCTGCGGATGGCTGACGAAAACCGTGGTCATGAAGAAGGAAATTCCGGAAAGAAAACTAGGCGCGCGGCGGCGCCACCGAATCGCGCGCCACCAGCGTGGGCGGAAAAACAAACTCCTGCGTCGGCAGCGATGCGTCGGCCAACCGGCTCATCACCCGCTCGACCATCACCTGCGCCATCTCGGGCACCGGTACGCGCACCGAGGTCATCGCGGGGTACATGAGCGTGGAGAGAAACACGTTGTCGATGCCGACGACCGACACGTCCTGCGGCACCGAAAGCCCCGCATCGCGAAACCCCGCCATGAGGCCGAAGGCCAGCAGGTCGTTCACGCCGATCACGCCTGTGGGGTGGTCGGGCGATTTCGCGAGCAGGCTGGCCTGCATGCGGCCCAGCTCGCTCATCATCGAATCGCCGTACTCGTCGACCGGCAGGCCCTCGATGACCTGCGCGCTGCCTTCCAGGCCCGCGCTCTTCGCGGCGGCGAGAAAGCCGTTGATCTTCTCGCTCCGGCTCATCGTGCGGCCCGAGGGCGTGACGAAGGCCAGGCGCCGGTGCCCTTGCTCGATCAGGTGCGCGGTGGCGATGCGCGACGACTCGAAGCTGTCGACCGTCACGTGGTCGATGACCGAGGGCATGCCTGGCGTGGCACGGCGGTCGTAGCTCACCACCACCAGCCCGCGCTCTGCGGCGGCCTCCACGTGCTGTTCGTCGACCAGCGACGAGATGATGATCACGCCGCGCACGCCGTGCGCCATCAGGTCCTCGAAGAAGTGCTTTTCCTTCTCGGCATCGCGGTACGTGTTGCCGATCATGATGCGAAAGCCGTAGCGCTCCTGCGCGAGCGTTTCGACCTCGCGCGCGATGAAGCCGTACATCGGGTTCGCCATCGACGGCACCAGGAGGCCCAGCAACGGCGTGTGCCCCGTCTTGAGCTGCCGCGCCGAGGTGTTGGGCCGGTACTTGAGATCGCGGATCGCGGCCTCCACGCGGGCCAGCGTCTCGGCCGCCATGCGGTCGCTGCGTCCGTTCAGCACGTTCGAGACGGTGCTGGTCGACACCCCTGCCCTTTGGGCCACGTCGGTGATTCTGCTCACGGAATCCTTCCTGTCTTCATCGTCGTCACAAGCCCATGCGCGTCGGCAGCCAGGTGGAGAACGCCGGCACGAGCACCAGGACCACGAGGGTAACGAACAACACGGCCAGGTATTTCATCATCGGGCGTGCCACATCTTTCACCTGGGTGCCGGTGATCGCGCAGGTGGCAAAGAGACCCAGGCCCACCGGCGGCGCAAACAGGCCGAAGCCCATGGCAATGACCATCACCGTGCCGAAGTGCAGCGGATTCACACCCAGCTGCGACGCGATGGGCGTGAGCAGCGGCCCGAAGATGATGAGCGCCGGCGCACCTTCGAGGATGGCGCCGAACACGATCATGATCAGCACCGACAGCATCACGAACATCGTGCTGCCGTACGAATGCGCAAAGCCGATCATGAACTCCGACAGGTACTGCGGAATCTGCTGGATCGTGAGCGCGAACGACAGGCTCGACGCCGCAGCCACGATGAAGAGAATGCCCCCGGCCATCGATGCCGAGCGCACGAAGAGCCGCGCCACCGACTTCACCGTGAGCTCGCGAAACGCCAGCCAGCCCACCACCAGCGCATAGATCACCGCGAAGGACGACACCTCGGTCGATGTCGCGATGCCCGAGGTCACGCCCTTGCCGATCATCGCGACCATGAGGAGCGCCACGAAGGCGCCGCCCAGCAGCCGGAACATCGGCGTGCGCACGTCGAAGGCTTCGTCGGGGTTGATCTTGGTGCCCACGTAGATCGTGACCGCGGCCAGCGACAGCGCGAGCACCACCGCGGGCACCAGCCCCGCCATGAAGAGCCCGGCGATCGAGATGTTGGCCACGAAGCCCATGATGATCATGTTGATGCAGGGCGGAATCGTCTCGGCCATCACCGCGGTGCAGGCCAGCAGGCCCGCCGTCTCGTTCGGGTCCTGCTTGGTCTTGCGCACGGCCGGCATGATGATGCCGCCCACCGCCGCGATGTCCGCGAGCTTGGAGCCCGAGACGCCCGAGAAGAACGCGGTGGCCGTGATGGTGATGAGCCCCAGCCCGCCGCGCAGCCGCCCGAACATGCGCAGCAGCAGCTCGATGAGCCGCGACGACATGCCGTTGGCCTCCATCAGCAGGCCCGCCAACACGAAGAACGGAATGGCCAGCAGCACATAGTGGTCGGTGCCCGCCATCACCTGCTGCGAGTACACGAGCATCGGCAGCGACGGGTCGGCCATGAAGAACACCAGCGACGACAGCGCCAGCACGAAGGCGATCGGCATGCCCAGCGCCATGCCGCCGAGGAAGCCCGCGGTGAGCAGCGCCCATGGCGGGATCGCATGGTCGGGCATGAGCGTGTTCCACGCGACGACCGCGGCCGTCAGCGCAACGCCCACGCCCAGCGTCGACCACACCATGCGCGACGGACCGTTGACCGCATTGGCCAGCCCGAACAGCGTCATGAACAGGCTGCCGATGGTTACCGGGTACACATAGATCCACTGCGGCATGCCGATGGGCGTCGTCATGTTGTAGGAGTCGAGCAAGAGCTCGCACGACGACGCGAAGAGGCTCGCCGACACCCCCACGATGATCCAGCTGCCGAACTGGATGAGCGCGGGCTGCCAGCGCGCCGGCAGCAAGCCGCGGAACAGGTCCACGCCCACGTGCTGGCTGCGCGCGAGCACCGTGGCCGCGCCGAAGAACACCTGGATGATCATCAGCGCCCGCGCCACCTCCTCCGCCCAGTCGAAGGGGTCGTGCAGGAAGTAGCGGAACACCACCGAGATGAAGACGACGATCACGTCGATGGCCAGCACCACGCCGGCCACGTACTCGGTCATGCGCATCAGCCAGGCCAGCCAGCGGCCGGAGGCATGGGTGACGTCGAAACCCAGTGCGGGTTCCATGGGCAGCGTTTGCATCGACGGTGCGCCGGGCGAAATCGAGAGGCTGGACATGGCCGTTCAGGCGCGCGCAGCGGTGATGGCGGCGAACAGCGGCCCCGTCTCCGGGTACTGCTTGGCGAAGCCGGACCAGAGGCGCGTTTCCATCTCCTTGCGGACCTGGTCGCGCTCGGCCTTGGCCATCGGCGTGAAGACGATGCCCAGCTTCTTCAGCTCCTCGATGGCCTGCAGGCCCTTCTGGGTGCCGATCTCGCGCTGCTGCAGCGTCGAATCGGCGGCGGCCTTCATGAAGGCCGGGCGCAGCGCGGCGGGGATCTTGTCCATCGCGCGCTTGCCGGCCACGCACACCATCGGGCTGAACAGGTGCTCGGTCATCCAGCAGCACTTGACGACTTCGTTGAGCTTGCTCGCGAGCACCGTGGCCGCGTCGTGCTCGAAACCGTCGACCACGCCCGTCTGCGCCGCCATGTAGAGCTCGCCGAAGGAAATCGGCGTGGGGATCGCGCCCATGATCTTGAAGGTCTCGATGAAGGCCGGCGTGGGCAGCACCCGCAGCTTGACGTTCTTCACGTCGGCGAGCGACTTCACCGGTTGCTTGGTGTAGACGTTGCGCGCGCCGTAGTGCGCGCCCCAGGTGATGACCTGGCAGCCCGTGCTCTTGACCAGCATGTCGTTGAGCTTGCCGCCCACGCCGCCGTCGAGGGCGCGCGCGGCGTGCTCGTAGCTGTCGAACACATAGCCCAGGTCGAGCATGCCCAGTTGCGGCGTCACCGTGGCCCAGATCGAGGAGCCGGTGAGCATCATGTCGATGGAGCCCACCTTCACCTGCTGCACCACGTCGCTTTCCTTGCCGAGCTGGTTGTTCGGAAAGTAGTCGATGCGGATCTGCTCGCCCACCGCCTTCTTCAGGTTGGCCTGCATCAGCTGCGACCACGCGAAGTGCGACGAATTGAGGTCGGCCACGTGGGACGACGACAAGCGCAGCACCACGGTCTTGCCCTGCGCGGCGGCGTGTTGCGGCAGGCCCGCGGTTGCCATCGCGAGCGACAGCGCCGAGGAAGACTGGACGAAATGGCGGCGTGAAATCGGGGTCATGGTGTTGTCTCCTGTGGGTCGGATGCCCATTCGGTTGTTCGGTCTGGTGTGTTTGGTGGAACGATTTACTGTATCGATACACAAGCGCCGTGACAACGCCGTTCCGCTAGGTGTTTTCCTTCGTAAACGGCCCATTCCTGCCGGCAATCGGAGTCTCTGAAATGACCCGAAGTGAAATAATCAAATTGAAAACAGAATTACTCATGAATCCCGGAAACGTGCTCTACCTGTTTTCGGCTATTTCAAAGTTTCAGAATTTTTCATACCTTACGCACCTCTTGGAATGGCAGTCGCAACTCCAGGATGAGCGAATACCCTTCGGTATTCATATTTCTCCAATCAACCAATGCAAGAGATAAAAATGCCTGTCGCCGATCCCAAAGAAGCAGTCGAAGTTGTCAAGGGCGCGATCGAAGCAGCCAATTCGGCGCTCGATCTTTACAACAGGGCTGTCGATCAGCTCATCCCCTGGGGAAAATACGAAAAAATCATCAAGGAAATAGATCGGTACAAGAACGACTATTCCCAGAAAAGCTCGATCCTGGTCGGCGAAGTCAAGACATTGCTGCTCAATGCGCAGGATGCCTATTACGCCTCGTCGCAAAAAATCTATCAATGGTGCGGGCTCACCAGGAATCTGATGCCCATTTATCTCAATGCGCTCGACGATCCGGAAAAAATCGATGCGCAAAAGGCCATCATCGTCAAGGTGTTGGACGATGGAATCCTGCAAATGGGAAATTCGATCAATGAGCTTGAGAAATGCTCGCTGAGTTTCAATGGCATGGCGGGCAAGCTCACCCAGCTCGACGCGCAGCTTCGGGACGATTCCGACGTCAAGAGCAAATACTTCCAGCACCAAGTGGACAGCCTGCGCAAGCAAGCTTACGGCGGCGCCACTGCCGGCATCGTGCTCGGCCCGTTCGGGCTGGTCATTTCCTATTCGATTGCTGCAGGCGTGTTGGAAGGAAAATTGATTCCGGAGCTCAAGAAAAAGCTGCAATCGGTCAAGGATTTCTTCCAGACGCTTCGCACCCAGGTCACCAGTTCGCATACCGACATCGACGCGGCAAAAAAAGAAATCAAGGAAGAAATCGCCCGGATCGGCGAACTCAAGACCGAAACGGAAACAACCAAGGTGCTGGTAGATATCGGGCCGGCGCTCAAGGACGAAATAAAAAAAGCTGCAGGCAAACTTCTGGTGCAATGCCAGGCCTATCAACGCAAGCACGGCCAAAAGGCCGACGCCTGATTGTTTTGAGCCCCAAAAAATGGGAACGAAAATTGTCGTGCGCGGCGGTGAAATCAGCGTCAGCGCCATTGAAAATCGGCCCAATGAATACACGACCGGCGGCAGCCTGACTTCCCTTAGCGTTTATTGCGGGGAAGTCAAGGAATTCAAGCTGGGAACACCCGATGCCGTGTGGACAGTCGCCACCGGATGCGCACACAGAAAGATTACTGCGGTCAATGTCAAATGGCTTGAAGATGCGGGCGCGACGATCAAGAAAAATGCACTGACCGGCGCGCCGAATCATTGCCTGGTGTCCGGCATCAGCATCGAGGAATTCGTGAAAATCTTCAAAAAGAATGCATTGATCTTCGAGAAGTAATTGGCGGCGAAATAAACGCCGCCCCAAGACCTGGGAAGCAGTCGTCCGAAATGCTCGACGCACTTGTCGAGCGGACGGCCCGCTTCCCCCTTTTCTCGCCATTCGCCGTGGTGCGATCCGGGTGCGCCGCATGCAGAATGCAACGAGCATGACCCTCCCCACGCCCACCGCCGCCCGCGACTACGCCATCCAGATGCATGGCGACCAGAAGTACGGCACGCACCCCTACGTCCATCACCTGGACGCGGTGGTCGCCCTGCTCCAGCCCTATGGAGAGAAGGCGCGGGTCGTTGGCTATCTGCACGACGTGGTGGAAGACACCGCGGCCACCGTGTCGGACGTGCAGGAGCGCTTCGGCGATCTGGTGGCCCGGTGTGTGTCGCTGTTGACCGATGCACCCGGCGCCAACCGCAAGGAGCGCAAGGCCAAGACCTATGCGGCGATGGCGCAGGTCACGGGCGATGAAGAGCTCGCGCTCGTGGTCAAGGCGGCGGACCGGCTTGCGAATGTGCGGGCCTGCGTGGCCGATGGGCATCGGCAGCTTTGGGACACCTATCGGGGGGAACACCCGACTTTCAGGGCGGCTGCGTTTCGCAGGGGGCAATGCGATCCGCTGTGGGTTGAGCTCGATGAGCTTTTGTTGGAGTGGCCGGCGTCCTGAGGTCCGTTCGGGGCGCGTGCACAGGCCACCGGGTGCTCCCCTCCGCGAATGTCCCCCGGGCTTCGCCCTCCTCCTTGATTTCGCTGCGGGGAGCACCCGATGCCCTGCGCACTTGGGCACGCTCTGGGTGAACGGCTGATCAACCGGTGCTCCGCTCCTCACTGCCCGCAGCTTGGGTGCTTGTGTCCGTCGGTGGTGTTGGGCAAGCCCAGGAAATCCAGGATGTGCGGGGTCGTGCCATCCACCTGCAGCATCGTCGTCGCGCCCAGGTTGCCCTGGCAGTAGGCGGTCTTGAGCGGGTTCGCGTAGTTGTTGTTGAGGATGAGCAAGGTGTCGCGCTCCGCCACCGTCTGCCCGCCATGGCCGCTGCCGGTGCCGCCGTGGTCCGAGGTCACGACGATCAGCCACTCTTCATTCGCGTAGTTCGGTCGTGCGGTCAGTGCGGCGAGCACCTGGGCGATCTGCTGGTCCTCGCCGGCGATCTTGCTCTGGTAGTTGGCGTTCAGCGGGTCGTAGCTCGGCGCGTGGATGTCGACGTTGTGCAGGTAATAGAAGATGGCCGTCGGCGGGTTCTTCCAGCCGAGCCACCCCTTGACCGCATCGGTCGCCTGCTGCGAGTTCTTGGCCGCGTTGGCGACGACGAAGTCGGCCTTCGCGGGACGCAGGTTGTGGGTGATGTTGAACCAGTCGCCCACCACCGCCGTCGTGGCCGTGGGCCAGGCCTGCTTGATGAGGTCGAAGACGTGCGTCTTCAGCAGCTTCTGGTTCGTGTCGTTCGAGGTCACGCCGTGCTTGTCGGCCCAGAAGCCGGTGAACACCGACGACCAGCCGGGGCCGCTCACGGTCGCCTGCCTGGTGCCGCCCGCCAGCACGTTGCCGTGGAAGGCGCCGCCCGCGATCAGCGCCGACATCGCGGGCGTCTGCACGCAGCCCTGGCACTGGATCGCGTCGCCGCGCAGGCCGTCGATGCCGATCAGGAGCACGTGCTTGTTGCCCGGCACCGGGTTGGGAATGCCCTCGCCCGCGATCAGCGCGTAGTGGTCGTAGGGGTTGCCGGCGTAGTCGGTCTTCAGGCCGCCGACGTCGCTGGCGCGCTTGTCGCTCAGGTCGCAACGTTGCGGGGTCTTGTGATAGTCGAAGGACTTGCACCACGCGGCGCGGCTCGCGTCGGTGCAGGCAGTGGCGCAGTCCGCGGGCGTCACGGCCTGCAGGGTCTCGGTGTTGTGGCCGCTGATCGCCGCATCGGGGGTGCGCGTGAACGCCTTCAGCGGATCGGGCTTCAGGCTGTAGTGGTCGTAGGGATTGCCGGGGTAGTCGGTCTTCAGGCCACCGACGTCGCCGGCCTGCTTGTCGCTGAGGTCGCAGCTCTGGTTGGCCTTGTGATAGTCGAACGACACGCACCAGGTGGCGCGCGGCGCGGACAGGCAAGCAGTCGCGCACATCTCGGGCGTCGATTGCGTCAGGTTCTCGACGTTGTAGCCCGAGATCGCGGCATTCGGCGACTGCGTGAACGCGTCGAGCGACGCTGCGGCGGCATGTCCCGCCCATGCTGCGAACAGGCACGCCAGGCCGGCGCGGATCGATGGCTTCATGTGATGTCTCCTCATCGCGTGATCGTTGGATGAATCCCGTGTTGCCTCCGCGTTTTTCGCGTGGCTCCTGCAACTCCGGGCGGAGTAAATCACTGACGCCTGCTATCGATCCAATTCAAAAATCTTCAGTGTCGTATTGAGCAGGCCTATACGTCGCGCCGTCATCGGCGTGTGCTTGGGCTATCGTTTTTCATCGGCCGGCTGCGCGGCCGGTCCTTTGCCGATCATCAGCCAGGCGCTCAGCGCACTCAGCACGGCCAGCGCCGCGCTCAGCAGCATCACCCAGCGGAAACCCGCGACGAACGATTCGGCCACGGCACGCTTGACCGACGCCGCGGTGGCCGCATCGACACCCGGCGGCATCACCGCGCCGGCCAGCTTGCTGCGCTCGCCTTCGAGAAACGCAGACACCTGCGGCGAGGCGCCCATCTCGCGCAAGCCATCGGCCAGCGCGGCATCGAAGGCCCAGGCCATGACCGCGCCGAACACGGCGATCGCCAGCACCGCCGCCGCGCGCGACACCGCGTTGTTCACGCCCGAGGCCACACCCGCGAGATCGGGCCCGACCGCGTTCATGACGGTGGTGGTGAGCGGCGCGACCGTCACCGTCATGCCGAAACCCAGCACCACGACCGCGGGCAAAAAGCCGCTCCAGTAGCTCGCACCGACGCCCGGCACCGCGAACAGCACGAACCCCACCGCCGCGATGGCCGGCCCGATGACCAGCGGCAGGCGCGGCCCGAAACGATCGACCAGTTGTCCGGCCCAGCCCGAGAGCGCGAACATGATGAAGATGAACGGCAGCAGCGCCGCACCCGCCGCGGTGGCCGAGTAGCCCTGCACCTGGATCATGTTGAGCGGAAAGAAATACAGCCCGCCGCCGAGCGCCGCATAGAGCAGCAGCGTCAGCAGGTTCGCGCCGCTGAAGTTGCCGATGCGCAGCAGGCCGAGCGGCAGCATCGGCGTGCGCGCCTTGCGCTCGACCGCGATGAAGCCCGCGCTCCCCACGACGCCGATGCCCAGCGCCGCGAGCACGTAGGGCGAGTTCCAGCCCTGCGTGGGCGCTTCGATGAAGGCATAGACCACGCCGCCCAGGCCGGCGGTGGCGAGCAGCGCGCCCCACACGTCGAGCCCGCCGCTGGCCGATGCGCCATGGCTCTCGGGCACATGCCGCCAGGTGATCCACAGCACCAGCAGCGCCATCGGCACGTTGATGTAGAAGGCCCAGGTCCAGGAGAAGTGGTCGACCAGGAAGCCGCCGAGCACTGGCCCTACGGCGGCCGTGATGCCGCTGAAGCCCGACCAGGTGCCGATGGCCTTGCCGCGTTCCTTCTCGGGAAACGCCGCGCTGATGAGCGCCAGGCTGCCGGGCACCAAGAGCGCCCCGCCGACACCCTGCACGGCGCGCGCGGCAATGAGCTGGTGCACGTCGGCGGCCAGCCCGCAGGCCACCGAGGAGAGCGCGAAGATGCCCACGCCGATCGCGAAGATGCGGCGCCGGCCGTAGTGGTCGCCGAGCGCGCCGCCCACCAGCAGCAGCGCCGCCAGCAGCAAGGCATACGACTCGACCACCCACTGCGCCTGGAAGGCCGTGGCCTGCAGGTCGGCCTGGATGGCCGGCAGCGCGACATTGACCACCGTGCCGTCGATGAAGGCCATGCTCGAGCCGACGATGGCCGCGGCGAGCACCCAGGGTTTGGAGGCTTCGGGGCAGGCACTTTCCTTCGTGCCGGCGCCATGCAGGATCAGCGTGTCGTCGCAGGGCGCCTTGCCGATCTGTGCCATGGGGTCTCCGACCTGTCTATTGGATTCGGATTCGGGACTTGCGCCCTCCCCCTGCGGGAGAGGGAAACGGGGAAAGGATCAGAGCGCGCATGCCGTGGCGGCCGGGTTCGCACGCGCGGCGCTCACGCTGCGCGCGATGGCTGCAGCCGTGGCCGCCGTCACGCGCTGGGCACCTTGCGCCACGGCGTCCATGCCGCCGCCGACCGCTTCGCCGACGTTGAGCTGGCAGACCACCGTGCGCGCCTCGTCGGAGCGCCGCAGCGTCCAGCTGAAGCTCGCATCGACGCGCCCGCCATCGACCGCATCGAACTGCCGCAACTGCACCGCGACACGCCAGACCGGCTGCGAGGTCTGGCGTCCGCCCTTGGTCACGTCGAGCGCGCCCAGCCGTGCGGAGATGTTGCTGGACAGCGCATCGCGCAGCTCGTTCTCGAACGACGAGGCCCAGCGGTGCTGCTCGAGCACCTCGACCTGCACGCTGCCGCCCGGCTGGCGCACCACCATCTGCGGGCGTGCGAAGCGCTCGGGCACCGCCACCGGTGCGAGCTCGATGTAGAGCGGCGCGGAGCTGCCCAATGTCGAAGGCGCCGCATCGGCGGCCGCGACCGGGCTGGCGAGCGTGTAGTAGTTGTCGGGCTTGCTCGCGCAGCCGGCCAGTGCCAGCAGCGCGGCTGCGACGATCAGCGCGGGCTTTTCGGGTGCGAAGTTCTTCATCATCATTTCTTGTCGTCCGGTTTGCCGCGCAGCAGCGACTCGGGATGGCGCTCCAGGTAGTCGGTCAGCACGCGCACCGAACCCGCGGCGCGGGTCAGTTCCTGCAGCGTCTGGCGCATGTCCTGTTGCAGCGGCGAATCGTCGGCCAGGGTGCGCTCGGCCGTGTTCACGGTCTTGCGCACATCCTTCATGGCGGCGGCCAGCTCGGGCGTCACGTCGTTGTTGATGCGGGTCACGGTCTGCTCGGCGCTGGTGAGCGTCTTGTTGAGCGTGGCGAGCGTGGTGCGCAGGTCCTGTGCGATCTGCTCGTAGGGCACCTTGTTGAGCTTGCTTGCGATTTCCTGCACCTGCGACTGGATCTCGTCGAGGCTGTTGGGCATCGTGGGCAGCTCGATCGGGCTCTTGGCCAGGTCGATCTTGGCGGGCGGCGCCTTCGGGAAGAAGTCGAGCGCCACGTACACCGAGCCGGTCAGCAGGTTGCCGTTGCGCAGTTGCGCGCGCAGGCCCTTCTCGGCCAGGAAGCGCAGGCGCTCCTGCTGCGTGGCGCGCGACTCGGTGCCCGGCTGCGGCTGCCCGGTTTCGCGGCGGCGCAGGCGGTCGGGGTAGATCTGCACCAGCACCGGCATGCGGAACTCGCGCTCGGCGCGGTCGAACTCCACGCCGATCGACTTGACCTCGCCGATCACCACGCCGCGGAAA
>Ga0157370_10003219_pt1 | contig 19280 bp, 24 predicted proteins | sample C35metaG_FD_113463 | JGI IMG/M metagenome (GOLD analysis project Ga0157370, IMG submission 113463) | Corn rhizosphere microbial communities from Kellogg Biological Station, Michigan, USA - C3-5 metaG | ecosystem: Host-associated > Plants > Roots > Rhizosphere > Soil | place: USA: Michigan...
GCTGATGGTGTTGCCGATCCAGATCTTGTCCGGGTCAGCGGAAGCGGTGTCGCGTGCGATGACAAGCATGTCGTCGTCCTCTTCTTCCTGTGCTTGGGTGGTTGCTGCGTTGGTGATGGCGCCTTGCAGGACGATGCCCTGGGTGCCGAATAGCGGGGTGGGGTCGATGCATCCGAAGATGATTCGGGGCCAGTCGGTCGAGTAGTTCACCGGGTCCGCGACGGTCACGACGTGGAGGTGCGGGCCGACCTTCTCTGTGCGGGTCTTGGTGTCTCCGGACTTGCCGATGATCTGGGCCTCGGCGACGTGCATGCCGACGCTCACTTCGTCGTTGCTGGACTGGTGGCCGTAGATGTCGAACTCTTCGGCGCCGTCCGCTTTGATGACGGTGACGATGCCGGGGAAGGTCTTGTACATGCCCCAGCGTCGGAAGTACCCGGACGGTCCCCACGAGTCGTCACCGGGCAGGTCCTCGCCCCAGCCCGCGTACACTACGGTCCCGGCGCGCATGGCCCGGACGGGTGTGCCGACCGGGCAGGCGATGTCCACCCCGGCGTGGCCGTACGGCTGGTAGTTCCCGTAAAGCCACACCAGGTACTCGACCTCCGTGCCATCAGGGCGGCCGACGACGCCGGCCGTGGCGAGGCCGGCGAAGAGCTGGCTGATCGGGAACTTCTCCTCAACTGGCCTTGTCATCGGGGATCTCCTTGTTCTCCGTGGCGACGACAACCGTCACCGGTCCGGTCGTGCCGCCTTTGCTCTTCTGCAGCTGTCGGGCTTTGCCAGCCCGCATCTCGGCGCGGATCGTGTATCCGATGTGGATGAGGGCGCCAAGCAGCAGGAGGTACAGCGCGAAGTAGAGCTCGACCTTCCCCGGGTACCGCGGCAGTAGAACATTGACGGCCGCGTTCACGGTGATGATCACGATGACGCCGAGCAGAGTCATTAGGGAACGTCCAGCCGGCCACAGTTTCCAAGAGCCTCGAGTTGAGCGGTGCCAATAGACCATGAGGCCGATGGTCACCAGTCCAACCAGGCCGATTACGGCAGCGTTCAGTGGAATCAGGGTCATACTGTCCTCCCCCGGAATGCGTGGGTCAGTGATTCGGAATAGTGGTTTCGCGTGTCCGCTTGCCGAAGCTTTGCGGCCTGCTGTTCCGCCTGCTTCCGAATTTCCTCAACTGTCTCGGCGTCGCGTTCTGCGTCAGCGAGTATGGTGCGGTTGCGTTCCAGCGCTTCCTTATTGGCGGCATGCTGCGGGAGTAGTTTCTTGAAGAGGAATTTCACGGCGCATCGACCGCCTTCTGCCGGGCATCCTGCAGTGCGGCGACGAACTTCTCCACCGTGTCTCCCACGGCGGTGTTCCGAAGCGCTGCTTGCGAGAGGTCGGCGTTGTTCGCGGAGAGCCGTTCGTTGGCGGCTTCTGCCGCAAGCGCCCGTGCCATGAGAGTGTCGTAATGAGGCTTGGGAATGATCCAGCCCTTGAACACGCCGTAGAAGATGAACGCGACTACCCCGACCAGTAGGCCCCACGGGCCAACGTCGACCAGCCCTGTCGGTATCACCCAGCCGTCCATCAAACGGCACTCGTCTGGTAGTTGATCTCGAACTCCATGTAGTCACCGGTGCCGCCCGGGTAGCCCGCTTCGCCGGGGGTTTTCACTGGAATCGTGGGCGCCCACACGGCTGCGGAAGTCGAGGATCCGGCGAACACGACGAGGGGTCGAATGATGCCTGTGTGGGAGACATGGAATCCCGTGCCTAGCGTGGCGTTCTCGCTGCCTGCGATGGGGTATCCGGTCGGCAGCGGGCAGTACACAGCCGCGGTGCCCATGGCGCCGGCGTCGTCCAAGACGCTGTCGCCGAACTTGGCCTTTGCGCGGACGGTGACGCGGTCACCATTTACCCAGTACGTGCCGGTCAGGGAACCGCCGGAACCGAAGTCAGCGACGCCGGACCAGAGCGGGGTGTAGGGGACGCCGCGCTGGGAAACCCATGTAGACCCGTCCCACCACTCGAGGGTGCCGCGGAAGTCCAGCCGGCGGACGGTCATGCCGACGAACTTGCCGGTCAGCGCATCCCGCTGCGCTTGGTTGTTGACCGGGATGATGACGTTCGCGGTTTCCCCGAAGGTCTCCATGTCGTCTGCGAGATTGTAAGGGTCACCGTTGGTGAAGACCTTGATGCCGTTCTGCAGGGTCTGCATTATGCTGTCCAATCCATGTCGAGCTTTCCTGATTCGGGGTCTTCCAGTCGGGACTGGAACCAGACGTAGTCGCCGCCTGCGATGCTGATGCCGCCGCCGGCCGCGATGATCGGCCCGAAGGTGGTTGGGAGGTTGAGGACCTGCGCCTCGGCGTTTGGCTGCACCGTGACGGTGTACGGGCCCGCAACACGGGAGACGTCGCCGCCGGGTCGGTAGGGGCTGTTGTGCGCGTAGATGTTGACCGTCGCGGGGCTGTTGTAGTTGCCCGCCTTCAATCGCTTCGGGAGGCGGAACCGGACGGCTGTTGTTGTCTTCCCGGCGAGCTCGGGGCGGGCCGGCCCGTAAAACCAGGAACCGGTCAGCGTGGTCCCGGCCCAGTATCCGGAGTAGATGTGTTCGCCGCCGCGCTGGGAGAGCGCCCACCGGCCCCACCCGCCGACGCCGAACGTGTCCGAAGCGATGGCGGAAAGTGCTGTGGATCCGTTGCCAGATGGACCGGCCGCGGGCGGGGGCGCCACAACAGGAGGCGGCGGCGCGCTGGACGCGACCTTGCCGATGACTGTTGGGGTGGCAGCGTCCCAGGTCACGTACACCGGATCGCCGGGGGAGTAGGACCCAATGAAACGGTCAGTCGTGTACTCCACGCCATCCGAGCCGGTGAACACCAGCTGGGTAGCCATGCCGGCCGGGATGACCGTGACCACGGTGCCGGTGCTGGGCCGGGGCTGGTCCGTGTACCCGCCGATAACGAGGGCCGCGTACTGGCCGCGGCCCTCGTTGGAGATGTCCACCACGATGTTGCCGCCCTGCAGCGGCTGGATGGGGTCCAGCCAGCGGCAGCCGACGAGCTTGCCGTTGATGTTCGCCCACCATTTGGAGCCATCGTGATAGGCGGTGCCGTACGTGCGGCGGGTGCTGCCCTCCGGGATGGCTTCCAGTGTGTGCTTGAAACCATCCAAAGGGGAGCCTCCTAGGGCAAGTCGTTCCAGGGGAGTGCGGGGAGAGTGCCCCAGTTGCCTGGCATCCGGTCCCACGTGAGTTCGGGCAGTGTCCCGGTGAGGTAGTCGGCCCACTCGGTGCGGGACAGTGCGGTGAGGACGTCCGTGTACGAGCAGGACACGGTCAGGGTGGTCTGCCCGGGGACGTTGGTTCCTTGCCGGCTGATATCGGTGATGGTTCCCAGGAAGTACGCGACGTGCCCTTCCGGCAGTGGGTACCCGACCTCGATCCGGTCGCCGGCCTGCAGCTCGGGCCGCGGGCTGACCTCGACCTTCAGTTCGATCGCGAGCCCGGCCAAGAACTCTTCGCGCATCTGGCGGGCGTAGGCCCGTGCCTGGTCGTAGGTGGTGATCATCTCGGACGAGTAGAACGTTTGGGCGCGGCCGTGGTCCCCGCCGAACCGTAGCGGGCCCGTGTCGATCGAGACCGTTGCCCGGACTGGGGCGCCGTTCGCTTCGTCCTTGCCCTCCACAACCCATCGGTTGTACAGGCCATCGATGGACTGCTTCCGGGAGACTGAGACCATGCAGTTCCCCGGCTCTACCCGCCAGACTGGGGCGGTGGTGCGCGGGTAGATGTGGCACTCGCCATCCCCGCCCATCCGGTACTTCGCGCCCACCCGGGTCAGCAGGTCCTGGCAGGCGTCCAGCCGTTCACGGTCAAACACCAGCAGCCGCGAGACTCCGACGTCGGTCACGCCGTCGTCCACGACTGTGGGGAAGTAGTCGCGGGTGAGGCGCTTGAACTCACCGATGGCCGTGGCCAGTGGTCCTGGCGACTCAGGACCTTCGAGCTTGTCCCGGTCAGCGTTGAAAGTCAGGTCCACAGCTTCGAGCTTCACGACAGCGGATACCACGGGGCGGAGCCGTTTGTGCGGCCCCGTCGTGGAGTCGGGCACGTCTAGCCCGTACTCATCGATTTCGCGCCAGTCCACAACTTCGGAGGGCTCATTCCCGATGATGCGGAACCGCCCGAAGTTGATAGCCCCAGCGCCGCCCACCCGGTAGATGACGTACAGCTGCGTGCCGCCGACGGCCAAAGGGTCATCGAACCGCCAGGCGCCGAGCGTTCCGGTTGGGTCCGCGATGGTTAGGGAGAACTGCTGCTTCACCTTGGCCGAGTCGGATGCAGTGTCCCGTTCTGACCAGTCGATGACGTCCAAGGGTTCGCTGATGATGAGGTTCCCGCCGCGCCACGCCCACACCGTGATGGTGTCGGCCGGGCGGGAACCCTCCAACGCTTGAAGGGTGGCTTCGTCAACGAGGCGCAAGGTCACCCTCCAATCGGGTTCTTCAGGTCTTCCAGATACGTCTTGCCGGCCATGGCGTCCTGCTTCTGCTGGTACGTGGACATCAGCATGGCCACATCGCCGTAGGTGAAGATCGCGGTCAGAACCCGTATCGACGGCGCGGCGACGACGTCGGACACGAGATCCCACCACGTGAGGTTCCCGCCGAACTGCACGGTCATCGGCAGCCTGGTGGCTTTGCCGTTCGCCAAGTGCATGGTCCCCTCGAGGCCCATGTCCCCCCATGCGGGCAGCGGCCGGAACACGAGCTGCGCGGTATCATCGACCAGCTTCTTCAGCCTGGCGTTCTGCTCAGCCGAGCGGGTGGCCACCGACGTGTCCAGGCCCTTCTCCGCCATGCGCTCACCGATCAACGCCATCGGCTTCCTAGCGCCCATGATCCTGTAGATCGATATGTCCGCTTCGCGCTCCAGAGCTTCCAGAGCAGGGGCGCGTAGGTAGATGTCATTGTTGTCCCGCCGCTGCCCTACAAGAGGAACGGAGGACTGGGGGACCAGCGCGTCTTGCAGCCAGCCTGTCGTTGACGGCAGGAAGACCGGGTCTGATGTGGTGCGGGAGGCGCCCAGCGGGCCGCTGAGCACTTCCACCTCGTACTGGACGTTCCGCTGCAGCGGGCAGTAATAGTCCACGACGTACGCGGCGTCATTCAACGCCACCCGGCGGTAGCCCGGGACGGGGTTACGCGCCCCGTCCGCGAGCTGCCACACGGTCACCACAGACTCGCCCACGCCAAGGCCGGTGATGGTGATCCCAGCCCGGTCGCACGGCGCGTCCATCAGTGCCTCCACAGTTACTGCGACCACGGATATCAGCCCTTCCTCATGAATCGTGACTGACCGTCCGCGGCTTTCACCACGGCGCCGGCTGCCTGTGTTGCGATGCCGTGTACCTTGCCCAGGAACTCGCCGGAGTCCAGATAGAGGTTGCCCTCGAATGCCGCCGGACCAGATGCGGCTGCGGGCGCGTAACCGAAGGATTGGGCCGCGAACTCGCGGCCGCCGTTCTTGAACCCAGGCAGCTTCGGGAACGTCCCGGCGTTGATCGCCGCGAGCTCCTTGTCAAAGCGCTCCGAAGAGTTGCCGTTGATGATCCATTCCCCGCCGTCCAGGCGTGCCCGCGGGACCCCTGCAGAGTCGATGCCGAGGAAACCGTCAGTAACCTCGGTTCCGGGCCCTGTCGTGGGGAGCCTGCCGCCATCCGCAAGCGCCGGGATCCGCCCACCAGTCGCACGCCTCAGCGCCGTCATGGATGGGTCATCACCAAACCCGTCAGAACCACCCTTTACCTGAGTCTCGATGGACTTGATGGTGCGCTCGACAATGGTGACTGTAGAGACCTTGCCGTCCAAAGCGTCAGCTTTGCCCTTGATCCGTTCAAGCTCAGAGGTGGCCTTGTCGTTCACCCACGTATCAATCGGGATCTGCTTTGGGATACCAAGAGCCTTGCGAGCCATAGTGTCCGCGGCATCGCCCGTGATTCCGAGTTGGCCGGCGGCAGCAATGAGGTCGTCGTAGGACTGCCGGAGGGAACTCTGCAGGCCCTCTTGAGCAGCAGCCGCACCGTCAGTGGCATACGTTTGCGCGGCGGTTGCCTGCGCTGAGGCGATGGCTGCCGACGCGATGTTGTTGTACGCCGTCTGGTTGGCGCGGCCCTTCTCCGTGTTGATGTCAAGACTCGTGCCGTTCTTTTGAACTGACTCGGTCATCGCATCGATAGCAGCTTGGTAGCTGATCGCGGCGTTGGACGCTGAGAGGTTCAACAGGCCTGCGTTGAAAAGGGTCTGCGTCCACTTCTCGATGTCGGTGACGGCACCCTGAGCTGAGAGCCCCACATCCTCAAGGGCCTTCTCCATCGCTTCCTGCTCTTCAGCAGACTTCGTGGCAGCAGCCCCTGCGCCCTCGGTGGAGGTCTTCACCTTGTCGTTCTCAGCAGCAGCCGTGGTGGCTGCCGCCTCGGCTTCCTTCAAAGCGTCGGCGTACTGCGGGAACTTGGTCTTCAGATCATCAATGCTGACGCCCTGGTCCTCGGCCGACTTCTTGATTCGATCGAACGTCTTGGCAGCGTCCTCGGCTTTGCCGCCTGAGACGAGATCAGCTAGGCCCTTGTCCAAGCTCGTGAACTGGTCGGCAAGGATCTGTGAGGACCCCTTCAGCCCGGTGACCATGTTGACCACGTTCTCGCCAAAGTCGTTGAACTGCTGCCCGGCGTCCCGGTTGAAGGTCCTCTTGATGGCCGACTCAAGTCCGGTGACGGTGTTGATCAGATCGCCGCCGTTGCGGTCCTGGAAGACTTCGTCCAGGGACTTCGTCGCGGCCGGGCTATTGGTTGCGACATCAGCAAGCGCCTTCGAGATGCGGCCCATGCCCGTGTCGATCTTGGACATGTAGTCGGCCTCGGCCAGCTTGCCCAGCAACAGCCCGGCGGTGGCGAAGGCTCCTAGAGCTTCAGCCCCCTTGGCTGCCTTGTCCATTGCCGTGCGCGCCTTGCCGCCGGCCGGGGCCAGATCGTTCAACGCGTCCCGAGTGTCGCGGATCTTCGGGATCACCGTGATCAGGCCGCCAGCAACAAGCGCTGCGCCACCAACAAGGGCGGCAATCCCCACACCAGCATTGAGAACCGGGGTTGGAATCTTGCCCAGCCAGTCCACTACGCCTTCGAGACCCTGCACCATGCCGCGCAGAACCTCGTTGGCGCCGGAGCCAGTCTGAATCAAGACGGTGTCAAAAGACCCACCCAGCTTCTCCAGGTCGCCGGCAAGGTTGTTCTGCATGCGCTTTGCAGTGTCCGCGGCGTAGCCGTAGTCATCGACCGCGGCTGTCATCTCATGTACGCCGGCGGCGCCATTCTTGTACAAGGTTTGGGCGGCGCCGAGAGCTTCGTTGCCGAAGATCTGAGCAAGTGCCGCGTTCCTGGTCATTTCATCCAGGCCGCCAAGGCGATCTTGCAGAACCTTGCCTGCGCCGTCGAGACCGACGAACTTACCCTCGGCGTCCTTGAAGGAGATGCCAAGGGAGTCCATCAGTTTCTGGGTGGTGTCAGCAGGCTTGACCATCGAGACGAGCATGGCCCGTAGAGCGGTGCCCGCCTTCTCGCCAACGATGCCAGCCTTCGCGAACATCGCCAGAGTGCCGGTGGTCTGCTCGATGGAGATACCGAGACCCGCGGCGGGGACACCAGCGTAGGACAGAGCGAGACCGAGGTCCTGCACAGAGCCCTGCGCCTTGCCAGCTCCGGCTGCCAAGAGGTCAGCGATGTGAGGGAGGTCCTTGCCCTTCAGCCCGAACTGCACCATGGCCGAGGCGGCGATCTCCGATGCGTCACCAACATCCAATGCGCCGGCAGCTGCCAGCGCGAGAGTACCATTGAGGCCACCGCTAAGGATGTCGGAGGTGCTGACGCCAGCCTTCGCCATCTCTTCGATGGCACGCCCAGCATCCACGGCAGAGAACGCCGTGTCAGCGCCGGCATCGATGGCAGCCTTGCGGAGCTTGGCCATGTTCTCGGCGGTCTCGTGCGTAGCCGAGTCCACCACCGACATCTGCTTGTCGAAGTCCGAGTAGGACTTCACCGCGAGGCCGATACCAGCGAGAGTTGCGGCGCCCACTACAGTGGCGATGCTCCCGACGCGCTCCAACGCCTCACGGCGCTTCTCCGTCGCTTCGGCGGCCTTCTTGTCAGCCTCAGCAGCCGCTTTAGCCGCAGCCTCAGCATCCTCACCCGCGGCGACAGCAGCCCGCCCGGCAAGATACGCCTCCGCGGAGAACGTCTGGAGCCCGTGCGTAGCCGCCTGCTGAGAACTGACAGCCTTGCCGTTCATCGTGACAAGCTGTCCAGTGTTGTCGTACTGAAGCCCTACAGCCTTGGCAGCCTCATGATGGGCCAGCCCTTGGGCTTTGACGTCATCAGCAGCCTGGTCCGCAGCCTTGCCGGCATCATCGGCAGCCTTCTTGGCCTTCTGATTGGCCTGGGCCGCCTGCTCCATGGCCTGCTTGTAGCCCTGGATCTCCGCGCTGAAAATGACTTTGACTCGGCGTTCCACGGACAACCTCCACTATTCTGTTCTGCTGGGGTGCGGTATGCTCGCGGGCATGACGACTCAGGGGGATGTCCACAAAAAGCGCGGTGCTATGGCCATGAAGACAGGGCTTGCCATGCTTGTCTTCGGTACCGTTATCGCCCTGGCAGCGGCAGGGGAGAACGGCAACCCGCAGCTAAACGCCTTCGCTGTTGTCGTCGCCTTCGCGGGGTTCATTACCCTGCTCGTAGGCATCGGGAAGTGGCGCGAACGTCCTGCGCGTGATTAGTTCGTCGTCAATCTCGGTCGCGTAGAACCGCTGCCCAGGCTCAGGCTTGAAACCCTTCTGCCCGGTATGCTCTTCGATGGCCGCCTGCCGGAAACATGTTGTCTCAGCGACTTCGTACAGTCCCCGGTTGGCTTCGTTCCGGCACTCGTGTTTGGGTGCGCCGCACTCACACATGCCATCGAGGTAGAGCGTGTAGGCGAACTCCAGCAGCCGGTCCTTCCACTCAGGCAAACGGCCCGGAAGGTATGCGGATGGTGGTCGCTGGTAACGCTCAGCGGTCTTCAGCGCTGCGACTACTCGCCACCATCGACCCGTGTAGAAGGCTTCAGCAAAAAATCTGCGCTCACAGCAGGCATGGCCTCGCACGCTTCGTGGTAGCGGGTCACGACGCGGGAGAATTGCACTTCACCGATCCGGTCTGCCAGCTTCTCAAGCTGTTCCGGCGTGAACTTCGGGGAGACAATGGCGTCGGCCAACGCGACGGCGCCGCGCTGCTTGGGAGTCAGGCCCGGGACCGCGAGGACAACCTTCTCCCGCTCGCTCTCGTCCCGGCCTTCAATCCGAATGGTCAGCGCAGAGTCATGGAACTGCTGAGCCAGGCGGGCGTACTCGGCGCGGAGCTTGTCGGACTCAGACAGTTCCCCGAGGCCGCGCTCGTCAATGGACTCCGCGTTCCCATCGAGGTCTGCGTTCAGGATCTTCTCTTCCAACGCATCGAGGTCAGCGATCAGGCCGGCGCGCTGATAGATGCTAATGCTGCGGACGGGACGTTCCGCGCCGCTGATCCAAGCATCAACGTCAAATTCTTGGGGTGTGGTCATGGTTTAGGCTCCATTTCTAGGGGTGCATAGGCTCTGTGAAGTGGGTTGAAAGGGTGGCGGCGCGGAGCCTAATCACGCGCCGCCACCAGTCTCATCAGGAAGCAGCGATGGATACGAAGGGGTACCCGGCCTGCACCTCGCACGGAACGCGGTACTTGATGAAGCCCGTGCCGTCCGTGCGCTGGGCGTTGTCCGGGGTGAACTCGGCGGCGAGGTAAACCTCATCCGACGCAGCCCAATCCTCGGTCGCTTCCTTGTCCGTCTGCCGGGCCAAAGCGTAGAGCTCAACGCCCTTCTCCTTGACGGCCGCCCAGCCGGTTTCGCTGGCAGCATCGAAGCCGCCAGCCGTGGCGAACTTCCGCCACAGGGTGAAGCCAAGCTGGAAGTTCGAAGCGCCGATAGCGTTGGCGTTACCGCCGCGGCCGAGAGGTTTCTCAGCAACCTTGTCGGAATCGACGGCGCCGAACGTGAAGTCGTTGGACAGCACGTCGAGCGACAGGTCAATGCCAGCGTTCGCCTCTGTTGCGGTAACACTCGGCCAGTTCGCCGGCTTCGTGGTCAGGACTGTGAACTTGGTCTTGCCGTCAGCAAGTACGCGAGCTCCACTCATGGTTAGGACTCCTTCTTGGTGTCGGCCTTAGCCGGGGTGGACGGCTTCGCAGCGGAAACCTTCTTGAACTGGTCGGGGAACGATTCCAGGTAATGCTCAGGAACGGTCTGGATCTCACCGTTCTTGTTTTCGACGTCGATGAACTTCGCCATTGCAGCCTCCAAGGCATGAAAAAAGCGCCTTTGCCAGGCGCCTCGGTTGGGTTGTTTAGAGCTTGTGGGAGATGAGTAGGAACTCGTCCACCGCGAAGACCGGATTACCGCCGCCCGTGAATGTCACATCACGGTCAATCTGGCCATCCATGAGAACCGACTGCCGCAAGGGGTTCGCCCGCCAGCCGGAGACTGCAGGCGTTTTGTGACTCAGCGCCGCCCTGACGTTCCTGGCCGTGATCAGCATTGAGTCCCCATTGACGCCCACGTAGGTGGCGCGGATCCGCAACGTCAGCACGTCCGGAATATCCTGCAGGGAGTCGCCATCAGGGCCGCCAGAGGACTCGTCCCCAAGGTCGCCCCAAAGGACCACATACGGGTACTGCGGAGACGCTGGCACCGTCCACATGTGCACCCGCAGCGTAGCCGGCAGGAGCGCCTTGACAGCGTCGTAATGCTCCTTGATCACAGCAAGTCCTCCGTCGCCTTGAACGCGTACTCGTAGAAGTTCGGGGCCTCATCAAGCATCGCGTCTTCAGGGTTACGGACGGTTCCGCCGCCAGCCTTCGACGTACCGAAGTAAGCGATGCCCGCCAGCGAGGCTGCACCGCCGCCCGAGGGGCCGATCTCAGCCTCAATGACGCCATCCCCGCCGAACTCATGCACCTTGAGGTCGTAATCGATGGTCCGCGCCAGCTGCTTGAAGTGCCTAGACTTCCTCGCGTCGGACTGCATGATCTTCTTAGTGTTCACTGCAGACTTCGCGACAACGCCCTTGAGTTTCGGGACCATGCGCGCCGGCACCGACCGAAAAGCCTTTGAGATCTCATCAAAGCCGGACGTATCGGCGCTCATAGGATTTCCTTCACGGGCAGCTTGGCCGCAGTCTCGTAGGTGTCGGGTGTGAAGCCCTCCACCCTGTACTCTTTGCCGACCGTGAACGCGTTGAGCGCTGACTTCGTCAGCTTGACCACATCCCCGTCACGAACATCTGCCCGGTTTGCGGGAATCTTGACCACCCGGGATACGACTGTGAACGTGTGCTCACCAGCCTCCGGGTTCGCGGCTATGGTGTCCCGTGTCCGAACTTCGCACTTGCCGGCGTAGATGGTTGCCGCGCTACCTGGCGTGACGTCACCTGTATCCGGGTCGGTAACTGCCTCGCCTGGCCGCGTGATTACACACTCATCGATCATCTGTTCTTCGGCGCGGGCCCGTCCGCGCAGCAGGACATCTACTGCACTCATGAGCCGCCCAACTTGACCTCGAACGCCTGGGAGGTCTGCCGCACGCCAAGCCAGCGAAGCTCCTGCCCGGACACATACAGCTCGCCGCTCGACACGGCCGAGTCCCGCGTGCCGCCGCCCTCGGTGTAATCATCGATGCTGTGGCCCGGGTCGATGCGCCAGCCGTCAGGGTTCTTCAAAACCCTGCGGACCATGCGCACCGCCGCGAGCTTCACGATGTCCGGGTCCTTGGCCGCCAGGTCCGGGACCTCGATCTTCAGCAGCACAGCCGCTTCCAACAGAAGTCCGTTCGCCGTGACGACCTCGGACTCCGAAAGGGAGCGCCAACCGGCCGCTACATCTTCTGCAGTCACCTGAATCATGACGCTCCCTCTCGGTTACTTGGCCAGTACGGCCAGGATCTCGGCCTTGGTCTTCGCGTCACCGAGGTCAATGTCCTCGGACTTCGCGTAGGCCTGCAGCTGCTTGACGGTCCACTTGTCGGTGACGTCGCCTTCGGGCAGTTCGTCCGATTCGGGAGCCTCGGCCCAGACGTCCGGATTGGTGATGGCCTTCTCCGCCCACTCGGGCACGGTGTCGTCCGGCCCGAATGCGTGAGAGATGCCGTCCTTGTCGTGCACGTGCACGTAGGTGTTCAGCTTGGACATGTGCCGCCTCCTTAGAAGACGTCAGCGACGAGAAGCCGCTTCGGGTTGGCGAGGACGGGCATGCCGACCGCGTCAACGAAGGTCTCTTCGCGGAACGGAGGGCCGTCCTTGATGACCACGCCGACGATGCCGGGGGCCTGCTCGAACGAGAAATCGACCTTCGCGGCGTTCACGAGCTCCAGGGCAGTCGCGGAGACGCCCCATGCCGTGTAGCCGAGGTCGGCCGGGTTCGGCGGAACGAACAGCACCTTGTCTTCGGGCAGGACCCGGGTGGAGGTACCATCCACGTCGACCTGCGTGTCGTAGACAAACAGGATCGGCGGCAGGCCGAAGGTGTCGAGGACCTGGTCCAGCGCGGCGCGGGACACGATGCCGGGGGTACCTGCGAGCGAACCGGCGAGGGTGCGCACTTCGGCGTTCCGCAGCATGTAGCCGAGCACCTTGTTGCTGAGTGCGATGCCACCGGGGCGGAAGCCGTTGGTCGCAACGTAGACGTCAACCCATGCGGTGATGTCCGCGATTACGGTTGCCGATGCGGTCGTGGACCACACGGTCCCCGCGGACACGATGTGGTTGCCCGGGATTCCGAAGTCGGCCTCAAGGTAGAGCCCGTTCTCGCCTGCAAGGGTGAACTTGCCATCGGTGAGGACGTCACCGCGGGCGAGTTCCATGCGGGTGTGGACTTCGCCCGTGAGGATCGTAGCGTCGTCGTAGATCGCGTTGACCAGGGCAGCGTTGGAGCCACCGTTCTGGCGGGCCGCCCCGAGGTTCAGGCGCTCCAGTTCGCCGATGCCGTTCATGGTGGAAACGGGCGGCAGCTTGACGGAGCGAACCTCGAGGCTGTCCCGCTCAGTGCGGTGAATCCGGCCATCGAACGCCCGGAACTTGGCCGCACGGTTCGTCTTGGTCAGCTCCGAGACCTCGATCGTGTTCTTGTCGAAGAACCGGTCGGGCAGGAGCTGGTTCAGAACGTAGTTCGCGGGGGTCGGAACCTCGCGAACGAAGGAAGTGAGGGCGTCCGGGGTTACCGGACCATCAAATACGATTGCCATGGTTGACTAGGCCTTTCAGACGTAACGGATCCAGCCGGCGACGTCGGTCTTACCGGCGGCGTCAACGGTGGCGGGCAGCTTGGATTCCTTCACGACTGCGGCGAACACCAGCGGGGCGCCAGCATCCTTGGTCGTGTCGGCAGGGTTGGGGACCTTGGTGGAGATGCCCAGGTGGCCCCGGAGCGTCTGACGGCCGTCCACGGCGGTGTCGTCGTACGGGCCGTAGAGGCCAGTAGCGGTGATCTTTCCGAGGTTGGTGCCAGACGGGATGAAGCCGTTGGGGTAGTGGGTGCCGGCGGTGAAGGTGGAGATGTCGAGCGTGATGCTCTCCTTCTCCCAGCCGCCGTCGTCCAGAAGCCACGACAGCTTCTCGACCTGGTACGTGGTCTTGCTAACCGAGATATCGGTCATCGTTGAACTCCTTGTTCAGGGGTGGATAACTACTTGCCGAAGCGCTTCTGCGCCTCGGCCTTGCCCGTGTCCCAGCCGCTGGTTTTTGCGGTCTGCCGGGCACCTTGGGAGGCGTCCGGTTCGGGCTTCTTCGGCTTCTTCAGATCAGCGAGGATCGCCCGGGCGTCCGCCACAAGCTCTTCCTCGGTGTCACCGACCAGACGGTTGACCCAGTTCGCAGGCACGCCCTCGGCGAGGGCTACCGTCTTCAGGAGGTTGTCGCGCTGAATCCGCGAGAGCTCGGCAGTGGCCTCGGCAGCATCACGCTTCGCCTTGTCGACCTCGGAGAGCTGTGCATCGTCAGCGGCTTTCGCCTTGAGGCGCCAGTGTTCGGACTGCTTGTTGGCTTTGGCCAGGGCAGCGCGCATACGGGCAGCTTCTTCAGCGGAGATGGGCCCGTCGGCCTCGGTCTCGGTTGCCTGCGTTTCCTCGGTAGCGTCGGTGGTTTCCTCCGTTGCTGCCGTGTCGGTGGTGTTTGTTCCGTCAGCCATCCCGGCCTCCTGATCTGATGTGTTTTCGTGCTTCCTTATCCATCCCGGAAAGGAAATTTGTGGGGGGGGTCAGAAGACCTGACCGCCGGTGGCAACCCAGCGGCGGTAGTCCTTCTCAACCTGCGCCGCGATCTGCGGCGTCAACGGGGAACCCATGACCTTGGCGCGGGGCGTCATCGACGGCGCCGAATACGGGTTGATGCCCTGCTGCACGAGCTCCCAGCGGGCCTTCGCATCGAACAGTCGTCGCTCAGCCTCGGTCATGGTGGCTCGAACTGCAGGGTCGCGGCCGTACGTGATGGCATCCTCAACGCGCTTCCGTGCCGCTTGGTATGCCCCGCCATGGCCGAGAGCCCCATAGCCCTCACGCTGTCCTGTGATCGAGCCCAGAGGGTTCTGGCCGCCGGGCAGGATGTAGCCGTACTTCTCCAAATCCGCCAGCACAGCGGCGCGGTTACTTCCGTTGAGCTCGTAGATCGCCTCGGGAGTCAACCGCCGGCCGCGGGTGGAATCCCCGCTGAGGGAACGGAAGTTGCCGCGCTTGCTCGTACCCTCGGAAGTGAAGGCGCTTTTGAGCGCCTGGCCGCGGGAGGTGCCGTCGCTCGATTCGCCCGCGTAGGTCATGCCTCGCCGCGAGTTCACGACCTGGAAGATGTCGCCACCGTCGCGGATCGCCTGGGCGCCAGCTTTCGTGTACGCCTTGTCCTGTTCAGCAGGGGATAGTGACTTGAAATAGTCGTACGGATCATGGATTAGACCCTCCGAGCGCGCTGCATGCACGGCCGTCGTCTGCACGTGGATGCAGTCGCAGCGGGGGTGCCGCCTGAAGCCCGCGTTCCACCGGTAGAAGCGGCCCGCCAACACAGAGCATCGGGAGCATGACGGCGGGTTCAGCATCCGGACATAGCCAATCCGCGGCCGTGCCACAGTGTCCACGCTCGCTGCCCCGCGGCCCGCGTCAGCGACTTGGGTGCGAGTGAGCGTGGTCAGGAACTTGCCGCCCTGCTGCAGGGCTGCCCGCGGGTCCAAACCGCCCGCAATGAGCGTCTTGGTGTGCGGAACAGGGGCATACAGCAGCCCAGCCAGTGAACGGCCGTCAGAAGCCAGCCCAGCGAAGGCGGACGCGTTCACGAAGTGTGCTGGCGCCTCGTACAGTCCCTGATCGGCGAGCGTCTCCGCGCCGTACCCGGCCCCAGCATCTGCGGCCTTGGCTTGAACATCGGTGAGTACCGGCAGCAGCAGTGGCAGCTGGGCCGCCCACGAACCTGTGAGGTCCGTGAGCGACACTTCTGACCACAGTTCCATTGCGGTTACGACGGCCAATGCCTGCAGCCTCTGGATCTGCTTGTAGTGTTTCACCGCGGCTTCGGGGATCAATGTCAGCCCCCGTTCACAGCCCTTGTCAGGTTCGCGATGTCAGGGTTCGACTTCGCCCTGGCATCCATCTCCAACATTCGGTCGCGCTGCTCCTGCGTGTAGCCAAGGTCCTCACGAGCCTGCTCGATCGGGACGATGCCAGCCTGAACCTTCTTCACGATGGCGTCAGCTTCTTGCGCCACCGTCGGGGTGGCCGGGTTTCGCCACTGAGTCTCAAGACTCATGGCCGCAGGGTCCCATTTGCCCGTCTTGATCCGCAGCACGAGACGCTGCACTTCCTCCCAGGCGCCGCCAAGGTAGGTTTGCTTCCGCTCCACACGCTTCACCAGCTGAGTCTCCGAGGACCGGATAGCATCAGCCGACGTCGGGTTATCGCCAACGAAGCTCATGTAGTGCGGCGGCAGTGCAAGCAGCTGAGAACCGATCTGGATCAGCAGCTTCATTGACTCGTGGAAGACCTTGAGGTCTGTCTCGTTGAACTGCCCGAACTTGGTGTCCTTGGACTCTGTGGCCCAGAGCCGGCCCGCATCTCGGGACCAAACCCCGATCGGGTTGCCGTCTTTGTCCACGAAGTCGTCGGCTGTCAGCGCAGTGGCCCAGCGGCGAGGCATCGCATGGTATTCGCCGCTGATCATCATGTCAGTGGCCATCTTGTTCAGCGCGTCGGCGATCTCGATGATGTCCGAGAACTCGGAGCGACCGTCCGGCCGGAGGATCCGCGGATTGTTCACGAGCGGCACGACCGGAACGCGGCCCATCTCATGGGTATCCGCGGGGCCCGTGGACCACCAAGCATTCTTGAAGAAAGCGAACGACTCAGTCGAATCCGGCAGGTAGAGCGTAGCCCGCTGCACCTGGTCGTTACCCTCGCCCTCAGCCCACCGCTTGATCGCGGCGGACACTCGACGCGTCCGGGGATCTCGCTCGGCGAAGACTTGGAACGGGCTCTCAACCGTCACGATCGGGTCGGCGTCGTCCTCATCGCCGGAACCAACGATGGCATACGTGCGCTCAAGAGATATCGAGTCCAGATGCGCTTGCTGTGACTGCTCGTCCAGGTCGTTCGCCTGCCAGATACGCCAGAGCTCTTCGTCGCTGGAGGATTCCCCACGGTAACGGAATCCCTTGACGTCGAGACGGTTCTCGTACGCCTCGGCTCCGTACCGGAGGATGTTGATGATCAGCTGGTGAACGCGATCGCCGATCTCGTCCTCCATGGCCTTCGCCATGTACTTCAGCGGCTGTTCGCCCTCGAGGTACTTGTCCAGCCGGTCCAGTCCCGGAATGGCCAACGCCAGCTTCTTGTCCAGACGGACAAGGGCATCGGTAACAGCAGCCATTCGGCCCTCCATCGGGTTAGGAAACAATGACCCGGCGCCGCTTCGGCGTCGGGTCCCAGCCACCCTCCCGGGCATCACTGGAAGCCGTATGCGCCAGAATCCTGGCCATCGCGGCATCAATCTTTTGGTGGTCAGCGGGCTTGATCAGCACGTACTGCTGGTTGAACTTGGCCGCCTTGCGGGCGTTGGCCATGTGAATCGCGGCGATCGGGCAGCCGTCATGCGAGATGCGCTTGTTCGCAAGGTCGATCTCGAAGCGCTTGATCTCCTCGTACATCGCCTTGACCCGGTTCGTGGCCCACTCGAACACGTGCTCATCGCCGTGGGCGAGTGACCACTCACCGATCTCCGTCCGCCAGTCCTGCGGATCGCAGTACATGCGCTCCACGCGGTACCGCCGGAAAAGCTCATCGACAGCGGCATGAACCTCACCGCGAGGTATCTGGTCGTTCCACTCCTGTGGATTCCAGATCGTCGGGAGACTGTCCGGCCCATACCGCGGGGTGAACGAGAATCCATCGAACGTCTCGGCCTGAATCGCAGTGAAGTCGTTGTTCTCCGAGCCGTCGAAACCGATGCAGATGGCCGTACCGTCAGGCGGATTCGGCAACCAGACGTCCGGCATACGCACCCTCCCAGAGACCGTCCCTCAGCCACGTGCCGGCGCCGGATACGAGCCTGTTGCCGAAGAACCGCTCAGCCTGCGCAGGATCCGTGGCCATGAGCTCGGCCGCTTCAGCCTCGATGTTGTCCAGGTCCACCCAAGGGGAGCCCGAATAGACGTAAGCGTGGATCTTCCGCCGCTCGCGCTTGTTCCTGTAGGACCAGTCCGCCGGCGGCTGCCGGAAGAACTTGAAGATGTCCTTCGACTGCGACTCGTAAGACTGCTGCGCGTACGAATTCTCCGCCGGGTCCCAAGCGTTCGTAGTCGCGACCGACCGGCCATTCATACCCGCCAAGCCACGACGCTGCGTTGTAGCAACCTCGATGAGCTTGTTCTGCTTCGTGTACAGGCCGACTTCGTCCTGAATCGCGAACGTGATGGGCTGCCCAAGGCGTGACTTGGCCGAAGACGACACGACGTCGATTCGGTTCGACTTCGGACCGCCGTCACCATCCAAGATGCGGATGAAACCCTCGCGTATGGCCATGAGCTCCGTCAACGGCCCGTCCATGACAATCGTGGACAGCGGGCCGTACACGTTGCCAGCCTGCTCCTCCGAAGAGGCAAGCAGCTGGATCAGCGGCCCCGGGCGCCGACGGCCCATCGGCTCGCCCGGCTCGTACTCGAACTCCCAGCCGCAGCTGCAGCCGTTGTCCTCGCACCTGTAAACGTCGCCAGCCTTAGCCCAGCCACAAAACATCGACGGGCCAACAGCCTCGCCAGCTGTAATGGCCGCCGTCCAAGGGCCCTTGCCCGTCTTCTGCGGTGCCACAACCAGCGAACGTCGGTACACGAAAGCCTGCGCCAGGGGAGGATTATTCTCATCCCACACGGCCGTCTCACGGATCCGGTAATGGTTCGCAGTGCACCAAAACTGCCAGTCAGACTGACGGAACGGGATACGCACGCCCAGAGCGTTCGGAATCGTGCAATGCTGCTCATACCAGGCGTCTAGAAGGTCCCCGAGAGTCGGGAAGTCGACAACGCCCAGTCCGTCATCCGCTGCCATCCTTCACCGCTCTCAACCGGCGCTCACGCTTGCCAGACGAAGGCGAATCGGACTCAGTCCCCTTATCAGCACGCCGCGGCGCAACCTCATCACGGGCAATCGCCCAGCCGTTGTCCCGCAAACCAGCAGGAGTCAACCCGATCTGATCGCCGAAACGGTGCAGGGCGGTCTTATCAGCGGCCTTCGCTTCCGGCCCCGACGCCGTCAAGAACGTCCTGACCCACATGGCCACGATGTTCCAGCGCCACCGCTCACGCTCCCAAGCAACAGCCTGCGGATAGGTCCAAACCTCATCCCACAAAGCCAGCTCGGCGTCCTTGCGCTCCTCAGAAGCGACATCATCCAGCTGCTTCACCGGCCGGCCATTCTCAATGCCCTCGATGAACACCTGTGGCTCCGACAACGGCCACGGAACAGGCGGCTTCCCCGCCCGGCCCTCAGACGGCAGCGAGTTCAGGGACAAACCACGAGCATCAGACCGCGCCGAAGACGGATCAGCAGGAGGCCCAGAGCGGTTACGAGCTCCACCAGAAGCCATAGCGAAACCCCCTTCAAAGGGCCGGTCCTGAAAGTTTTGAACCCTCCGCGCCATCGAAAGACCA
>Ga0157370_10003222_pt1 | contig 19271 bp, 10 predicted proteins | sample C35metaG_FD_113463 | JGI IMG/M metagenome (GOLD analysis project Ga0157370, IMG submission 113463) | Corn rhizosphere microbial communities from Kellogg Biological Station, Michigan, USA - C3-5 metaG | ecosystem: Host-associated > Plants > Roots > Rhizosphere > Soil | place: USA: Michigan...
ACGACGGTCCACCACGGCGGCGTGATGCCGACCTCCACCCGTTTGCCCAGGGGACTTTCGCCCGGCCAGTATCGTTGGGCGAACGCGCGACTGACCACCACCTCGAGTGCGGGCCGTGCGGCATCCAGCGCGCCGAAGGTCCGCCCGGCGAGCAGCGGAATCCCCATTGTATGGAAGTAATGCGCGTCGACACCCGGCACGAGGTGCACGCGTGGCACGGCGTTCGGCGGCAGCGGATGATCCTCGACGCCGACGACCGTGTCGTTGTGATCGTTGGTCAGCGGAACAAAGTTCGTGATCGTCGCGTCGCGCACTCCGGGCATCGCCCGCACCCGCTCGAGCACACGCGCATACAAGCCTACCATTGACGACGGGGTTGGGTAGTTCGCGCCCGGAAGCGCCAGGCGCGCCATCACGACTCCGTTGGGCTCGAACCCGGGTTTCACGTCGCGCAACCGGGCGAAGCTGCGGGCGAGCAGCCCCGACACGGCGACCAACACGAGCGCGAGCGCCACCTGCGCGACGACGAGCGCGCTCCGCGCCACCTGTCGCCGCGCACCCGTGGTCGAGCCGCGGCCGGCCTCGCGCAGCACCATCGCGACCGGAACGCGGCGCGCGCGCAGCACAGGAATGAGGCTCACGAAGATCGCGCAGAAGGCGCTGACGCCGGCCGCGAACAGGAGCACGCTGCCCTGGACTCGCACCTCCTCCAACCTCGGAATTCCGAGGCCGCCACCGAAGGTCGTCGCCAATTTGACGCCAAGCAGCGCAAGCAGGATGCCGAACACGCCACCCGTCGCGGCGAGCACGAACGATTCGCTCAAGGCCTGCGCGATGATTCCAGCGAGCCCTGAGCCGAGCGCGCTGCGGACCGCCAACTCGAGCTGTCGGCTCTCACCGCGGACCAGGAACAGGTTGGCCACGTTCGCGCAGGCAATCACCAACACGAGCGACACGCTGCCGAGCAGAATCCACAACAATCGCGAGACGTCGCCCACGATGGCGTCGCGGAGCGGCGTCACCACGGGGCGCACGTGCGCCTGCGCCCACATCGCGGGCGGGATGTTGCTGGGGAACTCGTCGAGAAGCCGCGGGAGTACGCGCGCGAGATCGGCGCGAGCGGCGTCCATCGTCACACCGTCCGCAAGACGCGCGATCCCACGATAGTTGAAGCTCCCCGCGCTGGCGTTCGACGGATCCAACGGCAACGGGAGCCAGAGCTCGACGGCGGGAGTCGGATAGGCAAAGCTGCGCGGCATCACGCCGACGATCTCGCGAGATACGCCGTCGACGAGGACGCGCCGCCCGACGACCGACGCGTCGCCATGAAAATTCTTCTGCCAAAGCGCGTACGAGAGGATCGCCACCTTCGGCGCCGCGATACGGTCTTCCCCGACGCGGAACCCGCGGCCGATCGCCGGGTGTACGCCCAACACGTCGAACAGGTTCGCGCTGACGCCGGTCTCCGCTACGCGCTCGGCGTGTGTCGCATCGTCGTCCGCGGAGCGGAGGTTCACATCGGCGTCGCGCGACGCGGCGATGCCGTCGAAGGCGCGGGCGTGCTCCTGGTAGAGAAGAAAGCTCCCGTCCGACTGATCGACCTTGCCCACGCCCGCGACTTCGACCGTGTGGCCGAGCGAGACCAGGCGGTCCGCGGCCGGATAGGGCAGCGGCTCGAGCAGTACGCCGTTCACGAGGCTGAAGACTGCTGTCGTGGCACCGATGCCAAGCGCGAGCACGAAGGCGGCGGTCGCGGTGAAGGTCGGGACGCGCACGAGCCGGCGGGCGGCGTAGCGCAGTTCGGCGAATCGGAGCGCGTGCGGGATCGCGTCCATCGAAGATTCCTCTTGGTCCATTCCGTGAATGTTGCGTGCCAGCCGCCATGTCGCCGCGAACCATTCGGCGAGTGCCTGCGTCACGAGATCACGGAGCGACGCGAGCCAGAATGCGCCGCTCGGGGCGCCGCGTCGGACGGCATCGCGACGTTGGTCTCGAAAGGTCTCCACGAGATCTTGCGCGAAGGCACGGCGAAAACGCGGCGGGTAGAGATGCAGCAGCGCGCGGTAGAACCGCTCGGCGGCATTCAACGGCGGCAGCCGAAAATCGGCCATCAGGCGATCGCGGTGTGTCCGCGCAGCGCAGTGCGCGCAGCCTCGGCGAGCGATGCCATCCGTTCGGCCTCGGCGGCGATGACGCGTTTGCCCAGGGCGGTGATGCGATAGTAGCGCCGGCGCTCGTCGTCGGCGTCGGCGGCCGGGCGGCGCTGCGATTCGACGACGAGACCGTCGTCGAGCATACGCGCGAGCAGCCGGTAGAGCGCGCCTGCCTGGAGCGCGACGCGGCCGGCGGAACGGTCGGCGGCGTCGCGCATGACGGCGTAGCCGTGCCGCTCGCCGTGGAGCAGGACGAGGAGGACGTAGAACGCGTCAGGTTTGAGCGGGAGAAAATCTTCGGGGCTCGGTCGGTCTCGCACGATCGGTGGGGTGAGCGGCGCGGACACGCGCGGTATAGACAAAGAGTTTATAGACTCCATGTATATATGGCGCGGCGTGGCGGCGGTCAAGCCTCGCCCTGGACCCGCCGGGCCGGCCGCCCGGGGCGACCTCCCTCCTGAACCGACCTGTGGCCCGGCCGCTAGCGCGGGTTCGCTGTCATCGTGGAGCGATGGCCCGTGGTCGTGGTCCAGTAGTCCATCCACCGCAAGCGAATTCCGTTGGTCTTCTCGATCAGCTCTTTACTCGGCGTCTTGCCGTGTTCCACCACGACGACCATTCCCGTATTGAAGTTCTTCTGCGAATGATCCACGTCGGGCAGGCGAGGTCCTTCGACGGCAATCACGTCCTGAATCGTCACCTTGGTTCGATCGGCCTTGAAGATCGGGTGTCCGCTGGAATCACGGCCCGCCGGTACCAGGTTTCTGAGGATGAAGAAGTCCGGCACCTCACGGGCGGCGATAAACCCCATGAGATAGAGGTCGAGGTACGACCATCCGGTCGCGGGAACGTAGTAATCGTCGTCGAGCTGCGTGTAGGTGCCATCGAAGTTGTCCTGCCAGACGCCGCCGCCCATGGCCGACGCCTCCACGGGACGCTGATAGGGGAAAGCCACCGGCGCGTGTAAGCCGCGCGCCCAGTGCGTCGGACCAAGCTGGATGGTCTCGCCACCTACCTTGGCGGACACAAAGGCGCTCCAACGGTGGCCCATCTCATGTCCGATCTGAGAGATCCCGTAGTCGTACGGCGGGATCTTCCCATTGGACGTCCGCTCGGCGAGCTGGTGAGAATACGCGACCACGTTGTGAACGTTGGTCTCCGTGATCCCGTCCGGGGGATACTCCAGCATCTGGTTGGCGCCCACGTACACCGGTTGTATGAACTGCCACTGGAATCTGCCCTGGCTGCAGTAGCTCGCGAGATTTCTCTGATTGGCGCCGATTCCAGTCACGGCGCCCCCCGCGGGACCGCCGCCCAACGGACCAGAGCTTGAGGTGCCAGCCTCCGGGTTGTCGATACGGAAGTCCGAGTAGTACGCCAGCATGTCGAACTTGTCGCCCAGCGCCTTGATGACTGTGCAGGTGAGGTCCACGGCTCGAGGCGGCTTCATGTAATGAAAGGTTTCGTACACCGCGGAGAATGGACCGTCCGTCTTCTTGACGGACGAGAGGTCCACCGCGGGGCTATTCACGCCGTCGAGCGTCACCGTTTGCGGCGATGTCTGGTCGGCCACGGCGGTCGATGCGCCGGAAGACGGGCTGGCAGGAGCTTGGCTGGCGGCGGACACAAAGACGCGATCGCCCGTCTTGTATCCCGCGGGCAGCGTTCCTTGCACCGAGATCGTGTTTCCGTCGACGGTCACTGCCGGTAATACTCCCGTTCCTGACGCGAAGTAGCGGGAAGCCCCTCCCCTACCCCGCCCACTGCCACCGCGCCCTCCTTGAATTGTCCAGACGGTATTGGCGGACACGCTTTGCGTGCAGCCACCAACCGGCTTCCGTTTGTCGATGCAAATGCGGTAGGTGACGCCGGCCATTTCTGGATCGCTTTCCGGCAGCACAGGCCCGCGCGTCTCGATGGTTGCCTTCAAGAAGAGGCCGTCCACGCCCGCCAGCTTTACACTCTTGATGTCGAGGTGCGGTCCTATGCCGGCATTCTCTTCGGCCGCGATGGTGGCGATCTCTTTTTCGGCGCCCTCGACGACCATCGGGTAAATGCCGACGATGGCATCTTCGGCGTGCACCTCGTCATACGAGAGGTCGATCGTTCCGTCCTTCCGCAGCACTGCCTGGAAACGGTTCACCGTTGGCTTCCACGTCATGTCCTGGATGCCACCCACCGGCTCAGTGAGGGTCCAGGTAATGACTGCGCGGTCGGCGAGCTCCTTCATATAGCGTGTGCCCGACATCCGCGGTTTAAAGAACACACTGATCGCCGGTACGGTGTTGATCAGCGCGGGTCCGGCTTGCTGCAGCTCGGCGAAGCGGTCGACGGAAAGACCGCCGCCGCGCGGCCCGATGTCACCGGCGCTGCGCGCGTTGCCACGACCGGCGCCGGACGCCGGTTCGCCCAGTGTCATCGAGCCGGTGACTCCCACGGAGAACGAGGTCCACGTCTGACCGGAAAATGGAAAGGCGAAGTTGCTGAGCGTCGCCCGACTCCCGGTCATCGCGGGGCCAAAGTCGGCATCCCACTGCAGCGGCAAGTTTTCGACCCGGTACCGAGATCCATCCGGCGTGAAGCGCAAGGTGTGATGGGCCAGGTCGAACAGGTTGGCCTTGCCAAGCACGCCCTCGTTCAACGTCATGACGATCAAGTTTCCCTGCGTGGCAATCGTGCCGATCGATTTCCCCGGCTCCTGACGGAACTGCGCCTGCCCGACAACCGGGGACAGGGTCGTCAGGACTGCGAGAAAGACGGACAATCGTTCGCGACATCGGATCGTGCGATTCATCTCGGGTTTCGCCGGGGCTGGAGTCGAGTCCTACTTGCGTGATTTCGATAAATGGAGTCTGACCCCATTTTCGCCGTGAAAGGGGTCAGACTCCATTTACGCGCTACTTGCGCGTGATGTCGATGACGCCACGCGGGTGTCCCATGCCGAACCGCGCGGATGCCTGGCCCGCGTCCCAATATCGGACGGAGCTGACGTCGAGCAGGCGCACCTCGCGCAGGTAGTCAGCCTTGCCCAGCAGGGTCCCGTTCATGTAGACGTCGACGCCGGTTGGTGAGGCATTGGTGACTGACGTCGCACCGCGGCTCGACAGCCATCCTGGACGCAGCTTGGCGATGGCGTCGTACAGGTTCTCCGAGTTCGTGGCGGCCAGCTCCGATTGCGTCACTTGCGTCGTGTTCCCCTGACCGGATCGGCTCTGAGTGTTTGGCTTCACACAACTGGCAACGAGGCACGTCGTCAGCATCGCGAGCATCACCCGCGTCAACGCCGGCGGTGGGGTCACGGGATGGGAATCCGCACTCTGAAGTGGTAACCCAAAGGAATCCGCGACTCCACCGGTGGCGGTGGAGTGCGATCCTGCGTTTCCTGATTGGGATCGGTCAGTTGAACCACCGCCGCGGCGAGCAGACCAAAACCCACGACGATCCCGGCGCCGACCAGGATCGTTGGCCCGCGAGCAAACTGCCGCTTGCGCACGGTGACGACTTCGGATCGGCCGAGCAGTACCAATTGGTCCGTGGTGCCGACCGCCATTCCGCGATATTGACGCTCGATCGGCACATGGACCGACACCGAGTCGTGGCTTTCGGAAGCCAGCCGCCCATCGATCTCGGTAGAAAACACTCCGAGATCGCCCGCAAGACGCGTCGCTGCGGCCGGCGTGATCTCGATCCGGACGTCCTCGTTGGCCGGCGGCGCGCCCGAAAGCGGGACGTATCGATAGCACGCGCCGTTCGCCAGCCCCGCGACGAGCAGCGTACCGATCATCACGAACCCGCGACTCGAGTTACTCAACTGGCCGGCGCGTACTTCAGGTTGCCGCATGCCGCCGGATTCACGCCGTTGAAGCTTGTGGTCGCCGTGGGCCTGATCCGCACGCTATACGCAGTGAGCGAATCCAGCCAGCCGGCGATCTCGAAGGTCACCGTCGCCTTGCCCGTCGCATCCAGGGTGATGTCGGGATACGACTGCGTGGTCGCGAACAGCACCAGCCCGGTCGCGGACGTGTTGTTGGCCGCCGCGACGTTGACGGAGCAGTCGCCCTTGAAGATCCGCCACTGGAACGCCGCATTCGGCGGCCCGGTGACACTGAACATGACGTCCGCATGGAAGCCCAGCCGCTGGTTGACGGTCAAGGAGCCGCCGACGGTTGCGGGCGCGATCGGCGCCGACGTGGCCGTCCATTTTGCGACGATGGGAAACGTCGTTCCTTGCCGTTCCACGTCGGCCGGATTCGCGGCGCTGCACGCCGCCACTCCGGTGAGGCAGGCGAGCAGGAGCGCTGATGTCCGATGCATGAAAGAAGTCTCCTGGCTTCGGGTCATTTGTTGGTTCCCCCTGCCCACCACAGCTTCACCGTCATTCCGTCCTCTCCCGTCGGAATTCCCGTCGCCGCGACCTGCGTGCCGTTGTTGCTCAGCTCGGAGTTCGGCGCGCGGATCCGCTGCGGAAGCGTGGGGATCACCGCCTGGGGAACCAGGGGAACCACCGGAAACCCGGTCCGGCGCCAGTCGTTCCACGGCTCGGTCTTTAGAAAATTCGCAACATACTTCTCCGTGATGATCTCCTGGAGCGGATTGGACACCGACGTCAGCGCGGGACGCGAGGCCAGATAGGCATTGATCGCCGCCGTGGCGACGCCGAGCTTGGTCATGTTCGCCCGGATGCCATCCCGGTAGGGCTGATCCGCGGCAGCCGCCCCGCTCACGATGAGGCGGGCTTCCGCTTCGGTGAATTTCTGATCGGCGAAGCTCACGACGTTGAGCGTGGCGTTTTCGTTCGAGAAGAACGGACCGACCAGCGACACCGTCGAATCGGCCTGGAACTGATCGGAGCCGGCGAGGTGGCCGACGTACGTGCCCGGCTTGGCCGGAAACGTCACGCGACTCGACCCCGAGCCCTTGATCGAATCGTAGACGACCGGCGTGAACAGGATCGGCAGGCGCGGGTCGGCGCGACTCTTGAGCATTTGAAGGAAATAATCGGACGCGACGAACACACTTCGCTCGTCCTGGAACGTGTAGTTCGGATTTCGTGCGCCGGAGCCGCCGGGATAGATGAAATCGGCGTCATCGGCGTTGCTCGCCAACGCGACCGCGATGGCGGCGAGCGCCTTGTTGGCGCGAGCCACCTTGTCTTCGCCGGTGGCGTAGGCGAGCCGGAGGTTCGCCCGCGCCTGGAGGAAGTGCGCCAGCTTGGTCCACTTCGTCATATCGCCGGCGAACAGCAAGTCATTCGTCGTCGGCCGGCGCGCCGCGCCGCTCGTGCTGCTCAGCAGCGTGACTGCCGTGTCGAGATTCGCCAGAATCCCGTTGTAGATCGTTTGCTGCGTGTCGTACTTCGGCTCGCGAATCTCCGGCTTGAACGCGTCGGCGTACGGAGCTGGTCCCCACAGATCGGTGATGATCTGGAACGTCCAGGCGTTGAACAGCTTTGCGATGCCGCGGTAGTAGACGTCGGGGTCTGCCGACGCGTCGCGCGCCAGCGTGAAGCTGGCGTAGCCCGGCCGTGAGTAGAAATAATCCCAGGACGACGACGCATCGGTATCGAACAGCTCGTAGTTCTGCACCTGCGCGTACGAGCGCCGCGTGGCGTTGAACGCCCACTGCTGCGTCCATTCGGAGCCCCACAGCGCGGTCTGCCCGTAGTAGGTCGAATGGATGAAGGTGGCCTCCAGCGCCGGCAACCGAATGTCGATCGTCGCCGACACCGGGGAATTGGGATCGGTGTTGACGTTCAAATAGTCCTGGCATGCGCCGAGCTCGAGGGCGAGCAGTGCTGCGATCACCCGAGCCGGACCGTTGACGAATCGCATGAGAGTCCTCTGAGCAAAGTGTCGTGGCATCAGAACAGCGACCGGATGCCGACGAGGAAAGCCCTGGTCTGCGGCTCGCTGAACTGCCGGAAGTACTGTTGGCCGGCGTTCGTGCCCTGCGAGAGGTCCTGTTCCGGATCGCCCGACGGAGAGCCGTACCACCCGCGCAGGTTGCGGCCCGTCACATAGACGGTCGCGCCCTGGAGGCTCAGCCGGCGAGAGACGCGCTCCGGCACACGGTACGAGAGCGTCAGCTCGCGCAGCTTCACGAACCCCGCCGGCTCGATCTGCTCCTCGGCCCGATCCGTCCCGTAGATGAGCGGATAGTAATCCTGATCCTTGAACAGGCGGACGGTGTTCGGCTTACCCGTGTTGATGTTGACGCCGTCCCACGTCGTCCAGGTGTAGCGATCCTCGGTGAGGATCGACCGGCCATTCGCCACCTCGTACTGCGTTTCGAAGTTGATCAGCTTTCCGCCGTGGCGCCCGTCGACCAGTCCGGACACCGCGAGCGGGCCAAAGCGGAACTCCGAGGTGACGCTTCCGATCCAATCCGGCTCGACGGTACCCAGGTTACGCTGATCGTCGGACTTGATCGGATAGCCGTCGTCGCCGATGAGCTTCGTGCCCGCCGGAACGTTCGTGAAGCATGGGTCGGCGGCAACGCAGTTCTTCTTCCATCCATAGCCCCAGATCACGCCGTACGGCTGCCCTTGCATGATCCGGATCTGCGGCCACGAGTAGCCGGCCAGGGTAATCGAGGTGACGCCCGGCGCCAGGCTGAGCACCTCGCTCTTGTTCTTCGCCCAGTTGACACGGGCGTCCCATGAGAACTTGCGCGTGTCGATCGGACGCCCGCCGAGCGATACCTCGATGCCCTTGTTGCGCAAGTCACCGGCGTTCCGCGAAATGTTCGTGAAGCCCGACGTCGACGACGACGGGACCGAGAAGATCTGGTCGTAGCTCGATTTCCGGTACAGCGACACTTCGCCGTTGATCCGACCGTCGAACATGCGGAGGTCCAATCCGACCTCGTCCTCGACCGTCGTTTCCGGCTTCAGCGTGGGGTTGCCGAGCCGCTGGCTGTTGATGTACGACGTGATCCCGCGGAACGGGAACGTGATCGCCGGTCCGCCAAACTGTTGCTGATCGTTGTCCGCACCCGCTGCGCTCCCGTTCACGAAGCGAGTCGTGAGCGCATAAAGCGGGGCATCGTTGCCGACCTTCGCGGACGACACGCGAATCTTGCCGTAGTCGAGCCATCTCGGATGCCAGTTCAGCGCATCCGTGAACACGATGGCCAGCGACGCGGACGGATAGAAGTACGCGTTCGCGTTCGTCGGCAGCGTGGAGCTCCAGTCGTTGCGGCCCGTGACCGTGAGGAACCCCCAATCGGCATAATCCGCCTCGATCGAGGTGTACGCGCCGAGAAGCCGGCGCTGCGTGGTCAAGTTCGCCGAGACCGTCTGCGTGGCGAAGTTGCCAAGGTTGTAATAGTCGGGTATGACGATCGACGTGCCGTTGCCCGTGATCGATCCCGCCTCCTGCGAGTAGATGGTTCCGCCGACGAGCCCACTGATCTTGAAGGCGGAGCTCCCGAGCGGACGGGGATCGACGACGAAGGTCATGTCGTCATTGATCGTCGTCCGCGTCGACTTGACCTGTTGCGTCGAACCCGACGTAAAGCCGAGCGCAGCCCGCCACGGCCGCTGATTCAAGAATCGGCCGAACTCGGACACGTAGGTGTCCAGCCCGGCGTTGTTGTTCAGGTGAACGCCCGGAGCAACGGTGAGGGAGAATTGCTGCGACGCGATCCACCGATTGGTCAGCTCGGTGTTGTACTCATTGGCCGTCTGCCATTGCAGCGAGGGCTGCGGATTGCTGCCGCTGGTGAGGAAGACCGGCGTTCCATCAGGCATGTACCCCTGCCTGACGTCGAACGTCGGCGGCATGTTGATCAACGTATGATCGATCCCGGAGAAGGAATCGTCCGAGTAGGGGTTGCTGCTCCGAATCTTTTGAATGCTGGTCGTCGATACCAGCGCCTTCGTGAGCTGCATGAAGATATTGGCATTCAAGTTCAGCCGATCGAGCTTCTCGGCCGGATTGACGCCGCGCTGGAGGAGATACGATCCGCCCAGGGTGTAGGTGCCCAGATCGCCCATGCCGCCCGAGCCACGGAGCGAATTGGTCGTCGACGGGGACGCCCGATAGAAATCGGCGCGAGGATCGCGGAACCGGACAGGTCCCGCCGAATCCAGCACGATCTGCGGAATGCTGTCCTTGTTTGGGCCCCAGGTGTTGGTGCTCTGCGGATTCGTCGCACTGGACGATCCGGGCTCGCACCAACCGCCCTGATCCGGGTTCTTGCCGTTGCAGAAATACCCGCGGCTGCCCGCCGCCCAGTCGGTGACATAGCCTCCGAGAATCGGCGTGTCATACCGAAGCTCGGTGTTGTAGTTGAAGCGAAGCGGCTGACCGGGCTTTCCGGTCTTGGTCTTGATGATGATTGCGCCATTCGCGGCCCGTGAGCCGTAGAGCGCCGTGGCCGCCGCGCCTCGCAACACCGTGATCTCGTCGACGTTCTCCATGTCGAAGTCCATCTGACGGCTTCCCGATGACCCGGTCCCCAGCGGGTTGCTCGGGCTGTCGCTGCTGACCGCCACCGGCACGCCGTCGATCACCCAGAGCGCCTGTCCGTTGCCGCTGAACGAGCTCTCGCCGCGAACGGTGACGCGTGCGCCCGCACCCGGCCGCCCGCTTCCGCTGATGACCGACACGCCGGCTGATTGTCCGGCGAGTGCCTGCATCATCGTCGTCTCGGGAATCTTCTCGAGCGTCGTCGAGCTGATCGACGTCGTGGCGTACCCGAGACTCTTCTCTTCGCGCGCGATGCCGAGCGCCGTGACGACCACCGGGGCGACCGTGTACGGGATGTCCTTCATCTCGAAGTTTGCGGTCGCCGTGGCGCCGGCCGCGACGCTCACCTGCTGCTCCTTCGGCGCGAAGCCCAGCAACTGGACGCGAATGGTGTGACTTCCCGCCGGCACGTTGCGGATGACGTACCGTCCTTCCGCGCTCGTTCCGGCACGCAACGTCGTGCCCACCACAAGCACCTGCGCGCCCTGCAAGGGCACTTTGGTGTCCACGGCCACGACCTGACCGATCACCGTGCCAGCCGCACCGGCTGGGGTGGCCGGCTGCTGCGCCGTCGCCGCGACCACGCTGCTGGCGGTCAATGCCATCGCAGCCAGCGCGCGACATCTCCAACGTCTCATCGGATTCCTCCCGGGAACAGGATCGAGTGCTTGCTTCGCATTGCTGCGCGTTGCTACCACCACACGTACGGCGGATCGTTCGGTCCATCGTAGAAGCTCGCGTCCATCTGCTGCTCGGGCGGAAATTCGACGCCGCCGCTCGCGGCGGCGTCGGTCACTCCCTGATTCCAGTTCGGCGGCTGGACGCCGAGCAGCCACTGCACGAAGAAGTCATTGCGCTTCCGGATGGCGTATTGGCCACCCGCGCCATGTCCCCCGTTCGGAACGACGAGCAGATCGAAGTACTTGCCCGTCTGAATCAGCGCATTCACGACCTGGTAGCCGGAGGACGGGTCGACGTTGGTGTCGAACTCCCCGATCACGAGCATGAGATGGCCTTGCAGCTTGCCCGCGTTGACGACGTTCGACGACGCCTCGTACTGGGGACCGAGCGGCCAACCCATCCACTGCTCGTTCCACCAGATTTTGTCCATCCGGTTGTCATGGCATCCGGAGTTGGCGTATGCGGCCTTGTAGAACTCGGGATGAAACAGCAGCCCGCCCATGGCGTTCTGTCCGCCGGCGGAGGTCCCGTAGAGTCCCACGCGCGTGACGTCGTACCACGGGTATTTCGCGGCCACCGCCTTGTGCCAGAGAATGCGATCGGGAAAGCCCGCGTCGCCCAGATTTTTCCACGCGACGTCGTGAAAGGCCTTGGATCGGTTGTTCGTCCCCATGCCGTCGATCTGCACGACCACGAAGCCCAGTTCGGCGAGCGACTGCAGCGACTGGCCGCCGCCCCAGGTCTTGGGCACGAAGTTGCCCTGCGGCCCGGCGTAGATCTGCTCGATCACCGGATACTTCTTCTTGGGATCGAGGGTGAGCGGCCGCACGATGATGCCCCAGATGTCGGTCTTGGCGTCGCGGCCTTTGGCGACGAATACCTCCGGCGGCCGCCAACCCGTCGCCAATTGCGCCGACGCATCGCCTTTTTCGAGCGGTGTCATGCGCATGTCGCTCACGCGGCGCAGCTCGAGCACGGTCGGCAGATCGACGCGCGAGTAGAGATCGGCGAAGTACTGGTGGTCCGGCGACCACGAGATCGTGTGCGTCCCGTTCGCCTCGGTGTACCGGACGAGCCCCGTGCCGTCGAAATTGATCCGGTAGTAGTGGATGAAGTAGGGATCCTGCCCGGCGATCATGCCGCTCGCCCGGAAGTAGATCTGCCGCTTCGCGACGTCGACGCTGTCCACGCCGCGCACGACCCAGTCGCCCTTCGTGATTTGATTCTTCACCCGGCCGGTGGCGCCATCGTAGAGATAGAGGTGCGCCCAGCCGTCTCGCTCCGACATCCACAGGACCTCTTTGCCGTCGTCGACGTCGAATCGCCAGTAGCTGCCGTGGTCCGTGGGGCTGCCGTTGAGCGGGCGGTACGAGAAGAACGTCTTGGGTTCGTCCGAGATCACGGCGCGGGCGGTCCCGGTCGCCGCGTCGACTTCGATGACGCGGTAGACCTGATGGCCACGCTGGTTGTACTCGAACGTGAACGCATGGCTGTCCTTCCGCCATGCGACTTGAGAGATCTGGTACGGGTTGGGGAAGAGGGCGTTGTCGATCAGGACGTGGTTGCGGGCCTCGACGTCGATGAGGACCGGCTGGACGACGTCGAGCACGTCGCCCGGCTTGCGATAGAAGATCGCGGTGTCCTTGGGCTGTAACTGATCCGCGGGTGACGAAAGCACGTAGTGCACCATCCGGTTGTATCCGGGTCGCCGCCGATAGACCGCCAGCTTCTTCGAGTCGGGCGCCCAGCGGATCGACATGAGCTGGTACGCGTCGCCCTCGGAGCCGTCGTAGGTCAGCAGTGTGTAGTTCGACTGTCCGCCGGCACGACCGGCACCGCGCGGCGAGGGGCCGTCGCCAACGGCTCGCACGGCGACATTGTAATTCTGGATGAAGGCGACGCTGCGGCCGTCCGGCGACACGCAGCCCGACGGTACCGCTCCACCGTTTGGTGCGGCGGCCGAGCCGCGGCCACCACCGCGTCCGCCCCGTCCGGAGCGTTGCGCGCCGTCGGGCGGGGGGAGGCACGCCGTCGTCGCCGTCGGCGGCTCGCCGCCACCGGGGCGAACACCCGCACCACCGCGGCCCGCCCCAAACGCTCCGCCCGGCGTGGCGGCCGGACCGGTCCGCGTGCATTCATACTGCGAGAGAGAGCAGTGCCAGCGCGAATCCCTCACGTCCATCTCGATCGCGGGGCCATCGCGATCGATGTATGTGAATTCGCTGAACGGCAACGTCGTGGCCGTGAACGCCGCACCGGCCGACGTGGAGAGCGCGCTGGCGAGACGCGCATGGTCAAAGGCTGGCCGCTTCTCGCCGGTCGTGGCGTCGACCATCATGAACTCATTGCCGCCCTTGACGGATTTGCGGTACCAGAACCGGCTTGGTCCGATCCAGGTGGGGACCTGCGCCACGTTCACGGTGAGACCGGCCAATTTCTGATTCACCGTCGCCGCGCGCCGATAGTCGTCCAGCGCGGTCTGCGCGCGGGCGCGCAACGGCACGATGGCCACCATCGACCACAGGGTCACCGTCCCGATGAATCGGGCGCTTCGCATGACGAGCCTCCTTGAGGTCACTTCACCGGCCATCGCATTGCCCCCGGCCGCGCGGGCGATTGGAGATCTCTGATCGACGGCGGACACCATCGCCCGTCGCCGGTTGGTCGAACGATCGATGCTCCCACGCGGCCCACCAGTATGTGCCGATCGTATCCATTATGCAACATGGGCCGACAAGAGGGACGGAACACGATTCGGCGGCCCGGCCGGCCGCGACATATTTTATCCAATCACTCGAGCCGAGTCGGGCCCGTCGCACCACCGGTGTCTCCATGCTCGCTCTCAGTCAGACGTCGGCTAGAAGGAGACCTGCAGGCGATGACCCTCATATTGCAGCGAGCGCCCGGCGCCGCCCGGCCCGACGACGACGTCGAATCGCCGCGCCGCGACCCGCGCGTTCGGACGCTGGGCGACACCCGGCTCGATGGTCAATCGACGCGCGCGATCGCTCCAGAGGAATCGCGTGTATGTCGCCGCCCCGGTGACATACGCCTGGGTCGCGCCATCGTCGTCGTAGAGCGTGAAGTCGCCATCCGCTCCAGGGTAGATCCGAATCTGCGTCGGCTCCGTCACCGGCGCCGCGGTGTACTGGCGAACCGGATCGACCGGAATGATGGCCCCGGCGCGCACGTAGATCGGCATCGTCGCGAGGTCCACCGCGCGCACCACGGAACGGCCGCCGCCGATCTTCTCCCCAGTCCACCAATCGTACCACGCGCCTGACGGCAGGTAGACGTCGCGAGAGGTTGCGCCAGCGTGAATGACCGGCGCGATGAGCAGGTCGGGTCCCCACAAATACTGTGTGCCCAATCCACGCGCCCGCGCATCGTTTGGATACTGGAGCCACATCGCGCGCATCAACGGCATGCCGGTCGCGCGCGCCTGCCACGCAATCGTGTAGTTATAGGGCAGCAGTTGATACCGTAGCTCGTCGTAGCGCCGCGCGATTGGCTCGATCGTGGGATTGTCGAGCGACGACATCTGAATGCCTCGCTCGTCGGCAGCGCTGGGAGTGTTGCCGGCGTTGCTCTCGCGCGGACCGATCTCGCGGAGTCCCCAGCCCCACGGCAGCCGCATCCACCAGGTGCGTCCATGCGCGCGAAACGAGGGCGTGAACGCGGCGAACTGAAACCATCGCGCGTAGAGCTCACCCGTCAGTTCGCGCGTGGGGTAGAATCCGCCGATGTCCGAACCCCAGAAGGGACCGATGCTGAGCGAGTAATTCAGCCCGACGGCGATCTGCGCCTCGAGAGTCTTCCACGACGACTCGGTGTCGCCGGACCAGACCCATCCACCCCACTGGGCGATGCCAGGATATCCGTTCCGGTGCAGGCTCCACGGCCGCACGTCGGGCCGCGACGAGAGAGGTCCCTCGTAATACATCCGGTGCCGGGCGAGACGCTCGAAGAGATTGAACCAATCCCCTTCGTCGGGCCAAAATGCGTCGATTCCCGCATCGACGAGTCCCACGTGTTGCTGCCAGTAGCTCTCGATGTGGCCGGCGTCCAACGCTTCGCCGGGCGTGGGCGGGATGGAACCATGGAGCGAAGGCAGGCGGTCGCGATCGAACGGCACGATGTGCACGACCACCTTGACGTGCCGCGCGTGCATGTCGGCGATGACGTCCTTCGGATCGCGCTTGAACACGTCGGGGTTGAACGTAAAGGACGGCTGTGGCGTGTTCCAGCCTCGCGGCGCGAAGCCAGTGCCGAGGTAGATCACCGCGTCGACCGGAATGCGCTTCGTGCGGAACGTATCGATGATGTTCAGGAGTTGCGTCTCATCTTCGATCGTGCGATGCGACTGCATGTATCCGAGCGCCCATTTCGGCGGCAGCGCGGCGGGGCCCGTGACCGCCGAGAAGTCGCGCATCAAAGCGGACGGATCGTGCGCGTCGAATACGAAGATGTCATACAGCCCGGGGGCGATTCGGCCGACCGGTGGTCGCCCCTTGTTGAGCGTCTGACCCTGATTGCGCGCGGTCTGCGGTGTTCGGGCCGAATCGGTTGGCGACCACGGAATGAACACGCCGCGGTCCCCGCGGCGGAGGTCGACCTCGACCCACGGCGTCGCGACGAACATTCCCCACCCCGATGTACCGACGAGCATGGCCACGGGGTTGCGCGAACCGTACATGTCGCTCTGCCATCGCGGCTCCATCGCGTCGAGCCGGCCTCTCCGATCGAATTGTACCGGTTGCTCACGCCACGGCGTTCCTCGCTCGGGGCGAGGGCCGCCCTCGCCCATTCCAAGCACCGGTTGATCGTCGAGCGTGAACGAAACGGTGCCGTCCGCCTCGAACACCAGCTCCTGCACGCGCGCCCCACGATCGTTCGTCGTCAGAACGGTGAGCGGATTCGGCTTTACCTCGACGGTGAGCCTGCCGACGCGTTGCCGAAGTGGCGCCGCCAGAGACCGAAGGCTGATCGCCGGTGGCGGGTATCGTCGATCGGCGAGCGCCGGCGTTGCGAGCAGGCTGTCGGGCGTGCCGATCGGTTGCAACGTGACGCGAATGCTCGTCGGGCTGCTGGCGCGAATGTCGAGCTGCGCGGGTACACCGCCGGATGTGATGCTCTGCGCGGCCGCCAAACGAGCAGCGACCCAGAGCAACGCGACGGCGCGCGGCGTCGATCCGATCACGTTCGCTCAGCGCGCGGAGAGCGCGATCGGCGTGCCATCGATGCGGAACGCCGTCTGACCACCGGATCCGTTCAACGCCGGACGTCGCTCGAGCTGGCGCCGAATCATGCCGAGCGCTTCATGCAGCGCGTCTCCCTCCAGCGTCAATCGCGGTGGCCGGACGGTCGGCGAGCCGCGGCCGACCTCCGCTTGGACCAGCTTGATCAGCTGCACGAACTTCGGCACGGTATCCAGGCGCAGCAGCGGCAGAAACCAGTGATACAGCGCCGTGGCGTCCTTCCACTGCCCGGCGGTCGCCAACTCGAAGAGTCGCACCGACTCCACCGGAAGGGCATTCACGAGCCCGGCGATCCACCCGGTCGCACCGGCGGGGATGGCTTCGAGAATCATGTCGTCCAGTCCCGCGAACACCGCAAGGCGATCGCCGAGCTCCTCGCACACCGCCGTCACGCGGCGAACATCGCCGCCCGACTCTTTCATGGCGTGCAGATTCTCGTGGATCGATGCAAGCTCGGCGAGTTGCGGCGCCGTGACATCGGTGCGATACGCGATCGGATTGTTGTACAGCATACACGACAGCGAAGTCGCGCCGATGATGGCGCTGTAATGCGCGCGCGTCTCGCGCCAGTCGGAGTAGTACACGTAGGCCGGCAGCGCCATGATGCCGTCGCAGCCCGCCCGCTCGGCCTCACGCGCGAGCGCGACGCATTCCGCCGTGACCAGCCCGGCAATCCCCGCAACGACGCGAGCGCGGCCCGCCGCGGCATCGCAACACGTGCGAAGAATTTCAACCTTTTCAGTGAACGACAGCGTGGCAGACTCTCCCAGCGATCCAAGGGGCACGATCGCCGCGCAGCCACTGTCGATCATCCACGCGACATGTCGCGCCAACGCCTCGTGATCGACCGAGTAATCGGCTCGGAAGGGTGTCGTTATGGCGGGAAAGACCCCGCGCCAGTCGCGTCTATCCATGAAACGCATGACTCCTTGATTGAGGGGCGCACCGCGCACTGCCGCACCCACGATAGGGTTCGACATGAAACGAGACTCGACGAAGCCTCATGGCACGATCGGGCGCGTGGTCTCGGCGATCACCGGGAGCTTGCCGCTCATGCTCCGGTTGAACGCGGCAAGGTCGACGTCGACGACCTGTTGGTACGCGGCCTTGGCGGCCGTCAAATCCTTTTCGATGTCCCCGAGCCAGGCGAGCGACGCGTCGGTCGGAGCGTAGTCGGCGCCGCCGGCGACATCCCCCGCGCCGTTGCCCAGCTCGCCGGAGAGCCAAATCAAGCTGAGATAGACCTTGAACGGTTCCGTGTAGTACTTGTCGTCGCTGTTGAGATCCTCGCGGCTGACGAGCCGGAGCTCGACGTCAAGCAGCTTGGCGTCGAGGGCGGCCAACGCGCGATCGACGTCTGGTTTCTCGGCGTTGGCCTTCTGCTGGTCGAGGATCTGCTTTCGCATGACCTCGATCTTGTTGACGATGTCCACCGTGGCGTTCATGGCGTTGCGGACGCGCGTCTGTGCCGCGGTCGAGGCGACGAGCTCGGCCTCAGTGGACTTGATTTCAGGATCTCGTAAGATCGTCAAGGGCTGGGTGAGCGTCTTGCCGTTCACGGAGAGCCGCACCGTGTACGATCCCGGCAGGCCGAGGGGGCCGGCCGTCTGCGCGCCCTGGATGCCCCAGTGCGTGATCGGCCGCGTGGCCCGATTGCGGAAGCGCGGCTCCTCGAAGATGTGCGGGTTGTCGGGGGCCGGCGTGCGGAGGGCGACGACGCGCGGCGGGTCGTAGCGCAGATCCCACGTGGCGCGGTTGTAGCCGGCGCGCGTCGGCGTCTGCAGCGTTCGCACCAGCGTGCCCGCCGAGTCCAGGATCTCGACCCGGAGCGGGCGCGGCGTCGCCTTGGCGAGCGAAAAGGTGATGTCGGCGTGTCCGCTCCGCGCCTGGCGGTAGCCCGGATGCGGCGGAAAGAGCACCGCCTCGGCGTCGGCAATCGTGCCCTTGCCCTCGAGCGGCGCGATGTCGCGCAGGATATACACGCCGCGGCCGTACGTCGACACCACGACGTCGTGCCAGGGCTTGGGAACGACGATCCATGAGACCGCGGTGTGCGGCAGCCCCTCGTTGAACTCGGTCCAGTGCGCGCCGTCGTCGAGCGAGTAGTAGAACGCGTGGCCCGTGCCGGCGAACAGCATGCCCTTCCGGTTCGGGTTCTCGGCGACCGCCATCACGTAGTCGAGCGGATGCGTCGCCGGGAGATTGCCGGTGACGTTCGTCCAGGTCGCACCGAAGTCGGTCGTCTTGAAGACGTACGGCTTGCGGTCGTCCATCATGTGGTAGTCGATCGCGACGTAGGCGGTGGCCGGATCGAAGTGCGAGGGCTCGATCTTGCGTACCGTGCCCCACACCGGCGCGCCGGCCGCAGTGAGCGCCGTCGTGACGTCGGTCCAGGTGGTGCCACCGTCCTTCGTGTACCAGACCTTGCCGTCGTTGGTGCCCGCCCAGACCAGGCCGCGCTGCGTCTCCGACGGCGCGATGGCGAACACGAGCTCGCCGTAGAACTGGCCCAGGTTGTCGGGGACGATCCCGCCCGACGACACGATACGCGACGAATCCCGCGTCGACAGGTCGGGGCTGATGACGCTCCAGCTCTGGCCATTGTTCGAAGTCTTGAATACGACCTGGCAGCCGTAGTACACCGTGTTGTGATCGAACGGGTCGATCGCCAGCGGCGGCGTCCAGTGGCAGCGGTACTTGAGCTTGTC
>Ga0157370_10003223_pt1 | contig 19268 bp, 29 predicted proteins | sample C35metaG_FD_113463 | JGI IMG/M metagenome (GOLD analysis project Ga0157370, IMG submission 113463) | Corn rhizosphere microbial communities from Kellogg Biological Station, Michigan, USA - C3-5 metaG | ecosystem: Host-associated > Plants > Roots > Rhizosphere > Soil | place: USA: Michigan...
AGGATCTTTACGAAGGGTATGGAATGTCTTGTGTCTATAAAGTTCAATATTCATTTTGGCGGACCAGTAATTAGAGTAGAGATATCTTGCGTAAGATTGCAGAGTGTTTACCGGAATTACGGCGCGCGGCGAGGTAGCTGCAAAAAGACCAGTATTCTTCCTCCCCGGCAAGCTTAACTGCTGCCCCCCCAGGATCGAAAGACTGCGAAAATCGCAAACTGCAGCCCAATAATCCAGATAAACACAACACCCTGCCTTTCGACCAATGGTTTTGCAGTTTCGTCTGAAAATGCCATCTGAACAAAAAAGTAGATGAGAACGGTCAATAGCACAACACAGTAGATTTCTACCAGGCTGCAGCAAAGCTCTTCCGTCTCCCCAAGAAAGTATTTAGCTTGCGTACATCCAATCGTGTAGGATTCCCTATCGTACCAAGGGCCCGCAAAAGGGAAGGGCACAGTTAATATAAACTTAGCGTAAAGCGCATTAAATAGCCGCAAAAGGTGAACCAGGAAGCCAAACACGTAAACGCTAGCTCTTGCTTGCAATCGTTGCTTATGTAGTTGTCTGAAATGGGGGGAGCAGGAAGCGTCAGGCGTTGGTTCCTCGTATAGTAGGCCGATCGCGAAGGCGTTTATCCAAAGCAGGAGCATTAGTATAAGGCTCTCGTCTGTGATACAGGCGTACGCCTGCCCCCACGTAGTAGGGAAAACAAACGGCTGCTCCGGCAAGAAACGGAGAATTGCATAGACAGCGGTGCAAGGTACGGGAGAAAAGTCGGCGGAATACTGCGCGGACTCACTAAAATGCGCAATATTTCAAACAACAGTCTCCAGAAAGGCGAGTGCTAAGTCCGAGCGTACACCCAAAAACAAGCTAATACCCAGAAAGCTACCCAAAATAGTAACCTCGCGACGATTCGCATCAATGAAATTACGAATATACTGTGTTTTTAGCGGACCAAAGTCTACTCTTGCAAAAAGCGTGGTACAGTATGCGGCGCTAAAAACAACCCCTAGAGCTGCTGGGAGTGCGAGGAAAGCGGACAGAGTGTACACGCCCGCGAGCATTAGTAGTTCTCCAACAAAGTTAGGAGTACCAGGGAAACCCATATTCGCCAAGTTGAACAGAAAGAAAAAAGCGGCAAAGACTGGCATAACAGTAACCAACCCTCCGTAGTATCGTAGTAACCGGGTGTGCGTACGATCGTAGAGTACCCCCACACAGAAAAATAAGGCAGCGGAGACGACGCCGTGCGCGACCATTAAATAAATAGAACCCTCGATTCCAACACGATTAAACGAAAAAATGCCAAGAGCGACAAGGTTCATGTGCGCAACTGAGGAGTAAGCAATAATGCGCTTAAGATCAATTTGTCGCATCGTTGATAAAGAGCCGTAAACAACGCCAGCGATAGCTAGCATTGCAACTGTCGCTGTGAAAAATACAGACGCACTACCAAGAAGGGTCAGTGAGAAGCGTAGAAGCCCGTAGCCCCCTAGTTTAAGCAGAAGACTTGCTAGTAGCATTGAACCAACGGTAGGAGCTTCAACGTGAGCTTCTGGCAACCAAATGTGGAACGGAAAGAGCGGCATCTTGACGGCGAAGGCCAAGAAAAAACACAACCACAGCAGTTTTTGTGTTTTGATGTCTAAATTCTCCGACAGGAGGACGTAGTAGTTTAAACTTCCTGTTACTTGGTACAGGTAGATCATCCCAAAAAGCATAAACAGGGACCCAAAAAGCGTATAAAGGAAGAAGTAATACGCAGCTTTAATTTTACGCGTGCGCGCTCCCCAGCCGCCGATAAGAATGAACATCGGAATCAGTAGGCTTTCAAAGAGGACGAAGAAGTAAAACAAGTCAATCGTAACAAAAGTAAGGACTAGTAGGATCTCCATCGCGAGGAGATGGCAAAAAAACTGTTTTGGGAATTTGGTTACTGTTCAGGCAGCAAGAAACAAGAAGGGGAAGGTGACTAGAGTTAGAACTAAGAAAACGTATGACAAACCGTCAGCGCCAACAGCGAACGCGCTATTATACTCCGAGACGAAATTAAAGCTAGCCAGGTATTGGTACCCGGTAGAGGCCTTATCAAAAGACAAAGCCATTAAGACACCGACGGTGAGGGCTGCAAAAGACGCAGAAAGGCAAATTTTACGTATGAGTTCGATCTTCTCCGCGCTAATTACAAGGGCGTAGAAAAAGGCAAAGCTCAAAATAGAAACGATCGTTAAAATTGGGGAGGATAGGATGAACATATTATGCACCACCTCACCAGTAGATTGTTAGGAATAGGAATAATCAGACGACGTCAACAAAGTGTCAATATCAAGCCGCGGCTTCAAAGCCAAAGTGTTGGCGTGGCTGGAAAGCTCAGACGCTACCCTTAGTAGCATCGTAACCAAAAGCGTTAACAATACTTAACAGGGCGGGGGACGCCTCACCCTTAGCAATATCAGCAGGAAGCATGGTTGCTAAGAAGTGGCGGACCCAGCAAAATGCCAGGAACAATGTTCCAATCGTTACGTGCATTCCGTGGAAACCTGTCGTAATAAAGAAGATGGAGCCGTAAATGTTCTCTCGTCAAGAGAATTTAACACCGTATTTGTATTCGTACGCTTGGCAGAAAAGGAAAGTGGCTCCAAGTAGGATTGTTAAGAACAAGTACCACGCAAAGCCGTCCGCATTACCACGTAGGATATACGCATGCGCGACAGTGATAGTAAGTCCGGAGGTAAGAAGAAGTAGAGTGTTTACTAGAGGTAAACCCCAGGCGTTTAAGTGTTGGGTTCCTTCGGGCGGCCAAACGGAACCAATGACAACAGAGGGTACAAGGCTAAAGTGGAAGAAGCCCCAGAAAAAAGCAAAAAAGAGCATTACTTCAGAAAGGATAAATAAAATCATCCCCATACGTAGGCCGTGCTGGACCTTACTTGTATGATAACCCTGGCTGGATTCCTTAATAATAGAAACAAATCAGCTCATTGCAGTTAAATAGAGGCCGAAGAAACTGATATGAATGAGATCAGCGCGCGGAAGGCCGAACGGTAGATCTAGAGCATGCATGTAAAGTGTCGTCGGAACAAGAAGCGCTAACAGAAAGAAGGACACGAGGAAAGGATAGGGCGAGGCATCAAGGATGTGAAAAGCATGTTTCTGGCTACGGCAAACCAGAGATAGGTTAGAGTTGTTGTTGGCTGGGGTATTTTTTAGAATAAGTGCTTGTTGCATCGTCTGCACGGCGTACTGCGTGGCCTCAGGCAGAATCGAACTGCCATCCTTCGCTTCGGAGGCGAGTACTCTATCCATTGAGCTATGAGGCCGACGATAAATGATTATAACAGAACGTTTTATACTTGCTTGTGCTGCCGTTTACGAGCAACCTCCAGGATTACCACTGAGAGTTATTTAGATTTCAATTTGCGGGTACTCCCGGAAGAAGTTTAACCGCTCATAGAAGCGCACCGCGTACTCACTCGTAGGCGTAACCAACGGTAAGAACTACAATGAAAACTGCCATATTGGCGTACGCGAGCCATTCAAGCTCTTCCGCGCAACTAGCAAAAGGGAAAATTAACGCGATTTCTACGTCAAAGACTAAGAACATAATTCCGACAACGTAGTAATGTACGTCGAAGGGTGCGCGCGTTGCGCTATCATGAGGAGAAAAACCGCACTCATAAGTACTGCGTTTTTCTGCGTCTTGTGCAATACTGCGGGATAACAGTTGAGAAAGTCCAGACAGAATGACACAAAGAATCGCCGCGATTAGAACGAAAACCATTAAGGCTAAGTGATTTCAATCAAGGCCATCGAATAGGCCTAAAGCTACACGGTTGTAAAGGTTGCTAGGAAAGACAGTAAGAGACACCTACCCCCCCAAGGCGGTTAAAGAGCTAAAACCGATTGTACGCCCAAACCGGTAAATCGAAATAAGCAAACCTAACCCAATTGCGGACTCGCAAGCCGCAAAAATAAGGATGAGAAGGCCGTAAATTGTGGCGGTAGTGTCGTGAAAGGCAATACCGTAAAAAACAAAACTGGTGACAGCTCCGAGGTACATACATTCTACAGACATCATTGTGACAAGGAAGTTTTTGTAGTTAAAAACCATTCCGGCTAATCCTAAAAAGAAAAGGCAGAAACTGACCATTAACCACGCAGGGATGTTCTGATGTGTAACTACGGGGTAGACGTGGAGAAGATTATCAGTTGCAGAAAGATCTAGGCAAAATAGTCGATCGTTAGAGGTAAGGGTTTGATACATTTTTGACTAAAATTTTAATTAAGCTTGTTTATTAATTCAACGACGATACTGCTCAAGGGTTACAGCGTCTACAACGATCGGCATAAAGCTGTGGTTAATCCCGCACAACTCACTACATTGTCCGTAAAAAGTTCCGGCGCGGTTTAAATAAAGACTAACCTGATTCAGGCGACCAGGAACAGCATCCATTTTAACCCCTAGAGAGGGAATTGCTCAGCTGTGTAGAACATCCGCAGCGGTAATAATTACGCGGGTATTTGTTCGGATAGGCAGGACTAAGCGGTTATCTACCTCTAGCAACCGTAACGCGCCTTTGGGCAGATCGGCTTCTAGTAGCATGTAGCTGTCAAAGTTAATATCCTTTGAGGTTACCATATCTGTAGTTTCGTAGGACCAGTATCATTGGTGGCCAATAACTTTAACAGAAATCTTAGGAGCAACAAGGGCATCAATAGAGTAAAGTAGAGAGAAGGAGGGGGCAGCAATCAAGACTAAGATTCCCGCAGGGATGAAGGTTCAAATTTTTTCCAGGAGAGTGTGGTGCGCAAAAGCAACACGGGGGGTCGCTGTATTTTCGGCACTATAGAAATAAAGCAGGCGTCCAAGCATTCAGCTAACAAACACTACAATAGCAATGATGAAGAACATTAGATCGTGATGCAGATCAACAATTTTTTCCATAATTGCTGTTGCAGGGGTTTGGAAATTTAGTTGTCCCGGCTCAGCAGCATCTGCCTTGTCGCTTACTTGTGCGTAAGGTTTAGTTCAGTGGTTGACTGCAAGCTTGTAGATAGCGCCCCCAACACATAAAATAGCAATTACAGCGATTGTGACAATTACCCCCTGGACGTCTAACTCACCACTACTTTTACACTGTGAGGACGTGTATGAGCTCCAAGTTGCTTTTGCCGCGGTGCGTTTCTGAACAAGGAGTGCATCAAGAATAATATAGAAGAATAGCAGGGCAGATGCAACGGAAACCATAGAACCTAAAGAAGCAACGTGGTTTAACGCGGCGAAGGAATCTGGATAATCGGAAATTCGGCGAGGCATTCCTGCAGTACCCATAAAATGCATAGGAAAGAAGGTTAGATTTACGCCAATGAAGAAGCTCCAGAAGTGGACTTTCGCTAAAAGCGCGTCATAAGTAATACCAACAAGTTTACCAAATCAGTAGTAAACTCCAGCGAAGATAGCGAAGACAGCACCCATGGAGAGTACGTAATGGAAGTGGGCGACAACGTAATAAGTCAATAAATACCCCTACCTCACGGTGGGCCTGGACTAGATCTTCCCGTTACCAAACTCAATTGGTTATAAGGGCAACACGTATAGTCTCTACAGATCCTACTCAGCTAACTGTGATCACAGCTTTTGGTTTCCACGGTGTTGTCTCTAAAATTTGTCACACGCCATTAGCATAAGCATCTCAGAGAGTTCACCGTTAGCAACAACAGTACGTAGTTGTTACCGAGGTCATAAATAACACAACCCCACAGTGTTGTGACAACATGACACTTCTTAACACAAATTACTACTGGTGATCGGGGTGCAAGTAACAAAAAGCGCGTACTGTCGGCGCTTCTCCCCAAGGAGCGGGTAGGCCGCAAAATGTGTAGCGAGCCGTAGAAGAGAAGCCTTGTTATACGTCTCAAGGTAAAAAAAGAAAGGTTCGCTTTTCCGCGGATTCACCTGCGCGGCAGTTTGCAAATAAGCACGAATAGAGTGTAGGACCACATAATCGTATTTTTGCCCGATGGAAAAGGAGCGTGTTTTACAAGCTGTGCGTACAGAAAAGCAACCCCCCGCCTCAATAAATCCAGAAAGTCATGAGGCATAGTAGGGTAGGTCCAGAAGTGCTGATACGGGGCGGCACAACAGTGGCTCGCGGTTGACGTACTTCATCGCTCGCTCCGCGAAATAACATTGGATGCGGTACGGATCCCCCGCCAACTCCGCAGCGCGCATTTTACGTAAAAACTGAAGTTGCAAAACTAGGCGGGAGGTTAGCGGCGGGTATCGGGTAAGAATTGCTACCCCGTTGTCGACACCGCGCCGTGAATTTTCAACCCACAAGACGTCTTTTCGCTGCGGACTTTCTACTTCGTGTACACTACCACCAGTCTGTGCACTCAGGCCGAGCAACATCGCTTTGTTCGCAAGTGTGTACTTGAGCTTGATTACAAAACGGTACTGCAAATTTTTAGAGCGCCAGTGATTTACTTGAATGCTACCGCCGCCGTCCATCAACCCAACTCAGAATTTCTCAGCGTACGCTTTTGTATAATAATTTCCCGCTGGCACCCCTGCCAGTAAAAACAAATGTAACTTGTGAAACCCTCTATCATGGAATGCTACATCGAGGCCGGCATTTGCAAGAACAACACCAGTCACACCCCCAATGGTAAATAAGAAAATAAAGCCAATAGTAAACAGCATCGCGGGCGTCATGGTTAAAGATCCCCCCCACATTGTTGCAAGTCAGCTAAAGATTTTGATTCCAGTTGGTACAGCAATAATCATGGTTGCTGCGGTAAAGTACGCGCGAGTATCGACATCAAGACCAACTACAAACATATGATGGGCTCAGACAAGGAATCCTAAGAACCCAATCGATAACATGGCGTAAACCATGCCCAAATAGCCAAAGATCGACTTACGAGAAAAAGTTTCGACGGTATGGCTAATGATTCCAAATGCGGGTAAAATTAAAATGTAAACTTCGGGATGCAATGTACTCGGACTATATCTTATCCCCTTTTCTATTAAAACGCACAACAAGCTTTGGCATGGCAACTAGGTCCGTAGACGCACAACGCGCCCGGTAAAACAAGTATCTACGAAAAGTACGTAGCTTAGCCTGCTTACAAGGAATCTGTAACCGCTGAGTATGCAAATACAAGGCAACCCCCTCGAGCGCTGCAACCCCCCCAACTTGTCAGAGCCAACCATCTCAGCTTTCATCCCAGAGCACGTAGCCCGCACGTAGGGCAACAATCTGATCCAGTATAGTTCGATCTTTCTGTGCAATGGAAAGGCTCGGCTGCCCCGTAAGCGGGTTTATTCGAATATGCCCTTTAGCGTCGAAAAACCCCACAAGCCAGGAAGATGTTTTACGTAGTGGGCGTGCAACAGGCGTTATCCCTAGAACGGTACAGACCGCAGTCAGTTGGACAAAACGCGCTGGCAGATGGATGTTACCATTCACAAGAGTAATAAGCTCGCGCATACCCAGCGTGTTATGCAATCGCCAGCGGAAAGCGTTGATAACCCCGCCACACCGCGTTCGAGGAGTAACACTACCACCCAACCGTCTTTTAATTTTTGCCAAAACCTGCACTTCTTGACTATGAACAGTAATCTCGCAATACGGATATTTACCTTGGTTTAAATTAAACGTCCCGTCCCCGTCGATAAGACCACCCAGCCACTCCGCGAAGGAGAAGGAACCAACAAATAGCGCAGGGTCTTCTCACCCCGAGGGGCGCCGAGGGGTAATGCCAAGTTCACGACAAACAGAGGTGAGCTGGCGGAAGCGACGCTCTACGCGTACATGGCCGTTTATAAGTTCAACAACGGCCAGGACTGTGTTTCTGCGCGTTGTTCGCCAGCACAGGCCGCCTGGCACAGGCGTTGTTTTCGCACCAAAATGTGTCTGCAACTCTGCCAAGATGGGGTCATCGGGGCGGGCGGTTAGTTGGAAGGTCAGTGTGCCCCCACTGCGAACATTAAAATAGCCGTTGCGGTCAACTCGCTCACCGAGTTGTGCGTTAAAAGTAGAAAAGGGGTCAGCGCGTGTAGTCTCTGAGGAGCCTCCAGTAAGAGTACTGGAGTTTCCTGCCGATTGGGCAAAGTATTGGATTTTTACTGCCTGAGCTCGTCTCAAACGAGTACCAATACCCTTAAACACCGTTCCGGCAAATAGCGCTGTGTTCGTGATACCTTTGCAAGTATCCGCGGCCATCACGTGAAAACCGAAAAATCAGAATAAATGTTGGTAAAGAATCGGGTCTCCGCCGCCGTTTGAATTAAAGAAGACAGTCTTGAAGTTACGATCCATCAGTAACATCGTAATGGCCCCAGCAAGGACCGGCAAAGAGAGCAACAGAAGGAAAGCAGTAATAAGGATGCTTCAGACAAAAAGAGGCATTACGTATAGCGGCATACCCGGTGCGCGCATATTGAAGATGGTGACAATAAAGTTAATTGCACCGAGAATAGAGGACAAGCCCGCAAGGTGAAGGCTAAAGATACCAAAGTCCACAGCGGGCCCAGAGTGCGCCTCAATTCCGCTTAATGGGGGGTACACAGTCCACCCAGTTCCAACGCCGACCTCAACAAAAGAGGAGATAAGTAGCAGCGTAAGAGCAGGAGGAAGAAGTCAGAAGCTTAAGTTATTTAGGCGGGGAAATGCCATATCAGGCGCGCCAATTAAAATCGGTACAAATCAGTTACCAAAACCACCGACCATTACAGGCATTACGAAAAAGAAAATCATAATGAAAGCGTGGGCGGTTACAATAACATTGTAAAGTTGGTGGTTTCCCAGTAGGAAACCGTTCGACGGAGAGGAAAGTTCAAGTCGAATAATTACACTAAGTAAAGTCCCGCAGACACCGGCCAGGGCACCAAACAGGAAGTACAGTGTTCCAATATCCTTGTGATTAGTCGAGAAGAATCAGCGGCTAATAAAGGCGGAATAGGTATTTTTAGAAGTTTCAGTAAGTACAGTTACGGTTGGGGTGAAAGACAGCGCTGTAAGTTTATTAATAGTAGCAAGCATACCGCGGAAATCGCCCTGCGCGGCGTGCCACAATTGCGGCCCTTTTACAGGGGGTGTAAGACTGGGGGTACTTCTGCAAATATAGAGCGCCTGGTGCTGTGGGCGTTTACTACAAAAGGCGGGCTGCTGGGCGCAACTAAGGATCGCTGGGAGCGAGCTCTGAGCAGAAAATTGCGGGAAATACCGCAGAGGGGCGAGCAAAGTGCGCACCAAAGGTTAAAGGAAGCTCATTAGCTACTGGCAGTGCGTCGAAATAAACTAGAATTCCGAAAACAACAAGCAGAAAAGAACCAGATATTGGCAAGAACACTTTTCAGCCGATATCCATTAACTGATCGTAGCGATACCGAGGTAGTGTCGCGCGTACTAACACGAAGAAAACTCAAGTAACCGCGGCTTTAGTAGCCAGGACCGCAGAAGAGGACAGGCCTAGCGTATTTAGCCCGCCGCCAAGGAAAAGAATACAGTACAGGGTGGAAATTAGAATCATGTTACAATATTCACCTAAAAAGAACATTGCAAAGGGAAGAGAGGAGTAATCGACGTTATACCCCGCGACTAGCTCCGCCTCAGCCTCCGGCAAATCAAACGGTGTACGGTTGGTTTCAGCCAGCATTGCAATTAAGAAAAGAACAGATACCGGTAGTAGAGGTCACAAGAATCAGGTTGTAATGTTTTGAATGTGTGTAATCATTGTTAGATTCAGAGAGCCAGCAAGGAGCACAACTGGCAGTATAATTAGACTAATAGCAACTTCGTACGAAATCATCTGCGCGGCGGAGCGTAGGGCGCCGATAAACGCGTACTTAGAGTTGCTGGATCATCCAGCTAGGATAATACTGTAAACGCCTAGAGAGCTTAAGGCAAGTAGGAATAAAACACCGTAACGCAGATTAGCGACGCTATCCTGTTCAAGTAGGGTGCTTAGGTAGTCAAAGTCAAGAGCGAAGCCAGCTTCGCTCTTCCCTTTAGTGTTGCTCGCAGAGGGCCCGCCAGGAAGTAAATCAGACGCGCAAGCGTTGAGCTCAAGGCCGTGCGAGTACAGGGCACGAAGTGTTTCGTTGTCTCTCGCAATACTTTTAGCAAGTTTTTCACATTGCTGTGCTCAAAGAAGAGCCTGTTCTGGTGAACTGAATTCGATTAACCGCAACTGTTCCAATACAGCTTCGCACTCTGCGATGTTCTTCTGCAAGTCAGCAACACAGCGATCGTTACTTTTAATAATCTGTGTTAAGCTTTCGTGAATTTCGCCTGTGGGGACCGCAGCACTGATGTTTCGGCTGCTGGGCCGGACAGCGCGCAAAGCGACAATGCCCACGATTAGTAGAAACAGCGCTATGCATCACAGACCGGCGATACTACTTTCTTCAAATAAGGTAATTAGGTAATCAACAAAGTCAGGAGCGAAGCCAGCTTCGCTCTTCCCCTTACTGTTGCTCGCAGAGGGCCCAGAAGGATATAAATCAGACGCGCAAGCCAGGATTCGGTCGCCAGTCGAGTTCATGGCATCAATCGTTTTCTCGCCGAGGGCAGTAACTTTAGCAAGCTTGTCGCTTTGTTCCAACAAAAGGAGAGCCTCTTCCGGTGAACTGGGTTTGATTGACCGCAACTGCGCCCGTACGTCGTCGCATTCGTTCAGAATATGCGTCAAGGCGAGAGTGGAGTCAAGGTTACCTTCACTAGCCTGTAATAAGCTTCTGAAAGTTTTCATTGTGAAAATTGCAGTAGTAATGTTTCAGCAGCTGTACACAACGTGAGTGACCGCAGCTAGGAAGCAAAGCAGCGCGCACACTACTGTGCCACCAAAGACAGATGGAGTAAAGTATAAGGCACCCAAACATAATGACATGAGTACTGCAGCTGCGACGGGATAAGACGCAGCCAGGTCACTGAGGGTAACCACTCATTCCGGTAGGGCGTTAATCCAATGGGGCTCGTCAGGAAGTAAATCAGGTGCGCAAACGTCGAGCAGCATGCTATTCCAATAAATGGCGTTGAGTGTTTCGATATTGGTTGCAATAATTTTGGCAAGTTTTTCACACTGCTCTGCTAAAAGAAGAGCCTGTTCTGGTGAGCTCGGTTTGCATAACCGCAGCTGCTCCAGTACAGCTTCACGCTCTACGATGCTCTTCTCCAGATCAGCAAGACAGTAAGCGTTACTTGCAATAACCTCTACTAGGCTGTCATACGTTGCACCTATGTAAACCGCAGGAGCGATGCTTCGGCTGCTGGACCGTGCGTTGTGCAGAACGACAATGGCCGTAACTAACACGACCAGCGCCACGCACCATAGCCCCGCGGTACTACTTTCTTCAAGTAGATTATTTAGGTAATCGAAGCGCGCTTCGTCTGTTGGCTCAAGATCCGAGATAAGGAACGCGCCTTTGGTCGGAGTGTGTGGTGCTTGTAAGCGACTAGTGCGCAGCTCTTTGTTAAAGCAGAAATAATCGCAAAGAATTAAAGCTTTAGAAACAACGTAAGCGTACTGGCACAGTTCGACGGTTAAGTCACGGTTTGTGGTAGGGCGTTTATAGTGGTAGTGTTTTTTTCACTTCCTGTAGAAGTTAGCGTTTTTTCAATCAATCCCATAACCTCAGGAAGTCATCAGCCATAAACCAACAGGGCATTCAATCATAGTAAGTACGACGCCAAGGAATCAGAACGGCAGGCGGTCGACTGGAGATAGTAGTAAGAACGGCATAATAATAGAAAGGAGTTTAAGTAGGAGGTAGGTGTAAGCGAGCTCTGGACGTTTAAGAACTTTAAAATAATAGAGTCAAAGGAAATACATATCAGCAAAGAAGATGAGGAAGCCTGTTTTATTAAAGCAGTAGATGGAGTTTGGTGTACCGGCGAAAAGGGTCTCAGAGACAACGCGGTAAAGTCAAGAGAAACCGCGGCCCTCTGTCATTAAAATAGTCGCGCCGTTTGCAAAGTTATTAATGAATACTTTAGCAAAGGTCAGTGCGTACACGACAGGCCAAAGAACTAATTTCAGCTGAGGCGTCTCCTTACGAGCCTCGTTTAGATAGTTAATAACTTTAACAATGAGGTTAGCGAGATCGTGCCCGATATTTAGAAGTAGAAGGCTACTCATCGCTTAGCGGTCAACCTCACCAAAGACGATATCCTGCGTACCGATTGCAGTGACAACGTCAGCAATTAAATGTCCTTTTACCATAAAATCAGTACCTTGGAGATGAAGAAACCCCGGGGCCTTAATTTTGCATCGGTATGGACGAGAAGTAGCATCGGCGGCAACGTATACGCCGAACTCTCCTTTTGGTGCTTCTGCCGCTGTGTAGGACTCGTATCCAGGTACGGGGAACCCTGTTGTGAAAAGTTTGAAATGATGAATTAATGACTCCATGGAGCGCTTAAGTTGTAAGCGGGAGGGGGGCACAAATTTCTGATTGTCCGTTTTAACAGGACCACGTGGAACTAAATTTAAGCACTGCGTAATAATGTTTAAGCTTTGGCGCATCTCCTCCATCCGCAGGAAATAACGATCATAGCAATCCCCGCGACTTGCAACAGGCACTTCAAAAGAAAGCTGCTCATAAACCTCGTAGGACTGATCTCGACGTAGATCAAAGTTTATGCCGGAGCCGCGGCACAGTACACCACTAAGCCCCCAACCAAATGCCTCTTTAGCAGAAACAAGAGCAACCCCCTGAAGGCGTTGCTTCCAAATACGGTTACCGCTCAACAACTCTTCCATCTCGTTTAAGCGGTCGTTAAACTGGCGCGCAAAAAGATAGATGTCGTTAAGGATTCCACGCGGGAGGTCAAGTGCAATGCCTCCCGGCCGAATATAGGCCGCGTGCATACGTGCACCAGAAACCCGTTCGTAGAACTCCATTAGTTTTTCCCGCTCCTCGAACGCCCACAGAAACGGCGTCAGCGCACCGACATCCATCGCGTGCGTTGTAACAGCCATTAAGTGGTTCAAAATTCGCGTAATCTCAAGAAAGAGAACACGCACAAACTGAGCGCGAAGAGGAATTGGGTGCCGTGCTGACTTCTCAACCGCAATTGACAAAACTTGCTCTTGAGCCATCATTGACACGTAATCCAGGCGGTCAAAATAAGGCAGCGCTTGAATGTAGTTTTTAAATTCAATTAACTTTTCAGTACCTCGGTGAAGTAGACCGATGTGGGGAGTTGCTGTTTTAACGTTCTCGCCGCTCAATTCAAGAACGAGCCGTAGAACACCGTGGGCCGATGGGTGTTGTGGCCCAAAGTTAAGGTTAAAGGAGCGCATCTGCTGAAAAGTTTGTTTTTTATAGCTAATAGGGGAGGCACTACGGTAAGTCAGCATAAAAAACGAGGGAATTACAGAGAAATTCATGGAAAAAGAAGTAAACTAGAAAGTAAACGGCGGCCAATAAGCGCGGAGGCGTACTTACGGACGGCACGTTTTCCGGCCAGTTTTAACCCGGAAAGTAAAGTGAAAAGGGAGGAGCTGTTTAAAAATAGGAAACCCCCGATGTAAAGAACAAAGGTTCAAAAGACAATAGGGAGGAACGTAGCTTTATCAACTTGCGGCATCAGCAGCTTTTTGGTAGGCAGTGCGGCGGGTGTACGTGTATGCGACTTTTGTCCTAAACGATTCGGGGCAAAAGCTCGAAAAAGTAAAGATTTGTTAGAAACAGCAAAATACACACTAGTACACGTCCAAGACAGAAAGTAAATAACGCCCTTAATTGCGCGTACCGCACGATTTTTTGCGTGCGCGGTAGGCATCAAACCTACATCAGCAGTGCAGGAGGCCACTGCTCTTCCACTGAGCTATGCGCCCGAGAAGTGATTACTCTCTGTAAGAATCGCCGATAAAAAACTAGATTACGCAGCACATTGGAGTAGAAGGGCTCGAACCTTCGAATGGCGGTTCCAAAGACCGCTGCCTTACCACTTGGCTATACTCCAGGTATGTGTTATAAAACGAGGAAAGAGGGAATCGAACCCCCGTTGCTAGGTTTGGAGTCTAGCGTGTTACCACTACACCATTCCCCCAAGAGACAAAAATAAAACTTCAGCAGGGGAAGAGGGAATCGAACCCCCCTCTCTAAGTTTGAAGCCTAGAATACTCGCCGCTGTACTATTCCCCCATTAAGTCAAGATACGTATACCAGGAGCCGAGCTCAAACGGCGACGCATAAGGCCGTAACGCCCCCGACAAGCGACCCACCCGGCGAATGTTTTGCTCACGCCTACGTTCACAACACCCGTAAGCTTATTTTGAGCGCGTCGGGGCTCGAACCCGAAACCAACGGCTTAAAAGGCCGCTGCTCTACCATTGAGCTACGCGCCCGGAATTATGCTCTCTAGGGGAATCGAACCCCTGTTCTCACCGTGAAAAGGTGATGTCCTAACCCCTAGACGAAGAGAGCAACTCAATACCTTTCGGCGGCTTTACTTTCATCGGCGCTCCATATAAACGCGCTCCTCGTATACTAGGGCGAGGTGCGAATTTCTTGCACGCATTGTAGTCGACTGGCGGGGCTGAAAGGTTAGAGCGTTCAACTCAAGTTGAATGCGTTCCGACAGAGCACGCTCACGACGACTAGTAATAGCGTTGTATAAAGTTTGTAAGCTTAGAACGTCCCGCTTATTACGGCGAACGGGGACGGGGACGTTAATAAGGTTTCTAGCTTGGCGACGTTGTACTAGAATAAATTGGACCCTTAGGCGATAGAACAGTCTAAGCAGTCCAAAAAACAATTGTGGGCGACGAATACCACCGCGGTAGCTTGTTAACGCGGTAAAGATGTGCCGCCGAGAAAGAGCCTTCTTGCCTTTCTTGATAAATTTGTTAAAAAAGGTTTGGACTAGTCGAGAACCATACAAAGAGTCAGGTTGTAATCTAAAGGATTTATATTTTTCTGAAATTTCTCGCTTTCTTGCTCGCATCGTATTTATCAAACTTTTACTTTATGATACGGACCGCGATTAGTATCCCCGCCAGGAAGTGTAGTACCGTACTTACTACGGCGCTTACGGCGGTCAACTAGGCGCTGGAGATCGCACTTACCGCGAATAATTGTATAGCGCACGCCTGGCAAATCTTTTACCCGGCCCCCGCGAACTAGAACTACGGAGTGTTTTTGCAAATTATGGGACATACCGGGGATGTACGCCGTTACCCGGTGATAGTTACTAAGTAGGACACGAGCCACCTTGCGCAGGGCGGAATTCGGCTTACGCGGTGTTGTAATAAACACTTTAAGGCAAGTTCCTTTCTTTTGAGGGCTGAGTTGCAAATCGCGACGTCGAGTATTAGTTTTTTTAGGAATTCTGGGGTATCGTTGTTGTAATTGAGACAGTGTCATTTTTGTGTTATCAGGTTATCAGCTTGATTTCCGAGCCCCAAAAAGCTTACCTTCGTCAGAAAGCGCCTTAATTCTGGTTCGAGACACGGTGTACCTTTGAGAAGTACCGCGTGCACGACCTGTAATAAAGCATCCTGCGCGAAAAGAGATACGGTCCTCTCCGTGATAGGAGCGTGTAACACTCCATCGGATTAGCCCCATAGCGGCGCGAAGCTTAAAAGATGCCGTGTCCTCACGAACAAGACGTAAGTAATTTAATAAAAATTGACGTGCACGACGATTTGGTAACCGGTTTGAGGGGGTTAAACGATATCGAGTAGTTTGCTGTTTTAATTTGTGTAGCATTTTACTGAGATTGGAGCTGGACGGAATCGAACCGACAGCAAGCGCTTGCAAGGCACCCATTTTACCACTAAACTACAGCCCCTAACGCTTTTCTTCTACTACATGGGCGCGAAACAAACGAAAAAGACAGGCGTGTACTGCGAAACCGTCGGGAAATTTATTATGCATTTATTACTTTGCTGGCAAAAGCCGATAACCTTCTGTGAAGCTAAACAAACAGCCTACAAATGTAGCCTGTAAATTAGAATCCGAAAAGAATTAGGAACGCCATCATTAAACCGAATAGCGCAATTGCTTCGGTAAGGGCGAAACCTAGAATAGTGTAGATGAAAAGTTGTTTACCTAGAGAGGGGTTGCGAGCAGTCGCAGAAACAAGAGAAGAGAAAACGATTCCAATTCCAACACCGGAACCGGCTAGAGAAATAGTTGCAAGACCTGCGCCAATGAATTTTGCGGCTTGTAGTAGCATAAATATTTACTTTAAAGACGACTAGAGGCCAACAATACGGGCATACGCGGCGAAATAACAGGGGGTAGGTGTAAGATACTTATAGCCTAACTACAGCACACTTACTTATTTTTTTGCAGGTAAAGTAACACTGTTTAGTAGTTGACGAGCCAGTCAGGTTAGGAAAGGGACGTAAAGTAAGAAATATAGAAAGTATAAGGCCGTGAATACTTTACTAGCAACAACATAAGGTGCCTCGGCAGGACGCATTCCAAGATACATTAAGGTCAAGAAAATCGCACCAAACAATCAGACGCCTACTCGGTGGGGGGTAGACTGTACAGTAGAAATAATTAGTGCATCAGGTGAGGTGCTCATTGTAATGACGGGAACAGCAAGCAGCAGTAGGATTGCAGCAAACATACCAATCGCACCACCAAGTTTATTCGGGCAGGCGCGAAGAATAGCGTAAAAGGGCGTGAAGTACCATTCGGGTACGATGTGCGCAGGAGTAACAAGTGGGTTTGCTGGAATAAAGTTATCACTGTGCCCCAGTAAGTTGGGCGCGAAACAGACCAAATTTGCAAAAACCGCAAAAACGACGAAGAAAATAAAAGTATCTTTTAGGGTGAAATACGGGTGAAAAGTCACTTTTCCGGGAGTGAACGCTAGGGAAAGCGGATCGCTGGATCCAGACGTATGTAAGGCTACTAGATGGCCCATGATGATGCCAAGCACGATGAAGGGTAATGTAAAGTGAAGAGCGTAAAAACGTACAAGTGTTGCATTACTGATGGAAAAACCACCTCAAACCCAGTGTGCAATCGCTTCACCTACAAAAGGGACGGCGGTAACCAAACTAGTAATTACAGTTGCGCCCCAGAAACTCATCTGCCCTCAGGGAAGGACATACCCGATGAACGCAGTCGCCATCATCAAAAGAAAAATCACGACACCAGTGTTCCACAACACAGGGCGGGTAACGTAGGATTGGTAGTACAGATTACGCCCGATGTGTAAGTAGATAAGAATAAAGATCATGGAAGCGCCATTTGCGTGGAAATAGCGGAAAAGATAGCCTCCGGTAACATCAGTCATAATATGTTCGACTGAGGCAAAGGCTCACTCGACATGTGGAGTGTAGTGCATAGCTAGGAAGATACCAGTTACAATTTGCAAAGCAAAAAATAGTCCGGCAAGAGAACCAAAGCTTCAGTTATAGTTTAAACTTTTCGGGGTGGGGTAGTACAGAAAATGATTTGCAACAGTTAAAGTAAGGGGATTAGTTCCATTAATTGGGCGTAATTTAAAGCTAGACACGGCGGACGTATAGTTTTTAGAAGGAACTCCCCCGACGCCAACCCCGTTTGGGGCATTTCACGGAGGTAAAACTTATGACAGAACGTTTTAAGCCTTGCCTAAGACCCTAGGCAATTTTTTGTGGACCAGTGTCGTTAATAACCTCGAGGCTAGCAGGAAGTGTGTTTACAGAAAAGCCAAAGGCATCAATAGAGGTGTCAGCACAAACCGCCAACGTAGCAATAACCTCAGTTAACATCGGCAGCAATCACGGTGCGAATACGGCAGCAACTCAAAGCGAAGCCTCCAAAACTGACAGAAGCGTACGCTGATGCGCTGAGAGCAGCAATGTTGATGGTTTAATAGCAATGTCCTCCTCAAACCAGAAAGTCTTAATGACGCGTAAATAATAATACGCGGTAATTAGGCTGACACCGAGGCCAACAACTACGGGGACGAATAGTCCTTTTTCCATGACAGAAGTCATAAGATAGTACTTACCAAAGAAACCAGCTAACGGTGGAATCCCTGCCATCGAGAAAAGGAAGACAGATAGGTTCCAGCAAACAAGATTTTCTGTTTTTCCTAATCCGCGAAAGTCGGATAGGGCAACAAATGTCTCGCCATTTGCTTTACGCAACTGTGTAAAGACTAGAAGAAAGCCACCGGTCATGATGGCGTAAAGAATTAGGTAAAAAAAGGCAGAACGCAACGCGTCATCTGTGTCTGCGATTAATCCGAGCAATAAAAATCCAATTTGATTAATAGACGCGTACCCGAGGAAACGCGTTGTTTTTCGCTCCTGAGTTGCAGCAAAAGCACCCCAGAGTAAGGAGCCCAAGGCGGCAATTGTTACGCAGGGTAGTCAAATAAAGCTAAAGTCAAGTAGCCCAGTATTTAAAAGGCGAAGAAAAGTTATAAACACCGCCACTTTAACAGGCAGGACGAAGAAGGCCATGACGGGCATGGGGCTACCCTCGTAGACCTCCACCGCTCACAAATGGCCAGGAAAAGCGGACAGTTTAAAGAAAAAGCCCAACAAAATAAACAATACCGCGGCCGCCACAACAACTGGGGTCTCTCCGACGGTTCTAGTGCTCATATAAAAACGGATGGCGTAATATGTAACATCTCCCACCGTCACGTAAATCAATAAAATGCCAAATAAGATCAGGCCCGCACTAAGCGTACTTAAATAGAAATACTTCAGAGAAGCTTCTCGAGATGCCGCGTCCGCGCCGTCGTACAAAACCAAAATATATAAATTTAGGCTAAACCCAGCTAAAGAGAAAAAAAGTAGCATCAGATTGTTCGCGCTTACAAGAATTAAGAGTAGTAGTACGGCAATTAGAATAACAATAGAAAATTCTAAAACGTGTCGCGTATGCTCACGGATATAGTTTTCGGATAGGTATAAAACGAATAGACTGGTTACCGTTACAAACAGTTTAGACGCTGCAAGCCCTTTCGAGACGTAAAGATAGTCGTTTGCAACCGGAGCATTGTGAATAGGGCCCAGTAGTTGGATACTATAAAGCAATGCAACAAAAGCCAGACCCCAGCAGGCGGCGCGTCAGCATTCGATAGCTAAGACTTTAGGCGCGCGTGACTGGGCTAATTCGGTTGCAACTACGCCGAGAAGATACGTAATCATCACGGCAAGTGTAATTTCTGGCAGGAAGGAAATAACAATTTGGCTTCCTGTTGGGTTTAGTTGGGACAGCCACGCGGGAACGTTCACCGACCATAGAAGGTGCGGGCTCAGCGTGGTCAGAGTGTGGTAAAGGTCAG
>Ga0157370_10003224_pt1 | contig 19262 bp, 17 predicted proteins | sample C35metaG_FD_113463 | JGI IMG/M metagenome (GOLD analysis project Ga0157370, IMG submission 113463) | Corn rhizosphere microbial communities from Kellogg Biological Station, Michigan, USA - C3-5 metaG | ecosystem: Host-associated > Plants > Roots > Rhizosphere > Soil | place: USA: Michigan...
TAGGGGGGAAACCGTTCATCCTCAGTTTTTTTTGACGGCTTTTGTGCGTCGGCTGGCCGCACGAGATTAGCTGCCCTTTTCGACGTTTTATTGAAAAGGATCTCACGGCATGGCCGTCGTTTACAAAACCAATTATCAGGACCCAAAAGTCAAGGGAATAGCAATAAATCCGTTAGGGATAACAGGGGAAAGCCCACAGCATAGCGAGGACTTGGAACGGATAGCCCGGCCCGAAGGGCAACGGAAAATATTTTTAATAAAAATACAACTGCGCAAATAGGCTGCGTCGTTACTATGTTATCTTTGTTTCAGTATCCAATCACCGCAACTGAAAACCTACAAAAACTAGATTAACTGCTATGAAAGAGGAAAAAAATTATTCTGAAAACATTACCTGTGGCCATTGTTATAACATTTCCAAAATGGAGCTTATTGGTGGTGCCAAAAACGTTACTGAAACGTGGGAAGATATCCATGGGCCGGGCATTGATTTTTACGACGTTTATGAAATATTAAAATGCCCGAAATGCAACAAAGCCAATATTAGGGTGTATGGATGGAGCGACTTTGCCGATGGAGAGGATGAGCATATCCCAACGATGGAGACGCTTTATCCAATCGGTGACCAGGTACCTAGAGGATTACCTGCACAAATCGGTAAGGCATACCAAGCAGCCGAACTGACCAAGAGCATAGACATTAATGCTTACGCAATCCTACTGAGGAGATTACTGGAACTGGTATGTCATGATCGAAAGGCAAAGGGAGGTACCCTGGCAAAGATGCTACAGGATCTGGCGACTAAAAATGAAATACCACAAAATTTAGTAGAGGTGGCCAATGGTCTTAAAAACCTCGGTAACATTGGTGCACATGCGGGTTCAGGAGAACTTGGTGAGGACGAAATACCAATTTTAAAAGCACTTGCTAACGCGATACTTGAATATGTTTATAGTGCGCCGGAATTGGTAAATATTGTTACTAAAAGGCTTGAAGAGATCAAGAAGAAAAAATGATCACCTGACCATGGATATCTCGATCATGCAGCAACTAGAAACCTGATATAGACCGTTTGTATCCTGACCTAATACAAGACATGTAGAATTAATGTGTGGCAAAGTTTTTGCTTTATGAAAGCTGTTCTGGAAAAAAACAGTAACCAAATAAATAGTATTCCCTATAGCAAAACAGATGTCAGAATTAGCAAGGATTATTTCCGGTATGGGTATTGTAATGGCCATCATTTACGGAACTATTATTACCCTATCTATAAAAAACGGAAACAGCATAATTTTGTACCTGATTTGCATCGCCGCCAACCTGGCTGTTGCGCTATGGTTCTGGTATGTGGCAACACAGCCGACAAATGATCCGCAGGCAGGCATGGGCCTTGGCCCGATCATGCTCATCTGCGGACTGATATCCGTTGTTATTCCGATCATCGCCCTGGCTGTTTTCCTATGGCGTATTTTCCAGCATTAACCCTAAAAACTGATGAACACGAAATTTCTTCCTTATCTGCTTTCAAGCACGGAGCTTGCAGGCATTAATGAACCAAATGACGAATCGTTGCTCAATGCGCTTTTAACGAGAAATAAATTATTGGAGGTAGACTGGAAAGGAGAGCAACACAAATATGAGATCGGTAGTTTCATAAATGAGCGCTCGCAGCAATTCGAACGCCAGACAAGGTTTGATTTTACGGCGGCCTATGAGAAAGCCGGGAGCAATAGTAACGAACCAGGAGACTTCGTTCCCGCATTAATAAAAAATATCCAGGCTGACCTGAAAAAAGAAGGCCTGGAGGTTGTCCATTTGGACCGGGGCAATGACAGTTATTATCTGGGCCTTATCAAACAGGAAGACAGCAAAGCTTTAAAGAAAGCAGGCGGTGATTTCTGGAAGTTCAGGCCGTTTGGCAGCCAGACCGGAGAGGTGCTATATACGGTTTACTGCAGCTGCGGAAGTATGAACGTATGGCAGCTTAAACGCGGGGAACTACTTACGGATGATACCTGCGAGAATTGTGGCGTAGTAATGTTCGATGAGAAAGGGCATTCGGAGTTCGAGGTGATTAAAGATTATATTTAGTACCGGAAAGCTGAATTTAGATAGACTGATGATCCGGTTTATGTTTATGCTCGTGTGATTTTTTGGGATTGGACGGGAAAAAGGAAACGGCATAAATGGGGCCTGTAGGCGGGAGAACGTTTATGCGGTAACCAGAACTAAGCACCCATGATACAAAATAAAGCTGTTCGTGCGGAACGGGGACAAAGCAGCAGGAATATTTGAATACACCACTGCAAAAATAAATGATGACTTATGGAGAGAAAAATAAAAGCTTTGTATGGTATATTGATAGCCATACTAACCGGAATATTGCCTGCAAAGGCATATTGCCAGGCTAAGCCTGTAATCAAAGCGGCACACAGGTTTGATAAACTATCGATGCCCGCCAGCCGCGAAACTTATGAAGTATCTGTAGAAGATGCAATGGCGCCTTATCAGGTCAGCGTAAATGACGTGCCGATCTTCTCTTTGTCGGTTAACGGCCCGATGACTTTTTTTGTAAACACCGCAATAACTAAAAGCGGGTTACAAACTATAAAGCTTGTTGAAAGTAAAGGTGGAGATAGCAAAGCAAAAGTTACGGTAAAAGCAATTCGCCGTATGGAGGATAACATACCAAAAAAAGATACACTTCTATGGTCCGGGACAAGGGCGGGAACGTTTCCTGCAAAAGTAGCATACACCGTTGAAGACTGGAGCCAGGGCCAGGACCTGAACAATAAGGAAATGATTGCCGCTGCAACAAAATGGTTCGGAGATATGGTTGCGCTGCTGAAAGCGAGGAAGGGCCAGGCATTTATGGACACTATATTTGAGGCCGAACAAAATGCCTTTATAGCAAACTACATGGAAAAAGAAGAGGCAAACGGACAATTCTCCGGCTGGGTTTCGTACCTCAATAAAGGTAGCTTTCAGGTTTTGGGTATAGCCGGCTGTAAAATCGAAGTAGTGGGTAATGGAAAGCTATTACACGTTGTAGACGGACAGCAGAACGGTGGGATAGCAATAAAAAGTGAAAACCTACAAACTACCTTTTTTGATGTTTTTCTTTACGCACCTGCCGGGAAGACGACACTGAAGCCGGTTCTGATCAATTTTAAACAGGTACGGAATGACTTTAGGAAGTCTAGATAAATGGGAAGTATCTTCTTCTCCAAAAACTCAGAAGTCATAATTATGATCGCGTGTTTTCATTACAGAAAGCTATGTATCCGTCAGGGGAACGGCTCAAAGCCATATTCTCGAATGGTTTACAACCTTGTACTTTTGCTTCAATTGGAATTATTGAAAAAACAGATGTCAACACTGTTCTGATGGATACGCCTAAATAGTATTATATTATTGAAACGCTGATGGGGATGGGTCAGGCGCTGGATCAACATAACAGCTGGAAAGATTATATCAACAAAGGAGGGATTAAGCTTGCTGACCGGAAAGCAGCGAAAATAGAAATTGTCGGAAACGGCAAGCTGCTGCATTTGGTGAACCCAAGCGGTGAGGGCGCTTTGGCGATCATCCATGGTAAGCGAAAAACTGTATTTGATATCTTCCTGCATTTTTCGAACGGCAAAACGGAGCCAGAAGCGTTATTATTGAATATGATTGATTATTAAATCTGGCACCGAAATAGCTGTAGGTGTAAAGTCATGTAGCCTGTCTAAGTAAATCTCGATATTTTTGCGAGAAACACCGGGCAATGGCTATAAATCGAACTGCTGTAATTTTTGAAAACAGGGAATACTTCTATGACCTGAAAAGTGAATCACCGATGGAGATTGTTATCGAGATGTATAGTACAATATATATAATTGTGAAAGATAAGAACGGCCAATGGGTGAATCATTTAAATAACCGCAATCAATTATCGAAAGGATTGCTTTTAGCAACCGTAGAAGCCATAAATACAAAAAAATAGCACTGTTAATTATTGAAGCAGAATGAACTGATGTAAAATTATGAAATAAAATATTTATTATTGGGGTAATAAATCACGCTCAATTCTATTCCCATGGATAATAATCGTTCATTCAAAAATCCACTTCGCCTTATTCTGAATACTACCATCTGGATCTTTGTGATTCTGCTGATCTTTTACATTGGTGTAAGAATTTCACTTACATACGATATTCAACAAAAACAGGCTGACTTGCTCGGAGCTATAGCAGGCGACCTAAAAACGATTAGCATTTCTGTTTTTGAATTTGTAAGGCCGTTTCTTCAACTGGTCATTATCCTTATTATTTTGGAGTGGCTCTTAGGAAGGTTTGGCATTTCACTGGATAAAAATTTTAGGTTCAAAGAAAGAAATACGCAAACTGTGATTGCGATGGTTGTGATAATAGCCTTTGCGCTGGCTGCTCTTAGCGGCGTAGAGAATGCAGGGATGCTCAAGGATGTAGCGCTTGTCGTGGTGGGCTTCTATTTTGGTACCCAAAAAAAAACTACTGAGACCACTAAGGGCGACGAAAAAACATCCGAAACTGAAGAGCATACGAACGAGAGATAGAACTACGATTTTCAGTTTACAAATTTCAAATATTATAAAAATTGATCTTAAAAAATTTATCTAAATACTTCCTGAGCCAAAGCACGCTTACAATTGGTGCTGCTTTGCTTCTAGCAATTGTTTTTCGTTCACCGCTAAGCGGGGTCTTTGATCGTTGGCTTACCGTACCCGTGCTGAGCGAAGTGAAGACTGGAACGATAAACGATATAGTATTTGTGGTGCTTTCGTTAGTTTGCGTGGTTCTCATTATAAGGGAATTTGTCAAAAAATCCCTGATCGGCAACGACTGGGTTCTTTTGGCGATGATTTATGCCCTGGCTTTTATCACCGCCAGGTCGAGAAATATCTATATGTACAGTGGGTTTTCTTTTTGGGAACCTCTGAAGTACGCTGACATTAGTTTGCTGATAGTACTGGGTTTGATCACCCTTAAAGTCAAAGAGCTTGTAAGAAAACATAATGCATATAGAAAGCAAAATTCCCAACGGCGTGGTGAAGTGAGTTCCAGCCAACCTGCACTACTCGGTGACGCCCCGATTACATCGAAAGGTGAGGACCGATTAAAGAGATCTAAATTTGCTGATCGTGTAGCACAAAGAATCCTGTCAATTCCTAGCGGCTCGAAATCTTTTGCAATTGGAATCACTGGTAAATGGGGGACGGGCAAGACATCCTTTATCAATTTAATAAAGAAATCACTATCTCAACAGCAACCAGAAGAAGACAGAATCATTATTGAATTTAATGCTTGGCGAAGTTCAAGTCCTATGACGATTGTTCAGGATTTTTTTGACTTGCTTACTAAAGAACTTAGAAAGGAAGATGTTGCGCTTGCGAAAAATGTTTACAGCTACGCCAAGACTTTAACGCATATAAATGAAAATGTTTTTACTAAAAGTGTACTGGCAATAGCTGAGCCATTTTCCAATGATTCACAAAATGAAATTTATGATGGTATCAATAAAACGCTAGAAAAAATAAATAAACAGATTGTTGTGCTGATAGATGACTTGGATAGGTTAGATACTGCGGAAGTGGTAGAAGTACTCAGGATCATTCGAAATACAGGTGCATTTGCGAATGTGGTTTATATTGCCGCCTATGATAAAGATTATGTTCATGAAGCCGTTAAAACCATAAACCGGCATAATTATCAATCATTTCTGGAGAAAATTTTTCAATTTGAATTTAATCTACCTCACTTTGACTCGATGATCTTAAGAAGTATGCTAAAAGAACAGTTAAGCGCGGCTTTATCTGATATTTCTGGCGATATTTTTGAACTCGTTATAAACTATAGGATAAAAGGCGAGATTGTAACGGATATGTTCGTTCAAACCGCAAGGGAAGTTTTTCGACTGGCAAATGCTTTCCATTTCGAAATAGCAGGCATGGGCGACGAGGTTTTTATTTACGACTTTTACCTCTTGCAACTTATAAAGCTAAAATATCCTATAGTCTATAGGGCGATATTAGAATACCAGAGCCAATTCTTTATCAGGGACCCTTTTCGTTCGAACGTGATTAAACTACGAAACGAGAATCAAAAGGAGATGGAAGATACAATGCTTTCGGAAATAATTAAAGCCAATGTACAGCGGAATCTCCCTACGGAAGGGGATGTTGCTGTTAAGCCACTGCCAATCGTATTTATTTATTTGGAAAGTCTTAAAGCCCAGGAGAAATTGACTGATTACGATGTGAGTGTTTTGAAAATGGTTATTACGGAACTATTAGATCCGGACCGGGAATTTAATAAAGGTTTTAGCAATGAAAAGGCAAAGTCCTTTGCCTACACTGATAACTTCTACAAATATTTTGCTTTTGATCTGATGGATGGAGATATTCCGCGTGCGGATTTTGAAACGATGAGGAAAAAAGATTTGCCGGAATATCTGCAATGGATTGAGGGGCATATTCAGACCCAAAAGGGCAAAATAGTTTTTGATTTCCTTTACAAGGTCAAAGATTTCGCAGCGGTGTCTGAATTTGAAAATCATGTAACTGCATTTTTTAGAATGGGAACAGAATATGGTGGACATAGATATAGCGACCAAATAGACTACCTGGCAATCATAGAAACCATAAAATATCCTAAACGTTTTCCGAATCAAAAACTGCGGCTGTACGATAACATCGCTGATTATAAAATTTTCCTCAAAAAGATTTTTTATTCACAGTCCGGGTCCAGGGTGTTTGAAAGTAATCTGGTCAACAGGATTATGGATCATAATTACGACCTGTCTGATTATTTTAAGGAACTTCCTATTATTCCATTGGAGAACCTCACAAAATACCTAAGCACACCAATTGAATATGACATGACGTTCTTTAATTTACGAAATGCCTGCAACATTAAACTCAGTAGCGCTACTGGTAAGGAGTATCATGAAGAGGCTGTAAAACTGGGGCGGCAACATTACCAAAAGTTTGCAGACGCTGATGATCTGGAAAAATTAATTCGAATGTCAAGTCCTGGGTCTGGCTTATACCATATTGATAAAGCCATACTGGAATATTTCTTTGAAGACTATGAAGCCTTAGAAGCGTGGCTGCCAGTAGCTCCCAAAGTTTATCAATTTGATAGAAAATATTTAGAATTTAAGGATTTCTTTAGCACATTTAAAGCAAGTGGTTTACGGCCGATTCAATACGATTTTGTGCAAATGACGCCGCCTGATTACAGTTAACTTTTTTTAATGCATAACAATGTATATCAAAAAAGGAACGACGTGATTTCATTGATAAATTGAAAATATTTAAGTTCGTTGCTACTTTATTAACGCCGCATGAAAGTTTACATAGATTATAATAAACTCACAGATTCTCCATATTCTCCGGAGCTCAAAAAGTCTTTTCTTTTCGACAATACTGCAGTTACTGAGCAGCTTGTTTCTGAGATTAAACATGGACAACCAACAGCGATTTTAATTTCAGGTTACAGAGGAGTAGGTAAAACTTCAACTGTAAATTTTGTTCAGGAAAAGCTTGGACATGATATACTCTCAGTCAACATTAATTTGTCAAAATATGTTGGCTACCCTAATCTATTAAAGAAACTAATTCGACAAACTTATGCTGCATTTTCTGCATACAGGGCTTATATTGATTCTAGAATGCCACCCGCTGGACTTTCGGATGGCGAGAAAAAGTTAATAGATGAACATAAAAGGAAGCTTAAAGAACTTGAGCCAGAACTTGATTTACTGTTTGAAAGGACATTTAAAGATGTAGTCAATTCGGAGACCGATAACAAAAAAGTCGAGCATATTTTCGGTTTGAGCTTGGAGTTCGATGGCAAAAAGATAGCTGCGTTCGTATTTACGGTTTTGGCTGCTTTGAATCTAAAGTATTCGGTTATTGGGAATGGGCAGATAGAGAATTTTATATTCATAGTTGCGGCAATAGGAGGTTTAATAACGACTGCAAACCTCAAATCAAGTCGAACAGATACTGCTTCGGTCTCAAAGGAAACTTCGCGAAAATCTCTTTATGACGACGAAATTGCAGAATATCATTTTCTAAATCTTTTGAAACGCTTAAAGGATACAGGACTAAATGTTTTAATTACTTTCGATGAGATAGATAAGATAAATGATGACACAAAGATGAATGAGGTAATCAATGAACTTAAATACTTATTGTTATCAGGGTACGCAAACTTTTTAGTTATATCCGGCCAGCATCTTTACTATAGATATGAGGATTCTTTCAACCAGGATGACCAAATTTTACACTCATTATTTTCAAAAACCGTTCATATCCCTTTTCTCAATGATGCTACGTTAAAGAGGTTTTGCTTATCATTAATAAATAATGATACAGACAAAAGTAATCCAAAAGTAATCCAATATTTTGATGCATTAATATTGAAATCGGGCAGAATACCGAGGAAATTGGTTAACAGCATACGTGCAAAGTTGATATGGGATGGCGAAAGTGCTTATTTGGATATCAACGAACTTTATATTGAGAGTTATGAGTCAGACCAAAGGATTAATGCGGTGATAAACGGATTGGTTGATGGCAAACTCCGCACCATAACCGGGAACGAAGTGAAGTTGGATTTTTTCACAAGCCACTTATATCTCTGGTTAAAAAAGATAAAGGAAAATGAACGTAAAATCTTTAATATAACCGCAGTGGTAAATCTGAACCAGTATAAAAATGTAAATTATTATCCTGTCGGGTACATCGAGCAGCTAGAGATGTTAAGTAATTTGATGATGGACGAATTTGTTACTTCAGGACTTGTAAGTCGTGAAACTGAGCTGAATAAGTTTAGATGGAATATAAGTAATTCTGCCCAGCAGGTAGGTCCAGAGGATGTTGTCGAATATCTAAATGTGCGACTTGACCCCAATGGGCCTGTGTACACCAATTTTATCTTGGGGTCGCCTCTGTTTGAAAACTTTGTTAGGGGAATATATACAGATACCGGTGGTAGGAGTACATCTATGAAAGGCATGAAAAGAATGATAAGCGATTTAGTCAAGGAAGGAATTTTAGATGACGTTTGGGTAAAATCTGAGGAACTGCTTAAATTTATTAATATCCGGGACGCCTTAGTTCATGGTGAGGAGTTAGCATTTAGCGAGACAGACGTTGAAGGTGCGAGGTTTACCATGTCAAGATTAAAGTCAGAACTTTTGCAAGGATATACCTTTTCTAAGGCTAAAGGTCAATTAGAGAGATTTGACTTTAAAACGGAAAATATTGATGGGGTAGATTTTATAGCAAAAGGAGACAATATCACCCTACTCTTCGAAGTGAAAAGCCTTCCTCAAAATAGGCTTAACTTCAGAGATGTAGAGACAATATATTCAAAATATAGAAATTACCTAGAAACCAACCCGAGCCAGAAATGTACCATTGTTGTTTTTTATTATTTACAAGATGTCAAAGAAGCACAAAATGTAATTAATCGTTTTGAGCGAGCATTGAATGAACTTAAAGTCACTCAGCAAGATAAACTTGGCTTTATGGTTACAGCCATAGATGAACAGAGAACTCCGGATAATAGAGCTCAAATTAATCTGTTTCTTGATTCGGTACTTAGAAATAATTCGTTACAAGATTAGAAACCCATTCTTTCCAAAAATAGACTTTTGTATTTTCTACCTACAGGAATCGTAATTTTTTGAGCAAGTGTGACCATACCATCCTCGTAAGCAGTTATCTTTCCTAGGTTGATTAAAAATGAGCGATGTACACGCATGAACCTTTCGCCAGGCAATAATCTTTCCAGGTTATCGAGGCTGTCATGAATTCTTATTGGCTCATGTAAGGTTACAATCTTTACATTGTTTGATTGGCTTTCCAGGTATATCGTTTCTTCAAATAATAGCTTTATCCGTTTGCGTCTTCGTTCAGCAAAAAGATAAATATAGTCTCCGATGAACCTCTGTTTTGCTTTCCTTTCCTCCACTTCTTTCACCGCCCTACTAATAGCCTTTTCCAGTCTTAAAAAAGTCACTGGTTTTACAATGAAATCAACGATACCCAAATCGTAAGATTGAGGCGCGAAATCAGGATGGGCAGTGATAAATATCACGGTGGTATAAGGCATTATCAGGGGCGCAAGTTCCAAGCCAGATATATCCGGCATATCAATGTCCAAGAAAGTAATATCGGGTTGAATTTTGCCGCTTGCAAGTTCCTTTAAAGCTTCCTGTGGATTTGTATTAAACCCCAAGATCTGCCCGCCAGTGATATTTTCCAAAAGCTGGGATAACAGTAGAATGGACGACATTTCATCATCTATGATATAGAATGAAGTACTCATAAAACAATTTCTAAGTCAAGTTCAAACATGCCATTAACGGTATAGTGTTTCAGGATGAAACGGTCAGGGTAGTAGTTACCTAAGATAGCCTGGAGATTACTGAGGCCTGTTGAATATTTGCTTTTAAACACTTTCTTGCTGCTGGTATCGTTTCGGGTATTTAAATGAAGCGTATTACCCCGACAGGTAATTCTAATTGTAGGTGGTTCAACCGGGTTAATAATGTTGCCATATTTATATAAGTTCTCTACAGGCGTAAGAAGAGTAAGGGGGGGAATCCGTAGATCGTCCATATCACAGGAAATATCCTGGATCAGTTCAACTTTCATATAGGGGAACCGCTTGTGCTGAAGCAAAAGGTAGCGCTTAACCTGGGCAACTTCCTCGCTTAATAGAGTTTTACCATCCGCATCGGTTGGAAGATATGCGTATTGCATAATTTCCGAAAGTAGCAGCAGTGTTTCAGAGGCTTCCGGTGCAGATTTTTTTACATCACTCTGCAGCATATTAAAAACGTTAAAAAGTAGGTGTGGATTAGCTTGTGCCCTCAGATATGCATTTTCAAGTTCTAGTTTTCTAATCCTTATAAGGTTTAATTCTTTGGCTTGCCGGGAAGAATATAGCCATAGCCAATACGTGAAACTGAGCCCAAGAATATAAATACACCTGTATAAGTTTTTAATCAACTCGATTCTGTCGTTTCCCATCTGTAAGTGCCCCCCGGTCCTTAATGCAACCAGGAAGTTCCCCAATAGTGTTACACAAAAGAAGTAAATGGCCACTTCAACAAGTATCAACGGGACGACAAACCATTTTCTCCTCCCGTACCAAATCGACATCAATCCATGTGCATTAAAATAGAAAAAGACAAGTGCAAGCACGTAGAAAAATAAAAAATTAAGGAGGGGCGGCTTGAATCCTAACAGATACATCATCGTCACCTCATAAAATACAAAAGAGGTAATGAATATCGAATGCATTGCCCAAGCCGGAAGGTGCTTTTTTTTCATTTTACATTTTGTCGTTTACATCACTAACGGTGTCGTCTGCATCATTAATGGCGCTGTTCGCATCAGATAGAAAAATTTAAAAAAACCTCGTATTAATTTTATGTCAGAAAGAAACAACAACCTAATCTTTAGCATTATGAACAAAGAGTACAAAACAAAAAATAAGCTGATGACCAAAACGGTTTTCATCTTTAAAAAGGCAAATAAGGGTTTTGAACAAAAATCTGATCCAACAGGTAGTACAATTATTACGATACTGCCAACTACAAGCAAGCTCTGTGATTAGGTTATAAGAATTGGGCGCTATGTCTGAAGGTACTGCTGAAACAAATCAGCAGTACTCTTTAATCACTCATAAAAATAATTCTAATATCAGTCTTTTCCTACGATTAGACCGGAAGAACTAGCCGGTAAAAAACTCAAATTTTCAAGGTAAAAACCTGAATTCTAGATATTTCTACCAACCACAATTTCTCACCGCTTGAAAAAGCTCCTCCTGGAGGTTGCAGAAGCACAACACACCAATCATTTTTTGTAACTTCTAAAATCAATAAACATGAAAAAAGTGTTTTTCTCTGCCCTTTTAATGGGCTTCGCTGCCGTAACTTTTGCCGGCACTCCCAAATCCGAAAATAATGGCGCTACCAGGTCTTCCGACGATGACATGGTTTGGTACCGTGTAACTTACGATGCTTCTCACCAGCAGGGTTACATCAAAGCGGGAGAGCCTATTGCGTTTACAGGCGACCAAAGTGGCGCTGCTGCTTTAGGCCTCTGCCCAGTGGGTAACGATCTTGATTGTCTTCGTGGATACAATACGCCGCCATCATTGCCTACACCTAACGGTGGCGCGGGAGACGACCAAGTGACGAAAGCAGAAAATTAATCTTGCTAAAGCAGAAATAGCCACTGGCTATTTCTGCTTTTTTATTATTTTTTGCGCCTCGATCCAATTATACGATTTCTTTAAAACGGGTGTCCTCCCGGCCAAAAAATCCTCTAAATCTTTCGCTTTAATTTTATAGGTCAATCCTCGAACAATGCCATTGGGATCAATAATAATGATATAAGGTGTTGGCCTAATTATGAACCTATGAAACGATAACGAATCGTAAGCGATAGCAAGGGAAAGATCGTGCTCCTTACGTTGCCTTTCATAAAGTACCCGAATAGCTGCATCATCGGACTTCTTTAGATATTGTGAACCAGTATAGCCGACTAGGACAAACTGTATTTTATCATTGAAGGCCCTTTGCAGGCTATCTATATGTGGCTGACTATCCAAGCAGGTGTAACAGTACCGATTCCAAAAATCGAGAACAAGCCATTTCCCACGGAAATCTTTTAGCGAAGCAGTTTTGCTGGAGTAGTACTGTATATCATTAAATGTGAAATCGGGCATAGGTTTGCCGACAGTTGGTAAATCGGTAGTGCCGCTTTGCGCTAATAAACATAAGGGCGAAATAAAAATTAGTATTGTAATCAGTAGCTTTTTCATTTTCTTGTCAGTTTAAAAGTTATAGCCGGGATTCTGTGTCAGTGCCGGGTTTAATAAAATTTGATTGTATGGTATTGGATATCGAGCGTCTGTGCTCTGCCAGTTGGGGGCTTTTCTTGCACCTAAAATGACGTCCGCCTGGTTTGCGCGAATAAGATCCATCCACCTGTTTCCCCATTCGGTGAACATCTCGACCTGCCGTTCTGAAGCAATTTCAGAAAGGAGATTTTCCTTGCTGATATTAGGATTGATGTTTTTCAGCAACTGGGTCAAAAGACCCGCCCGGGTCCGGATAATGTCGACATCATCAATTGCATCCTTTAGTTTTCCTTGCTGCGCCCTGGCTTCAGCCCTTATAAGATATACTTCGCCGAGTCGATGAACAATTGTTGCTTCCGTAACCGTAGTAGAACTACGCACCTTGTACTTAAATGGATAGTAATATTGAATACCATTAACGGTGTTGCTTTTTGTCCAATTGTTTTTGCGGTTATCTCCCAGTTTGAAAGCGTCCAGAAGATAGGCAGTTAGTGCATAAGTTGGAAGTACTGTTGCTGACGCTGGGATAAAACTTCCACCTTCGGCCGTATTGGCCGATTGGCGCGTGATCTGGAAGATTGTTTCCTTCGAGGACTGAAGAAAAACGTTTGACAAATTTTCGATGCTATAACGGCCTGTGTTGATTACTTCTGTTGCCAGCTCTTCGGCTCGGCTCCACTGCTGCCTGTAGAGATAAACTTTTGCCAGAAGGGCCGTTGCTGCCGCGCTGGAAGGCCTGGTATTAACCGAGGTTGAGAAGCTTTTGGATAGGAGCTCACGTGAAAGCTGCAGGTCAGCAATAATTTGACTGTAGATTTCGTCCTGTGGCGTACGGTCCATGGAAGCATTAACCTCATACGCCGTAGTGAGCTCCAGCGGAACGTCCCCATAGAGGTTGGTAAGTAAAAAGTAATGCCAGGCACGTAGGTACAACATTTCACCTTTGAGCTGGTCTTTAAGTGATGAAGTTAGTGTCTGGGAGCCGTCCAGACCTTCTACTACAGCATTGGCATGGTATATATTTTTATAGGCGTTGTTCCATAATCCGAGAATTGTTGCATTATCCGACAAAATATTATTGTTTCTGAAACCATCATAAGTTGTGTTTGCAATTACTGTTACTAATTCATCGGCACTATGCGCCGTAGTAATTGTTATGCCTCCGGATGTGAATTGAAGGTTGGCAGCCTGCATCGCATAATACAACCCGGTAGCAGCGGACATAGCCGATTGATCATCTGCAAAAATCCGGCTAAGCTCAGTCTGCGTTTTTGGAGGTGGAACCTGTACGAATTTTTTACAGGATGTGCTGATCAGTAAAGCCAATAAAATGATCGACCTTATAATAAAGTGTGTAGTATTTTCCATAATCTTATAGAGTTATCTGGGCACCAAAAACAAAAGTTCTCAAAGGGGGAAGAATAAACAGGTCCTTCGTCTCCGGATCACTGCCTTTATAATTGGTAACCGTCCAAACGTTTTGCGTTTCTGCATAAAGGCGAACTGTTCCAAGTCCCAGGTGGCTTATCAATTTATTTTCCAATCGGTATCCCAACGAGATATTTTTAAGTTTGATAAAAGATGCATCAGTGTATGCTGCATCACTACCAGCAAAGGCGCCTTGTGCTATCGCCGCAGGCCCTTCAGATAAAGAGGTCAACTTTTGTATATCCGTTTCCTGTCCGGGCGTTGTCCACCTGTTCAACACCAAGGTTGGTTGGTTACCCATAAGGCCTACTCTTTGAAACAGTCTTGTAAGATAGTTTGGTCCTACCTGTCTTGTAAATTGGAAGAAAAAGCTCAAATCGACCTGCCTGAATCGGATGTTGTTCTGCAGACCACCGGTAAATCTAGGGTCGAGGTTGCCAAAATACTGTTCATCGCCAATATAGATCTCGCCGTTTTTATTTACGTCCTCAAAGGTATAGAGGCCAGTATTCTGGTCGATGCCGAGATAATGGTAAGCCCGGATAATGGAAAGCGATTGCCCTTCTACATATTTATTTTTGTAGCTTGAAGAACTTAAACCGGGAAAGGAAATTAACTTGTTTTTCGGAATGGAGATATTAAAGGCCGAAGTCCAGTCAAAGTTTTTGCTGGTTACATTTCTTGAATTTAGCGTCAGTTCCCAGCCAGAGTTCTGTACGTGACCTGGAAAATTCTTCACAACATTTGAAAATCCAGTCTGGTTAGGTAGTACATAACGGATAAGCTGGTTATTGCATTGGTTGTTATAATAGGCAACAGATGCTAATAACTTGTCATTGAAGAAGCCAAGCTCCATAGCAACTTCAAATTTTTTATTAATCTCCCAATTGTAATCCGGATTGAACAAGGTTGAAGGCGCGAGCCCTGGAATACCTGTATATCCCTGTGTGGTGCTCTGCCAAAGATTTAAAAACTTGTAATCCCCGATTTGGTCGTTGCCAGTTGTACCATAACTTGATCTCAGCTTCCCGAAACTAAGGAAAGGAAGGGCATCTTTGACAAAAGGTTCGCTTGAAAACAGCCAGGCAACACCGATGGAGCCAAAATTAGCAAACTGCTTGTCTGGGCCAAAACGGCTTGAACCATCACGCCGTGCTGATATAGTCGCGATGTACCGATCGTGATAATTGTAGTTTATCCTTCCAAAGAAGGCCGTGTAGCGGTATTGCGATTCATCATTGCTGGAAGTTATAGTACCTGCTGCTGAAATGGAGCTCAATAACAGATCCGAAGCGTAATTCGATCCTGACACCCTGGAATTTACCGTACTTTTATTCTGAAAGGTTGTTCCGGCAATAGCATTAATAGCATGAAAGTTTTTTGACCATTTATACTCCAACTGCGGTTCGACAATCCAGCTCCGGCTAGATGCGCTGGCAAAAGCAGAAGAAGGAAGTAATGTAGTATACGGATTTATAGAAGCTTTAGGAGATAAAGAGGTTTCGTTGCTTGCAAAACTATTGTACCCCATATTTGTCCTGAAGTTTAGACCCTCTGTTATTTTGATGCCAATGTTCAAGCTGGTGGAGATATTCTCGTTCAAAGACTGATAGTAGGTATTCAATAACGATAAGGGATTGGTAATGTCGTTCAGGGAATTGTAGGCTACCCCAGCGTCCTCCCAGCTTAATTCACCGGAAGGTTTGTAAAGCAGGAGGTTTGGTGGCATCCCGATATACCTGGTGAGATCCATCCTCGGCAATTTGTTCTTATCAGAGGAATACAAGCCTGCGAACTGAATGCTAAACCTCTTATCTTTTGAACTATGATTTATGTTTATGTTGCCTGATCCAATGTTATCAGTATATTTTGCAGCGAATAGGGAAGTTTCGCGATGATAGTTACCACCGATACGGAACTGTGTAAATTCGCTGCCCCCAGTTATAGAGCCCTGTAAATTGGAAGTATATCCTGTGTTCCCAATCAATAATTTTTGAAAATCCGTGTAACGGTTATTGTCCCACAAGGTAATATCAGGTGCAAAAGCAGGGTCGGTTGGATTACTGCTGGGAACTAAACCGTCGTTTGAAAAAGCTTCCTTCCTTATCTTCAAATACTCCTGGGTATTGAGCATCGGAAACGTCCTACCAATATTGTTATAGCCAGTATTTCCATTGAGATTAAATTTGGTTGTACCCGCTTTTCCTTTCTTCGTTGTAATAAGTATAACACCATTAGCGCCCCGGCTCCCGTATATTGATGTTGCATCCGCATCTTTCAATACATCGATGCTTTCAATATCCTGTGGGTTAATAGAGTTCATCGGGCTCAGGCCACCTGTAGTGGTACTTGTTGGGTTATTCGCCGCGGAGGTAACCTGGCTGCTTACTGAATTGCCTGGCTCAAATGGTACGCCGTCTATGACGAAAAGTGGATCATTTTTGGAAAGTGTCAAATCCAGTGCGCTTTGCCCGCGTATCTGGATTTTGAAAGAAGAGCCTGCTACGCCGCTTGTCTGTGCAATCACCAATCCAGGCACTCGGCCCTGCAGGGCTGCCAAAGGGTTGCTCACCGGTTGGTTTTCTATATCAGCTGCCTTCACTGTAGAAATTGAACTTGTACTTAATCTTCTGGTAGTCGTACCATAAGCTATAACCTGTACCTCGTCCAGCTTTGAGGTACTGCCGGTTAAGGTTACAACCTTTGCATTCCCGGCCAGCACTTCTTTTAATTCATAGCCAACATAAGAGAATTGCAGGATAGCATTGAAATCTGTTACCTCTATTGAAAATTTGCCTTCTTTGTCGGTAACTGTAGTCCGCTGTAAACCTTTCTGCCGGATGGAAACACCTGGCACAACAGTCGCGTTTTCGCTTGTCACCTGGCCTGTAACGATCAAGCCTTTTGAATTACCTGATTTTTTTTCTGAAGCCTTATCCTTCGCTTTTATAACTATCGTTTTTCCCTTTATTGCATAGGTAAGATCCTTCCCTTTTAAGCAGGCATTAAGTGCCTGTTCGATTGTGGCATTGTTTATTATAAGATCGACGGGCATTGCTTTTTGCAGCAATTCTTTTTCGCACCAGAAAAGGTAGCCGCTCTGTTTCTCAATGATCCTGAAAACAGTTTCAAGGGGCTGCTTCTTCACAGAAATAGAAATACTTTGTCCGAATGCCCGCGAGGTATTTAGAAAACAAAAGAATGCGAGCACGAGAACCACGACATTGGCCCGCATAGGGATTGTAGTTATGTACCTAAATAGCACTTCCGGTTTGTTTATCGGAATGCGCATACAGATACGCTTCCACTTTTCGCTATAAGCGTTGTGAAAGCATGTGTAAAAATTCATACTTTTGGTTTTGGTTGGTTGATAAATTGTTGGTTGTGCTGACATGAATTGCCTCCAAATTTGCCGGAACCGTCTAGCCACGGAACCGGCTTTTTATTTTGGAGGAATCATTAACTAAAATTTCTCTTCTTCTACTTTTTCATTCATTCTGGATTAGGGTGTAATAATTGGTTATTTGTAATTAGGGATAGACGGTCAGTAATTTCTTACCCTTACTGGGTTCGGTCAATTTAAAATGGATATTGCTTTCTTCTAAAATATCCAGAAGATTTGAAAGGTTAGCTGTACGGTAAATACCTCCGCTGTACAGCTTTCCCGGTAACTTACCCTCGAATGCTACATCAACGTTATACCATCGCGCAACCTGACGCATTATGCTCTTTATATCAGCGTCCTTAAAATAAATTTTGCCGTTTTTCCAGGCCAGCGCTGTTTCCAGGTCAGCATGTTGTATTTCCATATTACCTTCTGAAGAGAGAACGGTACGCTCACCTGGGCTCAGGTTGAGCGTTAGATTTCCGGAAATCACCTTTACGCGGCCTTCCTCAAGTGTGGTGACTACCTTCTGTTCATCCTGGTAACTGTTGATATTAAAGTGGGTTCCAAGTACTGTAACTTCCTGCTCCCTGGTCCTAACCGTGAACGGATGAAGCTTATCCTTTGCGACTTCAAAATAGGCTTCGCCTTCAAGCTCTATTCTGCGTTCCTTTAAGCCAGCAAAAGACACCGGGTATTTGAGGCTTGATGCTGCATTGAGCCATACCTTTGAGCCATCTGGTAACAGCACTGTATACTGACCGCCTCTTGGGGTTATAATCGAATTATATAGCGATGATAGGGATGGATTGTTTGATAAGGTGTAGGAGATTTGACCATCTGCTATCTGTTTTATAACGGCGCCCTGATCGTTGGCCAGCTCGCCCGATGAGGCACCAATAAGATCAATAATGCGGCCATCGGAAAGCTTTAATTTGGCACGGTTTCCTCCAGGTAAAACTTTTATAACCGTTGTTGAATGAACAGGAGGGGGAACAGTCTTGAGCTTTCCGGTCATTACAAGGAATATATATCCGATAACCAGGGTGATGGCGGCAGCTGTAAGAATCTTTACATAGAGACTAATGGAATTTTCTTTCCTGCCGACCGCTTTCATGACTGATTTATGATTGCGTGCGAGAATAGCAGAAATATCTGGTGTATCGGTCACGCGGCTTTCAACCTGTTCTACTACTTCTTCGATCTTTTGGGAAAGTATGCTCCGGTCACCCTCAACATCAAAATGGTCCATCAGTAAATGAATTTCCTGGGCAGAACATTCGCCGTTTAAGTATTTCTCGTAAAGAAGCTGTATATTCTGCATAGGATGGCCTTTTATATCATTACGATTGTTGGCGGCACACTCTATGCTCTACAAGTAATTTTTTTCGATTTTTTTTTGGGGAATACGATACAGATGGATGATCTTAACTTCAGCTTCAATCATTTGAAAATAGTATTATGACTCTGGGGTTAATTGCAGACCAGTATAAATGGTTTACAGGCCGACAAGCCCTTCAAAGTATTTTTTCTTTGAA
>Ga0157370_10003225_pt1 | contig 19260 bp, 11 predicted proteins | sample C35metaG_FD_113463 | JGI IMG/M metagenome (GOLD analysis project Ga0157370, IMG submission 113463) | Corn rhizosphere microbial communities from Kellogg Biological Station, Michigan, USA - C3-5 metaG | ecosystem: Host-associated > Plants > Roots > Rhizosphere > Soil | place: USA: Michigan...
GTGATGTGTGCTTACAACGCTTTCGACGGACAACCGTGTTGTGCCAATAATACTTTACTTAATGAAATTCTCCGTGGTAAATGGAAGTATGACGGAATGGTCGTTTCAGACTGTTGGGCTTTGGCAGATTTCTATCAGGAGAAATACCACGGAACCCATCCCGATGAAAAAAGTACTGCTGCGGATGCATTGAAACATTCTACAGATTTGGAATGCGGAGATACGTATAACAATCTTAATAAATCTCTTGCCAGCGGATTAATCACCGAAAAAGACCTCGACATTTCGATGCGAAGAATCTTAAAAGGATGGTTTGAGCTCGGAATGCTTGACCCAAAATCGTCCGTTCATTGGAACAACATTCCATATTCGGTGGTAGATTCGGAAGAGCATAAGAAACAGGCTTTGAAAATGGCTCAAAAGTCAATCGTGCTAATGAAAAATGAGAAGAATGTTCTTCCTTTAAATAAAAACATTAAAAAAATCGCAGTAGTTGGTCCGAATGCAGATGATGGAATTATGCAATTGGGAAATTACAACGGAACACCTTCTTCAACGGTTACAATTTTAGACGGAATTAAAACCAAATTTCCAAACGCTGAAATCATTTATGAAAAAGGAAGTGAAGTCGCAGATCCTACCGCAAGGACTTCACTCTATCAAAATTTTGTCAGTCAGAAAAACGGACAAAAAGGAATGAAGGTGGAATTCTTTAATAACAATGAATTCAAAGGTCAACCAGTCAATACTTCCGTCAATAATACTTCAATCACGTATAACAGCTTTGGCGGAACACAGCTTGCACCCGGAGTCGCAAGAGAAAATACATCAGCAAAAATTTCGGGTATTTTTAAAAGCAGTTATTCCGGCGAAGTGATATTCTCTGCCGCTACATCAGATATTTACACGCTTTTTGTTGACGGTAAAGAAATCGCTACCAGAAAAGGTCCCGATGCAAGACATCCTTCGGAATTCCCCGTGAAAATGGAGAAAGGAAAAGAGTATCAAATAGAACTACGTCACAGCCAGAAAGGAAAATACGTAAGCATTGCGTTTGAAGTTTACAAAAAAGATCCTGTAAATTTCGCTTCGGTAAAAGAAAAAGTGAAAGATGCTGACGTTATCATTTTTGCTGGCGGATTGTCGCCAAGTTTAGAAGGTGAAGAAATGTTGGTAAGTGCCGAAGGTTTCAAAGGTGGCGATAAAACCTCGATAGAACTTCCAAAAGTTCAGCGTGAATTACTGGTGGAATTAAGAAAAACCGGAAAACCTGTGGTTTTTGTGCTGTGTACAGGAAGTTCTCTCGGTTTGGAACAAGATGAAAAAAACTACGACGTCTTACTGAATGCCTGGTATGGCGGACAATCCAGCGGAACTGCGGTTGCAGATGTTTTGGCGGGAGACTATAATCCTTCCGGAAGATTGCCAATCACTTTCTATAAAAATCTTGAGCAATTGGACAATGCACTTTCCAAAACCAGCAAGCATCAAGGTTTTGAGAATTACGATATGCAGGGAAGAACCTACCGTTATATGACAGAAAAACCCTTGTATCCGTTCGGTCACGGTTTAAGTTATTCAAAATTCAATTATGGCCAGGCTAAATTGAACAAAAATTCCATCAGTTCTAAAGAAAATATCACTATAACGATTCCGGTTACCAACATTTCAGAAAGAGACGGCGAAGAAGTTGTTCAGGTTTATGTGAAAAGAAATAACGATGCTTTGGCTCCTGTAAAAACTTTAAGAGTTTTTGAAAGAGTTTTGATTAAATCTAAAGAAACAAAAAGTGTCCAACTGACAATTTCCAATGAATCATTCAAATTTTACGATGAAAAAGCCGATGATTTGGTTTCAAAATCAGGAGATTATACCATTTTCTACGGCGGAACTTCCGATGAGTCTGGATTGAAAAACCTTCATTTGAAAGTAAATTAAACTCTTACAATTAAAATTTAGATATAAAATCAGTTTAAAAATATAGTATTAGAGATGTCACACTGAGCGTAGTCGAAATGTCTCTGCGATAAAAACGAATCAATGAAAACAAAATCCAAAATATTCACAGTCGCTATTTCACTAAGTGTTGCATTTTCATCAGCACAAAACTCAAAGTTTAGTTTAGATTTAGACGGAGCTTACACCAACATTAAAATCCAGCCGACGATGTACGGGATTTTCTTTGAAGACATCAACTTTGCAGCAGATGGCGGTATTTATGCCGAACTCATCAAAAACCGGAGTTTTGAATTTGACGAACCTTTGATGGGCTGGAAACAACAAAACACGAAAACCCTTTCTCCGAATTTAGATTCCGGCTTTTTGACTATTTATTCTGATAATTCTAAAACCAATAAAAACTACGCGAGAATAACCATTTACAATGATAAAAATTATATTTTGGAGAATGAAGGTTTCAGAGGAATCGGACTTCATCAGAATTCCAGATATGATTTTAGTTTTGATTTGGAAAATGTATCAGGAAACATTTCTGCCGTCAACGCAAGTCTGATTGATGAAAACGGAAAGATAATCTCGACAGTTCCCATTCTCATCAAAGGGAAAGGCTGGCAAAAATATACCGCAGTTTTTTCAACTTCAAAAACGGTTGAAAAAGCGAAACTTCAAATCACCTTCACAGGAAACGGTGTCGTCAATATGGATATGATTTCGCTCTTCCCACAAGATACTTGGAAGGGAAGAAAAGGCGGTTTGCGAAAAGATTTGGTTCAAAAATTATACGATTTGCAACCTGGATTTTTACGTTTTCCCGGAGGTTGCATAGTCGAAGGAAGAACCCTTGCCGAAAGATATCAATGGAAAAAAACATTGGGAAATGTGGCAGACAGAGAATATCTCATCAACAAATGGAGCTCAGGATTTTCGCATCGCCTGACTCCCGATTATTATCAGTCTTTCGGTTTAGGTTTTTATGAATATTTCCAGCTTTCTGAAGATTTGGGAGCAGAACCATTACCAATTTTGAGCTGTGGAATGGCGTGCCAGTTCAACACCGCCGAATTGGTTCATTTGGAAAAATTAAATCCTTACGTTCAGGATGCTTTGGATTTAATCGAATTTGCCAATGGAAACGAAAGTACAAAATGGGGAAAAATACGTGCTGAAATGGGACATCCAAAACCATTCAATATGAAGTATATCGGTGTTGGGAACGAGCAGTGGGGAGAAGATTACATCGAACGTTATAAAATTTTCGAAAAAGCCATTCACGACAAATATCCTGATATTAAAATCATTTCAGGAAGCGGACCGTCACCTGACGGAGAATTCTTTGAATATGGCTGGAAAGAGCTCAAAAAACTCAATGCACAGATTGTAGATGAACATTATTACAATTCGCCCGAATGGTTTACAAAAAATGCCGGAAGATATGATGATTACGACCGTTCCGGACCAAAAGTGTTTGCCGGAGAATATGCTGCTCAATCGGTTGGAGTAGTGAAACCAGATAACAAAAACAATTGGCAGACTGCATTGTCGGAAGCTGCTTTTATGACCGGATTGGAAAGAAATGCAGATGTGGTAACGATGACTTCTTACGCTCCGCTTTTTGCCCACGCAGACGGTTGGCAATGGACACCGGATTTAATTTGGTTTAATAATTTGCAGTCGTATGCAACACCCAATTATTACGTTCAGAAATTATTTTCCAACAATAAAGGAACAGATTTAATTAAGATTTCTGAAAATGGGAATCCTGTAAAAGGACAAAATCAACTCTTTGCATCTGCAGTGAAAAATGGTAAGAATAATGAAGTAATCATCAAAATAGTTAATACAGATTCTCAGGAAAAGTCAATTGAAATCAATCCAAAAAACATAAAATTAGGAAGCAAATTAACCAAAACAACCTTGGCAACTTTTCAACTTTCTGCCGAAAATAATTTCCAAACAGAAAACATAAAACCTCTTGACGAGAATTCTTTGATTAAAAAAGGGAAATTTTCTGTTCAAATTCCACCCAATTCTTTTGTCGTTTTAAAGATAAAATAGCCTTTAAGCACCATCAATAAAAGAAAAATTAAAATTAAGTGTAATATTTACATTTATTTAAAATAAAAATATATATTTGTTTAAATCTCTTAATGGAAATGCAACGATTTGTTAAAGCTTAATCAAATATGATTCTTTTTAATCTATTACATTGAGCCTAAACTTACAGATTTAGCATTAGAGATGTCATCCTGAACCTGTCGAAGGATTTATCAAAAAAAAATAAAATTTAATTCATCGCAACAATGAAGAAATACGTTATCGGATTAGATTATGGAACAGATTCCGTTCGTGCAATCCTGATTGATACAGAAAACGGAGCCGAGCTCGCCACATCCGTAAGCTACTACCAAAGATGGAAAGAAGGAAAATTCTGTCAGCCGGAACAAAATCAATTCCGTCAGCATCCGCTTGACCATATCGAAGGCTTACAAAAAACCATTTCCGATGTGGTGAAAGAAAGTGGAGTAGCACCGGAAAGTATTGTAAGCATTTGTATCGATACCACAGGTTCATCGCCACTTCCGGTAAACAAAGACGGAATTGCATTGTCTCTAACTCCCGGATTTGAAGAAAATCCCAATGCAATGATGGTGTTGTGGAAAGACCATACTTCAATTTCAGAAGCAGAAGAAATCAACCATTTGGCGAGAAATTGGGGTGGTGAAGATTACACCAAATTTGAAGGCGGAATCTATTCTTCCGAATGGTTTTGGGCGAAAATCCTTCACATCAACAGAGTCGATGAAAATGTAAAAAATGCCGCTTACAGCTGGATGGAGCATTGCGATTATATCACATTTCTCCTTTCCGACCATCAGGATTTATCAACTTTCAAAAGAAGCCGTTGCGCGGCAGGTCACAAAGCAATGTGGCACGAATCGTGGGACGGACTGCCGTCAAAAGATTTCCTCGGTCAGTTAGACCCTTCATTAGCTGAACTTCGAGACAGGCTGTACGATAAAACCTACACTTCCGATGAGATTGCCGGAAATTTGAATCAAGAATGGGCAGCAAAATTAGGATTAACGACCAATACGGTGATTGCGGTCGGAACTTTCGACGCACATTCCGGAGCAGTTGGTGCAAAAGTGGAGGAGAATACACTCATCCGAATTATGGGAACTTCTACCTGCGATATTATGGTCGCACCTAACAAAATTATCGGAGATAAAACCGTGAAAGGAATCTGTGGACAGGTAGATGGTTCGGTTATTCCGGGATTGATTGGTCTTGAGGCTGGTCAGTCGGCGTTCGGTGATTTGTTGGCTTGGTACAAAGACATTCTGATGTGGCCAACGCAAAATATTCTGATGAATTCTAATATCATTGATGAGAATCAAAAACAACTTCTAAAAGAAGAAATAGAAAACAATCTTATCCGTAATCTTACTTTAGAAGCAGAAAAAATTCCTCTTTCCGAAGCCGTTCCTATCGCCTTGGATTGGATTAACGGACGAAGAACACCTGATGCGAATCAAGAGCTGAAAGCTGCTATCAGCAACCTGTCACTCGGAACGAAAGCACCACATATTTTCAAAGCTTTGGTGAATGCCATTTGTTTCGGTTCAAAAAAAATCGTTGACCGTTTCGAAGAAGAAGGCGTGAAAATAGAAAAAGTCATCGGAATCGGCGGTGTTGCCAGAAAATCGCCATTCATTATGCAGACTTTGGCGAACGTCCTGAATATGCCGATTGTGGTGGCAGCTTCAGACCAGGCTCCGGCTTTGGGAGCAGCCATTTACGCAGCCGTTGCAGCCGGAATTTACCCCAATGTTCAGGAAGCGAGCCAGAAAATGGGTTCAGATTTCGAAGCCGAATATTTCCCACAGACGGAACACGTAGAAAAATATGCAGAATTAATGAATCAATATCAGATTCTCGCCGATTTTACCGAGAATAATATCAGAGCAAAAAATAAGTTGAAAGTTGACAGTTTATAATTGATAGAAATTTAAAATGCAGCTTTGATAGCTCCGTAGGAGCGTACTGTTAATAGCCAAACATAATTATCCATACACATCAAGCCTCGTAGAGGCGACCTGTTAAAAGATTATATAAATTAAAAACATCAACCAAAAACTAACAACTAAAATTTTTTATGGCAGCTTTATCCGTCTTCCGCTCCCAATCTTTTTTTGCCAACGCTTTTGCCAACACAAAAAAGGATTTCCGCTCAAGCCGGGCTGCGAGCAATTCACTGCTGAAATTAAATATCTAGTTAGCTGAAGCCTAATAAGTACCTGTAATCTTTAAATTATTTAATCTTTTAATCATTTAATAAAATTAAAATGAGCATCTATAAAGAACTCCAGAGAGAATGTTACGAAGCCAATATGCAGTTGGATGCTTTAAAGCTTGTCGTTTACACATTCGGAAACGTAAGTGCAGTTGACCGTGAAAAAGGAATTTTTGCCATCAAACCAAGCGGCGTTCCTTACGAACTTTTAAAACCAGAAGACATTGTGATTTTAGATTACGATGCTAATGTGGTAGAAGGAAATCTAAGACCGTCATCCGACACCAAAACCCACGCTTACCTTTACAAAAACTGGGAAAACATTGGCGGAATCTCACATACGCACGCCATTTATTCCGTAGCTTGGGCGCAGGCGCAAATGGATATTCCTATTTTCGGAACTACTCACGCCGACCATTTAACGACAGATATTCCCTGTGCACCGCCAATGCGTGATGATTTAATCGAAGGAAATTACGAATACAACACCGGAATTCAGATTTTGGATTGCTTCAAAGAAAAAGAACTGTCTTACGAAGAAGTCGAAATGGTTCTCATCGGAAATCACGGACCATTCACTTGGGGAAAAAATGCGGACAAAGCCGTTTACAACAGCAAAGTTCTCGAAACGATTGCAGAAATGGCATATCGCACAAGACAAATAAATCCTAATGCACCACGTTTGAAAGATTCGCTTATCAAAAAGCATTACGAACGAAAACACGGCAAAAATGCCTATTACGGACAGTAAGAACTTTTGACTAAACAAACCTTCAAGGTTTAATTATAAAATAAAAAACATTAATTATCAATTATCAATTATCAATTATCAATCATCATTTATCAACTATAATATATGTTAACACCTCTCAATACAAAAGAAATCTGGTTCATCACGGGAAGCCAGCATTTATACGGACCTGAAACCTTAGCTCAGGTTGCGGAACATTCAAGAAAAATCGTAGAAGCACTTAATATTTCTTCATCAATTCCGGTAAAAGTGGTTTTAAAACCAACCGTAAAAACTACGGAAGAAATTTTTGAAACCCTTACAGCCGCCAATTTTTCAAAAGACTGTATTGGTATCGTAACCTGGATGCATACGTTTTCTCCTGCAAAAATGTGGATTCGTGGATTGACCGCTCTGCAAAAACCAATGTTGCATCTTCATACGCAGTTCAATCAGGATATTCCGTGGGCTACGATGGATATGGATTTTATGAATCTGAATCAGGCAGCTCACGGTGACCGTGAATTTGGATTTATGGTGAGTCGTCTCCGTAAAAACAGAAAGGTAGTTGTAGGACATTGGGCTGATGAAAGAGTTCAAAAACAAATTGGTGATTGGTCGAGAGTTGCGGCAGGTTGGGACGATTGGCAAGGTGCAAAATTTGCCCGTTTTGGCGACAATATGAGATATGTTGCCGTAACCGATGGTGACAAAGTAGAAGCGGAAACCAAATTTGGATTTTCGGTAAATACTTGGGGAATCGGGGATTTGGTAAGTGTTGTCAACTCAATCGGCGATGGCGAAATCAAAACTTTGATGGAAGAATACGAAGCGTCTTACAAAATGGCGGAATCTCTTCTTTCAGGCGGAAGTAACAGAAAATCTCTTGAAGCCGCTGCAAGAATAGAATTAGGTTTAGAAAAATTCCTGAAATACGGAAATTTCAAAGGCTTCTCAGATACTTTTGAAGACCTTCACGGTTTGGAACAACTTCCCGGAATTGCCGTTCAAAGATTAATGGAAAAAGGATATGGATTTGCCGGAGAAGGTGATTGGAAAACAGCAGCTTTGGTGCGTGCAATGAAAACAATGGGACAAGGTCTGGAAGGCGGAAATGCCTTTATGGAAGATTATACATACCATTTAAATCCTTCAAATCCTTCTGTTTTAGGCTCGCATATGTTGGAAGTTGACCCTGTTTTGGCGGTTGACAAACCGTCTTGTGAAATACATCCGTTGGGAATCGGTGGAAAAGCTGACCCTGTTCGTTTGGTTTTCAATTCAAGAGGAAATATTGACTCTCTAAACGCCGCTTTGATGGATTTCGGAAATCATTTCAGACTGTTAATCAACAAAACAAAAGCATTGGAAATCACAGAAGAATTACCAAAACTTCCTGTAGCAAGAGTCCTTTGGAAGCCGCTTCCTGACTTGTACACAGCGGCAGAAGCTTGGATTTTGGCTGGTGGAGCGCATCACACGTGTTACAGTGAAAACATCAGTGCAGAAATGCTGGAAGATTTTGCAGAAATTGCAGGAATCGAATCTCTTGTTATCGATGAAGACACGAAAATCCGTGATTTTAAGAATACCCTTCGCTGGAACGAAATTTATTATCGTTAAACTTGCAAAATCATTCAAACTATGAAAAAAATAAGTTATAACCTGATTATTATTGCGCTTTTATGTATTTTCGGGTGCAATAAAAAAGAAAACAATAATCAGAATCAAAAAGAGAATATGGAAAACATACAGGTTTCAGATTACGGAGTGACAGCGAAAGGCGATTCCATTAAAAAATATACCTTGACCAACAAAAACGGGATGAAGGTAGAAGTCATCAACTTTGGCGGAATTATCACTTCGCTAACGGCTCCCGATAAAAACGGAAAATATGAAGATGTCGTTTTAGGCTTTACAAAACCGGAAGATTATTTCAACGGAAATCCGTATTATTTCGGCGCTTTGATTGGTCGTTACGGAAACAGAATTGCCAACGCAAAATTCACTTTGGAAGGCAAAACTTATAACATCGACAAAAACGACGGACTCAATACTCTTCACGGTGGCAAAGAAGGTTTTCATACCAAATTCTGGAATATTCAACCTGTAAAAGATGCTAAATTTCCAACTTTGAAATTGACGTACACAAGTGAAGACGGCGAAGAAGGTTATCCCGGAAAACTGTCGACAACGGTTTTATATACTTTGACAGACGACGATGCTTTGGAGATTTCTTACGAAGCTACTACGGATAAAGCGACGGTTGTGAATCTTACACAACATTCATATTTCAACCTTTCAGGGAATTTCTCAAAAACGATTACCGACCACGAATTGCAAATCAATGCAGATAAATTCTTACCTGTAAACGAAACTTTGATTCCTACTGGAGAGGAAAAAGCGGTAAAAGGAAGTCCTTTTGATTTTACCACTTCAAAACCGATTGGAAAAGATATCAACGCCGATGATGACCAATTGAAAAAAGGAAAAGGCTACGACCACAACTGGATTCTGAACGGAAGCGGAATGAGAAGCATTGCCAAAGTGTTTCATCCTGAATCAGGAAGAGTGATGGAAGTTTTAACAGACGAACCGGGTGTTCAGTTCTATTCCGGAAATTTCTTAGATGGTAAATTCGATACCAAAACAGGTGGCAAAAATGAATTCAGAACAGGTTTTTGTTTAGAAACCCAGCATTTCCCGGATTCTCCGAATCAGTCTTCTTTCCCTTCTACGGAGTTGAAGCCGGGACAAAAATACCAGTCGAAAACAATTTACAAATTCTCAGTTAAACAATAAAGTATGGGAAATTTAGCAACTATTGATATCATCATATTTCTGATTTATTTTGTGGTGGTAGCCGGTTACGGAATCTGGATTTATAACAAAAAAAAGTCTGCAGCAACAGGCAGTAAAGATTATTTCCTTGCGGAAGGTTCACTCACTTGGTGGGCGATTGGAGCGAGTTTGATTGCTTCCAACATTTCGGCGGAGCAGTTTATCGGGATGAGTGGGGAAGGATTTTTCGTAGGAATTGCTGTTGCAGCCTACGAATGGATTGCAGCGATTGCATTGATTATCATTGCGGTTTGGTTCATTCCGATTTATCTTAAAAATAAGATTTATACAATGCCCCAATTTCTGGAAACCCGTTACAACAAATCGGTTTCTTTGATAATGGCTGTTTTTTGGCTGTTTCTCTATGTAATTGTAAACCTTACTTCAATTCTTTATCTGGGAGCTTTGGCGATCGATACTTTATTGGGAGGAGACAACCTTCATATTATTATGATCGGATTGCTTCTTATGGCTTTGCTGATTGGTTTGGGCGGAATGAAAGTAATCGGATATACCGATGTGATTCAAGTAGCGGTTTTAATTATCGGAGGTTTTGCGACGGTTTATATGGCACTTCAGATTGTTGACCAGAGAATCAACGGTGCGGCTGTAGGAAATGCTTTCGCAGGTTTTCAGACATTGATGAACGAAGCACCACAACATTTTAAATTAATGCTTGATAAACCGACCGTTACAACTACAACTTTAGCAATGCCGGAAAATCTGAGTGTTCAGAAATATGTTGTTCTCCCAGGATTGGCGATGTATTTTGCAGGTCAGTGGATTGTAAACTTAAACTATTGGGGATGCAATCAATACATCACGCAACGTGCTTTGGGAGCAGATTTGAAGACCGCAAGAACCGGAATTTTATTTGCAGGATTTTTGAAATTATTTATGCCGATTATCGTAATGCTTCCGGGAATTGCAGCCTATGTTTTATATACGAAAGGACATTTACCTGGCTTCAATGGGGTAAAAGACGGTGCTTATTCAGCTATTTTAGGGTTTTTGCCAACCGGATTGAAAGGTCTTGCAGTTGCAGCACTTACGGCAGCAATCGTAGCTTCTTTGGCAGGAAAAGTAAACAGTATCTCGACGATTTTCACTTTAGATATTTATAAAAAATACCTGAAAGCAGATGCGACCGAAATAGAGATGGTAAGAACAGGACGTTGGGCAATTATTATTGCAATGGCCGTTGCTTTGGCATTTACGTGGACCGATGTTTTGGGAATCGGAGGAGAAGGTGGTTTCACATTCATTCAGAAATATACAGGATTTATCAGTCCGGGTGTTTTTGCGATGTTCCTTTTGGGAATGTTCTGGAAGAGAACTACGGGAACTGCAGCTTTAGTCGGCGTTCTTCTTGGGTTTTTACTGGCGATTTTCTTCAACAGTTTTGCAGTAGATATTTTCGGGAAAGAAACCTGGTTATACACCGCTTTCACGTATGAAAAATTAGAAAATGGGGTTGTTCACACGATTATAGAAATTCCGTTCTTGATTAATATGGGATGGTCATTCTTTATCACGGTTGCCGTAATGGTGATGATAAGTTTGGCTGGTCCGAAAGTGAATCCGAAAGCTTTCGCAATAGATGCAACAATGTTTAAAGTAGATAACAGAACTTTGGTTATGATTGTGGTGACATTGCTTCTGTTGACCGCACTTTATGTAAGATTCTGGTAATTTGAAAATACGTTAAAAAAAAATAGGATGTCGTTATCGGCATCCTATTTTTTTATATTTTAAACATAAAACCTTCCGCAATTTTCTTATTGTATTTTTCCTCATCAAAAGTATAAAGAAAAGACCCTTTTTTAGACGAGCTCATATCTTTCTCGTTAGTATTTACCAAGACATCGAGTGCATTGATTTTGCTGGTGAAATTACGCTTGTCGTATTTTTCGTCAAAAATAGCTTCGTAAAGATTCTGAAGGTCTTTCATTGTGAATTTTTCAGGTAACAGTTCAAAGCCGATCGGTCTTGTGGTTGCTCTTCTTCTCAGTCTCAGGACAGCATCCTTTACCATTGCATTGTGATCAAAAATCAAATCCGGGTGACCTTTTAAATCAAACCATTTGGCGCTGTATTTTTCATTGATTTGAATAGAATCCTGAATGTTAATCAGTGCATAATGTGATATCGACATAATTCTGGCACTGGGATCGCGGTCAACCGCAGTGTAGGTATTTAATTGTTCAAGATAGATATTTTCCAAACCTGTCAACGCATTTAGAATACGATTTGCCGCCTGGTCAGAACTTTCCTGTTCATTGATAAATCCACCCATCAGTGACCAATCTCCTTTATTGGGTTCAAAATTTCTTTTGATCAGGAGAATTTTAAGATTTTCTCCATCAAAACCGAAGATAATACAGTCTACTGCGACAAAATGTTTAGGATAATTCTCTTCCATCAAAAATGATTTTATACAAAGTTAAAGGTTTTAAAGTAGATTTTAATATGAAAAATAAATAAATGTATGTTAAACACTTTATTTTTCTGTCGTTGCCAAATTTTTAATAATTTGCTGGTTTCAGGAAGTGTTTTGGGGAATTGTTTTCATCTTTTCTGCAATTTATTTGCTAAAATTACTATGAATCCTATGTGAATGCAATGTTAAAATTGTGTTAAAATTTTATTTTGGATTTAAGTTGAAAATTTATTCGACATATTATTTAAAATACGATAAGTATGAATATAAATTTTCCTTGTTTTTTATAAACCCACTCTATCTATTTTGATAATGACTAAATTATATTTATTTAATTGATATTCTATGGTTTGCCTATTCTTGTTTTTTATGATAAGGTAAAGCTTTTTTAGGCTTTTTTTAATTACCACAAAATGCTTTTTCAATAAGATTTATTTCCAAATGATGAAAATTGTTTGCCATATAGATACTTTCTTTTATTTTAGAAATGTAGAAATAACATTTATTAATGAACAAAAAATCACTGATATTATTTTTAAGCTTTACTTCACTTGCTTTCGGGCAGGTAAAGAAAAATGTTAGCTACTTTCCGCTCAACAAGGTTCATTTGTCCGAAAGTGTTTTCAGCAAGGCAATGCAGACCGATGAAAAATATATCCTGTCGATGGATGCAGACCGACTTCTTGCACCATATTTGAAAGAAGCAGGACTGAAACCCAAAAAAGAAAACTATCCAAATTGGGAAAATACAGGATTGGATGGTCATATCGGCGGTCATTACATTTCGGCTTTGGCGTTAATGTATGCTTCCAAGGGCGATACAAAAATTAAGCAGCGTCTGGATTATATGATTGATGAGCTGGAGCGATGCCAGAATCTTTCAGAAAACGGTTATCTTTCAGGCGTTCCGAACGGTAAAAAAATCTGGAAAGAAATTGCCGACGGAAATATCCGAGCTGCAACTTTCGGGTTGAATGACCGCTGGGTTCCTTTATATAATATTCATAAAATTTATTCTGGTTTACGTGATGCCTATTGGTATGCAGATAGTGAGAAAGCAAAAAAAATGCTGATAAAACTCACAGATTGGATGGCTGATGAAGTTTCCGGACTTTCCGATGAACAGATTCAGGATATGCTTCGCAGTGAGCACGGCGGCCTGAATGAAGTTTTTGCCGACGTGTACGATATTACAAAAAATCCGAAATATCTAAAGCTTGCCCATCGTTTTTCTCATCTTGCCATTTTAAATCCGTTATTGATTCAGGAAGATAAACTCACAGGAATCCACGCCAACACGCAGATTCCGAAAGTGATTGGTTTCAAAAGAATTGCAGATTTAGAAAATAATAAAGAATGGAGTAATGCTGCTGATTTTTTCTGGACCAATGTTACGCAAAAAAGGTCAGCGATTATCGGAGGAAACAGTGTGAGCGAGCATTTTAATCCGATTAATGACTTCAGCGGAATGATTAAAAGTATCGAAGGTCCCGAAACCTGCAATACGTATAATATGTTGAAACTTTCCAAAGAATTGTATGCAACCAATCCAAAATCATCTTACGTTGATTATTACGAAAAAGCTTTGTACAATCATATTCTTTCCACGCAAAATCCCGAAAAAGGCGGTTTTGTCTACTTCACGCCGATGCGTCCCGGTCATTACAGAGTTTATTCTCAGCCGGAAACCAGCTTTTGGTGCTGCGTAGGTTCGGGAATGGAAAATCACGCCAAATATGGAGAAATGATTTATGCTTATTCTGATGAAGATTTGTACGTGAATCTTTTTATTCCTTCCGTTTTAAAATGGTCTGAAAGGAAAATAGTTTTGAGACAGGAAAACAATTTCCCTGAAAATCCATCTACAAAACTAGTTTTTGACGTCGTTTCAAAATCAAATATAAATTTAAAATTAAGAGCACCGGAATGGGCAAACGCTTCAGAAATTACAATTTCAATCAATGGTAAAAGTATCAATGTTCCGGTTGATGCCGAAGGTTATTTTACTATTAATAAAAAATGGAAAAAAGGCGATGTTATCGAAATGAAAATGCCGATGCATCTCTCCGAAGAACAGCTTCCTGACCATTCGGATTATTTTGCCTTCAAATATGGTCCGATTGTTTTGGCTGCTAAATACGGAAAAGAAAATCAGGACGGACTTTTCGCCGATGACAGCAGAGGCGGACACATTGCTCACGGACCACAAATTCCTTTGAATGAAATTCCTACGATTTTGGGCAGTTCAGCTTCAGTTTTAAGCCATTTGGAAATCGTTAACGTAAAAGATTTGACTTTCAGATTGAAAGGTTTGTATCCTCAGAATAAGTTCAGTAACGGATTAGAATTGGTTCCGTTTTATAAGATTCAGGAAGAACGCTACATTATTTATTTTCCGCAGGCGAATCAAGATAAAATCGAAATGATTCAGAAACAGAAAGCCAAAGAAGAAGAGGAAATCAGAAAACTGGACAATATCACAACCGATAAAATTCAGTTGGGCGAGCAGCAACCGGAATCCGACCATTTCATCGATAGCAAAGATTCCAACACGGGTTATATGGAAGACCGCCATTTCCGTGAAGCAAAAGGCTGGTTCAGCTATCAGATGAGAAACAAGGATAAGAATGCAAAATATCTTTATCTTATTTATTTTGATGCCAACAATAACCGAACTTTGAATGTGGAAATCAATGGAATAAAGGCAATTTCTAAAAATTTCGATGGAAAAATGGGCGGTTCTCCACAATCATTATTAATCCCGATTCCGGAATCTGAAAGTAGGAAAGAGATTCTTAATGTGAAATTTAACACAAATGAAAAATCGCTTACACCGAAAATCATCGAAGTAAGATTGCTGACCCAAATGCCAGATAAAAACTAAACATAAACTGCAGAATTCAAATTTGCTATGAAAAACAGAATCTTTTTTAAAATATTAATTTTATTTGTAGGCTCATTATGCATTTCTTTTATTAATGCAAAAATCAAACTTCCTGCACTGGTTTCAGACGGAATGGTTTTGCAGAGAAATCAAAAGCTGAATGTCTGGGGAAAAGCCGATCCCGGAGAAAAAGTGGAAGTGAAATTCCTCAATAAAAATTATAAAACAACCGCCGACCAAACCGGAAACTGGAAAATCACACTTCCCGAGCAGAAAGCCGGAGGTCCTTACACGATGACCATTAATGAAATCACATTGAAGGATATTCTCATTGGTGACGTCTGGCTCGCTTCCGGACAATCAAATATGGAACTGCCGATGCGCAGACTAACACCGCTTTACGCTGACGAAATCAAAAATGCAAATAATCAGAACATCAGGTTTTTTACAGTACCTCAAAAGTATAATTTTAAATCGCCTCAGAGCGAACTTGATGGAGGAAAATGGGAAGCGACAAATCCACAGACAATTCTTAATTTTTCGGGTGTTGCTTACTTTTTCGCAAAAGAATTAAGCCAGAAAAATAAAGTTGCCGTTGGGATTATCCACGCAAGTTTAGGCGGTTCTCCGATTCAGGCGTGGATGGATGAAAATTCTCTGAAAAAATATCCTGAATATTTGGATGAAGCCAAAAAATGGCAGAATGATGAACTGATAAAATCTACTGAATCTGGCGAACAGGCGTTGAGTAAAGCTTGGTACACAGAACTCGACCAAAGCGATATCGGGTTAAACCAACATTGGGAAAATTTTGACCTAAACGATTCTGACTGGAAAACAATGAATATTCCCGGTTCTTGGGAAGATAAGGAAGGTTCTTTTGACGGTTCGGTTTGGTTTCGAAAAGAAATTAATTTAACTAAAAATCAGGCAGGGAAAACCGCGTTTTTAAATTTAGGAAGAATAAAAGATGCTGATGTTACCTACATCAACGGAACAAAAGTAGGAAATGTGACCTACGAATATCCTCCTCGTTGGTACGATATTCCGGCAGGCATTTTAAAAGAAGGGAAAAACGTGATTGCTGTTAGAATTTCCAACGGAAGCGGAAAAGGTCAGTTCATTGCTGACAAGCCTTATTACTTAGAAATCGACGGAAATAAAATCGATTTAAAAACCGAATGGAAATATAAAATCGGTGCCAAAATGGAAAAAATGGCGCCCGGACAAACCTTCATTCGCTGGAAACCAACAGGATTGTACAATGCAATGATTAATCCGCTCATCAATTATAATATTAAAGGAACAATTTGGTACCAAGGTGAAAGCAACACCGGAAAACCAAAAGAATACGGCGATTTGCTGACCACAATGATTACCGATTGGCGAAACAAATGGAACCAGAAAGATATGCCTTTTTTCACAGTACAATTGGCAAATTTTATGGAAGCGAAAGCGCAGCCTATCGAAAGCAATTGGGCAGAACTCAGAGAACAGCAACGTCAGGTTTCGCTGAAAGTTCCGAACACCGGACTTGCTGTGATTATCGATATAGGAGAGTGGAACGATATTCATCCTTTGAACAAAAAGACAGTCGGTGACAGATTGGCTTTACAGGCATTAAAAGTTGCAGACAAGAAAAATATCATCGCAGACGGACCGGTTTATCAGTCGATGAAAATCGAAGGAAATAAAATCATTCTTTCCTTTAAAAATGGAACTGATGATTTTGCACCCGTTTCAGAACTGAAAGGTTTTGCCGTCAAAGGAAAAGACGGAAAATATGAATGGGCAAAAGCAAAAATGGAAGGCAATAAAATCATTGTCTGGAACGAAACCATTTCAAATCCCGTTTCAGTAAGATACGATTGGGCAGACAACCCCGACGGAAATCTAAAAAACAAAACCGGACTTCCCGCATCGCCATTTACAACAGAATAATCAATTATCATTTATCAATTATAAATTATTAAAATGAACAACTCATCTCAAAAAATATCTGTCGTTGAAAAAATCGGCTACAGTTTAGGAGATTTAGCCGCCAATCTGGTTTTCCAGACTTTGGTGACGTATTTAGCTTATTTTTACACCGATATTTACGGATTAAAACCGGAAGATGCCTCTATCATTACACTTACGGTAGGTTTATTGGCTGGTTTTGTTTTCAATCCTTTGATTGGAGCTTTGGCAGACAGAACCCGCACAAAATGGGGGAAATTCCGTCCTTGGATTTTATTAACGGCCATTCCGTTGGGTGCCGCGGCACTTTTTGCATTCAGCACACCCGATTTTTCTTATAAAGGAAAAATGATTTATGCGGCAATTACTTACTCTGTTTTATTATTGCTTTATGCAGCCAATAATTTACCTTATGCGGCTTTAAGTGGCGTTATCACAGGAGATATGAGCGAAAGAAACAGTATTTCGTCCTACCGTTTTGTGGCTGTGATGTTTGCGCAGTTCTTCGTTCAGGTATTTATGCTTCCGATTATTCTGTCAGCTGGACACGGCGACAAAGCAGCAGGAATCGAGGTGGTAATGACCTGGTTGGCAATTATCGGAACGGTAATGTTGCTCATCACTTTTCTCACAACCAAAGAAAGAGTCATTCCAAAACCGGAACAGGAATCCACTTTAAGCGCTGATTTAAAGGATTTAAAGAAAAACAAGCCGTGGATTATTATGTTGACGGTTACCGCATTGATTTTCATTACATTGGCAATGAAAGGTGGTTCGTATGTGTATTATTTTAATAATTATGTGGATGAAGCTTCACTTCAGCAATTTATATCGCCGATTACCGATTTTTTCAATTCCATTGGGATGAATTTCTTTGGCGAGGACCCTCGCTCAGCAGGTTTCGGATTGTTCAATGCAGGCGGAATCATTATGATGATTGTTGGAATCACTTTCTCTAAAAAGTTTGCTGATAAATATGGCAAAAGAGATGCGTTCATTGCTTCACTTTTTATTTCGACACTATTCGTTTTGGCATTTATATTTTATCCGCCAAAATCAGTTGGATTGATGTTTTTGTCACAGATTCTACACGGTTTCTTCTACGGAATCGGAACGCCATTACTTTGGGCGATGATTGCTGACGTAGCCGATTATTCAGAATGGAAAAACAACAGACGTGCAACAGCCATTATTTTCTCGGCAATGATGGTCGGTTTAAAGGTTGGATTGAGCATAGGAAGTTCGCTGGTTGCATTAATTATAGGAAAATACGGTTACATTTCCTCAGAAGGTGCAATGAGCGTTGTTCAGCCGGAAAGTGTTTCCGCAGGAGCCAAAATGCTGGTCAGCGTATTTCCGTCCATCCCGTTCTTTTTAGCTTGCGGATTGCTGATGTTCTACGAAATCAACAAGAAAAAAGAAATCGAAATCGAGCACGACCTTAAAGAAAGAAGAAAGGCGAAAGATTAATAATATAATAAAAATTTGGGCAGCTTTTCCGTCTTCCACTCCCAATCTTTTTTGCCAAAGCTTTTCCAGCCGCAAAAAAAGGATTTCCGTTAAAGCCGGGCTGCGAGCGATTCGACGTATTAAAAAAACCTTTACAAGGGTTAAAAAAGGAATTTTATTTGAACTTTTGTATTTCTTCGCTGAGTTTACGCCTTTGCGAACTTAAAAAATTATAGTAGTCAAAAAATCTATGCGCGCTTTGCGTTTAAATTTAAAAAAAATAATTATGAAAAAAATAGTAGCATTATTAGGAATTTTAACTTTGACCGTCTCCTGCAAGACAGCCAACACGGCAACTTCCAACGATTCCCTGAAAAATGCATTCAAAAATAAATTCTACATCGGTACCGCGATGAGCTTACCTCAAATTGACGGGACAGAGGTAAAGTCTGTAGAAATTATTAAAAATCAATTCAATTCTATTGTTGCAGAAAACTGTATGAAATCGATGTTCCTTCAACCTGAAGAAGGCAAATTCTTTTTTGATGATGCCGATAAATTTGTGGCTTTCGGAGAGAAAAACAAAATGTTCATCATCGGTCACACGTTGATTTGGCATTCGCAGTTGCCCAAATGGTTTTTCGTAGACAAAGACGGAAAAGACGTTTCTCCGGAAGTTTTAAAACAAAGAATGAAAAATCACA
>Ga0157370_10003229_pt1 | contig 19252 bp, 16 predicted proteins | sample C35metaG_FD_113463 | JGI IMG/M metagenome (GOLD analysis project Ga0157370, IMG submission 113463) | Corn rhizosphere microbial communities from Kellogg Biological Station, Michigan, USA - C3-5 metaG | ecosystem: Host-associated > Plants > Roots > Rhizosphere > Soil | place: USA: Michigan...
AAACAGCGGATGTTGGCCGTTGTCGTCGGCGGTGGCATAAAGCGTCTTGCCGTCGTCGGAAATCGTGAGCCCACCTGGCGAGCGATCCCAGTTCGGATCCACCTCGTGCCGCGCACCCGTGGCCAGATCCAGCGCCATGATCGCGAAACGATCCGCCTCGAAGCCGGGCGTCTTCATCGCCAGGTAATACAGCGTCTTGCCATCCGGCGACGCCACCGGATAGGCGTCCCACGCCTTGTTGTCAGGGGTCAGATTCTTCGGCGCGGCCGAGCCATCCACCGGCACGCTGTAGACATCGAAATTGGTCGACCATGGCTCGGTCGCGCCCGCAATGCGCACATCGAAGTAGACGTTCTTGCCATCCGGCGAAAACGCGAACTCGCCCTCGTCGCCAAACGGCTTGCTCGGCACGTCGCCGTCGATGCCCCGGCTCAGCAGCTTCGGCTCCGCGGACAACTGTCCCTTGCTGTCGAAGCTGCCGACGTAGAGCTGATTGCGCCGACCGTTCGCCCAGGTGTCCCAGTGCCGCACGAACAGCTTCGTGTAAAGCGTGCCGCTGGCCTTGTCCTTGTCGCGCGCATCGATGCGCTGTTGGGTGCAGGCCAGCGTGGCGCAATCGGTGAATACTTCGTAGGACAACAGCACCTGCTTGCCATCCGGCGACAGTTTGTAACCGCCCAGATCCAGCGGCGCATGGCTGACCTGCACTGCCGCCGCATGCTTCGCAAGATCCAGCCCGCCCTTGCCGCCCAGATCCAGCCGCCACAACTGCGCCACACCCTTGGCCGGCGCCACGAAATACAGGCTGCGCCCATCCGCCGACCAGCGCGCCGAACCACCCTTGTCGACCACCTTCACCGGCTGGCCGCCCTGGTTCGACAAGTCCAGCACATAGACCGCATTGACGCCCTTGTTCGCGGCGTAGTCGGTGCTGCGCACGCCAAATGCCGCGTAACGCCCGTCCGGCGACAGCTGCGGATCGCCGACCCGATCCATCATCACCAAGTCGCGCACGTTGAATGCATGTGGACCCTCGGCTTTGGCGAACGTCGTGTCGACGACATCACCTGCCATCGCAGGCGCAGCCACCAACGCAAGCAGCAGTGCGGCAATCAGAGGTTTCATAGATAGCTTCCCCGTTTGAGTTACGACGACGTTAAGCGCCAAATCCGTCTCAGGCAAGCTTTTCCCCCATTGACGCCCACAAACATCCTCATACGCGACGGGACAAACAAAAGACGGCTGGCTTACTCACCCCCAAGTGCGATCTCCTGTTGTCATTCGGCATTGACCGAAATCGACTTTGGTTTGTCGAACGCATACGCAAACACTGCTGTGTATCATCGCCATCTTGGCACCTCGCCACACACCCACAGGGGAACAATTCATGGATAGCCGTGGCTATCGACTCGGCTACCGAGGCGATATCGAAGGTCTCCGGGCCATCGCTATCCTTCTGGTCGTGGCTGCTCATGCCAATGTTTCGTGGCTCGCTGGCGGATTTGTGGGCGTGGACGTTTTCTTTGTCCTTTCGGGCTATCTGATCACCGGTCTGTTGTTGCAGGAAATCGAAAGGACCGGTCACCTGAGCTTCGCGAATTTTTACGCTCGACGGTTTCGCAGGCTGCTGCCAGCGTTGCTGGTCATGCTGGCATGCACCTGTCTCTTCGCCGTCGTAGTCCTTGCTCCGGGAGAGCAGGGTAGCCAAGCGATGGCAGCGGCCACGGCATCGGTCTGGTTCAGCAATATCCACTTCGCCTTTACCAAGCTCGACTACTTCAGCCCCGGCGCCGCCAGCAATCTGTTTCTTCATACCTGGTCGCTGGGTGTCGAGGAGCAGTTCTATCTTGTCTGGCCTGCATTGATGGTCTGGGCCCTCGGCGCCTGGCGACGCAAACGAGATCATGTCCGGCGGCTAAAAATAACCATGCTCGCGATCGCAGGCATTAGTTTGGTGTGCTGCATCGCGCTGACCAGCACCGCGCCACAAATGGCCTTCTACATGATGCCTTTGCGCGCATGGCAGTTTGCGGCAGGAGCGATGGTATGGCTGTATTTCAATTCACCAAAAGATCGCGAAGAGGACAGCCTGGCAAAGCCCAGAACGGTCAATATCAGCCGCTGGGCTGGATGGGTAGGTGTGGGATTGATCTTCGCGTCTGCGTTGTGGTTCGACGCCAACATGGCTTATCCCGGATGGCGTTCGTTGCTGCCTACCCTGGGAACTGCCGCGATAATCGCAGCTGGCACCTGCAGCACCGGTGAGGGCATTTCGCGGCTATTGTCATGGCGTCCTCTGCAGGTCATAGGGCGTGTCTCGTACTCCTGGTATCTGTGGCACTGGCCGGTGCTCCTGCTCGGTGGCGCGCTTATCACCGCGGACAGCGGTGTCTATCGCGCAGCCCTGGTTGCCTTGTCTTTGCTGCTCGCCGTGGCGTCGTATCGCTTGGTCGAATCGCCCATTCGTCACCAGGCGCGATGGGTAGCTCGGCCCGGCTTCGCTGTGTTGGCGGCGCTCGCGTTGATGCTGACGGCCAACGCACTGGGCATTACATGGGCCAACGCTGCCGCGAGGTGGCTCAACAGCCCCGCCCAACAACGCTATGCAAGAGCACATGTCGATGCGCCGGTCATCTACGCCATGGGCTGCGATGACTGGTATCACAGCGACAGAGTGCGCCTCTGCGCCTTCGGGCCAGATGATGCCAAGCATACCGCCGTACTGATGGGCGACAGCATCGGTGCACAATGGTTTCCGGCCATAGCCAAAGTGTTCAACCGTCCGGACTGGCGACTGCTGGTGCTGACCAAATCGTCATGTCCGATGGTGGATGAGCCCATCTTCTACGCGAGGATTGGTCGCGAGTATGTCGAGTGCGACATCTGGCGAAAAAATGCGTCGACGCAAATATCTCGAATGAAACCAGACGTCGTCATCCTTGGTTCCGTTCAGACCGCTGACTTCAGCGAAACCCAATGGATACAGGGCACTGCAAGGTTGCTGAAGGTCATCAGTGAAGCGGCTGATCACGTCTACGTATTGCGCGGAACTCCGCGTCTTCCCTTCGATGGGCCAAACTGCCTTTCCTCGCAGAGCTGGTTGCCGGCATTGCACCCATGGCGAGAACACTGCAGTGCATCAGCGTTTCAGCGGCAAGACGATGACGTCTATCAATGGCTGCAGCAAGCCAGCCTCGGTTTCTCCAATGTCTCTATGCTGGATATGAATGACGCTATCTGCCCCGGCAACCGATGCGACGCACAGCGAGACGGCGAGGTGATCTTCCGTGATTCGCAGCATATGACTGCCACTTTCGTCGAGTCCCTGAGCGCGGAACTCTCCAGACGGATGAATCACGTATATACACCGGCTCGAACCGGGGAGCCCAGCGAAAAAGCAGCGCTTGCCCGGTAGCGCGAGCTCGACGTTTTAGCGACACCGGTCGCATTTCAAGCACGTCATCCACCAACTTGGCTTTCGAGAAGGTCGCTGGCGAACGCCGCATCACGGATTGGTACACAACTTGCTCAACATGAGACCGTACTCACAGGGGAGTCCACCATGTTGCGCCAGCGTCCTGCCGCCGGTTTTACCTTGATCGAACTGATGACCGTCGTTGCGATCATCGCGATACTTGCTGCTATAGCCATACCGGCTTATCAGGATTACCTGATACGTACACAGGTCAGCGAAGGGATGGTTCTTGCCACTGGGGCCAAAGCGGCGGAATGGGATTTTGTCTCAGATACCGGACGATTCCCCAGATCCAATGAATCCGCCGGACTAGCCAAAAACATCTCAATCACCGGCAACTATGTTTCCAGTGTTGACCTTTTCCCCGCCGGCAAAATTACCGTTGCCTTCAATGGCCCCAAGGCCAACCAGAGCATTCGAACCAGCACTCTTGTTCTTTCCGCAACCACGCAAGCCGGAAGCATTACCTGGAATTGCAACGGTGGAACGGTGCCAAACAGGTATCTGCCCACGACCTGCCGCAAATAGCTTCGCTGATTTAGCACGCCCGCCACACAAATTGACCGTGAGCGTCACTAAGTGCCCGACATGGACAGTGCCGGGCGCGGCTCTTCAGTTCACACTTCCGATACTTACGGCCATGTCGCCACAACGGTTGCGGGCTTTCGTGACCCCGGGCACAATCCATTCACCCGCGAATATGCGGGAATACACCCGCGGCAGTTGTGGCATATAACCTGCTTGACTCTGCCGCGAGCTTCCTGGTCGTTCCTGACCATGAGTATGGGGTCCGATCCCGCCTAGGGGGATACGGGACTGGGGCTCAGGGGGCATCACACGGTTAGCTAACCAATACAGAGGAACCACCATGAAGAAGATGCAGAAAGGCTTCACCCTGATCGAATTGATGATCGTGGTTGCGATCATCGCGATCCTCGCTGCCATTGCTATCCCTGCCTATCAGGACTACCTGGTTCGCACACAGGTGTCGGAAGGTGCTGTGCTCGCGGATGGCGCCAAGACCGCCGTAGCGGAGTTTTACAGCAATACGGGGCGGCTCTCTACCTCAGGCGGCAACGCGTCAGTGGGCTTGGCAACGGCTGCGAGCATCAGCGGCAAGTATGTTTCTTCCGTAACTGTCGCTCCGGCTACCGGCATCATTACCGCAGCTTACGGCGGCCCGAAAGCCAGCACCCAGATTCCTATCGGCGCAACCCTTGTGCTTTCACCGGTCACCAGCGCGGGCAGCATCAGCTGGACCTGCAGGGCCGGTTCCACAGCGCTGAAGTCGAAGTACCTGCCCACTTCCTGCCGTTAATTCCCGACACAGTGGAAAATCTGAAGGGCCGCGTTTTGCGGCCCTTCTTTTTGCTTTCGGATAGGCATGTTCAATCGTTCAATCATCCTGCCGTTTTGCGCACTGCTCGCGCTCCTGCTACTGGGAATCACTGCCTATGCCTCCGGCCTGCACGGTAGTTTCCTGTTCGACGACTTCGGCAACCTGCCAGTCTTGGGCGCCACCGGTCCGATCGACAACTGGCCCACCTTCTGGCGCTACATCACCTCCGGCACCGCCGACCCCATCGGCAGGCCGCTGACCTTGCTGACGTTCCTGATCGATGCCCGCAACTGGCCGGCCGATCCCTACCCTTTCAAGCGCACCAGCCTGATCCTGCACCTGCTCAACGGCGTGCTGCTCGCACTGCTGTTGCGTCGACTTGGCCGCGAAACTTTCAGATCCATTGAACCTTGGCGCGTCGACATGGCCGCGGTGATCGGCACCGGATTCTGGCTGCTGCATCCGTTGTTCGTGTCCACCACGCTGTACATCGTGCAGCGCGAGGCGATGTTACCAGCGAGCTTCACCTTGGTGGGTCTGCTGGCCTGGTTGCACGGCCGCAACACGATGCAACGCGGCCGTCACTTGAGCGGCGCCTTGTGGATCGCCTTGGGCTTGGGCGGTTGCACCGTATTGGGCTTGCTGAGCAAGGCCAATGGAATCCTGCTGCCTGCGCTGACGCTTGTGGTGGAATACGCATGGCTGCGTAGTGGCTCGATGCAGCCAACGCTGATCTTGCCCCTACGCCCAGATCGAGCCTATCAACGTGTAATGCTACTGCTGGCATGGCTGCCCACACTCCTGCTGGCTGCCTATTTATTGCAGCAAGGTTGGAGTGGCCTGACCCGTGGTATCTCATCGGTGCGTCCATGGACCTTGGGCCAGCGTCTGCTGACCGAACCGCGCGTGCTGGTCGACTATCTGGATCTGCTGTGGCTGCCGCGACCGTTCACGCCGGGTCTCTTCAATGACCACATCCAGGCGTCAGCATCGTGGTGGTCGCCAGCGACGACGCTGCCAGCCATGCTGGCTGTGCTGGCCATGATCGCTGGTGCCTTGCTACTGCGCCACCGCTTCCCTGCGATGGCACTAGCGATCCTGTTTTATTTCGTCGGCCAGTCGCTGGAATCCAGCACGGTCGCGCTGGAACTGTATTTCGAGCATCGCAACTATCTGCCGGCGATGCTAATGTTCTGGCCGCTAGCGCTCTGGTTGTGCGATGTGCGGCAGCACCGATTCGCCAGCCCAACCACCATCATCGAACCTGACAATGCTGCTTCCGCTGACGCGGCGATGCCATTGAACTCGCAATTTGTTGGGACCAAGGCCAAGTTCGCACTGGCGGTGCTGATTTTGCTGGGACTGGCGTTGATGACCCACGCTCGCGCCAGTCTGTGGGGCAACAGCCATGACCAGGCATTGCTATGGGCCCGGCTCAACCCGGACTCACCACGTGCAGAGGCTAATGCCGCACAAGCCGAATTGAGCGATGGCCAACCAGCAGCTGCAGCGAACCGGCTGCTCAATGCCTTGGCCAAGGCACCCGACCAAGTCCAACTTGCTCTCAATTTGTTTGGCGCTCAGTGTCAATTGGGCCGAATCGATCCATCTACCCTGGCGGCCTCACGCCTTGCGCTTCATACCACTCGCGACCCAGGCGCCTTGTTGGTGAGCTGGTTCGAGCGTGCCATGGAACAAGTAGCACACTCATCGTGCCCGCAACTCAGCTTCGCTACGCTCTCAGATTTGTTGCAGTCGGCGCTGACCAATCCCCATCTAGCCAGCAATTTGGGCCGAATGCAGGATATCCACTATCTGCAGGGCCGCCTCGCACTGATGCGAGGTGATGCGAACACCGCATTGACCGAGTTCAATCAAGCGCTGGATTTTCAGGTGCGTACCTCGATGGCGCTGAAGCAGGCTGCGCTGCTTGGCTCGAGTGGTTTCCCGCAACAGGGGTTGTCTCATCTCGATCATCTTGAATCGGAACCCGAGCAAGCGTACAGCCCGGAATTCGGCATGCCGCGCATCCATGACTGGGTGCTGCAACGTCAACAATATTGGCCAAAAGAGCTCGCCAGGCTGCGCGCTACACTGCGCGACGACGCCATGCACCAGAAGCGCACCAACGAATGAACCCCAACCCAGAGCACCTGCGCGCGACGCGAATCAACCATACCGGCTGGCTGTTACTTGTCGCGTTTGCGCTGACCGTCGCCATGTACTGGCCCGGCTTGTCAGGCGGATTCCTGTTCGACGATTACCCAAATATCGTCGACAACCATGGAGTGCAGCCGCAGGACGCCAGCCTCTCATCGCTGGTGGGAGCCGCGCTCTCCTCCCCATCCAGCGAGTTCAAGCGGCCGCTGGCCTCATTGAGCTTCGCGGCCAACTATCTCACCACGGGTCTCGATCCGTATTGGATGAAGCTGACCAACCTGATCATCCACCTCTTGAACGGGTGGCTGGTATTCATGCTGACGGCGGCCTTGCTACGCTCGGCTTCCTTAGGAGCGCACCCCGTGGGCGACGCTTCTGCTACCTCGCGCACATGGAGCGCTCCTACCAAAGCCCGAGCCGGCATAGTTGCCGCCTTGGTCGCCGCTAGCTGGATGCTGCTGCCGATCAACCTCACCGCCATACTGTATGTGGTGCAGCGCATGGAGAGCATGGCCAACCTTTTCGTACTGTTGGGCCTGCTTGGCTATGTGGCGGGACGCCGACACATGTTGGCCGCGGCGCACGCCGGTATCGCAAGCCCACACCGGATCGGGTTGTCGTCGGAAATCCGCGGCTTCATCTTGTGTCTGGGCAGTGTCGTCGCCTGCACCGGCGTGGGTGTGCTGGCCAAGGAAACCGCGGTCATGCTGCCGCTATACGCCGTGCTGATCGAGTGGACGGTATTCCGGTTCCACACACGCACCGGTCAGCGGGACAATCGCCTGCTCGGCATGTTCCTGGTGATACTGTTGCTACCGATGATCTTGGGCTTGGTTTGGTTGCTACCCCAAGTCGTCGATCCCGCCTACTGGTCAACACGCGATTTCGGGCTGCGCACGCGTCTCCTCAGCGAAGCGCGCATCGTGGTCGACTATATCCGCTGGACACTGTTGCCGACGCCGGATGCGCTGTCGTTCTATCACGACGACTTCCGTATCTCGACCGGCTTGCTGGCGCCTTGGACAACGTTCGCCAGCATCGCATTGCTTGTCACGCTGACCGCGCTGATGATCTGGCTGCGCCGTCGACAGCCACTCACGGCACTCGGCATCGGCCTGTTCCTCGGTTGCCAGCTGCTCACCGGAACGATCCTGCCGCTGGAGCTGATCTACGAACACCGCAACTACTTCGCCAGCTTCGGCCTGTTGTTGGCGATCATGCCGTTGCTTGCAGCTCCACGAACATCGCCTTTCGCCCTGCCACGTCACGTACTGCTCGCCGGGCTATTCCTGTGCTGGACTACCCTGACTGCGTTTACCTCGTACACCTGGGGCAACCCGTTGCGGCTGGCCGAGGACCTTGCTTCCCGCGCGCCGCAATCACCACGTGCGCAGTACGAGTTGGGCCGTACCTACATTATCTACTCGCACTATGACCCCGGTTCGCCCTTTACCACACTGGCCTATGCCCCGTTGGAAAAGGCCGCCTCACTGCCCGATTCCTCGATCCTGCCGGAACAGGCGCTGATCTTCATGAATGCGCGCATGCATCTGCCGCTAAAGGACGCATGGTGGGACAGTCTGACCAGAAAGCTGGCAGCACACCGACCGGGGGTCCAGGATGAAAGCTCGCTTGGGGCGTTAACCCAGTGCGCGCGTGAGCGACGTTGCGATCTTCCAGCTGATCGCATGATGCAAGCTTTCGTGGCAGCACTGTCGCATCCCAATCCCAGCGCCCGACTGCTCGCCACCTATGGTGACTACGCATGGAATGTGCTGGAAGACCATGTCCTTGGCGAGCGAATGACTGTAGACGCCGTCAAGGCAAGCCCGAACGAACCTGCCTATCAGATCACCCTGATCCGCATGTTGGCAGCACAGGGCCACAAGGCCGAAGCCAACAAGGCATTCCAAAAACTGGAAGCGCTGAACATCGGCGGCCGCTTGAACAGCAGTCTGAACGAACTGCGCGCCTTACCTGGCCTGCAGATTGACGCAGCAGTCAAGCCAGATTGACACACACGCATCAACGATCGTCGATGCGTTACGCTTGAAATAGACATCAATTTTAGCCATTGAAGAGCGCACAACGGTGCCGATAAAAATCATCCACAGTAAAGCTGATCTGGCGATCAACGGTACACCGCCTGCGTTCGATGAACCTCTACACGTTGGGCGCCCAAACATCAGCGACCGCGAAGCATTCCTGCAGCGTGTCAACCAAATCCTCGACAATCAGTGGCTGACCAACAACGGGCCGATGGTGCAGGAGTTCGAGCAGCGCATCGCCGAACACCTCGGCGTCAAGCACTGCGTGGCGATGTGCAATGGAACCATCGCGCTGGAAATCGCCATCCGCGCACTAGGCCTGGAAGGCGAAGTAATCGTGCCGTCATGGACGTTCGTGGCCACTGCGCATGCGCTGTACTGGCAAGGCATTACCCCAGTGTTCGCGGACATTGACCCGATGACGCACAATCTCGATCCCGATGCCGTGCGGCGCATGATCACGCCACGTACCACCGGCATCATCGGCGTGCACCTGTGGGGCCGCGCCGCACCCATCGACGAGCTGCAAGCCATTGCCGATGAGCACAACCTGAAACTGATGTTCGACGCCGCACATGCGTTCGGTAGTACCTACAAGGGGCAGACCATCGGTCGCTTTGGTGCATGCGAGGTGTTCAGCTTCCACGCCACCAAGTCATTCAATACTTTCGAAGGCGGCGCGATCACCACCAATGACGACGATCTGGCCGACGCCATGCGCCTGATGCGCAATTTCGGTTTCCACGGCTACGACAACGTCATCCACCCCGGCACTAACGGCAAGATGATTGAAGTGTGCGCAGCGATGGGGCTTGTCAATCTCGATGGCCATGCCGGCGTAATTGCAGGCAACATGCGTAACCACGCAACCTATGTGGCCGCATTGGCCGACGTTCCAGGCATCTCGGTACTGGCCTATGACCCGATCGAGCACAACAGCCACCATTATGTTGTCATCGAAGTCGACAAAAGTTGCGCCGCATCCCGCGACCAGATCGTAGCCACGCTCCAAGCTGAGAATGTCTTGGCACGCAAATACTTCTGGCCGGGAGCGCACAAAATGAAACCTTACCGCGACCTTTTCCCGCATGCTGGCTTGCTGTTGCCGAACACACGGACTATAGCGGCCGGCGTTATTGTTCTGCCTACAAGCCCCTCACTGTCCATAGACGCCATCACGACGATTTGTCGCATCATCACCACTAGCGCAACGCAACCGAGCGGCGGCCGCTAGCTTTGCGCCTCACGCTCCCGTCACTTTGCGAACCACCGACAAGGAAGGAAGCAACCTTGAATTTGGATCTAGCAACACTGCGGCGCACGTACCACGAGCTATGTGCACAAATAAGAGCCGATACACGCACCGGCCTTCCAACGTGGACACTCGATCTTCAACCGGGCGATCTTCTGACGCGGCCGCTGATTTGCATCGCGAATGAAAACCTTGAATGGGCGCTGGAATATCTCGACTGTCACGCCAACATCGTTGGGATCGTCAACGACTTCAAGGTCGGGGCTATTTATGGTCGCCACCGCTGCATCTCGACGGCTGACATGATCGAACTGCATCGCCAGAATCCAGAGACGATTCTCGTTAACTCGACAGTTTTGCAGGCTACACAGCGCTATTTCAATCGCGTCGCCTCCCAGAACGATATCCCTACGCTTTCGCTCCTCCAACTCTATCGCTTGCTTCGACTCATCGACGCGATACGAGTACCGATTCGACCGAACGGCCTCCTTGAGGCCAGCGACCTACTAGCCTTCTTCGATGCGGCAATTGATCTCGAAGCCGAGCATTCGAGGATCGAGACCGGCCTAGGAGGAGCACATTCGAAAGCGACCCTTTATGGGCTGCTCCTCCAAAGGCTAACGGGCAACACCGGCTGGCATCTTGATGTGAGTGTAGGCAAATACATGAAGCCGTTCGAACCCGATTCGTACGTCTTCAACTCAAGGTTCTTCGAACTCAGCGACAACGAGGTTTATGTCGATGCTGGTGCATATCGCGGTGACACCATTGAATTATTTGTAGATTCCGTCCAAAACCGATTCAAGAAGATTCACGCATTTGAGCCGGACCCCGCCAACTTCGCTTACCTTGAGGCCTTCATCCTTGACCGCTTCGGATTGGGCCAAGAACGTGTGCAATGTCATAAGGCCGGCACTTGGGAGAAGTCGGGAACGCTGCGGATGCGCTCTTCTGACGGGGACGGTTATGCGCATATCGCCTCTCATTTTGAACTCGCCGATGCAGCTCCCGACTCGGCTAATGCGACCGAGGTGGCTGTCGTCGCGCTCGACGAACATCTCGCGGGCGAGCATGTGACATTCATCAAGCTTGAGGTTGAAGGGTCCGAATTCGCGGCGCTTCGAGGCGCGCGCCGTCTCATCGTCGATAACCGGCCAAAACTGGCAATTTCTGCATATCACCGTGCCCGGGATCTTGTCGACCTTTTCGACGCCGTGGAGTCGCTTGATGCAGGCTATCGGATCGAACTTGCTCATCATCGAGAGTGCGTGCCCGGGAGTGTCTATTACTGCGTCCCACCGCAATAACCAAGGCAGATTGGATGCCAGAAGGTGCTTCGGTCAGCTGGTACAATTGAACTGGAATCAGTCATGCACGTACGATCCAGATACGCGCATCCAGACGATTGACACCGTGCTCGCGAAGCCGTGCTTGGAAGCGCCAAAAACTAGTTTGTGATGCTACTGCCAATTGTTGGCTCAACGGAGTTGAATACGTGAGTATCGAACGTTTTATTGATCGTTTTGCCTATGCCATCGAGGTCGAACCAGAAACATTGAGCGCGGATACGGAATATAAGGAACTCGATATCTGGGATTCGCTCAACACACTTTCCGTCATCGCCATGGCTGATGCTGATTTTGGTGTCGCGATCGGCGGACAAGATGTCGAGTCCACGCGCACCATCGGTGAACTGTGGCAGCGGGTTGAGGCGAAATTAGGCAAGTCATGAGCAGACTATCTGGAATCGCAATCAGGGCCGTTGCTGCGGCGGTGCCCCATGAAGTGGCACGCACCCAGGATTATGACTACCTGACTCCCGAGGACAGGCAGCGATTCCAGAAAGCTACCGGTATCAGCCAGCGCCGCATCTCGCCGCAGAACCAATATGCGTCAGACCTTTGTGCGGCCGCGGCAGAGCGCGTCATCAATCATCTGGGCTGGGATCGAGCGAGTATCGGTGCGCTGATCCTGATCACGCAGACATCGGATCAACCCATACCCGCCACCTCGATCGTGCTGCAGGACAAACTCGGGTTGCCGCAAACATGCGCCACTTTCGATCTCAACTTGGGATGTTCGGCCTATCCATACGGGCTGGCGGTAATCGGATCCTTCATGCAGTCCCTCGGCATATCCCGCGGCCTGCTGCTCATGGGCGATGTATCGAGTCGTGTCTGTGCGAAGCATGACAAGAGTGCATGGCCATTGTTCGGTGACGCGGGATCAGCAACCGCATTGGAACTGGATGAGAGTGCGAACCCCATCTACCTGGATCTCATGTCCGACGGGTCCGGTAGAGACGCGATCATCGTTCCGAGCGGAGGCCTTGCTTCGCGGGTCCCTCCGCCGAATGAAGGCCCCGTATCTAGCGAAGTGGGAAGCGATGGCATCTCCCGTCGCCCGGACAACCTGATCCTGCGTGGTGCCGATATCTTCAGCTTTGCCATATCCAAGGTACCACCCAGCATCAAGCGTGTAATTGAGTCGGGCGCCAGGGCAGTCGACGACTTCGACTTTCTGGTACTGCACCAAGCCAACAAGATGATCAACGACACGATTGCCAAGAAGACCGGCTTCAGTCAAGACAAGTCGCTTTCGACCTTGGCGGACTACGGAAACACTAGTTCAGCATCGATCCCCCTGACCATGTGTGCAAACACGGACTGCTTTCAGGTTGATCGGTTAGTCATGACATGCGGCTTCGGCGTCGGGCTGTCGTGGGCAAGCGCAAGTCTCACGATAGCTGCGAATACGGTCTTGCCGATTGTGGAGACCGATAATGTCTATTGATCTGTCCGCTTATTCCGATCCTTCGATCTTTTCTGATGAAATCAACTCCATTTTTTCGGAAAGGCTCTACGTAGGCGCGCCCGGCGACCTTGCCGATGTCGATTCGTACAGGAGCTTCAGGATCGGTCGCAAGGTTGTCACCGTGCGCCGTACGGATGAGGGCATCCGGGCATTCAGCAATGTCTGCCTGCATCGAAGCAACCTCATCGATCCCTTGGGCGACGGCAACCGCCGATTCAGCTGCGGGTTCCACGGCTGGAGCTATGACGCCAAGGGCGAGCTGGCCTTCACACCCTTCACAGATAAGGCCTGCATAGCGCACGCTTCGCTGCCCGTATTTCCGGTGGTGGAAGCCGACGGGTTCCTGTTCGTCGGGCTATCCGGCGAAGATCCGCCCGTTGAGAAATTTTCCGGCGCGATACAGCGACTCAAGATGACTCGCTCACGGACCTTTCACAGGGAAGCGTTGCTTCACGAATGCAACTGGAAGCTACTGGTCGAAAACATACTCGAAAGCTACCACCTGAATTTCGTCCATCGCGGCACGTTCTTGAAATCGGGATTCACCTCTACGTCGACCCATGAATGGACGGGCGACGCCTACGTGAACACGGCATCCATCATTCCCGAGTCTTCCACTGACAAAACGGCGGCCATCCACAAGCTGGCCAGGAACGCGACCCACAGCTACAAACACGCCTACATTTTTCCCAATCTCTTTATTTCAAACACGAACGACCTGATCGGGTTTGTTAGTCACCTGCTTCCGATCGGCGAAACCAAAACTCTACTTACATGGGAGCTTTTCGAGCTTCCGGAAATGCTCGCACTACCCGAACCCATCAGGGACCACATCAGGAACGAGGCCATCAACTTCTCTCAGGTCACGCTCGGAGAAGACAAAGACATGGTGGAAACATGCCAGATAGGCGTAACGAGCGACATGGGTAGCGTCCAGCTGCAGCCCATCGAGGGCCGGGTCAAGCAATTCCACGACTACTACAGCGAGCGCATGAGGCATGTTGAGTAATAAGACGATTCTCGTCACCGGCGCGACGTCCGGAATCGGTGCGGCCGTATGCCAGGACCTTCTGGAGCGGGGAGCGAGTCTGATCGCGGTGGCGCGCAGCCAAGACAAGCTCGACGTGCTCAGAGATTCGGCACCGTCCAGGATACGCACGATCACTTTTGACCTCACCGACTTTGGGAGGTATGCCGACGCCTTTTCAGGCCTCGGCAAGATCGACGGGCTCGTGTATTCAGCGGGTGTAACGGACAACAATCCGCTCCGTTTTTTTTCCCTGGAGAGATACATGCGGGTCGTCGATATCAACCAGACGGCTCCTATTGTCCTGATATCGGAATTGGCCAAACTCAACAGCTTCAACTCGTCCGCTTCGATTGTCCTGCTTTCGTCCATCCTCGGCCCGAAAATCGGCATGAAAGGAACGGCCGCATATGCAGCAACTAAGGCGGCGCTGCAGGCCTACGCCAAGGTCCTGTCGCTGGAGTTGGCCAACAAACTCATCCGAATCAACTGCGTTTCTCCAGGCATGGTCAACACCGCACTCATAAGCAACCAGCAGCAGGTCTCTGATGAGGCCCTGAAGCTGGACATGCAACGTTATCCGTTGGGCAAGAGATTCGCTGAGGCGCATGAAATTGCCGCTGCAGTGAGATTCTTGATATCGGACGACTCCTCGTTCATAACGGGGTCTGATCTCGTAGTTGACGGAGGATACTCAATCCAATGAAACAGCATGATTTGATTCTGGTCGGCGGAGGACGTTTCGGCCGTGAGGTGGCCGCGTGGGTTTCGCTCCTGAAGTTGCCTTTCAACATTATTGGCTTCATTGACGACGAGAAAGAGGGTACGAACATCATTGGCCCAATCGTTGACCACAATCCACGCGCGAACACCCTTTACCTGACATGCATCGGCAACGGTCCCGCGCGACGCAAGGTGCGCAACAAACTCGAAACGAGTGGAGCCCAGTTCGCCAACCTGATTGATCCGCTTCTGCGTACTGCGTCGCCTCTTGAAGGCACAAGCAATAGCATCCTTCTCGGCACGATCGGCATTTCCAATGACGTGTCGCTCGGCGACGATCTGCTGATACACGCTTTTGCTAGCATTGGACACGATGTCGTCATCGGAAACGGCGTGACTATTGGTTCCCACGCCTTCGTCGGCGGCGGGGCGACTCTTGAAGATGAATGCACAATTCACCCCAACGCAGTCGTTTTACCCAACGTCAAAGTCGGTAAAGCTGCCGTGGTGGGTGCCGGCTCGGTGGTCATCAAAAGCATACCGCCATACACAACCGTCTTCGGCTCTCCGGCGAAAGTGATCTCTTCTGGTACGAAGAGTGACTGAGATCTATCTCAACCGGATTGCCGACGCGCTAGGCTCGAATAGGGAACTAAACGACCAAGCTTCGCTTGGACAGCTCCAGGCTGATTGCGATCGCATCGTCAAGAAAACTGGCGTGTACAGTCGCCCCGTTGCCGCAGACGGTGAATACACTAGTGATCTGGCGCTACGCGCCACGCAAAAACTTTTGCAGCGAGATGGCGCTGACGCGACCGCGTTCGACGCGTTAGTCGTATGTACGCAGACGCCCGATCACTTAATCCCCGGCGTCGCCTCGCTAGTGCATGGCAAATTGGGCTTTGCGCAAAATTGCTACGCGACAGACATCAACCAAGGCTGTTCGGGTTTTATCTACGGCGCTCACCTGATTGGCGCGATGATCCGTGGTGGCGCCTTCCAGCAGGCGATCCTGGTGAATGCCGATTGCTATACACGCCTGATCCGCCCAGACGATCTGACGACCAGAGTTCTGTTCGGTGATGCAGCCACGGCCTCATCGTTCTCAACCAAACGTGCCGGCTTTAGGTTGCTCTATTCTCGCTGTTACGCAGATGGCACTGGCTATGAGGATTTCATCGCACGCGGCTCAGCCATTCAGCCGGACGAAGACGTCGAACCAGGTATTCATATGCTCGGCGCGAGCATTCTTTCCTTCGCCTTGCGAGTGGTTCCCGATGCCGTTAGCGATGCCCTCAAAAGCAACGGTCTGGAGTCAAACGACATCCGGATGTTCGCCTTCCATCAAGCGAACAGCTTCGTCATTGGAAAACTCGCATACAAGATGAAGCTGCGGGATGATCAAGTTCCACAAAACTGTGCCGAACTGGGAAACACCGTATCGGCGTCTATTCCGCTGTTGCTGCTGGAGCAATGCGGTAGCCTGAACAGCGGTGATCTCGTTTTGGCAACAGGTTTCGGCGTCGGCCTATCGTGGGGGGTAGCGTTGTTTGAGTATGTGGGCAACAACTGATCCTATAGCTCGCAACGCTTACAAGTATGTCGACTCTTGAAAGACGCGCGGCGAGCGCCGCATGGTGGAGCACTCTGGAGATTCTGGCGCGCTACGGCGTGCAATTTCTCGTCATGGTGGTATTGGCGCGCCTGCTCACGCCGGATGACTTTGGCCTGATCGCCATGCTGCTGGTATTTACCAGCATCGGCACACTGCTGGTTGACTCGGGGTTTGGTGCAGCGCTGATTCAGCGCCAGCAGACAACGCCGGACGACGAGACCACGGTCTTCATCTTTACCATGGCCATCGGAGTAGTCACGGCCGCAGTGCTGGCACTTAGCGCACCTGCGATTGCCCGCTTCTTTAACCAACCTAGGCTGATCGATCTGACCCGGGTGATGGCAGTGGTCTTGCCACTCGGCGCCTTTGCCGCCGTACCCGATGCCTTGTTGACCATGAAGCTCAACTTCAAGGCGCGGGCACGGGCGGAGGTGGTCGCGTCGCTTTGTTCGGGTGCGGTCGCAGTGGTGCTGGCGCTGCAAGACCTCGGTGTATGGAGCTTGGCGTGGCAGAGCATCGTTTCGATCGGAGTGCGAGGAATCCTGTTGTGGGTGTATTCGGGGTGGCGGCCACGCGGACGCTATCGCGGCGAATCCTTTTGCGGTTTGTTCGGCTTCGGCGGCTACATGCTTTTGTCTGGCCTGCTCAACGCCGTCGCCGTGCGGCTGCAGTCACTGATGATCGGCAAGCTGTTTGATTCCAGTGCGCTGGGCTATTACACGCTTGCGCAAAGCACGCAATCGGCACCGTCCACGTTCATGGGACAGGTGCTCAATCGTGTCGGCCTGCCAGTATTCTCCACGATCGCCCATGATCAGGGGAAACTCATCGCTGCGCTGCGATCATCCCTGCGCATGGCCATGTTCCTGTTCGTGCCATGCATGGTTGGCATCGCCGTGGTGGCCCAGCCATTGATCGACATGCTCTACGGCACTCGCTGGATCACCGCCGCTCCCATCCTCAGTGTACTTGCGCTCGGGGCGGCACTGTGGCCGGTGCATGTACTGAACCTTGCCGCCATCAATGCGCAGGGGCGCTCGGATCTGTTCCTCAGACTCGAAGTCGTCAAGCAGGTCGCCAGTATCGTGCTGGTGTTGATCTTTGCGCATTGGGGTCCGCTGGCGATCGCATGGTCGGTGCTGTTGTCTGGGCTTTTCGCCGCCGGTCTGAATACCTACTATTCCGAACGCCTGCTCGGCTACGGCTGGTTCGCTCAGCTCGCGGATCAATGGCCCACCCTGGCACTGTCTACCACGGCAGCCGTACTGGGTTGGGCTGTCATGCACTGGAGCAGACCCAGCACACTTGCGATGCTGGCCGCCATCATGGTCAGCGCGTCGACGTACTTGATCCTAGCTGTTCTCACCAAAAACGAGGCATTGACAGCCCTCCTGTCTATCATCCGCACTCTGCGCTCCAGACAACCTGCCGATAACTCATGACTGATCACCACGAGATGTCTGACCCTGCAGTACTGGCGAACCAACCGCTGGTCAGCGTGCACATGCTCGCCTATCGACACGCGCCGTTCATTGCCGCCGCCATCCAGGGTGTGGTGGACCAGCAAACAGACTTCCCGATCGAGCTGATCATTGCCGAGGACTGTTCTCCCGACCGGACCCTCGAGATTGCGCTGGATTACCAGCGCAGGTACCCGGCACTGATACGCGTACTGACCAGTGAAGCCAACGTCGGCATGCATGCAAATGCTGATCGCTGTCTGGTCGCATCGCGTGGCGATTACATCGCCATCTGCGAGGGGGATGACTACTGGTGCGACCCGACCAAGCTAGCACGCCAGATGGCAATATTTCGCGCCAATCCTGAGTACGCACTGATTTTCCATGCAGCCGCCTATATCGACTGCGAAACCGGCAAGCAGACGCGAACCAGCAGGCAATCGCTCTTTTCGCGGATACTGAGAACCGAGGAGGTCATCCTCGGCGATGGCGGCCTCATGCCGACCGCTTCGATTCTGCTCCGACGAGAGATCGCCCTCAACCTGCCCGTCTGGTATCACCAAGCACCCGTGGGCGACTACCCGTTGGCGTTGCGTGCAGCATTGCACGGGAAGATCGCCTACCTCGACAGGACCATGTCGGTGTATCGCACGAACGTGCCGCATTCCTGGACTCAACGCTACGTGCCTGACATCAATTCACGCATGCAATACGCAAGGCAGATCGAGGCCATGTTTTCCGGATTCTCCGCTGAAAGCGGCCACCACTTCGACGAAGCTACACGCGAAATGGTCAGCAAATACTATTCAGATCCGTTAGTACGACTTCCGGGTTCTGTAGAAGAAAAACGCCGTCTCTATAGTGAAGTCGCCGACAAGCTGCGGGGCTCGGATCGCTGGTTGACGTGGTTGGCGGTGAAATGCAGGTTGAGGTTGCCCTTTCTCAAAGACCTGCTGCGCAAATCCCGATCCCTATGGCGGCTCATCAAGGCTCACATCCTCAGTGAACGCATCGCAACCGAGCCCAAACTTGACCACCATGCGCGCCGACTCTAAGAAGCGACATGTCTAGTAATGTGCTTATCGTCGGCGCCGGCTACGCCGGCAGCGTCATGGCCCGCGAACTGGCCGACGCCGGCCACCTCACACATGTCATCGACAAGCGCCCACACATTGCCGGCAACGCCTACGACGAACATGACAAATACGGTGTGCTCGTGCACCGCTATGGGCCGCATATCTTTCACACCAACGGCGAACGCATCGTCGAGTATTTGTCGCGCTTCACCAAATGGCGACCGTATGAGCACCGTGTGCGCGGTGTGGTAGAAGGCGTTTCT
>Ga0157370_10003233_pt1 | contig 19240 bp, 13 predicted proteins | sample C35metaG_FD_113463 | JGI IMG/M metagenome (GOLD analysis project Ga0157370, IMG submission 113463) | Corn rhizosphere microbial communities from Kellogg Biological Station, Michigan, USA - C3-5 metaG | ecosystem: Host-associated > Plants > Roots > Rhizosphere > Soil | place: USA: Michigan...
GCTCAGCGGCTGATCGACCGTTAGGCCATGGGTGTAGAGCACTCGGCCGAGAAAGGCGTTGACGTCCACGTAGTTCGTTTTTGCATTGATGGCCACCGTGTCGACCGTTGTGTCATTTTCTTCGTGCGCAATGGTCGCACTATCGTACGCCGGCTGCTGGATCTCGTCCAACTCTTGCGAACCATCCCATATGGTTCTCCGCACGGTGCCGAAGGCGCACGCGTCAGGACTGCCTGGATGTAGGCAGTGTCGCTGCGTCTTCACCCACACGCGCCTGCCGAACCCGTCATACCGGTACTTCTCCAGCACGAACCGGACTGGGAGCGAAGGCAACGGCCCACCAAGGTACGTGCGATAGTCCGCCTCCCGGAGCCGGTTTTCGGCGTCGTAGTAGGACGCTCGGTCGGCCAACGGCGGCGGGTCTGTCGAAGGCGGGATCCAGACCGAGTACGTCAGCTCCGTATTCCCTGCCGCGTCATACCTCGCAGTATCGTTCGACGTGGGATGCTGACTCAGCATGAGGCGTCCGGTGCCCGCGGCGAAATCGGCAATCGTCGTGATTGCGGTGTCAGACTCCGAGAAGGTACCGTTTTGCGCGACTTCGCTCGCGATCGAACTCGACGTGTACATGTTGCCCAACGCATCATACTTGAAGGTTTCCGTCGAGCCGAAATGAAACAGACCACTCCCGCCTGGAACGATCGCGAGGCCGTCAGCATCATCCCCGCTCTGAATCAGGTGTCCGAGACCTGAGTAGAGCGCGGTCAGCGTATCGCCGATGCCTCCACCCATGATCGCCTGGAGCACCAGTCCTCGGGCATCCAGTCGGAAGGCAGTGGAGATCGGCGTCGCATGAATCGTGGTGTCCACGGGCTCCTGATCCACCAACGAAAGCCGACCGTCATTGTCGTACTGCCGCGTCTCTGTCGTGTACCCGGCTACGCCAGTGCTCGCCAACTGATCGCGTTCGTCGTAGCCATACTGGAACGTGTTGCCACCGAGATCCCGAACGGTGGCCAGTTGCCCAGTGATCGAGTCGTATCCAAAGGCAACCGTGTCGGCCAGCTTGCCGCTGATGGTGGGGGCGAGTTGCGCCGGATGCACGACCGCGATGCGGCGTCCGTCGAGGTCATACAGTGAATTCACGACGTACACGTGAACGGTGGAGTCGTTGGAGCTATCCGGGCGCACCCGCTCCGTTTCGCTCTTGAGCAAACCGGACGGATAATAGGTCCGGCCGATCCACGCGTCGCCGTTATCCGCCGTCACGACTCGGCCGGCGGAGTCATAGACGAAACTGCGTTGGTCGCCGGGAATAGTGAGTGGACCGTACGCTGTATCGGCTAACCGGTCGGTACCGACCACGAGCGTAAGCGTGTCGATCATTCCGGTCCGCGCCGGATACGTCACTGCGGGCACCGTTACTTTGATCGCACGATTGAGCGCATCGTACTGCGTCGTGACGACAAGTGCCCTCCGCGTCGTATCGCGCGTGACATTTCCAGCCGGATCGTAGACGTAGCGATCGACCTTGGCATCCGGCGCAATCTCGCTGGTCACGCGGTTCGCACCATCGAAGGTCCACTGCGTCGTGATCGATCCGATGCTCGTGACGTTCGGGGTCGAGTTCCGCGCCACGCTCGTCCGGTTGCCTTCCTCATCGTATCCGGTTTCAACCGTCACAGTCTGCTGCGCGATGCCGTTGAGCGCCGGCCCAATGGTCTGCGCGAGCGTGTCACGATCAGCTAAGTCGTACTGCATTCGCTGTTGCGTCCGCGCGGAATTGCTGCCGCCACGCGCGTGATCGCTGCTATCCACGGGGCTGACCACGAGCGTATCCCGCCCCTCGGCGTCGGTCGCGTAGGTCGTCCAGTAGACTAACGGTGTCCGCACGGCCGATAAGTTGCCGAGTTGCGCGTCGTATTCGATCGAATCGGCGGCGACCGTGGGATTGTGCGCGGTCACTGGCAGCACGGACGACGACATGAGCCCGAGTGAATTCTTGTAGTTGAACGTAATGCGCCGAGTGGCACTGGCACCCATCTGCTCGTACACGCGATTTCCGGTCGTTGCGTCATAGCCGAAGGTCGTCACTTCGTTGGCGGGCGTGACGACGCTGTCGACAAATCCCCAAACGGGATCCCAATGATACCGCGTCACCGCGTTGCGACCGTCGCCTAACGGATTGATCGCCGTTTCGGTCGCGAGGTTGCCACTCGCGTCGTACGTGGCGCGCACGGTATCCGTTTGGGGCGCGGCGTCGAGTGTCACCAGCACCGGGTGCGCGGTGTCGCCGCGAAACAACGTGGTCGCAGAGCCTAGGGCATTGACGATTCTTGTCGGCTCGCCGAATCGATCGAGCCATATGCGAGTGACCGTTGTGTCCCGCCGCGGCCCGTTGACCATGACACAAGCAGATTCCGGCACGACCGCGTGCGGCGTCGCGGCCAGTGCCAACGAATCGGCGTTGCGGATGCGCGTCTTGCTGGTGTCGGCCGAGTCGGTGGCAACGCTCACGCTCGCGACCTGCTTGCCAGCGTCATAACCGTAGAAGGTCAGGAAACAGAGTGGGCCGGTGGCCCGGTAGCAGCGGCGATTCGTCTGCGACACCATCCGATTGACATCGAGCGTGTCGTACCCGAATCCAACCTTCGTGCCATCAGCATCCAGGATCGTTGCCGTACGACCGGACGTGATGCTCAGCGTAGTAACACGCGCAACACCGCTCGGCCCCGGCGACGTTGCAGTCTGCAGGTGACCAGTTCCATCGTATGTGAAGCTGTACGTCACGGTGCTGCCGCCGGCGGGCGTCGGCACCTGGATTGTCTGGAGTCGATTCGACGTGTACGAGAAACTGGTCCGATGTCCGAGTCGATCGAGCGTGGCCGTGTGCAAACCGGCCGTGTTGAAGAGCACTCGCACGCCGTGGACGAGATGCCTGACGTATTCGGTACCGTCCCAGCTCAGCGTATCAGGCCTAACGAGCGTGGGCGCGACCCACGTGGTGCTGTTGATCTTGGCATATAGTCGGGTGCTGCCGTCACCGCCGATCCAGAAGCGGGTGGTGGTATCGCTCATTGGGAAAAGGAGCCGCTCCAATCCGGCCAACCACCATCCCGACCCAAACGGGCTCTGCGCGCGATTGACCACAACAAGCGCGCCAGTCGCCGTGGCCGACTTCTGCACGCCAGCCGAGATGTACTTCGCGGTGATGGTCAAGGTGTAACCATACGCGCCGCTCGAGTCGTTCAGAGCATCGTACGAAACGGCAATACGCCGCGGGGCGGCACCCGTGAAGTCAGTCCCTGGCCACGCGCTCGTGGCGCGAACTCCGCCTCCGGTAAGCGATAGGCTCGCCGTTATCGAATCGGGAACGGCGGCGCCCGGAGTCAGGTTCACCAGGGCATCAACAATAGGATGGGGATGGGCGAATTGGCTGTTGTAGAGCAGTGTCGGCGTGCGCGCCTTGTTCATGGTTCGCACGGTGCCGAGCGGATGAGCGACATACAAATCGCCGCATTGAATGGCGGCGTCGATGCCAGCGGCCATCGTTAGGCAGAGTCCGCGCGCCCGCGTCGCCCCGGTGCTCATGGAGTCGAGCGCGACTTCCGGATGCGCCTGGGTACCCGACAACACGGTCGTGAGCGCCGATGCCGTGTCGAGCAGATCAACCGCTCGCTCGGCATGGAGAACTACGGTCCCCGAGTCGTTCACGGGACCGGAGGTATAGTGGACGACAACCGAGGCCGTGCGATTGCCCGCGATGGTTGCAGTATCTATTACGCTACATCCCGTCACGCCTAACCCGGCACACGTCACGCTCAAGTCATACTTGTATGGCACTGTGCCGACGTTACCAACAGTGAACGTCTGCGTAAGAGCCGTCGACGGCGCCACGGCCACGACAGCCTGACCGGTGACCGACGCAGTCCTCAACACCGAGACCGATACCCAGCCAGTATCATTGGTCGCAGGGCTGCTGGGTGAGGTTTGTTGTGCAGTCAGCTTGATGCGGCCAGTCGTCGTGCTGCTGCCGCTTGAATCTGTGACCAACGCTTGCTGACTCGCGCCTGCAGGAATCGATAGCGTGGCGGGACTTGCGACACATCCACCTGGAAAGGCGGAGCCGGTGCAGGACGCAGTCACAGAGAAAGTGGCAGTTCCGTTTCCTGCGTTCTTGAGCGTGAAGGCGGTCGTGTCCCGATGCGACGGGTTAGGCGATGTCGAGCCTCCCTTAGGAGTCACAGTAACTGCGTATACGGGAGGCGGGCCGTATGTGTAGATCACCGTACTGAAGCCGAAATTGAGTGGGACGTCGACAATGCTCGCCGTTAGGGTGTCTGACTTGCCCGGCCGCAGGGTCACCGTGCCCGACGCCTGTCCTGCTGAACCGCAACCCGCTTTCGTGATCGTGTGATAGACGAAACCGGAGGTCACGTTGGCCCCGTCGAAGGTGACGTGCTCCGAAGCGGGAACGAGACTCACGTTGTCGCAAAATAGAATGCTGATCGGAAGACTGGTCACGGTATCGAAGCCAGGCGCGGGTGTAATGGTCACGACCGGCGGACTTGTGTTTCCGCCACCGATGATCGGGGTGACGCCTGACGTCGGTGGTGCTGACTGCCGGGCGCCCACGAGGTGCACCGGAACGAGCGCGATTGCGGTGCTAGCGATAGCGACTACCGATAGCACTGACACAATCGAAGGCAGGACGCGAGTCATGGTCGAACTCCAAGATCGGCGGTGATTGGACCCGCCTTAGGCACGAACAGTGCCTGCCCGTCACACGCTCAAGGCGTTGGCCTAACGTAGGTTGCGTGAGACGCAATTTGCGTCTTGGCGCCGCCGCCGACGCAAATGCATGTGCATTTGCATCGGACGCGGCCATAGACGGCATCGCTCATACGCCCTGCACGTCGCCGTTCGAACTGGAACGTCTGCGTTGACCGGGAACCCATATGCCTAACCGATGCATCCGGCGATACACCGTCGTGCGATCCACGCCAAGCAGTGCCGCAGCCTGTGCCGTGTCCCAATCGACGGACACGAGTAGGTCTTGCAGTTGTTTTCGGCGGCGCTCATCGCCATCGAGGGTGCCGGTATTCGTTTGCCCGGTGCTCCGAGGTCGCCGCACATCCGCGGCACTGACCACGGGGCCGTCGGCCAGGGCGATCACACGCTCCACTGCATGTTTGAGCTCGCGCACGTTGCCCGGCCAGTCACGCTCCTGCAGCGCCAACATCGCCTCAGCCGAAAACGTCACAGTCTGCTGACGTTTGCGCCCCACGGATTGGGCGAAATGGTCGGCGAGAATCGGAATGTCTTCGGCTCTCTCGCGCAGCGACGGTACCTCGATCACGACGCCGCTCAATCGGAAGGCCAGATCCTCGCGGAATCGCCCGAGCCGAACGAGCCGCGCTACCGGCTCGTTCGTCGCCGCCACCAGCCGGAAGTCGCTCGCCGCATCTTCACGAGCACCGAGAGGGCGAAATCTTCCACTTTCGATCGCACGCAGCAGTTTGGGCTGCAAGGCTTGGGGTAAGGCGCCGATTTCATCGAAGAAGCACGTGCCCGTGTGCGCTTCCAAGAGATGGCCGGGAAGATTGGCGTTAGCACCGCTGAACGCCCCTTTCACGTGTCCAAAGAGAGCATCCTCGAACAGCGAGTCACCTACTGCCGCCACATTGAAAGGAATCAATCTGCCTGTACGCCCACTGGCGCAGTGAATCGACTGCGCCACCAACTCCTTGCCCGACCCCGTCGGGCCTTCGATGAGTACCGGTAGCGATGTCTCCGCAACACGGCATATGAGCGAACGTAGCTGCCGCATTGCCAGCGCGCCCCCGATCAGAATTCGCTCGAGCGCAGCATCGGTCGTTTGTACCCGGGGCGTGGGCTGCGTCTGCGGCAACATAGAGGTCATGGTTTCACCGTCCTCGCGCGATCCAGCATGGGGTGAGTGACACTATCCGCATCTTCATCGGTTTTGATGACGTGCGGCGTCAGGAACAGGTAGATCTCTGTCGCGGTGGTTTGACGGCTCGCGTGACCGAACAAGCCGCCCAGCAACGGGATGCTCGACAAGAACGGAATGCCCCCCTGCGTCACATCTCGTTCGGTGTCCGTGAAGCCGCCTAACGCAACTGTCTGTCCATCCTTGATCAGCAGTTCCGTCTGGATCGAACGGGTGGAAATCACCGGTGCGTCGAACGCCACCTCCTGCGTCGCATTGTCGATTTCCTGCGTCACCTCGAGACCCACGTAGCCATCAGGGCTGATCGTCGGCAGCACAGTGAGCTTCGTGCCGACATCCTTGTATTGCACCACCTGATCCACCGACGCATTGTCAGTCGGAAGCGTGCGCGAGAGTTGAACGAACGGCCGCTGGCTGCCAACGTTGATCGTCGCCGGCTGATTGTTTGCCGCAATCAACACCGGTCGACTCAGAATCCGCACGTCGCCGCGCTCCGCTGCGGCCGTGAGCGTCGCATCGATGTTGAGGCCGGTGAGGTTCATGGCGTGCAGGATCACATCCGTTAGACCAGCGCCGGTTTGCGATCCGTTGATCACCGTGGGGCCGCCGTTCACCTTCGTCGGCGGCAGCGTCGCATCGACGCCGAACGCCAAGCTGTTCGTGCGCTCGACCTCGGCAATGATCACCTCGATCAACACCTGGAGCGGACGCGTGTCGAGCTGTTGAACCGCGCTCACAATGAGCTCGTAATCACTCTCGCTCGCACGGATGAACAGGCTGTTGCTGCGTGGGTCCGGGACAATGGTCACATCACCGGTGAACGATGCACTTCGGCTCGTGACAGCGCCCATCGAACTCGGAGCACTCGCCTGCCCTGCGGTCGCGCCGGCTGCCGCGGGGGCAATCATGTTGGTTTGGAGTTGCTGATCGAGCGTGGCCGGCCGAGTGGCGCCGGGTTCGCCTAACGCACTGGCCCGCCCGAACAACGCATTGACGGTCGCCGCGACGTCCGCTGCGCGCGCATGCTTCAATCGGATCACATAGAGCTGAACGGCGCCGATCGCGTGCGCGCCCGTAGACGCGGCAACGGGCGTTGCAGCTACAGGCGGCGCTTTTGCTTGCACCCGATACATCGCGGAATCACCGACGAGCTCGAGATTTTGACTCGCCAGCAATCCCTCGAGCAGCCCGCGCACTGCCGTGCGCGCAACCGGCGCGGGCGTCTCGAGCGTCACGCGAGCACCGGGTACAGCGCTTCCAAAGCCAACCGGCTTGTCGAGATAGGGCGCCAGCGCTTCTACCGCGGCTCGTATGTCGGCGTCCACCAGGTGAACACTGACGCTGTCGTGGCGCAACGACACCGACGAATCGCGAGCTTGTGCGCGGGCATCGCGTGTATGCGCGAAGAAAGTGATGAGCGCGATCATGAGAGCGGCGTGTTTCATCACCACGTCCGTTTGATTGCGAGATGCCAGGTCGTGTCTGCGGCGGAGATGCTCGCGCCGGTCGCGGTGACCTCGCGAACGCGTAGGCCGGCCATCACTTGACCGGCGTGCAACAGCACGCTCCCGTCGTGCCCAGGTATTCCGTCCACCAGCGCGCGCCACGGAGGTCCAACAATCCCGACGAGAACTAACGCCGGGCGCGGAGGAGCCGGCGCCGGCACGGGGCGATTTGCCAGCGTGTCGGGGGAGGATCCGTACGCCAACGCGGCCGGTCTGCGGTCGAGACGGAACACGTCGCTTTCCACTATGCGCGCAGTGAGCACGCCGAGCGAATCGCTCGTGATTGGGCGAGCCGGTGGCGAGACAGGCCAGATCGTCGGCACCGGCGCCTGCGCCGGGCGGGCGATGCGATGCCACGTGTCGGCCACGAAGCCCAACGCGATCACCGTCACTGCCCAAGCCAAGCGCTCCAGCACTATCGTTCTCATCGGGGGCCGGCCGTCGTTAGGCTCGGGCGCCAAAGCGCGTCGATCGTGAGATCGGCCCGGAGCACTTCCTCGCGTTGGGCGGCCGCCGCCGGATCACCACCCTGCACATTGAGAGACACGACGTTCATCGCCACCGGCCCTCGGTCGATGGCCGCAAGCAGCGTTGCGATGCCTTGAATGTCTCCACTCACACTTACTCTCACGCGCACCGGGACGAACGTTGATTGGCCGGCCGAGTCGGTGTGGATGTCCAGCGTGCCTAACATCAGCGTCGCATCAGTCGCGGCGCGCGTTATGAGCGCCGCGAGGCCGGCGCCGGCGGCAGCCGGTGAGTCGCCGCGAACCCAATTGGGCGTCAGCGCTGCCAAGCGCGCGCGCCGCGCCGCGAGAGAATCGCGAATGGCCCTGGCGTTACCCGCGAGCGCACGATCGCGCGACGCGGTCCGAGCGATTGCAACGGCTGAGCTCACCGCACGTTGCTGCCAATTGCGCCATGCGGGAGCCCCTCGCCCAACGATCAAGAGACCTCCGATCGCCAGAGCGCCGATCAGCAGTGTACGTCGATCGCGCGGTGATAGTGCCGAAAGAGTGAGGCTCATCGAATGGCATCCATCACGAGATGGAATCGCACGGTCACGCGATCGAGTGGCGTACCGGCTAACGTTTCGCGGGTCACCGGCCCCACGATTTCGGGAGACGCGATGCCGGGTACGCGTTCCACTGCATCCACCACCGCCGCCGCATGCGACCCAAGAGCGGCAATACTTCCCGTGCCGGAGCTGTCGACTTGAAGCGCGAGCATCACAGTGCCGTCGGGCAGCGCGCGCGTCAGTTGGGCGAGGAGAAGTGTGAACGAGGGACGCGATTCTGTGAACGAGGCGAACGTGCCGAGCGCCGCGGTGACAGTTCGCAGTTCCCTCGCATCGCGCTCAGCTCTTCGCGCGCGCGTTAGTACAAGCCCATCGCTCGCGCGCGCCGCACGCTGAACCCGCATGGACGCGATGAGCGGCGCCGCAATCGCGAGAAGGATCGCCGCGGCGCAAACGATCAATGAAAACGCGAGATGCCGGGGAGACGGTCCGGCCTCGAGGCGCACAGCGCGAGCGCGAATGGCGATCGGCTCGCCGCGCGAGACACGCGTGGCGCCGGCGGCGTCCATGAGCTCGGACGCACGGTTGGCCAGCGACTGGAACGGAGGCGCGACTTCCGGAAGTGTGACGCTGCGCGCGGCGACGACCGAAGATCGGACAGCTGCGAGCGCCCCGCCCGTGAACGCGATTCTCAACTCGACGTCGCCATCTTGCCAGACGATTTCCTGCGCCGGCGTCGCGAACCGTAGCACCATGGCAGTCGGCGCTAGGATGTCCACCGTTAGCCCGAGATCTCGGCAGGCATCGACGACGTCACGCACCACCGGCTCTTCGAACGCCGCCACCCACGCCGTGGTTGACGACACGGGCCGCACGCCAGAGTACAACAACGGCACACCGTTCTTGAGGAAGAAGCGAGAGGCTTGCGCACGCACGGCTGCGGCAATCGCTTGCGCCTCCGACAATGCTGGCAAACCGGCAAGGAGCTTGAGCTGTGAGGCGGCCGGGCCAATGGCGGCGGCCACGACGGGCGGCCGGAACCGCGAACGCGGACACGCTGCGAGCAGTCCCCGCACAGAATCGCGCAGCGACACTTCATCGGAGCGCGGGCGCGCGGCGGCCCACGTAACCATTCTCCCATCAACGAGCACAGCGCTCACGCGCCGCTGACCGATGCCTAACCCGAGGCGCGGGCGGAGCGCGATCATTGGATCCACGTCCGGCGCCGTACCACGGCCGCTCGGTTACCGGCTCGGACGAGTCGGAGCTCCAACACAAACGTCACAGCGGGCCGTCCTGCCGTACCATGCGCCATGAGGAGCCACGCGTCGGGTTCCGATGTCGTGAGCCGAACCACGTCGGGGTAGTTTGCCAGCAACGTCGATCTCCCGGCAGGCGAAAGTTCGGCGCCTAACGATACGATGTCCGGCACGGGACTGCCGAGTGCACGGTGGTCTGCCACTCGCGCGACGGCTTCACTGGTGAATCCGGGTAGCGCCGCAACGACAGCGAGCGGCGCCCGAGACAAGAGGATCCGATCGGCCTCCACGCCCAGCACGGAATCGAGCCCCGTACGCACCTCGAACCCTCGGACCGAGGCAAGCTCACGTACATCCGCGAACGACGCGTTGCGAGGCGGCGCGCGCCCCTGCGCCCGATACCACGCCGACTCGGCGCCGGTCGGACGCGGCACGTCGTCGGCGTCCCGCCAGTCGAGAATGGCATCGGTCAACGAGTCGGCGGCAGTCGCGCTGCTGCCTAACGCTACGAACAGGCGACTGAGCAAACTATCATCGGCCGTGTTGATGTCGATCGTGGTTCCGGTTGGGCGTATGGTCAGATCGCACGGAGTACCGCTGAGCAGCGGGGAAGCTGCGACGGCTGCATCGAGCCGGGACCAGGTCGCCTGCGCGGCCTCGGAAGACGATTCGGTATCGCCGCCTCGATGATCGAGCGCTTCTCCGATGGCAGCCTCCGCTCGACTGGCGCAGTCCTCGGCCAGCCACATTGCGATGGCTTCGGCCCGCCGGTTGTGCGCGACGCCGACCGCCCGTCGAGCCAACAGGGCCAAGCCGAGGCCGATCGTTCCGACGCCGACCATTACCCACAGGACGGCGAGCAACACGAATCCCCGCGCGCGTGGCGGCGTCATCCGCGCGGCCCAATGCGAACCAGCAACGTGTCGATGACGTTGCCGCGCTGGCGGAGAATTCCGATGCCTAACGGAGCGGTGATGCCGGTGCCCCAGCGCTCAAACCACCGGCCGCCTTGCGCGGCGCTCTCGAGATAGCGAAATGTGCCGTTCGAGAATCCGCCAAGCAGGTCGAGTGGACGTGCAGCGCCGAGCCGAGCTTGCAAGGCCTCGTGATCGCCCTGAGAAGCGAACGACAGCGTCACCTGACACCGTTCGAGCCATCCCGCCGGAGCCTCACACCAACTCGAGAAAAGCACGGTATCGGGCGAGCCAGTGAACGGAATGGTGCCCGGAGAACCAAGCTCCAGACGTCCAACCAGATCACGCAGCATCCGCTCGCCGTTCGCATCGCGATCGGCGTCGGTGGCGTGCAACACCAACGCCTGCGCCCGATCAGCCAGTATCGCAAGCAATCGATGCGCACCGAGCAGCACGATAGCGCCAACGACCAGAGCGACGAGAACTTCGATCAGCGTGAACCCGTTATGGCGCATCGGGCGCCGCCGCGCGATAGATGGAGGTGGCAATGAGAACTGACCGGGTTGTGGAATCGCGCAAGACCACGGTGTACAACGTCGGGCTTGGCCGATCAATGCGGAGATCCCATCGGCCTTCGGCGCGGTCTCCCAGATGCCGGTCGAGATCCGCGCGGGGCCAGAGCGACACCGCCTCGAGCAACGCGCTCGCACGCCGCACGTCGGCGTCCGCCGTTTCGGCGCGAGCGACGGCGTCCAGCGAGGACGCAGCGAGCGTCACCAACATAGTGGCCCCGATGGCGAGCATCGTGATCGCCACGATCACCTCGAGCAAGACCATCCCGCAGCGCGGCGCTGCCTTACGGCGTCGCATCACGATCACCGGTGAGTCGGTCGATGTCGAGCGATGAGTCGGCGACGATGCGTCCATCCGGCATTGCCGTCACTTCGCGTTGGACGCCGTTCTGCCATACCGCGGTCGTCACGCTGCGCCCGCTTCGGATCGCCGAGTCGCGCACGCCGGCAACCACTGATCCAATCGGGTCCACGCCGCGAAGCGGCTGTGCCGTGTGCATCGTCAAGCCCACGACGCTCGCCATGAGACTCAACAGCACGAGCACCACCAGGAGCTCGACGAGTGTGACGGCGCGCTGCGCGTTCACGTAGGCCGCACGCTGTAGATGGCCTGGAGCAACGCGGCTGCGACGAGTGCCACCAGGCCGCCGAAGGTCAGAATCAGGGCGGGCTCGAGAAGCCGCACGGCGGCGCGCACGCGTTGTGTCGCCCGCTCGCCCTCGAGGCGTGCTGCGTGCGCGAGCATTGTGGCGAGTGCTCCTGTCTCCTCGCCGGCGCGCACGAGTCGCGCGGCGATCGGCGTCAGGGCGTGCTCCGTTAGGAATGCGGCCGATGGCCGCGCGCCGGCTACCACCGACGTACGGGCGGCAAGGATGCGTTCCTGGATGGCAGCGTCGCCCGCCGCCTGCGCGGCGTGCGTCAATGCGTTAGGCAGCGGCACGCCGCTCTCGAGGAGCGCCGAGAGAGCCGCACAGGCGCGGGAAGTGGCGGCCGATCGGCGGATATTGCCGACCAGCGGCACGGCGAGCAGCGCGTCATCCCATTGGACCGCGCCGGAAGCGGTCGAGACCCAGGCGCGCCACACAACATAGATAATGAGTGTCGCGATGCCTGTGGGAAGTGCGACAAGTCGAGCAACGACAGACGCTTGGAGCACGAAACGGGTGGTTTGGGGCAGCGTCTGACCGAGGTCGGACAGAATCGCGGCAAACCGGGCAACACGATTCCCACGAGAATGGCGACGGATATCGTACCGGCCAGGGCGAGGATGCACGGATAGACGAGCGCCGCGCGGAGGGCCGATCGGGTGGCGGCCGTTTCCTCCATCAGGTCGGCTGCCCGCCTAACGGCTGGCGCCAGGCCGCTGCCCGCTTCGCCTGCGCGCACGATGCCGAGCACCACGGCGGGTATCGACAGCCCGCTCTGGTCGAGGGCAGTGCCTAACGATTCGCCTTCGCGGACGGCGCGCGCGAGGTCCGGCAGCGCGGGTGCCCACGCCTCCGGGGCGAGCTCGGGCATGGCCGACAGCGCTTTGCTCACCGGCAGTCCGCTGTCCAGCAGCGTCGCCAATACCCGGAGGCCCAGGGCGAGGTCGGCAACCGAAAGTCGGCCGCCTAACGCTTTGATCGACGCCGCTGCGCTCATCTCGAGCGTCCAGAGCCCCTGAGAAGAAAGTGCGCGCACGGCCGCCTCGCGGTCGGCCGCCGCCACGACCCCACGCTCGAGCGCGCCGTCTGCGCGGGCCGCGCGATAGGCAAAGCGCGTGGTGCCGATCATTGATGCACCGGGCCACCCCACGATGTGATGTCCCCGTCCTCATCGGCTCCGCCTACCTTTCCATCTCGGCCTAACGAATAGAGGTCGTACGAGGTGGGATTCTCGGCGCCGGGCGCGACGTAGACGTACGGTCGCCCCCAGGGATCGAGCGGAACATCCTTCCGCAGATAGGGACCCCGCCAATTTCGCGGCATCGCGCCCGTGGTTGGTTTGGTGCGCAGCGCCTCCAGGCCCTGTTCCGAGGTGGGGTAGTTGTCGTTGTCGAGGCGATAGGCATCCAGTGCCAGAGAAAAAATTTCGATCTGGCTCTTGGCGGCGGCGGATTTCGCATCGCCCACATTCCGGAAAATCGAGGGCGCCACGACGGCGACGAGCGTGGCGATGATGGCCAGAACGACGAGCAACTCGAGAAGCGTGAAGGCACTGCGTTTCCCGCAACGATCAGACACGGCATCACCGGTTGGCCAACAAAATGGGCGGCCCGCGATTCGAGGCGCCTAACTCACGATGACCTCAGTATTGGCAGGTGTAGTGCCAGATGCTGGTGCGGCATATCTCCGCGCGTAACAGCAACTTGACGAAATGGCGCGCGCGGACCATTGCAGCCGACTATTGCATCCGCTATAGCGGCGCTGTAGCGCTTGCCAGCGAAACAGCAGGCGCGCGCGCATTCGCGACGTACTCGTTGCGTTGGTTGACTTGGCCGGTTGCAGCAGCGCCGCTATAGCCGCGCTATTGCAGCGGCACGCTCGAGCGCCGACACCACATCCCGTAAGCCTCAGCTGCCTAACGAAATAGATCGGCGCAGGCACTTGGCCTCGTGCATGCTAAGAAGAGAGGCGACCCACGACCCCGGAGTGCAGTCATGCGTCGCCGTTCTGTTGTCGGCAATCTCATCGCGGTACTTCTCTATGCTGTGAGCACGGCAATCTGCGGACTCCCGATACGCCTGGCCGCTCAGCAAACGCCCACCGCAATCCCGAACATCGGTGGCGGCGACAAGACTCCGCCCACCGTAACGATTACTCCCGGCTCCGGTACCGACACTCTCACTACCGTGTCGGTGACGATCGCCTTCTGCGACAACGTCAGCCTCCTGTCGGCCACCAAGCACGTGGTCTATGACGGCGTGAACGTCAGCACGAGCTTCGCCTATCAGGTCAAAACCGTGGCCGGCTGCGGCGCTGCAGGACAGGCAACCGGGACCGTCGCCCTTCGCTCAGGCAAATCGGACACCCTCACGGCGACCATCGAAGACAACGCACTCAATACAGGATCGGGCACGGTCATCTACACCTACACTCCGCCACCGCCCCCCGCGGCTGTTTCGATTGCTCCGGACGGATTCCCGATGAGTGCGCCGGTCAGCAGCGTCGGACTGATCGACACGTTCACCGTGAAGAACCCGGGCGGCAAGAGCGGATCGATCACGCTGTCGACCACGGGTTGCCTTGCGCCTGCCACATCATGCAGCGCGCCTAACCCGGCGTCGGTCACGCTCGCGCCAAACCAGGCGGCGATGGTGACCGTCACCTTCAACACGAGTACAACGCCATCGACCGGCGGCCTCATCAAGCTGCACGGCGTGGTGGGTTCGTCGCAGGATGATGGTACGACGACGCTGGCAACCTATCTGGATCCACCGCTTCAGAACCCCGCGAGCGCTGGTCCGGGAACAGAGCGAGACCTGTGTCTCTCGTTCTCCGTGAGTGCTGGAGCAGCCACCGAATGCGGCGACCTGAGGCTCGCTGTGGCGCTCCCGCCGGTGCAATCGCTCGGAAAGGCCCGCGTGCCGACGCTGCTCTACAACAGCCAGTTCGCCCATCCGTTCCCGTTAGTCTCGAGCAACGTGACAGTCCCGAGCGGATCGGGGCTGCCGACAACCGTCAAGGCCACCCTGCTCGTGAACGGCGTCGTTCGAGACTCCGGGAGCTGGAACGGAAGCGACTGGGGAACGCCGGGCTCCACCCGCCAGATTACGTTAGGCTACGACGCGCTGTCCGATTCCACGAACGTGTACCCCTATTCGATGGAGGTCGTGGCGATCACGAGCGGTGTGCAAGACACGCTCGAAACGCTCACCGGACAGCTCGTGGTCGTGAACCGATCGCAAAGCCCGTTTGGCGCGGGTTGGTGGTTGGCCGGTCTCGACCAACTGATCGCGCAGCCTGGCAATGCGTTCCTGTTCGTCGGCGGCGACGGAACGACGCGCATTTATAGTCCAGTGCCCGGTCAGCCCACCGAATGGACCGCGCCGCAGGTCGATCATCGGGACCTGCTCGAATTGATCGGTAGCGAATACGTGCAGATGCTTCCGCACGGCCTCACCGTGCATTTCAACTCGGCCGGGCAGCATACCGCCACCGTCAATCGGTTAGGCGAACAGACGACGTTCGCGTACGACGCGACGTGCCATCAGCTGAGCACCATCACGACTCCGATTGGCGGTCTCGCCTACACCTTTTCGTACACGACGTTCGGCACGCCTCCCTGCGGCAATCGTCGCCTCGCCAGTGTGACCGCGCCGCCGGTGGGTTCTCAGACGCGCGTCGTCACGCTCTCGCCGCTGGCCAACGGACAGGTGAGTCAGGTGCTGAACCTGGACGGCAGCAAGGTGCAGTTTGGATACGATGCAACGTGGCCGACACGGATCACCTCCCGTACGAACGAGCTGAGCAAGGTGGTGACGTTTGCTTACGACGCCGCCGACAAAATCTCGCAGGTAAGCCGGACCATGGACTCGGCGGCGGCGATCGTCACGAGCTACACGAACGCCCCGGTTCTCGGCTTTCGCGGCAGCGCCGCGACCGATACGGCGCAAGTGTACACCGAGGTGAATGGGCCGCGCACCGACACCACCATCACCAAGTTCTGGCTAGATCGGTTCGGAGCACCGCGCCGGATCGAGAACGCGCTCGGTCAATACACGACGCTGACCCGCGGCGATGCGCGCTGGCCATCGCTGGTGACGCGCCTGGCCGCGGTCAACGGACTCGTGACGACGGCCGGCTACGACGATCACGGAAACGTGCTCGCGGACACGGTGTGGAATCCGTTAGGCACCGGCCAGAACGCCGTGAGCACGTATCAGTGGGATAAAAAGTGGGACTTCGTGACGCTTACGATCACACCCACGGGCCAGCAGACGCAACTGGCATATGATGGCGTCACGGGGAATACCGTCTATTCGATCTTTGGCGGCGACACCACGACGTTTGCCTACACCTCGAGCGGGTTGCTGCAAACCGTGACCACGTCCGACCAGGCGCACGATAGTTACACCTACGACACGTTAGGCAACCTGGCGACGCACACGCCGCCGTTGGCCAGCACCACCACAGTCGCGCGCGACGCGATCGGCCGCGATACCCTCACGCTGACGCCGAGCGCCGCGAACGATACCATGCACGTGCGCACGCTGTATGACCTCGTCGGCGCCGACACCTTGACGCGCACCTGGGGACTCGGCGACACGCTGGTCGTGCGGACGCGGTACGACGCGGCCGGCCGGGACACGAGTGTGACGCAGCATGCGTATCCGGACCGCAACACCGTCGGCGATGTCACGCGCTCGTTCAGCTATGATGCGGTCGGCCGCAAAACCGCGGAGCGGTTGCATGGGCAGCTGGTGCTGAGTTGGAAATGGGATGCCGCCGGAAACCTCCGCATTGGCGGTCACGATGCGGCGGGCGTCACGACGACCTACGACGCGCTCAACCGGCCGACGGTGCAGAAGACCGCCTCCGACAGCACGACATTTCGGTACGACTCTGTCGGGAACCTGGCGCGTGCAGTTGGGCCGTACGGCTACATCGCGCGGACGTACTTCCCGGATGGCCTCATCGCGACCGACACGCAGAAGATCGCCGCCACGGCGTATCCCCAATCCGATTTCACGAAACACATCTACGCGATCGGCTATCAATACGATATCGGCGGCCGGCGGACGTCGCTCGCGATGCCGAGCCAGTTAGGCGGAGGGAGCGTCGCGTATACGTACGACCCGCGCACGGGGCAGGTCGCGACGATCACGGATCCCGCCGGTATTCGGTTCCGCTATCACTACGATGCCCAGTCGCGTCTCGACTCGCTCATCCGGCGCGACGGCTTGAGTGACGCGATCACGGAATCGCGCACGTACGATCTCGCCTCGCGCGTGGCGCTCCGTAAGATCTGGACGCCCTCGGCGACCCTCCTGGCCGACACCATCACGTACGACATGATGGGCCGTGCGGCGAAGGTGGGCAACGAGCACGGGACAGATACCACCGCCTACTTCTCACTCGGCTGGGTGACGACCAGCACGATCGATGGCCGGACCTCGAGCTTCGTGCTCGACGCCATGCAGAATCGCACGAGCGGGTTGATCACCGGCGGGCACAACCCATCCAGACAGGCTTATTGGTACGAGGCCGGAACCGGTCGGCAGATCGGCGAATCGAACCCGCCGCCGAGCGCCGCGGGCGACACGACCGTCAATGAGTTCGATGGTTACGGCAACTTGCAGGTGTCGTTTCATCAAGTCGATTTCGGCGTCTGGGTGGCGCCCGACGGCAGGCAGAACCAGTGGATGACACTCAACTATCAGGTGCACAACACCTTCGATGGCGCAAATCGGATGGTGTATCACCAGATGGTGTACGACACGACGGCAGCGTTGTATCACCAGGTGCAGCCGCCATATCTGACCACCGAAGCGTACCGGTACGATCCGTTAGGCCGGCGCGTCTGGTACCGGTCGATCAAGGGGTCCGCTTGCTACAATATCGAGCAGTCGACCGGATGCCACAGTACAGTGACCCGCGTGATCTGGGACGGCTCGCAGATCCTGGGCGAGATCCGCGCACAAGGCGACTCGGCCGCCACCGCCGATCAGCTGGAGAACGATGCGCCGGGCTCCGTTGGGCCGAACTACGGCGAGATTGCGTACGTCCACGATGGCCACATCGACTCGCCGATCGAAATCACCAAGGGCACGGGCACGGGCGCGAACTCGGTGCTGCCGATGGCCGACTATCGCGGCATGATCGTCACGGGGACCTGCCCGTCGGTGCAGTGTCAAACAACCCAGTTAGTCTTTCCGCAGTCGAGCGCGGGCTTGTACGGCGATATCCTCTACGCCAACGGGCCGCCGAGTTTCTACGGCACGCTCATCGAGGGGCAGACCGACGCGTCGGGCTATATGTATCGGCGCAATCGGTATCTTGATCCGCAGACGGGGAGATTCACTCAGGAAGATCCCATAGGCTTGGCAGGCGGGATGAACGCGTACGGGTTTGGGAACGGTGATCCGATAAACTTTGGCGACCCTTTTGGCCTGTCATGCGAGATCGTCGGCAACTGTACCCAGTCAGACGTGCCCGGACCCATGCCCGTGCCGAAAGTGCAAGTGGATCAATCTTTTGATGCGACGCTTATTGGCGCATCAGCCGGCGTCGACTTCGGACAAAATGGCATTAAGTCGAATAGAGGATACGACGGGGGAACAGCCGCTAGCATCGGGACAACGAGCACTGTTACGTGGAAGCATGGCGATAGAGGGAATTGGGGTGTGAAATTCGGGGAATGGGCATCGTTTGGGCTTCGCTTTGATGGGGAAGACGTCGTCGGCGCTACTTTTTCGCTTAGCGCTGGTATTAGCACACCAATAACGTTTCAAGGTGACGCCGGACAAAACGTGCCCACGGCGCGTGGTCCCTGTGCTGCGGGCGGATACGTGTGTGGGAAGGTGGGCTCAGCCCCGTGATGCATTCGGCCGTCTGCACGTTGCAGTTCCGAAGCCCGAGGCGCCATAACGCCCCGTCTTTGGAGGATTCGTGACACGACTTTCTGCGCCCGACACTGTGTTGTGGTTTCGCGTCGCTCCCGCCGTAGCGACCGGCCTGTTTCTGGTAGGCCTCGGGTCGGCCATTCCAGACATGGGGAAGGACCGCGCTTGGGGAGCGATAATACTACTGATACTGTTTGCGATCGCTGCGGTGATAATTTCGCTTTGGCGAAGTGCAGTTTACGAGGTTTGGCTTTCCGATGACAAACTCATCCTGAAGCGCGGACGTCACAGGCTCATGGTCCCGCTGTCGAATATAGACAGCATTGAAGTACCGGTTCGGTCATTCCGTTTTAGCACAATAGCTTGGGTGCACTGGACGGACTCAACCGGCGCGCACAGGCTGGCGAGGTTCCCTGTTTCTAGGACGCCCGAGTGGGAAAACTTCACTGCGA
>Ga0157370_10003235_pt1 | contig 19221 bp, 18 predicted proteins | sample C35metaG_FD_113463 | JGI IMG/M metagenome (GOLD analysis project Ga0157370, IMG submission 113463) | Corn rhizosphere microbial communities from Kellogg Biological Station, Michigan, USA - C3-5 metaG | ecosystem: Host-associated > Plants > Roots > Rhizosphere > Soil | place: USA: Michigan...
AGGGATTGATGATGATATGCCGTTAAGTATTACATCTTTAGTAGATGCCCTTGGAATGGCTTTAGTATGCACCCCCGGAATATGAACCTTCACCCATCTAGATTTGAATTTCGGCTTAAAGTAATTAGATGATTGCGATAAGAACATAACTGAATCAACAGCATCACCAGAAAGCTCAAAGTTATCCAGCAGCGGGGATACCCAAACACCACTTTTTGAGTTTATGATATTTAGCCTGTATTCACGAACATCGCCTGAAAAGAGTTTATACCTGACCTTTAGAATACTTCCACGGAATAGTAAATTCTTTATGCGCCCGTAATTTGTAAGTTCAAATTCAGGAATTATTTTGGTTACCCCATCCGCAGCTCTAGGCACCTTGTACCACTCACCAAAATTCATTGTTTTTTCAGATAGTGGCGATTCAGAATAAACGGTATACCCATCATTTTCTTCTAAAAGAATCAACGGCAAACCATTTTTTCCTTTCGACACGCTAACAGTATGATAATTTAAAAAGATAGAGCTTACTGTCAGGGGATCCTCGTTTAGTGAAAGTTTTTGATCAAAATCATCAAACACGTTGCATTTTTCAGACCCACAATTTATGCCAGATGTAAACAGAACAAACTTTGGACGTCCCGAAGATTCAAAGAATTTTTTATTCATCAAATCCAGTGCAGGTGTAAGCGTCATATAATTCTGAAAAGACGGACGATATTTGTAGTTCAATTTATTTGCAAAAGCATACTCATTGTTATACGGGTATACGTCGATTGTCGACTTACCAATCCTTCTTAGCAGCTCACCTTCAAGCTTAAAGTCAACATACAAACTCTGCATCCGATCTTCGTATCCTTCACTAAAATCTATTGCCGGAAGCAGTGCACTTCTAGTTGGAGCGCCTGGGTAGCTTGGATAAGCTGAAAGATAATATAAACCAGCCATAGACAGCACAAACAGTAGTCGCCCCAACCTGCTTTTATCAAAAAGCATTACAAGTGCTAATGCGGCTGTCGGGATAACGAAATACCCGACGTAGTGATCCGTGCGACTAAATCCAAGTTTAAAAAAAAGCAGCAATAAAACGTTGACCGTTAGCAAAAGCGATCTACGTCTAAACAAAAGATACACATTCAAAAAAACAACGACTAATAGCACGACGACAAAAGTACTTCCCGAATTCACTACATCCTGAGTCATATCTACCGAGTTACCAAAACTCAGATTCTTATTTATAAGTAGATAATTAACCAGGCTGACCTTATCATGAAAAACGACCAACCCAAAAAAAACATAACTTACAACGACACCCACAACAAACAAAACCAATCTTGAAAATTTCTTTTCAGAAAAAAGACGGATAAAAAAGTAAGATCCAAATGTCGCCAACCCAACGAGACCGTAGAAGAACCTTACATAAAACAAAAAACCAACCACAACACCAATAACCATCATATATCGCGACTTGATAACTAATGGCTTATCCTTTGAGAATTCAAAGTAGGCAACGACGGCGAAGGGTAGAATAAATAGTGCCGCAGGAAAAATCAAACTGCTAAAAAACAGAAAAAACGTCACTGAAAAAAATATATATGCGCGCGCCTTACTGACCAGCGTAAAAATAACCGACCAAAAACATGCATATAAACCACTCAGGAATATTATAGACCCCCAATATGTAGACATGTTGTACTGCGACGAACTGTTCCCAGTCAACCAATACAGCGGACCATAACTAAACAGAAAGTCCTGCCCTCCATAGAACATCTGATTAGTTATATTTGCCCATTGTTCAACATTTCCATTTGAGAACGCCACCGAATACATTTTCAATGAGGAAAAAACAAGAACAAAAACGGCCAGAAAGGCCAGCCCCTCTGTTTTATATCTCCCTAACAAGGACTCTAAATTACCGTTTGCTTTATGTACAATGCGATCATTAAAAAAACTATTCACTTATCGCCTTCTCTCTTAACATTGTAATGTCCAAAACAACTCTTTAGCAGAATACTCAACACTGAAATATTACCTTTAACACTACTAATCTTGGTCGGCACTTCACCTTTCGGGTAACGTCTAACTGTAGGAAGCTCGACACAGCTATAACCCAGCTTTGGTGCCCGATACGAAAGGTAAGCCAGCAGTTCGTAAGTCATGAATACATCACGGAACGGGGCCACTTTTGGGTCAAGAAGCATTTTCCGGCTATAAGCACGAAAGCCTTGAGTGGTATCAGTCCACTTAAACCCAGAGGAGAGTCTCAGCATCGGCGCATGGATGAAACGAATTGCGAAATCTCGCGATTTTGGCGTGTTCTCGGCCACCCCTCCCGCCACGAAGCGCGAGGCCTGCACAAAATCCACGCCCTGTTGCAACGCTTCAATAAAGCGCGCAATGGCATCAGGTTCATCCTTGTCATTACCGTCAATAGTAATGATGCCCTCATAGCCATGGTCGAGCGCAAAGGCATAGGCGCAACGGAGCTGGGCACTTAATTTGCCAGACGCCGTTTTCACCAGCAGCCCGCGCACCCCCATTTGTTTCAGCGCTTGCAACTCCAGTGAGCCATCCGAGGTACCACCATCTACGATAATGATGTCGGCAATATTTTCGATTTTGAGCGCCGCCATTTTCGCGAGCAGGCTCTTAATTCGTTCCCCCTCATTAATGACGGGTATCACCACGCAATAAGGGTGTTGGCGACCAAGCCAGAGTCGCGTGTCAAAGGCGGGTACTTGCCACGCGTCGCGGGCTGCAGGAGCAATATCGAGAGAGGTCATCATGTTTACCATCAAGCTACGCGAGCTGTAATTAGCCCTACGCCGGCGATTACCAGTACGATCCCTACCCCTGTAGTCCAGTGGAAGGATTCACGAAAAAATACGACCGAAAACAGGGCGACAGTCGCCACAGCTCCGGCGGTCAGAACCGGGTGTGCCACATTCAGCGGCAGACGCGCCAAGGCAGCGGCATAGAGCAGAAAGGCCGCACCGTATAGCCCAAGCCCTAGCCAAAATGGCCAATTACTCAACGCCGTCATGGGGTCGTTGAGGGAGGGAAACTTGCGCGGGGGCATCATGGCCATCTTCACCAACACACTGGCGGAAGCATTGGAGAGAATGCCGAGAATGAGGATGAGCCACTTCATGCTCATACACTCACCTCAACACCAGTCCCGCGGTAATGTTGCGTCGCCACCTGAAGGGCTCGTTCAATCGACACCAAATGCGACTCATCCTTGGTTGCCACCATCTCGATGGAGACCACGTGAGTGGGCAGGTACTGCGACACGGCGGCAGCCATTTGTCCATGCTCAGTACCTCCATCGCCCAACGGCAACAGATCGGGCTCGCTGGCATGTACATGCCCAATCAACGCGGCACAGTCGTGCAAGACCACTAGCGAATTTTCGCTATTAATAGTGAGCGCACCGGTGTCTAGCTGCATCCGGATGGCTGGATGCGCAATGCACTTCACCACCTGAGCGGTCTCCGCACTGGTGGTCATAAAATTAGCGCCATAGCAGGTGGGGTTGGGCTCAAGACAGATAGTCACCCCGCAAGCCTGAGCGATATCCCCTAACTGTCGGAAAAAAGGAATCGCAATGTCCAAAGCCTCTTGGTCGTTCAACCCACTGCGATCACGATTTTTCGGTGAGCCAAAAACCACCCGAGTCGCCCCCAGCCCCGCGCCGATACGGCATATCGCCTCCAAATGCGTTAGCAGAGCCGCTTGGCTTTCAGCGGAGCCAAAGACATTCAGCCCCGTGGTGCCGAACAACAGCGCCTGCATGCCGGTGATCTCAATCCCGCGCTCAGCCCACCAGTCTTTGACTTGAGCAATATCCTCATTCGTAGCTTTGGCGGGTTCTGGAAAATACTTACCAGGTGCGATATCTATAGCATCAACCGCAAACCGCTGAAGTAGCGTAGCGACTGCTTCATCTTCGTTGATATCCCACGCAATATTGGAAATCGCCAACCTCATACGCTCGCCCCCGAATTGGCTTTAATCGTGAGCGGCTCGGACTGCGCGTAGGCTCTAACTGCCAGAATCGTTTCTCGGGCGCTGTATTGATAGCCGCCCGACGCCCCAAATACTTGGGCGTGCTTCGTCTTCAGGTCATAGGTCGCAGCGGGATTGGCCAAGGTATGAGTGAAGGATTTACCGAAACCCTGTTGGGAAATGTCCTCCACACTAACGGGCTCAGCCGTGAGGTGAACCAATTTCAATCCGGCATTGAGCGCCGTTTGAATGTCATACCAAAGGTTAACCATCGGGTAGAACTGGAACACCCCCCGGCTATCAATTGACTGAAGGTTGTTGTCATTCAAAAAATCAAAGATGACGTTCTTGCGCAGACCTGGGCCAACCAGTCCTGGCAGACGAACAATCAAGTGGTTCGGGAAATGCTCTTCGACGAATGTTTCCAGCAATCGACGATGCAGACCATAGGCATGCAGGCCAGACTCATCGACAGGGCTGTCCTCGTCAACGCCTATGGGATTCTTGAAGACATCCACCGTACTAATCAAAATAAATATTTTGCACTGGATAGTTTTGAGGTGTTCGATCAGTTCCTCAATTTTTTGCCGATCCGCTTCTGGTTCCCGGTTGGCGATCCACTTCTGCGCCGGAGCACCGGCACACACTACCGTCTCGAATGATTGATTATCGATATCGCCAATATTGGTTGAGCGATAAAGCGATGTGAAATTTTCTTGTTTAAGAAGGGTGCCACCCACGTAACCCGAATAACCAATAAGCGAATTAAACATTCACCTCTCCAAATATAGATTTTTTTTGATCATCGATGCCGATAATATTTTCAGCTTCAAGCGTTTCAAGAACGTCATAAATATTGTCAATTTTACCGCCCAGTACCGAATAACAGCCTGGTAACTCTGCGTACTTTTCAAAAAGGATCGGCCTGCCGTCATTGCCCTCGCTCTTCACCAAAACGGTTTTAATCTCGAATAGCGAGTCGATGTGTTTGGCTTTCAATACTTCAGGCATATACCGTCCAACGTCTCTAACCATCCGATCTACGCGGGAATCGCGTTCGTAAAGACACAATTTTTCGTAAGGGTCAACCCCTAGCTGGTCATTCCAGTACATGTGCGGCGTATAGCGAACATGGGACAAGGTATGCAGTCCACGCGCCGGAAAGGGCATCATAGAGAAGAACGGGCCATCCATCACCGTAATGCCCAAACCATTGAGTGATGCGGGCATCTGCATCAGGGCCATTTCGGTAATCTCTTGCTTAAGATCGGTACTAACACCGGGAAAATCGCCCTTAAACTGATTAAGGCCGCTATAGGTGCAGTTGAATACATAGCGACAGGTGATTACCTCCTCGCCCCCCTGCTTCCTCTCGGCCACAACCTGCAACGGCGCTTGTGCCCCTTTCAAGATCGCGGTCACCCTTGTTTGGTAGTGGATTTGCACCCCGCTTTCTTTCAGCTCGCGCTCTGCCCAGATCGCGAGTTGTCTGGCGTCGAACGCATATTCTTCGACCAGGTACACATCTTCGATCAGACGGGGTTCAAACAAGGCACGCAACACGGGATCTGCAGGCTGGATATCCGCCCCGATTTCCCGACAAAAGCGTTCGAACTGTTTGGCCGTGACTTTCGAGTTTCGCCGCGCAATAGCGTAAAGTTTGGTGAAGTCTTGCTTCACAGCGAGCGGCCAGTCGCGTACAAATTTTGGAAGGTTTACCCGACTTCGATAAGCGGTAGTGAAACTGCGTGGGTAGTGATAGCCGTTATGCACACGCGCCTGATTGTTGTAAGAGGCACGCATCAGCAGCGCCGGCTCACGTTCAATCAGCAGGATGCGCTTAAGACCACGTTGCTTGGCCAGGTACACAGCGATAGCCGCACCGTAGAACCCGCCTCCAATTATCACGGCATCCTGACTGGATTCGCTTGGATCGAGGCGCAACATCAGGAAACACGTTCAATGGTCGGGGAGTTCTCCTCGGCTGAATCTGACACCACTTCTTCGATGTTCAGTTTTTCATGCCGGGTCATGCGAGCACTGGTGAACTCTTGGCCTACATGATAAAGCGGGCCCTCATTTGACAGACTGGCCATGTTCAGAATGTATTCGCCCAAGACCAGCAGAACGAGCGAGATCAGAAAGAACATGCCCGACTGTTGTAGAGAAAAACTGATCCAGCCCGGCGCAACATCGGTTTTTAAAATGCCCACCGCAATTACATAAACGCAGTACACCAGGTTGGCAACGGCACCAAAAAGGGAGAGTGAGGTCACCAAACGCATCGGCGCACGCGTTGTCGAGACCAGTAAGCGCATGCCACGGTCGATGCTCTCGCCCAATCGCTTGGGCCGAGATGCCTGCGGCGCGGAGCTGTAGTTCAGGTAAGCACGCGCGAATCCACCCGTAGCAGGAAGGTGCCTGTAGGTCATCGCCGGCTGTGGATGCTGCAGGATGAAATTGATCACCCGCTTGCTTAGAACGCGGTATTGCGGCGCTTCCTTGGCCAGATGGACACCATTGAGGCGATTGTAGAGGCTATGAAACACGGCGTTAGCCGCACGATAAGCAAGGCTTTGAGCGGGTTTTTGCGCATTATTAGCAAACACCACGTCAGCACCGCTGACCGCTTGATCGAGCATCTTAGGGACAAAGCTAACGTCATCGGCCAACGGATCGACAACGACAACGAAATCACCAAGTGCATTCTCGAGTCCAACCCACGAGGCGGTATCCGTGTCCACCTCTTTGGTCAGCGCATACACTTGTAAATTGGCCAATCCATTTTCAGCAGTCAGCCGCTTCAACACTAAAATGCTGTCGTCGTCCGAGGCGTTATCCACCACGATCAATTCATAATCACTGACGATGTCCGCAATGATAGCCACCGCATCAGACAGGATATTTTCAATACTTGCTGACTGGTTTCGCACCACAAACACGGCAGACAAAAAACAGGGAAAGAAAGGCATTTTTCGACTCTTAAAATGGATTGCCTAAAGCATTGTCCTATTAAAACAAAAATCCGAGCCCTTCTGAGCGAAAAAAAGCGCCACCGCTAGCTGTCGCCAACCTTCGCCCAGATTGGGCCCGGCATTGTCGGCGCCGGCGTCCTGAACCACTTTTGCCGCTTCACTCATTTGCATCGGTAAAACTCCTTTATGTGACGGCCCAGTGTAGTCATTTTACTAGCAGACGGACGGGGCTTTTTAGTCCACGGTCACAAGGCAGGTTGATTTCAGATTTACATTGCCCATCGTTTGGATTGCTTAAAGATGGGCAATATGTACTGCGACATTCACGCTGTCTCCGGAAACTTGACATGTGAAGAAGTGGGGCGAAAGTTGCCCGCCGATTTGCCTCGTATCGAAGTCATCCACGAAACTGCCTGAGTACAAGCTGACTCTTGCTTGCGGCTGCTGTGAGCACGCCATCGGTGGAGAAACCACCGAGGAAATCGTGGCGATGCAGATCCGTATGGTCAAACACCTCTGCAAGGTCTACGCCTGCTGGGGCGATGGAAGCGCGCCGGTCACCGCTGACACGCCAGCACAATTGATCGAAAAAGAGCATGGCCAACCCCAGCGTTGGCGATGTTTGTCTTTCTCGTCGAGGCCGAACGTTTTCTGGATCGACTCGTCTGGTATCTGAAAAACACTCAGGTGGCTACCGTACAGGTGGGACGGATGACATTTTTCTGTGAGCCGCCTCGGATTGTTTCATCTTTTCTGGGATGATGGGCTTCTGCGATCCAGGAAATGATTGCCCCCCTGAATTGGCGGGAGGCAGGGATCAGCTTTTCTGAGATCCGACACAGGTTGTCGCTTTCGACATTAAAGAGATGGGCCCGAGCGTTGCGGCGTAAAGGGAAAGTGTTGTTCTAGAGGATTGAACATGGCACCACCTAACCGAATTGAACATGTTGGCTTCGATGATTTCCGACGCTTAGCGCAGGATGAGTCGTTGTCCAAATATGAGCGCATCGGGTTTCCCGACTCATATCGTCAGGGCTATGAAGCAGTTATCTTCGAAGATATCTGCACAAAGCTGACCAACCTGAAAAAAGCTGGCCAGCAAGTAGTCGATATCGGTCCGGGTTGTAGCGATCTGCCCAAGATGTTGATAGACCAGTGCGCAGCGAATGGTCACGCCTTGACGCTGATCGACAGTCAGGAAATGCTGGATCTGCTTGAGAGCGCTCCCTTCATCGCAAAGGTGCCAGCAATGTATCCGCAATGCCCGGACTGGCTTGCTGGAAACGCAGGAAAGGTCGACGCGATCCTCTGCTATAGCGTGCTGCAATATGTTTTTGTCGATGTGGGTTTCTTTCGATTTCTCGATGTTTCGCTTTCCTTGTTGGCGCCTGGCGGACAGATGTTGATAGGCGACATACCCAATATTTCCAAACGTAAGCGCTTTTTTTCCAGTGAGACCGGTGTGCGTTTTCATAAAGACTATATGAAGACGGATGAGGCGCCTGTCGTCGAGTTCAATCAGATCGAACACGATCAGATTGACGATTGCGTCGTGATGTCGATCATCCAGCGGGCACGGCTCCAAGGATTCGATGCCTATCTGTTACCGCAGGATCAGGCACTTCCGATGGCGAACCGACGTGAAGATATCCTCATCATCAGACCTTGAGAGCAGGAAATGATAAAAACGAAAAAGGTAGTCATCCTGGGCGATAGTGCCTTCGCCGAGGTCGCTTACGAATGCTTTACTCGGGACTCTGAATACGAAGTCGTTGGCTTCTCTGTCAACTCTGCATTTCTTGAACGCAATGAGTTGTTTGGTTTGCCTGTCGTGCCGCTCGAGGAGATCGAGCGCTTCTTCGATCCCGAACAGGTCGAATTCTACGCGGCGCTTGTTTACTCCCAGCTCAACCGTCTGAGGACGAGGTTTTATGAGGAGGCGAAGTCGAAGGGCTATCGGCCAGCGAGTTACATCAGTAGCCGGGCGTTTGTATGGCCTAATGCGGTTTTGGGCGAACACTGCTTTATCTTTGAAGATAATACGATCCAGCCATTCGTAAAAATTGGCAATAACGTCGTGCTTTGGAGCGGAAACCACGTTGGCCACCATTCAGTGATCGAGGACAATTGCTTTATCTCCTCTCATGCTGTTATTTCCGGATTCTGCACGGTCGGAAAAAATACTTTCATTGGCGTTAATTCGGCGATTGCCAATAACGTCGTCATCGGTGCTGATAATTGGCTGGGTGTCGGGGTCAATATCCTCAAGAACACGGATGATGATTGTATTTTCAAAAGCGAGCATCCGGAGCCAGCCAAAGTATCCGCACGGCGTTTTTTCAAGGCCAGAACATGAAGTGGCATAAAACGTACTGTTTCTATAACGGCAATAATTTTGGTGAGCAGGGTTTCTGCGTCGCGGAGCTGATCCAGTGACCATCGAGATCGTGCGCTATCAACCAGCACTGAGTGATGCGTGGAATGCATTCTGCGCGAATGCGGCAAACGCAACGCTCCTGCACTCACGCCGTTATCTCGAATATCATGGTGACCGGTTTCTGGATGTATCGGTCGTGCTCATGCAAGCCGGCAGCATAGTCGGCGTTTTCCCTGCGGCGCAGTCCCCTGCGGATCGCTCATTGGTCGTCAGCCATCCCGGTATCACTTATGGCGGCATTGTCCACGATGGCTACCTGTGCGGCGCCAGGATGATCGAAGCGCTGGAGCGGTTGTGCGAACACTACCGCGGGAGTGGATACTACCGTCTTCGATATAAACCCGTCCCCCATATCTATCAATCTCGACCGTCGCAGGACGACCTTTATGCCTTGTTCCGGCTCGGCGCAAGCCGATCGCGCTGCGACTTGTCGTGCACTATTGATCTGGCCGATCGCGCAAAACCTTCCGAACGCCGCCGACGCGGGCTGAAAAAGGCGCTTAAATCGGTGTCAGTGGTGACGGGAACCGAGCAGGTGCGGGCATTGTGGCAGGTGCTGAATGATAATCTGGAGCGCAAGCACGGCGCGGCTCCCGTACACAGCGTAGAAGAGATGGAGCAATTGATCACTCTTTTCCCTGAGGGAATCGAGTTGTTCTGCGCCAGGATCGATGGGCAAGTCGAAGCGGGGGTCGTGGTGTTCAAAGCGCACACCGCATGGCATGCGCAATACATTGCGGCGAGTGAGGTGGCCTATTCGTTTTCCGCGCTTGATGCAGTATTCGATCACGCCACGGCCGAAGCCCTTTCAGCCGGGGTCCGTTATTTCGACTTCGGTACGAGCAACGAGTGTGAGGGCACGGTTCTCAATGAAGGCCTCTATCAGTACAAGCATGAATACGGAGGTGGAGGCGCTGTGCACGAATATTATGATATTGATCTATTAGGTGTTCAGCATGTCTGTGTCTGATTGCAAAATCATCAATTTACCCAAGATCACTGATCCGCGGGGAAACCTGACTTTCCTCGAAAGTGGAAAACACATTCCCTTCGATATCAGGCGTGTATTTTACCTTTACGATATCCCGACCGGGGAAGGCCGTGGCGCGCATGCGCACAAGGAACTGCACCAACTGTTGATCTGCCTGTCTGGCAGTTTCGATGTCACGCTTGATGACGGGGTGGCGAAGAAGACGATCCACCTCAATCGTCCGTGGCAAGGTCTGCATATTCCCCCAATGATCTGGGCGGCCGAACTCAATTTCGATCCTGGGTCTGTCTGCCTGGTCCTTGTGTCCATGGAATTCGATGAGTCCGATTATTATCGGGACTACGACGAGTTTATCGCCGCCGTCCGGTCTCGTTGAGTTTCTGCAAGACTTGGCCGCCTCGATAGCCATACCTTCAACCACTGCGCAGGAACGGTCTCGACCGCGTGCGCAGGGACACCCCGCCGATACGACGGACGTGCCGTTCGGGGGGGGGGGCGTCCAGTATGTGTTCGCGCATCGCCAATTATTGTCTGGCGCTACGAGTGTGCGACCAATGCAATTCCATTCGAGAGTTAGGAGCATGATTGTGAAAGTGCCATTTCTTGATGTCCGCAACGCCTATCTAGAGCTCAAACCCGAACTCGATCAGGCGGTTGCGCGGGCTCTCGATTCTGGGTGGTATATCTTCGGGGAAGAAGTTGCCCAATTCGAAAAATCTTTTGCCGACTATGCGGGCACCCGTTTTGCGATCGGGCTGGGCAACGGGCTCGACGCCTTGCGTATCACCTTGATGGCGATGGGCGTGTCCGAAGGGGACGAAGTCATCGTCCCGTCAAACACCTATATTGCTACCTGGCTCGCCGTAACACAGTGCGGAGCACGCCCCGTGCCTGTCGAACCCGACGTCGACACCCTCAATATCGACCCACAACGGATTGAGCAGGCCATGACCAGTAAGACCAAGGTCATTCTACCCGTTCATCTGTACGGGCAGCCTGCAGCAATGGGACCCATCCTCGAACTGGCCCGACACAAGGGGGTTCAGGTCCTCGAGGATGGCGCGCAGGCGCACGGCGCAAGTTATCGTGGTACGCGCATCGGCGGGCACGGAGATGCCGTGGCGTGGAGCTTCTATCCCGGCAAAAATCTCGGCGCATTCGGTGACGGGGGCGGCGTCACTACCAACGATGCCGAACTCGCAGAGCGAATTCGGACGATTGCAAACTACGGTTCTAAAGTTAAATACGTCAATGAGGTGTGTGGCCTAAACAGTCGGCTCGATCCGATCCACGCTGCCGCTCTGGCCGTCAAGTTGCCGTTCCTTGATGAATGGAATGCGCGTCGCGGTGAGATTGCTGCCTATTACCGCAAGCACTTGCAAGATACCTGCGTGAGGGTCCCGACTCCGCAATCGGATTGCACGTCGTCGTGGCATCTGTTCCCCGTTTTTTCGCAACGGCGCGATGCTTTGCATGCGAGGCTGAAGGAGGCCGGTATCGAAACGCTGATTCATTACCCGATTCCTCCTCATATGCAGCAGGCTTACCAGTTCCTTGGTTTCGAAAAGGGCGCGTTCCCAATTGCAGAGGCACTGGCCGAGACTGAGCTCAGCCTGCCGATCGGTCCGCACATGACCCTGGAGCAAGCGGCTTACGTTTGTGAAACTATTGCGAGTTTTCAGTAATGGATGATTTCGATCTCGACCGCTTGCAAGCAACGGTTGTGGAATATATTTCCCAGTCGCAGTACGGCGATGCAATGGTGTGCATCAAGTCATTTGCCGATCAAGTCATCAACGATCCGGCGTCGATTGGTGTTGTGTTCGCGAGCCGCGAACTCGATGCGCTGTGCAGAATGCTAGCCGATGCCTACTATGCCAATAATTGCCATGCGCCTGAGAGAGAACAACAGGGCACCGTTATTCTGGCGTCCGAACTGGTCAGGGCCGGAGGTCATGTCGAACTGATCAAGGACTATCTGGCTCTCGGACTGTTCGAGAGCCCTGTTCGCGTTGCCTTGACCGATCTGTTCAATCGTATCGATCACGCCTCGATTAACGAGTGGGAGTCTCTGCTTGGCTGCGAAGTCTTCGTTATGACCGAAACCGGGCTCGATGGCAAACTCGACGCCCTGACCGCGCGGCTTGGCGAGTGGAATCCTTCCAACATTTTGACCCTCGGTCACAATCAGGACATCGTGTGCATCGTGGCGGCCCACGCCCCTGGCATCAAGAACCGCTATTACATTCACCATGGCGATCACCATCTGTCTCTTGGTGTGACTTGCGAAGCGTTTCAGCATGTCGACTTGCACAACATGTCATATGAGTTGTGCAAAAAAGAAATTGGAGTCGCGCAACAGCTGTATTGGCCAATCAGCGCTGTCCGTACATCCCAAATCAAAACCCGATTCCTCGAACGAGGGGTCTTGACGACCTGCTCATGCGGTCGTATGTCCAAGTTCGAATCGGGATCATACGCGCTTCGCTATGAACGTGCAGTGGCCTGCATCCTAAAAGCCTCGCGCGGATACCACGTGCATATCGGGGATTTGTCCGACGCATTTCTGCAGAAAATCCACGAGGAACTCGATGCTGAGAACGTCAGCCATGACCGGTTCATTCACATACCGTGGGTCGCTTCACTCTCTCAGGCGCTCATCGAAAACGCGGTCGATGTATATGTATCTTCTTTCCCGCTTGGAGGTGGAAAATCGTTAATCGAAGCGATGTCGGTCGGGGTACCTGTCGTTACTCACGAATCATATCGCTCCCGCTATCACGCCGGATCCGATCTTGCTTATCCTGACAGCTTTACTTGGTGCCAATATGAAGAGCTCGGTCGGATTTTCGAGCAGTGGGACGAGCCGTTGCTGAAGCAGCACGCCACATCCGCATTGCAGCATTTTGAACGTTACTACTCGCAAGACGCTTTTTTGAAAGCTTTTGCCAGCGGGCTGGACAGTGCTGCCCTTGTTCCGCCATTGCATGCGTATCACAGAAACCAGCTGCAGAATCATCTGGATATAAAACGCCAGAGAGTGCAAGAAATCGGGCATCTGATATCTGAAAAAAATAGGATGTTCGAAGAATGGATGAAAGTTGATACGGGGTATAAAGAACGCTGTGCGACGATCGAGGAGCTACAAGCGGTGATAGAGCAGCTGACTCAGGAGAAGCTTGCGTTGGAAGTATCCGTCATGACTCAACGACAGAATGAGCACGCTCCACGATCGTGGAAAGGAAAGATCAGAAAAATTGCTGCAGTGATACTTGAAAAGTAAAGTTCAGTTGCTCTGCTTCAATAGAATCGACACATGTTATTTGCAAAATCGGCGACGTGACTTAACTTTCTAGGATAGTGCTTACAAGTGAGGTTCCATGACATTGATAAGGAAGAACAGCTTTTCCAAAGCGGCCTCCCAAACCTTCGTCATGGGACAATTCTGTCAAAAACGTATTCGTTACATTGCGTGTAATAGTCAGGGCTCGAGGCGACGCTGCTGGTAAATCAAGTCGACGATTTCACCATCCGGTGCGTAACCACTGACAGTATCACGCAGAAGTTGGCGAACCCGCGAATAATCATCGCCCTCAACGGCAGACAGCAACTCCATCAACTTGCCTTTGAGCACTTCCCAAGGCAAATGATCTTCCTTGGCGCTCATGATCATCGGATGCCGGGTAGCAGACACGTTGTCGCCGATCAGCAATTCTTCGTAAAGCTTTTCCCCAGGACGCAGACCAGTGAACTCAATGGCAATATCGCCGTGCGGGTTTTTCTCCGAGCGAATGCTCAGGCCAGACAGGTGAATCATCTTCTCCGCCAACTCGACGATCTTGACCGGCTCGCCCATGTCCAGCACGAACACATCCCCGCCCTGCCCCATGGATCCGGCCTGGATTACCAGCTGTGCCGCCTCGGGAATAGTCATGAAGTAACGGGTAATCTTCGGGTGGGTAACCGTCAAAGGGCCGCCCGACTTGATCTGGCTGTGGAAAAGCGGAATAACCGATCCCGATGAGCCCAACACATTACCGAACCGCACCATGGTGAAACGGGTCTTGTTGACCCGGGACACATTGGCCTTGTCCCCGAATAACACCGGCGCCAGCTCACGACTGAGTGCCTGTAAGGTCAACTCGGCCAACCGCTTGGTGCTGCCCATGACATTGGTCGGGCGTACAGCCTTATCGGTCGAGATCAGCACAAAGTTTGCAACACCCGCCTCCAATGCAGCCTGAGCGGTATTGAGCGTCCCGATCACATTGTTCAGCACACCTTCGGCAATGTTGTGCTCAACCATCGGCACGTGCTTATAGGCCGCCGCGTGATAAACCGTGTCCACGCTCCAGGTCTTCATTACATCCAGAAGTTTATGGGGATGGCGAATCGACCCCAGTATTGGCAACAACCGGACAGGCAATGACTCACGAGCAATACGATGCTCGAGTTCGGACAAAATGCTGTAGAGATTGAATTCGCTATGATCGAACAACAACAGTGTGGTTGGTCCCAGGGAGAAAATCTGACGACAGAGTTCGGAACCAATCGAACCGCCCGCCCCCGTCACCAAAACGGTCTTGCCCTTGACGCATCGAGCCAGCAAATCAGGCTGCGCCGGCACCGAATCCCGCCCCAACAAATCAGCAATGTCGACTTCCTGAATGTCGTCCACCTTGACCCGACCACTGGCCAGATCAGTGAAATTCGGAACACTGCGCACATGGAGCGGGAAGTCCTCCAGAAAATTGAGAATCTCCCTACGCCGCGCACGAGTCGAAGACGGCAACGCCAGAAGGATTTCCTGTGCACCCGTTACGTCGATCATCTGCTGAATATGCTTGGGCTTGAAGACCTGCAACCCGGCAATTGAACGATCCGCGATAGAGGAATCGTCATCGACAAAGGCGACAGGACGCATCACGCGGCCCATGCGCAACGCTGCAACCAACTGGTTCCCCGCGACGCCAGCCCCGTAAATGGCGACTTTGGTCAAACCATCGTCTCGATTGACAAACGGTACATGCTTGGCAGCGGTGAACCAATCGCCCATGAAATACTGACGCATGCACAGACGCAGGCCGCCAATGATCACCAGGCTTAGCCACCAATAATTGAAGATGATGGAGCGCGGCACCACGACTTCGTGATTGCTGTACCAGTAGACCACCACAGCGAGGATGAGGGAGGACAGACTGACTGCCTTGACGATGGCAATCAGTGCATCATTACCGAAGTAGCGCATGACAGCGCGGTACATGCCAAAGCGCACAAAAAGGGGAATGGCGATAATCGAGGCGCTGACGAAGAGCCAGAAATGGGCCTTCAGCGGATTGTATACGTCGTCGATACCCAGGCGAACAATAAAGGCCAGCCACAAAGCGACCCACACCAGAACCACATCGGTGGCAACCTGTATCAGTCTTTTTTGCCTGCGAGGCAAACCCAGCAACACTCTGCGTATTTTATCCATTCAAGCGTTCGAGCCCGTAGCCCCCTCCTTTTGCGCGGTCGTCGATCGGCATTGTAACCTCTTGAGGACGAGATCGCCCAATACTTGCACGTGGCAGGTCCAGGAAGGAGCATTTAGCAGAAAGCCCCGCTATAATTCGCCCCCTCTGAACAGCCTGCCGGCCAGACAAAGTACGGACGCGAAACTCGCTTGAAATCACGGATCGTTACTGCCGCCAAACTGCTCGTCGATAACCATTAGCTAATCGCTCTGCCCGCTCTTGAGCAGGCGATTTATAGGGAGCACTGACGATCAGACGCTACGACTTAACCCAAAATGCGCTTCTGGGGGTGAGGGAAATTTCTTGGGAGTTCGCCTCTGGCCGTGGGATGATAGAAAAAGTGCAGGTCATCAGGCAGAGACGCTATCTCGTATTGCTAGCACACTTTAATCGCCCAATACAAGCACTGCTTTTTTAATAAAAAGCTCTTGTGATGATAGGGCGCGCGTCATACGAAATAGCTGCAGACTTTATGCCGCCTCCTTGCAACAGAGAGGCATTCTGCGCGGAGTACATCCCGCGATCGTAAAAAACTGGAAACTAGACGGGATGGAAAAAGTGACACTCACCCCTCCTACAAGATTACAATCATTGACTGTTTTGACAACCCGGTGTTTCGAATGCTAAACAACTCAATTACCGCCGCCATGGCAGATATAGCGACGGCTGTAAAGCGCTATTCTCTGGTAGGCATGCTCGGATGGCAGGATGTACGTCAACGGTATAGGCGCTCTGCTGTTGGACCGTTTTGGCTCACCATCAGCATGGGCGTTATGATTGGTACCATTGGCCTCGTATTTGGCCAAATATTTAACTCCCCCATGAAAGAATTCCTGCCATTTCTCGCAGCAGGTATGATTCTCTGGAGTTTTATTTCTACCTGCGTGTTAGAGGGCTGCACTAGCCTCATCGCCGCGGAAAGCATTATCAAACAACTCCCAATCCCATTATTTGTGCATATTCTACGCACACTATGGCGCAACACTTTGATCCTCGCGCACAACATCGTCATTTTCCCGCTTGTGCTGCTGGCTGTTCAGAAACCATTGGGTCTTGGCGCGCTGTTGAGCATCCCGGGCTTTGCACTGCTTGTTCTCAATCTGGCATGGATCTGCTTGATACTGAGCCTTTTATGCGCTCGATATCGCGACCTCCCGCAAATCATTGCGAGCGTCTTGCAAATTGCCTTTTACTTGACGCCAATCATGTGGCTTCCAAGCCTGCTACCTGGCCGAGCCGGCACCTATTTACTGGATATGAACCCCATCTATCACCTCATACAAATCGTCAGGGCTCCCTTGCTCGGACAGGATGTGAGCACTGTTAGCTGGTGCGTGGCCGGGGGCATGGCTCTGTTTGGCTGGTGCATAGCGATCATCATCTATGGCCTCTATAAACGTCGCATTGCTTATTGGCTCTAAGAAGAAAACTATTATGGCTTTTATTGAATTTCATAACGCATGCGTTGATTTCCCTATCTATAACGCAAGTGCTCGCTCTCTGAAAAAGCGACTGATTCAAGTCGCTACAGGCGGCAAACTCAGTGCCAACGAGCAAGGCAGAGTGATCGTCAGAGCGTTGGAAGACCTTACTTTTTCCCTCAATGACGGAGACCGGGTTGGATTGCTCGGTCATAATGGCGCTGGCAAAAGCACATTACTCAGACTGCTGAGCGGCGTATACGCCCCCTCCGCGGGTACCGCTAGTATCAGCGGCGAAGTCGCTTCCCTCATTGATATTTCATTAGGGATTGACCCGGAGGCATCCGGCAGGGAAAACATCTTCATGCGTGGCATCCTGCTCGGGATGACAAAAAGTGATATTGCAGAAAAACTCGAGGAAATTATTGAGTTTTCAGAACTGGGTGACTTCATTGACATGCCGGTACGCACGTACTCTTCCGGTATGCACTTGCGCCTGGCCTTTGCGGTATCGACGACCATCAGACCTGAAATATTGATCATGGACGAATGGCTGTCGGTAGGGGACGAAGGCTTCAAGCACAAAGCAGAAGCCCGGATGAACGAACTGGTCCAGGCCACCAGCATTTTGGTGATAGCCAGTCACTCCCGTGACCTGGTGCTGCATACATGCAATCGGGTCATTTGGCTGGAGCACGGCAAAATAAAAATGGACTCGGACCCCGAAACAGTTACCAAAGCTTATTTTGGCCACTAATATTTTCGTGCGCGCCTGTAATTCTTAATAAGCTAATAAACCGGTGAACTCATAAAAAACCACTTTATCAAGTTACGATGAACATTGGTTTTTTATGAAAGTAGCCGCATAGGCATTACAGCATAGAAGGCAAAGCAACAAAGCCTCTTGCCAGCTACACCTAATGATGTAAGCCGACGCAAAGCCGAAAATATTTATCTGCATCCAATCCCTGAAAAAAAATCGATAGCCTCGCACCCCCGGTGGAACGGGTCATTATGGTGACGCTATTCACCTGCCTGCGCTGACGTGCCCGTCAACAAATTCGACGACCGTGTAAAAATTTCCGCAGTGCGGAGAGAGACGAGACCACCGCTCGGCGACTCCCCCGCAGAGCTATCGGCCAAGGCTAGCCAAAGCAAATAAATATGCTTATCATCCCGCGCTTATAGATCAAACTATAAATATTCAAGGCCTGACATGTCAGCAAAATTGGAAACTGGAAACAATAGACTATTCCCTCTTGAAGCCTATAGGGGAATAGCTGCATTTATTGTGCTTGTTCACCATTTCTTTTTAGGGTTTTCCCCATATACAACTGGATTATTAGGGGACGCACGAAACAAAGACAGCTTAATAGGGCAGCCATATTTCGCTCTTTTTAACGGCACAGCAGCTGTCGGTTTTTTCTTCACCCTTTCCGGATTTGTTTTGTGCTGGTCCTATTTCAATCATGAAAACCCACAAAAGCTGCTTCTGGCATTTCTTAAAAGATTTCCGAGACTGGCCGCGACTGTAACGATCACCACTGTCGCAAGTTACTGCTTATTCAAGCTTGGTTTATACTATTTCCATGATGCCTCGCAACTTAGCTTGAGCCCATGGCTTGCGACGTTTGCTTACGGATTGACACCAGGGTTTGAACCGAGCTTTTGGGGAGCCCTAGCGCAAGGAATGACAACTTTTTTCACAGGAGTAGCTAGCTACAATACAAACCTTTGGACTATGAAACCTGAGTTTTACGGCAGCATGATTGTCTTTATGCTTGCATGCTTTATTTCAGTAATACTCGAATACCGCTACCTTATTTACGCCTTCATAATTATTTCAATATCAGCACTGTTCTATAACGACTTC
>Ga0157370_10003237_pt1 | contig 19217 bp, 19 predicted proteins | sample C35metaG_FD_113463 | JGI IMG/M metagenome (GOLD analysis project Ga0157370, IMG submission 113463) | Corn rhizosphere microbial communities from Kellogg Biological Station, Michigan, USA - C3-5 metaG | ecosystem: Host-associated > Plants > Roots > Rhizosphere > Soil | place: USA: Michigan...
CGAGGCCGGGGATTACCTGCCGTACATGTTTGGTGCCAATGGCTACACCCTGATCCGCCAGCCCGAACAGCTGCCGCTGCGGTTACCGCAGTTGTATCGCCAACTGACTCAGGGTTGAAAGGGGGCCGGCACAGCGCAGCATCAAACGATGCTGCGCGGCAGCCAGAAAAACATCGTCACGCAAAAGAGTGTCAGGGCGATGCAGAACCACAGGAATCGACGCTGACGCCGCTCCCCGGCACGCTCGGCCAGTGCAGGCAGAGGCATGCCACATTGGCGGCAATCACTCTGGTGGGGTGGGTTGCCATGTTGGCAATACAGGCAGGCGGGCATGGCGTTTACTCGAACTGTTCCAGGCGCAGGCGATCAAGAATGGCGATATGGCGGCCGTCCTGAGCAATGATGTTTTCATCAATCAAGCGGCGGATAATCCGCGAAAACGTTTCTGGCTGGATCGAGAGATGACCGGCAATCAGTTGCTTGGCCATCGGCAGCTCGAATTGACTGTCAACGGTTTGCTGGCGCACCAGTTGTGTCAGCAGATAGCGCACGACCCGGTGGGTGGCATTCTTCAGTGACAGGGTTTCGATTTCATTGACCCGTTGATGCAGGCGCACGCAGAGCTTGCCGAGCAGCGCAAACGTCAGCCGGCTGTTGCTCTGAAGCAGGCGCATGTAGGTGCTGTTGGATAACCGGTAGAGCTGGGTGGGGCAAACCGCTTCGGCCGAGGCCACATAATTCGGCGTGTCCATCAGCATCATCGCCTCGGCGAAGGTCTGCCGATCGCCGAGGACCTCAAACACTTTTTCCTGCCCGTCAGGTGTCAGGCGGTAGATCTTTACCGCCCCTGCAATCACAAAATAGAACGAGTCGGCCGGCTCGCCCTGACGAAACAACGGTTCGCCTTTGTCGATGCTCAGCAATTGGCTGGTACTCATCAATTCATCCAGCTGTTCTTCATTCAACGGCTCGAACAAATGATGACTGCGCAAAATCTGGTGGTGGACGCGATGAAGCACCATAAAAATTCATCCTGAAGGTTGTGCAGGGGTTGGCGAAAAAATCAGACGAGACCCAAAGACACGCCACTGGCGACGGCCACGACGGAGGTCAACACCACGAACCAGGCCAGTGGCTGGAGGATCTTTTTCATGAGGGCTCCCGGGGATCGAGGTTTCTTGGACTTGCTGGGGCTAGAGCAAGACGCGGGCCATCTCTGCGGGCCCTGATTTAGAGGGGTTTTTATGAGGCGGGGTATAAATGACCCTGAGCGTTAGGGTTATAAAAACCATTTAAGGGTTATTTTTACCCTATTGCTGATCCTTTTATGGTGAGGGCGCTTGCTCCGTCCCCGCAGGAGCGGCGTTCGGACCTTGAACGGTACGCCCCTTGCACACTTGATCTGCGACAAAGGCAATTGATCAGTGATACCCGATGATGGCCCCCAGGATTGACCTCGCGGGCCAGCAACAAGGTAGAGGAGTGGCTTTATGCAAGTGCTTGACCGCCGTAAAGCGATGGCAATCGCGCCGCTGTTACGTCTGGCCTTTCGGCCATTTTTCCTCGCCGGTTGCGGCTTGGCAGTGCTGGTCATACCGCTCTGGCTGGCAGCCTTTAGCGGTTCGATTGCTGATTGGCAGCCGGCCGGTGGGTGGTTGGGCTGGCATCGCCATGAGTTGCTGTTCGGGTTTGGGCTGGCGATTATCGCGGGCTTTTTGCTGACTGCCGTGCAGACCTGGACCAGTCGCCCCGGTATCAGCGGCAAACCGCTGGCGGCTCTGGCGTTGTTGTGGTTGCTGGCGCGCGTGGCCTGGTTGGCCAATGCGCCGTGGCCATTACTGGCCGTGCTGGAAATGGCGTTTCCGTTAGCAGTGGCGGCACTCATGGGGTTCACCCTGTGGAAGGTGCGGCAGAAGCGCAATTACCCGATTGTCGTGGTCCTGTTGTTGCTGGCCGTGGCTGACGGATTGTCCCTGCTCGGACTGCTCGAAGGCCATGAAGGCTGGCAGCGCCAAGGCGTGCTGACCGGGATCTGGCTGGTGGCGGCGATGATGGGTTTGATTGGCGGGCGCGTCATTCCGTTCTTCACTCAGCGCGGGTTGGGTCGGGTCGAAGGCGTTGTTGCCTGGCCGTGGCTTGATTGGCTGCTGCTGATCGGTTCGCCCCTCGTGGCGTTGTTGTATGCCGCAGGGCCGGCGCTCAACCCCAATGTCTGGGTCGGCCTGTTGTTCGCGGTGCTGGGGGCGGGGCATCTGGTGCGCCTGGTTCGCTGGCATGACCGGGCACTGTGGCGCGTGCCCTTGTTGTGGTCGTTGCACCTGGCTTATGGCTGGTTGGCGGTGGCGTGCCTGGGAATGGCGCTGTGGCATTTCGGCGCGCCGTTGAGCCCGAGCCTGGCGGTGCATTGCCTGACGATAGGGGCGATGGGCGGCCTGGTGTTGGCGATGATTGCGCGAGTGAGCCTGGGGCATACCGGTCGTGCACTGGAACCGCCGTCGGGCATGACCCTGGCGTTCATTTTGCTCAACCTGGCGTGCCTGAGTCGGGTGGTGTTGATTGTGTTTCTGCCCCTGACCGCGTTGTGGCTGGCGGGGCTGTGCTGGACGCTGGCGTTCGCACTGTACGCCTGGCGCTATGGGCCGATGTTGCTGCGAGCCCGGGTGGATGGTCATCCGGGATAATCAGGCAAACGCAGGGAGGTAATCGGTGATGTATCCCTTTCTATTGGTGATCCACCTGTTGGCGGCCATCGCCTTCATCGGCACGCTGTTTTTCGAAGTGGTCATCTGGCACCGCGCGCGCCAGCAGTTGGCGGACACCGCACAAGTAACGGCGGATCAAGCCATTGCCGTGCGTTCGCGCAAAGTCCTGCATGGCGTGGTGGTGCTGTTGTATGGCGCCGGCATCAGCCTGGCGTGGCGTTACCGAGAAGTGTTGAGCCACCCGCTGGACAGCCGCTTTGGCACGTTGCTGAGCCTGAAAATTCTGCTGGCCCTGAGCATCATTGGTCATTACTTGTTGCTGGCGTACTGGCTCAAAAGCGCGCGGCTGACCACGCTCCGCGCCAGCTGGATTCGTCGCAGCATTCTCTCGCACATGGTGGTGATCGTGATCCTGGCCAAGGCGATGTTTTATTGGGGTTGATTGCACGCAGTCGTTCACAGACAAACCCCGCGTCAACCGATGGGTTGGCGCGGGGTTGGGTGTGACGGGTCAATCGATCAGTGGTGTGGGTTCAGGGCGTTAATGAACAACACGTTGTTTTCCAGATGGATGTGCTGCATCAGGTCGTCCTTGAATTCCAGCAGCCCGCGATAGAGTGCGCGCCAGGTGTTGCAGGCATCGGCGGGCGGGGTGATGTGGTGGGTCAGGGTGAGCATCTGCTCAAGGGCCTGGCCATGTTGATCATGTTCGAAGCGCAGTACCTGAATCGGTGGCGCGGCTTGAGCGCCGATGCCTTGTTGCAGCATCGGGAACAGCACTTGTTCTTCCTTGAGCATGTGGCCTTCGAGTTCTTGCTGCATGTCGGCCAGCAGATCAGCCAGGCCGTTGGGGCAACTGGTGCGGGCGCCGTGCACCTGTTCTACACGGCGGGCCAGGCGGATCAGTTCCGGCAGTTGCTCGCGGTGGCGGGCGTGGTAGCGGGTCAGGAGGTGAGCGATCAACACATGCGAAGGCTCGTTGCGCCAATCGTGCTGGGTTTCGCCGGCGTCTTGCAGGTCCTGCAGGGCGTCAGCAATCAGCAGTGGATCGAGGCCCTTGCCAAGGGTCGCCTCGCGCAGGCTTTTATGCCCGCCGCAGCAGAAGTCCAGATTGAAGGTATGAAAAATCCGGGTGGCACCGGGAATGTCGCAGGCCAGTTGGCCGAGGCTTTGTTCCAGTAGGGTCTGGCTCATCAGGGTTCCTTTATTTGAGTTTCAACGGTTCCCCAGGCTCGTTGCATCCGGCATGCCATATTTAACTGATTGATAACCATGAATTAATTTTTAACTGTGGTGAAAAGTACCCTGACGCTTTAGGGTGAATCCAACCATAGAGGGTAATGACTACCATGTTGCGTGAAAGCCTGGCAGCCGACTTGATCGTCGAGTTGCCCAATGCGGTACGGTTGCAACGACTGGTCCAGACACTGCGTGAATACTTCAACAGCGGTGCCGTGGGGTTGCTGCGTCTGGACGATGACAGCCTCAGGCCGGTGGCGACCGTGGGGCTGGTTCACGAAGCGTTGGGGCGTCGTTTTGTCATCGCTCAGCACCCTCGACTGGCGGCGATCATGGCGTCGCGCGAGCCGGTCTGGTTCGAGCCTGACAGCCGCCTGCCGGACCCCTACGACGGCTTGCTCGACAACCACGTCGGCGAACCACTGCCGGTGCACGACTGCATGGGGGTGAGCCTCTATGTCGAAGGTCGAATCTGGGGGGCGATCACCCTGGATGCATTGCACGCTGGCACCTTCGACAGCCATGCGCACGAGGAACTCAAGCGTTGTACCTTGCAGATCGAAGCGGCCGTGCGGGTGACTCGACTGGAGCAGGAGATCCGCAGTCTGCGTTTGTCGCGCAGCGATCTCCAGGACCTGCGAGTGCCCGTCGAGGAAGGCGAGATTCTTGGGCAGAGCGAAGCCTTGCACCAATTGCTCAACGAACTGGATGTCCTGGGCGACTCCGATTTGCCGGTGCTGTTGCTGGGCGAGACCGGCGTTGGCAAAGAACTGTTCGCCCGGCGCTTGCATCGACTGTCACGGCGTAGCCACAAGCCGCTGATTCAGGTCAATTGCGCGGCATTGCCCGAGTCGCTGGCAGAGAGCGAATTGTTCGGTCATGTCAAAGGCGCTTTCTCCGGCGCCACCAGTGACCGTGCCGGGCGCTTCGATGCCGCCAACGGGGGCACGCTGTTTCTCGATGAGGTCGGTGAGTTGCCTTTGAGCGTGCAAGCGAAACTGCTGCGCACCCTGCAGAACGGTGAGATCCAGCGCCTGGGCGCGGACAAGCCATTGCACGTCGATGTGCGAATCATCGCCGCCACCAACCGGCACCTGCCCGACAGCATCCGCGATGGCTTGTTTCGCGCGGACCTGTATCACCGGCTCTCGGTGTACCCGGTGCCGATTCCGGCCCTGCGCGAACGCGGTAACGACGTGCTGATGCTGGCCGGGCATTTCCTTGAACTCAATCGGGCGCGGCTTGGCTTGCGCGGCTTGCGATTGTCGCCATCGGCCGAGCGGGCGTTGCTGGCTTATACCTGGCCGGGCAATGTGCGAGAGCTGGAACATGTCATCAGTCGAGCCGCGTTGAAGCAACTCAGTCGCGGCACCAGTCGCACACTGATCATGACGCTGGAGCCCGAAATCCTGGACCTCGACAGTGCGACCGGTGCCCTCGGGGCGGCTGTCGAGCCTGGCCCGGATGTGACGTCGGGCCTGCCTTTTCAGCCGCTGGGCGAGGCGGTCGACGATTACCAGCGACAAAAAATACGCCAGGCCCTGAGCCTGTCCGGGGAAAACTGGGCCAGTGCCGCGCGACTGCTGGAAGTCGACCCCAGCAACCTGCACAAACTGGCACGGCGTCTGGGGCTCAAGTAGGCAAGGGCGACGTGGCTTCGACGCTGAGTGTTGATGGTGGTCAAGGTGGGCGTGTGCAGTGCCTCGCACACTGGACAAAACCCTCAGGAGATCACGGTCATGCCTCTTTCCCTGGCACAAATGCGCCGGCAATACACCCACCATGGTCTGCAAGACGACGCGACGATGGACGACCCGCTGGTGATGTTTCGGCAATGGCTGCAACAGGCCCGCGACACCGAGTGTGCTCCTGTCGAAGCCAATAGCATGATGCTGTCGACGGTCGACAGTGATGGGCGCCCGCACTGCCGGGTCTTGCTGCTCAAGGGCTTGAGCGATGAAGGGTTCACTTTTTTCGGCCATTACCACAGCGACAAGGGGCAGCAACTGGCGGCCAACCCCTTTGCCGCCATGACATTTTTCTGGCCGGGACTGGAGCGGCAGGTGCGTATCGAAGGCCGGGTGTCCAGGCTTGACCCCTCACTGTCGGATGCGTACTTCGATTCCCGTTCCATCGGCAGTCGCCTGGGGGCCTGGGCCTCGCCGCAAAGCCGTCCGCTGGCCGATCGGGCAGCGCTTGAAAGCTTGCTGGCGGACACCATCAAACGTTTTGTCGGCCAGACCGTGCCGAGGCCCGAGCATTGGGGCGGCTACTGTTTGCACCCTGATCGCATGGAGTTCTGGCAGGGGCGCGCCGATCGTTTGCACGACCGTCTGGATTACCGCCTGGTCGACGGTCTGTGGCAGCGCAATCGCCTGGCGCCCTGATGTGCATTGAACAGGACGTGTGGCAACGCACGTCTTGATCCTGACGAGGTACCTCCTTGGAGGAATAGGCTCGTTGGCCATTCCGGTTCAGGCTTGGTCATACCCTCATCTACGGGAAGGCTTGAACATGGCCCATCTGACGCAACGCACGTTTCAACCCTTGAACATTGCCGTGCTGACCATCAGCGACACACGAACTTTTGCCACCGACACCTCCGGGCAGACCCTGGCCGATTTGCTGCAAGCGGCCGGTCATGTGCTGATCGACCGAGGCCTGGTGCCGGACGATATCTATCAGATCCGCGCCAAGGTCTCGCACTGGATCGCCGACCCCGAGGTGCAAGTGGTGTTGATGACCGGAGGCACCGGTTTCACCGCTCGGGACAACACGCCGCAAGCGGTGCTGCCGCTGCTGGACAAGCATGTGGAAGGTTTCGGCGAGCTGTTCCGTCAGGTGTCCCTGGCGGAAATCGGCATGTCCAGTCTGCAGTCGCGCGCCCTGGCCGGGATGAGCAACGGGGTGTTGGTGTGCTGTGTTCCCGGCTCGCCGGGCGCCTGCCGCACCGCCTGGAACCAGATCCTGCTGGAGCAACTGGACAGCCGCACCGGCCCGTGCAATTTCGCCCCTCACCTCAAGCCTCAGGCGCAGCAGGTACTTGAGGCCTGTGAGGTGCGCTCATGACGGGGCGGGTCTGCGACAGCGGCCAGTTGATGCCGGTGGACGAGGCCATCAGTCATCTGCTCGACCAGGCACCACCGCCACCCTCGGTGCAGACGATCCCCCTGGAACACGCCTTGGGGCGAGTGCTGGCAGTCGACATTCACTCTGCGCTGAACCTGCCCGCCTGGGACAACAGCGCCATGGACGGTTTTGCCTTCAGGGCCGCCGACCTGCCTGCGGCGGGGGGCTGGCTACCGTTGACTGGACGCATCGCCGCCGGACAACAGGCGTTCTCGCCCTTGGCGGCGAAAACAGCGGTGCGGATTTTCACCGGGGCGCCGCTGCCGCCGGGTGCTGACACCGTGGTGCCGCAGGAGAGTTGTCAGGTCGAGGGCGACAAGGTCTGGTTGCCGCCGGCAACGGTGGGCGATCACGTGCGCAAGGAAGGCGAGGAAGTCCGCCAGGGGCATCTGTTGCTCATGGCCGGCAAGCGCTTGCGCGCCCAGGAACTGGGGCTACTGGCCGGTGCCGGGATTGCCCGGGTCGAGGTGTATCGGCCGTTGCGCGTGTGCCTGTTGAGCAGCGGTGACGAGTTGCGCGAACCGGGTGAATCACTGGCGCCCGGGCAGATTTACAACAGCAATCGGTATTGCCTGTCCGCCCTGTTGCGCGGCTGGGGCGTCGAAGTGCATGACTACGGGGTCATGGCCGATGAGTTGGCGGCCAGTCGGCATGCCTTGAGCCTGGCGTCGTCGGAGTGCGATCTGCTGCTGACCTCGGGCGGCGTGTCGGTCGGCGAGGAGGACCATCTCAAGCGGGCCATCGATGAATTGGGCAGCGTGGATTTCTGGCGGCTGGCGATACAACCGGGCAAACCGCTAGCGTTCGGCGAAGTGGCCGGCAAGCCGTGGATTGGCATGCCGGGCAATCCTTCGGCCGCGTTGATCACCGCGTTGGTGGTGGTGCGTCCGTTCCTGCTCAGGGCTCAGGGCGTGAGTCAGGTGATGCCGCGCCCGATGGCGCTGCCGGCCGGTTTCGACTGGCTGCAAAGCAACAAACGCCGACAATACCTGCGAGCCAAACTGGTTCCCGATGCCGACGGGCAATTGCGCGTGGAACTGCATCCGCAGCAGAGCTCGGCCATGTTGACGGCGGCCTGCTGGGCCGATGGCCTGGCCGTCGTGGAGCGCGAGCATCGGGTGCACAAGCACGACAACGTGGCGTTCCTGTCTTTCGCCGACCTGATGCATTGAGGGCAATTGATTGCCGTCAAGGCCGTCGCCGCCGGTCTCGCTAGACTGGCGGCGCACTCGACACTGCGGGCCTGTCCGAAAGACAGGGCGCGGGTCCGGACGTGTTCCTAGATGAGGATTCCCCATGCAACTGGTCTGCCCGGCAGGCAACCTGCCTGCGCTCAAAGCGGCGGTGCGCCAAGGCGCCGACGCCGTCTATGTCGGTTTTCGTGATGACACCAACGCCCGCCATTTCGCCGGATTGAACATGGATGACAAGCAGTTCGATGCGGCGGTCGAACACATCCGCCAGCATCAACGCAAACTCTATGTCGCGGTCAATACTTACCCGCAGCCCAAGGGCTGGGAGCGCTGGCAGCGCGCGGTGGATCGCGCCGCCGATTTTGGCGTGGATGCGCTGATCGCTGCTGACCCCGGGGTCCTGGCGTATGCCTGTGAGCGCCACCCGCAACTGAACTTGCACCTGTCGGTCCAGGGCTCCGCTACCCATGCCGCGGCGCTGGCGTTTTATGCGCAGCGCTACAACATTCGTCGTGCGGTGCTGCCACGGGTGCTGTCGTTGGCCCAGGTGCGTCAGGTCGCGGCCAACAGTCCGGTGCCCATCGAAGTCTTCGGCTTCGGCAGTTTGTGCATCATGGCCGAGGGGCGCTGCCACCTGTCCTCCTACATTACCGGTGAGTCTCCCAATTTGTGCGGCGTCTGTTCGCCGGCCAAGGCCGTACGCTGGAGCGAAGATGCCGAAGGCCTGAGCGCACGGCTCAATGACGTGCTGATCGACCGCTACACCCCTGACGAATCCGCCGGTTATCCGACCTTGTGCAAGGGACGTTTTCTGGTCAACGGCAAGCGCTTCCATGCGCTGGAGGAACCCACCAGCCTCGACACCCTGGACCTGCTTCCGGAGCTCGCGGCCATCGGGGTTGAAGCGGTCAAGATCGAAGGCCGCCAGCGTAGCCCGGCGTATGTCGAGCAAGTCACCCGGGTCTGGCGCGCGGCCCTCGATACCCATCGCGCGTCGCCCAAGAGCTTCAAGGTCAAAGACCAGTGGCGCCAGGTGCTGGCCGGTTTGTCCGAAGGCAGCCAGACCACACTGGGTGCCTACCATCGATCATGGCAATAAGGGGCTGAACATGAAGCTGAGCCTGGGACCGGTCCTGTATTACTGGGACAAGGAACAATTGGGGCAATTTTACGCCGAGATGTCGAGCCTGCCCCTGGATGTGATTTACCTGGGAGAAACCGTGTGCTCGAAGCGTCGGGCATTCTCCCTGGATCAATGGCTGGGCCTGGGTCGCGAGTTGCAGGCGTGTAGCCAGGCGCAACTGGTGCTGTCCAGCCTGACCCTGATCGAAGCCGCGTCAGAACTCTCCAGCCTGCGTCGCCTGTGCGACAACGGCGAGTTGCTGGTGGAAGCCAATGACATGGGCGCGGTGCAACTGCTGGCCGAACGCAAGTTGCCGTTTGTGGGCGGGCCGGCGCTGAATCTGTACAACGGTCATGCCCTGACGCAACTGCAAGACAGCGGCATGGTCCGTTGGGTGCCGCCGGTGGAGTGTTCGGCAGCGCTGATTCGCGCGGTGCTTGAACAGGTGCGCGAGCTGGGCCGTGAAGTGCCGGAAGTGGAAATCTTCGCCTATGGGCATTTACCCCTGGCCTATTCCGCTCGCTGCTTTACCGCCCGGGCAGAAAACCGGCCCAAGGATGACTGCCAGTTCTGTTGCATCAACTACCCCGATGGGTTGGCGCTGAGCAGTCAGGCCGGGCAGGCGTTGTTCACCCTCAACGGTATTCAGACGATGTCGGCCGAGGTGACTAATCTGCTGGCCGATTACCCGGGGCTGGTGGCCAGCGGCGCGGACATCGTGCGCTTGAGCCCTCGGGCCCAGGGCATGGTCGAGGTGATTGAGGCCTGGCAACGGGTGCGTCAGGGCGAGGCGCCACCGCTGTTTGTCGATGGCTGCAATGGCTATTGGCATGGCCAGGCCGGGATGTTGCGTGTTGAGGAGGCTGGCCTGTGCTGAAGCGAAAAAAATGGCTGTTGTACGGTGCCGATCGAGTGCTTCCACTGGTTCGTCGGGTGCCCTTTGTGGTGCAGCGCCTGGCGTTGCAACAGGCGCTCAACCGCTGTCTCGCCGAGCCGTTGCGTGACGGTGAGTTCGACCTGTTGCGCGGTCGCTGGCTGTGCTTGCGCATCCCGGACCTCGGGCTTTGCTGGTACTTGAGTCGATCGCGTGACGGGCTACAGATTGCCGAGCGGGCCGAGGCCGATGTGACCATCAGTGGCAACTGGCGTGAGTTTCTGTTGCTGGCCAGTCGGCAGGAGGACCCGGACACCCTGTTTTTCCGTCGACGCCTGGTCATCGAGGGGGATACCGAATTGGGATTGACCCTGAAGAACCTGATCGACAGCCTCGACCCGGACGTATTGCCTGCCTGGCTGTGGCGCAATCTGGAGCGGGCGGGGAAGGGGTTGGCGGCAGGCTGACCGACACCCATCAACGGAGCGAGCCTGCTCGCTCCGACACGGGTTTTGTTTTGCCCGGCAGGCCTTTTCAGTGGGTTTCGGTTTGCCGGTTTTCAAGCGGCCGGGCATCACTGGCTATCAACTGTTTGATCCCTTCAAACAACTCATCACACTGCGCTTCGGTGCAGTCCTCTGCATAGCGTTTGCGCAGCCCGTAGTGGCTGAGAATCAGGTGCACGTCGGCGTGCAGGCCATGTTGCTTCAAACAGTTTTCGACGCAATGCAAGGGGCAGCCGTCCAGTGCCAGGATCCGGCGTCCCGAGCGTGCCTTGTTGACCAGCGCGCTGACATGCCCACCGACCCCGGCAATGCAGGACATTTCGGCGAGCCCCTGGCGATCCAGGCGCACCGCCAGGGTGTTGGCCAGTTGGGCAACGTTGGAGCAGCCTGAGCAGGAGTAAACCAGAGGCAGGGTGGGTGAGGGCATGAAGGTTCTCCGCAGGTGGACCCGGTCAGTGTGCAAGGCTGTACGCCTTGCGCCTTGATGAGGGTCAAGTCCACCGGTTCAGTTACGGGTGATAAGTCGCCAGTTCGTCTTCCGCGAGGATGCGGATGTTGCGGCGCTCCATGGCGATCAGGCCGCTCTCTACCAGTCGATGCAAAATGCGCGAGAAGGTTTCCGGCTGGATGCCCAGCTTCGAGGCCACCAGGCGTTTGGAGACTTGCAGCACGATCTGGCCGTTGACCGGGTCGCGCTCCTGGAACAGAAAATTGATCACCCGCCGGCTGGCGTTGGTCAGGGTCAGGGTGTCGATGTCCTTGAGGCGCTGATGCAAGTGAATGCTCATGCTCGCCAGGATCGCCAGGCAGACTTTCGGCTGATCTTCCAGGGCGTTGCGATAATGGCTGCCCTCGATGCTGACCAGCACGCAGTCCTTCAGGGCCGTGGCGCTCACCGGGTAAAAACGGATCTGGCTGAACAGCAGGGCCTCGGCAAAGGTTTGCCCGGGCTGGATGATTTCCACCAGGTTTTCCTGGCCTTCTCCAGTGATCCGATAGAGCTTGATCTGGCCGCTGATCAGCAGGAAAAAGCGCTTGGCCGGATCCCCTTGGTGCAGGAGCGTGCTGTGACAACTCAGGCGTTTGAGCGTGGCCAGGCCACAGACTTCTTCAAACACCTTGTCCGGCAATTGCTTGAACAGGTGATGACGACGCAACATTAAAACGGTGGAAGGGTGAGTCAGCATGGCGTACCTCCGCTACCGGTCATGGTAAAGCGTGCTGGCCCCATGGCCTATGCCTCCACCGGACTACCTCCAAAGGGGAATGGTGCTCAGCCTGTGTTGCGCAGATGCTCCATCGCCCACACGGCGGCCTCGACGCGCGAGCGCAGCCCCAGTTTGTGCAGCAGGTTCTTCACATGAACCTTGACCGTGCCTTCGGTGATGCCCAGCTTGTGGCCGATCACTTTGTTGCTCAAGCCGCTGGCGATGGTCTTGAGCACCTGACGCTCGCGTTCGGTCAGCTCGACCTCGGCCTGGCGCGGAGGTGAGCGCAGCGCCTGGGCCATGACCCGGGTCAGGCCCGGGCTGACGACCAGCGCGCCGTCCAGGGCATCGCGGATGTACTGAATCAGCAGTTCGGGCTCCATGTCCTTGAGCAGGTAGCCATCGGCGTCCAGGCGCAACGCATCGCGAATATCGTCTTCGGCATCGGATACGGTAAACAGCAGCACCTTGGCGGTGCAGTGCATGGCCCGCAAGCGTCGCAGGGTTTCAATGCCATTCATTTGCGGCATGTTGTTATCGAGCAGCAACAGGTCAGGTTGCAGCGGCTCGATCATGGCCAGGGCTTCCTCGCCGTGGCCGGCTTCGCCGACAATCAGGAAATCATCTTCAAGTTCGAGTATCTGGCGGATGCCGCGACGCATCATGGGGTGGTCGTCGACCAACAGGATCCGGTATTGCGGGGACGGGTTCATGTGACGCTACCTTTTGTGGGTTGTCCGAGAAACTCCGGTCGGAATTCCATCTGGACGAGGGTGCCCTGAGGCTCCCTGGAAACGATCTGCAACTGCCCGTGCAAGCTGCGGGCACGTTCATTCATGATGGTCAGGCCGTGGTGCTCGCGCTGATCGCAACTGTCGCTGAAGCCCCGGCCATCGTCCTCGATCGACAGCCGCACGATTTCGCCGTCCTGGCGCAGTTGCAGCCAGGCGTTTTGCGCGTGGGCATGGCGCAGGCAATTGGAGAGTGCCTCGCGTGTGATCTGGAGGATGTGGATCTGCTCACTGGCGGACATTTCGAACGCCAAGCTGTCGACCTGCAGGTGTACCTGGAACTCGCCCCGGCGGGAAAACTCCTCGGCGGTTTCCTTGAGTTCCGGAATCAGGCCGGCGTCGTGAATCTGCAAGCGGAAGGTGGTCAGCAATTCGCGTAATTGGCGGTAGGCATTGTTCAGCCCTTCGCGCAGTTCCGCGGTGACGTTTTCCAAGGTTGCCACGGGCTCGCCGCGACGCATCAGGGTCTGCATGCGGCTGACTTGCAGCTTCATGTACGACAGGGCCTGGGCCAGAGAATCGTGCAACTCGCGGGCAATGATGGTGCGCTCTTCGAGCAACAACAGGCGATGGTCCTGCTCGCGTTGACGCTTGAGCGAGAGCGAGGTGCCGATCAGGTTGGCCAGGGCCTGGATCAGTTGGGTTTCCCAGGCTTGCGGGGCGTGCCCATCGATGAAGTGGGCCTTGAGTTCGCCCAGTTCGCTGCCCTGATTGCTGATGCTCAACGTGATCGGGTGGGGTTGAAGATGCTTCTGGCACGTGGCGCAATTGCTGCTGGCGCAGACCTCCCGGTTGCTGGCGCCATGCAGGGCGAGCAATTGCTGGGCCGGGGCCTGCAATTGGCCTTGCAGGCACAGCGACAGGCGCAACCCGGGCAGGCGCGTCTGGAAGCGCCGGATCAATTCGTCCAGGCCCTCGGCGTTGGCCAGGCGTGTGGCCAGGCTGCGACTGCTTTGATACAGCAACTCCAGGGCGGCGTTGGCCTGTTGCAGGTTCAGGGTCTTTTGCAGGACCTGTGTTTCCAGGGTGCGATGAGACTCCTCGATGGTTTCGGCCATGGCATTGAAGCTCATGGCCAACTGTCCCAGCTCGTCTTGAGACTGATGATTGACCCGGGCCTTGAAGTCGCCTCGGCGAAAGCGTTGGGTGGCCTCGACCAATTCCCCCAGCGGGGTCACCACGCTGCATTGCAGTTCGTACAGGCCAATCAGCAGGACGATCATGGTGGTAAACAGGGCCGCCCCCTGAATCACCTGCTGCCAGGTTTGCTTTTGCTCGCTTTGGCGCTGCAACAGGCTGACGAACCGGTTCAGTTGTTCAACGAAGGACTGGGCGCCGGCCTGAAATGTCGTCGCATCGCCGCGGATCAACGCCGGATGCAAGTCTTCGTTCCAGGTTTGCTGGAGCTGCTGGTAGCTGCGTTGCAAGTCGGGATTGGCGCCGTCGTCCAGCACGGTCTTGAGGGACTGGCTGGTGAGGCGCTGTTGCAAGCTCTGGGCAACGCGGGCGAGTTCTTCGGTGTCGGCCCCCGACGCCAGCTTCCAGCTCAGGTGATAGGTCTCCATGCGCACCGAGCCTGCGGTGTTGATCGCCGCCGCGTCGCCCTGGCTGAACCAGGCGATCAGACCGGCGCTCAGCGAGCTGGCGAGGGCGAGCACGGCAATCAGGATGACCGCGAGCCCGGCGCGCGCGGGCAGGGAACTGCGCAACCAGCGGATCATTCGCGCAGGCCTCGGATAAACACGGGAAAACCGGCCATGCAGAACTCCAGGGAACAACAGTTGACGGTTTTGCCGCCGAACCCGGCGCACTACCTCTAAAGAGTTGTCGACCGATCGGTGTCAGCAACGCCGTTGAAACGAAACAGCAAGATGCTGATAAACAAAGGGTTTACAGGTTTTTGCGCACTACCTCCTTGGAGGTAGGCTGCGCAAGCATAGGCTTGTGGGCCTCGGGGCTTCGTTGATCCGGATCAAGTTTTTGCGGGGTTGGCCTCTCTAGTCTGCCGTCATGGCTAATTGACTGGAGAGCGAGATGACTCAACCGCGTGTACGACAAGGCCTGGTGCTGGGCATGAGCACGCTGGCTTTCACCGTGTGCTTCATGGTGTGGATGATGTTTGCCGTGCTCGGCGTGCCCATCAAGGAGTTGCTCCAGCTCAACGAAACCCAGTTCGGCCTGTTGGCCGCCACCCCGGTGCTGACCGGCTCGCTGGCACGCTTGCCACTGGGCCTTTTGACCGACCGCTTCGGCGGGCGCATCGTGTTTTTCCTGCTGATGCTGTCCTGCGTGTTGCCGCTGTACCTGATCAGCCATGCCACGGCGTACTGGCAGTTCCTGGTCCTGGGCCTGTTCGTCGGCCTGGCCGGGGGCTCGTTTTCCGTCGGTATTGCCTACGTCGCCAAGTGGTTCGACCAGGACAACCAGGGCTTTGCCATGGGCATCTTCGGCGCGGGGAATGCCGGGGCCGCCGTCACCAAGTTTCTCGCCCCGGCACTGATTGCCGCCGGTAGCTGGCAACTGGTGCCGAAAGTCTTCAGCGCAATTCTGTTTATCACTGCGCTGCTGTTCTGGTTTCTCAGTTCAGACAACAAGCAGCATCGCAGTGCCTCGGGCGCGAGTCTGCGCCAGCAGCTTGGCGCACTGAAAGACCCGGCGGTGTGGCGCTATTGCCAGTACTACTCGATCGTCTTCGGTGGCTATGTCGCCCTGGCGCTGTGGATGACGCGCTACTACGTGCAGGAATACGGTTTCAGCCTGCAAAGCGCTGCGCTGTTGGCCGCCTGCTTCTCCTTGCCGGGCGGCGTGCTGCGCGCCGTCGGTGGCTGGATGTCCGATCGCTGGGGCGCGCAAAGCGTGACCTGGTGGGTGTTGTGGGTGAGCTGGATCTGCCTGTTCCTGCTGTCCTATCCGCAGACCCAACTGCAAGTGCAAACCGTCAATGGCCCGCTGGATTTCCACATCGGCCTCAATCCCGCGCTGTTCACCGTGCTGCTGTTCGTCATGGGCATCGCCTTCGCGTTTGGCAAGGCCTCGGTCTTCAAATACATCGCCAACGACTACCCGAAAAACATGGGCGCGGTGTCCGGCATCGTCGGCCTGGCCGGTGGTTTGGGCGGCTTTGTCCTGCCCATTCTGTTCGGCGCGCTGATGGACCTGACCGGCGTGCGCTCCTCCTGCTTCATGTTGTTGTACGGCGTGGTCTGGGTGTCCCTGGCCTGGATGTACTTCAGCGAAATACGCCGCCGCCCGCTGCTCGGCAAGCCGCTCGTGGCAAACGCGACTCAGATTTCCAGCATTGCTCAAGGAGACAACCATGTCCGTACTGCAAAAGCCTGACAAGGGGCCGGTCATTCATGACTGGCGCCCGGAAGATCCCGAGTTCTGGGGCCGTAGCGGTAAACAGACGGCGACGCGCAACCTGTGGATTTCCATTCCCGCACTGCTGCTGGCGTTTGCCGTGTGGATGGTCTGGAGCACGGTGATCGTGCGCCTGAACGCCATCGGTTTCAGTTTCACCACTGACCAGTTGTTCTGGCTGGCCGCGTTGCCGGGGTTGTCCGGTGCGACCCTGCGGATTTTCTACTCGTTCATGGTGCCGATTTTCGGTGGCCGCCGCTGGACCGCCCTGAGCACCGCTTCGCTGGTGCTGCCGGCGTTATGGATGGGGTTTGCCGTGCAGGACCCGAGCACGTCTTACAGCGTGTTTGTGTGGATTGCATTGCTGTGCGGTTTCGGCGGCGGCAACTTCGCGTCGAGCATGTCCAACATCAGCTTTTTCTACCCTAAATCCCAGCAGGGCACGGCCCTGGGCCTGAACGCCGGCCTGGGCAACCTGGGGGTTTCGGTCATGCAGTTCAGTGTGCCGCTGGTGATCACCTTCGGGGTGTTCGGCGTCCTCGGCGGCCAGCCGCAAACACTCGAAGACGGCAGTCAGCTGTGGCTGCAGAACGCCGGCTTCATCTGGGTGCCCTTCATCATTGCGGTGACCTTGCTGGCCTGGTTCTGCATGAACGATTTGTCCAGCGCACGGGCCTCGTTCAGCGAGCAGGCAGTGATTTTCAAGCGCAAGCACAACTGGCTGATGTGCTGGTTGTACATGGCCACTTTCGGTTCGTTCATTGGTTTCTCCGCAGCCTTTCCGTTGCTGATCAAGACCGCGTTTCCCGAAGTCGTTGCGCTGAAATTTGCCTTCCTCGGCCCGTTGGTAGGCGCACTGGTGCGGCCATTGGGCGGTTGGCTGGCGGACAAGCTCGGCGGTGCGCGGGTCACCCTGTGGAACTTCGTGCTGATGATTGTGATGGTCTTCGGCGTCCTGCACTTCCTGCCGCAGAACGGCACCGGCGGCAACTTCTACGGCTACCTCGGCATGTTCATGCTGCTGTTCATCACCACTGGCGTGGGCAACGGCTCCACGTTCCGCATGATCCCGGTGATCTTCCGCACCCTGCATGAAAAAGCGGCTGCCGGGAAGGCGCCGGAGGTCCGTGAACAGGCCCTGAAAAATGCTGGCAAAGAGTCGGCCGCCGTCCTGGGCTTCAGCTCGGCCATGGGCGCCTTCGGGGCGTTCTTCATTCCCAAATCCTTCGGCACATCCATGGCCCAGACCGGCGGCCCGGAGATGGCCTTCTACATGTTCGTCGGCTTTTACCTGAGTTGCATTGTGGTGACCTGGTGGTGGTACGCCCGAAAAGGTGCTGCGACGCCCTGCTGACAGAAACCGAATCCAAACCTTGCACGGGCGGGGCATAGAACCCCGCAGCAAGCCTGAGAGGAAAGCACCATGAGTCATTTGTTGGATCAACTGCGGTTTTTTAATCGCAAGCAAAGCGAGTTTTCCGAGGGGCACGGGGAGACCCGCAAGGAGTCCCGCGACTGGGAGAATGTCTACCGCTCGCGCTGGCAGTACGACAAGATCGTGCGCTCCACCCACGGGGTGAACTGCACCGGTTCGTGCTCGTGGAAGATTTACGTGAAGAACGGCCTGATCACTTGGGAAACCCAGCAGACCGATTACCCGCGTACCCGCAACGACCTGCCGAATCATGAGCCACGCGGCTGTCCGCGCGGGGCCAGTTACAGCTGGTACATCTACAGCGCCAACCGGCTCAAGTACCCGAAAATCCGCAAGCCACTGCTCAAGTTGTGGCGCGAGGCGCGTCTGAAGCTGGCGCCGGTCGAAGCCTGGGCCAGCATTGTCGAGAACAAAGCCAAGGCCGACTCCTACAAGAGCAAACGCGGCATGGGCGGCTTCATCCGTTCCAACTGGGAGGAAGTCAACGAGATCATTGCCGCGGCCAACGTCTACACCATCAAGCAATACGGTCCTGACCGTGTGGTGGGCTTCTCGCCGATTCCGGCCATGTCGATGGTCAGCTACGCCGCAGGCGCCCGTTACCTGTCGCTGATCGGTGGCGCCTGCCTGAGTTTCTACGACTGGTACTGCGACTTGCCACCGGCCTCGCCGATGGTCTGGGGCGAGCAGACCGACGTGCCGGAATCGGCCGACTGGTACAATTCCAACTACATCATTGCCTGGGGTTCCAACGTTCCGCAGACCCGTACCCCCGACGCGCATTTCTTCACCGAAGTTCGCTACAAGGGCACCAAGACCGTGGCCATCACCCCCGACTACTCGGAAGTGGCCAAGCTCACCGACTTGTGGCTTAACCCCAAGCAGGGCACCGACGCGGCGCTGGCTCAAGCGTTCAACCATGTGATCTTCAAAGAATTCCACCTGGACAAGCCGAGCGCCTATTTCACCGACTACGCCAAACGCTTCACCGATCTGCCGGTGCTGGTGCTGCTCAAACCGATGCTCGGTGTTGCGCCGGGTGCCGGGTATCAACCGGATCGCTTCTTGCGGGCCTCGGACCTGACCGACAACCTCGGCCAGGAAAACAACCCGGAATGGAAAACCATCGCCCTCGACGCCAGCGGCGAACTGGTCTCGCCGCTAGGCTCGATCGGTTATCGCTGGGGCGAGCAGGGCAAGTGGAACATCCAGGCCCGTGAAGGCGGCGAGGGCCGTGAAGTCGATCTGACCCTGAGCCTGATCGGTGGTGAGGTCACGGAAGTGGCGTTCCCGTACTTCGCCGGTGAATCCCAGGAATACTTCCAGCACGTCGCCGGCGATGCCGTGCAGTACCGTCGTGTGCCGGTGCGCAGCCTGACCCTGGCGGATGGCAGCCAAGCCAAAGTGGCCACCGTGTTCGACCTGTCGGCCGCCAACCTGGCCATCGATCGCGGCCTGGGCGGCGCCAACGTGGCCAAGGACTACAACGACGCCAATGTGCCCGGCACCCCGGCCTGGCAAGAGCAGATCACTGGCGTGAGCCGTGAGAAGGCGATCCAGATTGCCCGTGAGTTTGCCGACAACGCCGACAAGACCCGTGGTCGCTCGATGATCATCGTCGGTGCGGCGATGAACCACTGGTACCACATGGACATGA
>Ga0157370_10003239_pt1 | contig 19213 bp, 16 predicted proteins | sample C35metaG_FD_113463 | JGI IMG/M metagenome (GOLD analysis project Ga0157370, IMG submission 113463) | Corn rhizosphere microbial communities from Kellogg Biological Station, Michigan, USA - C3-5 metaG | ecosystem: Host-associated > Plants > Roots > Rhizosphere > Soil | place: USA: Michigan...
CAGCACGTCGCGCCCCACCATGCGGCGGGCTAAATCGGTTTCTGACGTCTCTGTCACGGCAACGCTTTCGACCATTTTCCCGCTGCGCATCACGCAAACGCGGTCGGCCACCGCCATGATTTCATAGAGTTTATGGGTGACGATCACCACCGAGCGGCCTTCGGCACGCAGCGAGTCCAGCGTGGCAAACAGCCCCTCTTTTTCGCGCGGGGTCAGTACCGCCGTGGGTTCGTCGAGAATGAGCACCTTGGCATCGCGGTACAGCAGCTTGAGGATCTCCACCCGCTGCTGAACGCCAATCGGCAGATGTTGGATCTTGGCCCACGGGTCAACCGCCAGCCCGTGTTTGTCAGAAATCTGTTGCAGACGCCTGGCGGCGGCGTGCAGATCCAGATAGCCGCTGCGCGTCTCTTTCAGCCCTAAAATCACGTTTTCCACCACGCTCATCGGCTGAACCAGCATGAACTCTTGGTGAACCATGCCGATGCCCAGCCGAATCGCGTCGCCGGGGTCCTTAATACTGACCCGACGGCCTTCTACCAAAATATCCCCGGTGTCGGCCTGATATAAGCCGTACAAAATTTGCATCAATGTACTTTTGCCTGCGCCGTTTTCCCCGAGCAGGGCGACAATTTCACCGGCCGCAATGGTCATATCGACCTTATCGTTGGCCCGAACCTTGCCGAACTGTTTACAGATACCGCGCAGTTCGACGACCGCGTCGGTAACGGAGGTGGATAACGTCATGCAACTTCCTCAGGCTTTTATTTCGCTTTAATCAAACTGGCAACGTCGATGCTGCCGCTGGCCAGTTGCGTCCAGATGTCCTGAAATGTCGCCCAGACCGCCGCGCTAACTAACTTGCTGTTGTATTTGTCACTGCCGTACAGCGGCAGCCAGGCGTCAGAGACTTTTGGCTTCCACTCCTGCCCGCCGAGGAATTTCTTGTCACGCACGCTGTGCGCCACTTGTTCAACCACCCACGGCAGGTTGGTTTCGAAGCTGGTGGCGACGAAATCGGGCGCGATGCTTTTCTGGTCGGAATAGCAGCCGATGGCTTTCACCTTGGCCGCCGCCGCGCCCTGAATCGCGCCTAAGCCGGTGACATCCGCGCTGTGCCAAATGACGTCCGCGCCGTTGCCAATCATGGTGCTGGCAGCCTCGCGGCCCTTGGCGGCGTTGTCGTAATCGCCGGTGACGATGCCCAAGCCTTTGATCCCCGAGCGAGTTTTCTCTGCTCCGGCAATAAAGGCGCGCATCATGCCCTGCTGGGTCGGGTTGTCTCCGCCGCCGACATAGCCCACGGCTTTGCCTTTTTCGGAAATCAGCGCCGCCAGCGCCCCTGCCCCATAGGCCGCGTTCAAGTAGGCCAAATCAACGAATTCGACGTTGTTCGGCGCTTTTTCTGACGGCTTAAAGGTGGTGGCGAAGAAGTAGGTGTCCGGGTATTCCGGCGCAATTTCATTGAACGCCGAGCCGTATTCGAAGCTGTGGCCGATGATCAGGGTGTAGCCGTCATCGGCATAACCCCGGATCACCTGCTCCATCTGCGCCTGCGGCACGCTTTCGCTGCTGGCGACGTTGAATCCCTGCGCTTTCAGGTTCTGCAAACCCTGATAAGCCAGCTGGCTCCAGCCGCCGTCGGCCACGGAACCCGGTAATAACAGAGCAACTTTTATGGTTTCGCCCGCAGCAAACGCCTTGCGGGACATCAGTGGTGCAGCCAACGGAATCAACATTATGCTTGCCAGCGCTTTGGCAAAATTACGGCGCGATAAACCAGACATAGCCTTTACTCCCCCCGATAACAGTCCTTCATTTATGCCGCTTAATTCGTTACCTTAAAAGCACAGTTTTTCGCACTCTGCGATGCCTTTAAAGCAACGCTCTTCGACGGAGAAGTTCTTATGTTGCAGCACCGGCTGTTGATGTATCTCGATCAGGTGGCGCGCGCCGGTTCTATTCGCAAAGCGGCGGCCCGTTTGCATATTTCGGCGTCGGCAATTAACCGCCAGATACTGGCCTTGGAAGATGAGCTGGGCACCCCGCTGTTTCAGCGCCTGCCGCGCAAAATGGTGCTGACCGCCGCCGGAGAAGTGCTGATCCACCACGTTCGCCAGACCTTTAAAGAGCTGGAGTGGGCGCAGGTGAAAATCGAGGAGCTGAAGGGATTACGCCGTGGCGAGGTGACGGTGGCGATGATGAGCGGGTTGGCGGCCAACCTGATCCCGCGCATGGCCAGCGAGTTTCGCCGCGCCAACCCACGGGTGAAGCTGATTCTGCGCCAGCTGACCAGCGGCGATGACATTATGTCGGCGGTGGAATCGGGCGAGGCCGATCTCGGCCTGGGCTTTGATTTTGTACTGCCGCCGACGCTGCGAGTGCTCTCCAGCGCCGTCGGCCGACTGGGCGCGGTGGTCGCGCCGGGCCATCCGCTGGCGGATAAAACCAGTTTGCGCATCAGCGACTGTATCGCCTATCCGATTGTTATTGCAGATAAAACCACGGTGATCCGCCCTTACCTGAATGACGTGTTCGCCAAGGCGCTGGTGACGGCGCACCCGGTGATTGAAACCAATTCGATAGAAGTGATGCGCCACGCCGCCATGGAAGACCAAGGTCTGACCTTCCTCACGCCTTTTGATATTGAATTCGACCTGCGCGCCGGGCGGCTGATGTACATTCCGGTGCGTGAGCTAGGCCAGCAGACGCAGAAATTGATGCTGATAGGACACGATCGCGGCACCAGCGCCATTGGCAGCGTGCTGGCGGAAACGGTGAAGGGCATGATGACGCAAACCGCCTGACGGGGCTGCGTCATCAAAAAGAGAAAGGTTATGGCTTGAAGCGCGTCGCCTGCGTCACGGCGCTGAGTGGATAGTCATACACCTCTTGCGCCAGTCGCACCAAGGCCTGCGCGGCGCGTTCTACTTCAATCTCGCCGCGCTGGGCGTCGGCGGCGGCGGCATTTCCGGTGACGCCTGCCGGGTGTAAATCCTGTGCCTGCCAGCCAAAGCTGACACCGCCCTCGGGGGTCAGAATGCCGCCCCGCGCCGCCAGCGCTTCCGCCGCCGAGGTAAAGTTTTCGGCCTTGTCCATCGCCACTAAGTCGGGGTGCAGGTGCAGCATCACGCTGGTTTCTGACTCGCCACCGTGAATGCCGAAAGCACGCTCGCCGGGGCTGTATAAGTCGGAACTGTCGAGGGTGGCGAACCAACTGGCGCCGACCGCAAACATCCCTAGCTCAATGCGCAGCTGGCGGCAGACAATCTCCATCAACTGGGGCTGACCGCCGTGGGAATTCCAAAAAATCAGCTTTCGCACCCCGGCGCGCCATGCGCTTTTTGCCACTTCAAACCATACTTTACCCAAAACCTCGTAAGGCAGGCTTAAGGTGCCGGGGTATTCAAGATGCTCGTCGGATTTGCCAATTGGCAGCGCGGGCAGCACCAACACTGGCAGGTCGGCGGGCAGCAGCTCGACCGCGCGGGAGACAATTCCGGCATTGATCGCGGCATCCACCCGCACCGGCAGATGCGGCCCGTGCTGCTCGACCGCGCCAATCGGCAGGATGGCCACCAGATTTTGCATATCAAGCTGGCTGAACTCCAGCGTGGACAGGTCCCACCACCAGCGGGATGACGGCATGTTCATAGCAAATGCACTCCGAAAAAGCGGCAAATTATCAGTTCAGTCTAGAGTAAAGCGTTGGAGATTAAAGCATCAAAAAAGTGCCATTGCGTTGCGTTTAGGGCATCACTGGGCAAGAAAGCGCCATCTTTTGGTCAGCCGCCGTTTGATCAAAGATTGTCGGCGGGAAACTTGTCGCTAAACGCATAAACATGGTAACAATGGGATTAATTATGCGCAGCGTTGACGCAAGGTTTGCATCTGAGAATAGACCGACGCACGTCTGCCAGCATCACCTTTACGGAGAAAAGCGCACATGTCAGCTAAACACCCAGTTATTGCCGTGACCGGCTCCAGCGGTGCAGGAACCACCACCACTAGTTTGGCGTTTCGCAAGATTTTCCAACAGCTTGGCCTGCGTTCAGCCGAGCTGGAAGGGGACAGTTTTCACCGTTTCACCCGCCCGGAGATGGACGCCGCCATTCGTAAGGCGCGCGATCAGGGCCGCCACATCAGCTACTTCGGGCCAGAGGCCAATGACTTCGCCCTGCTCGAGCAGAGCTTTATTGAATATGGCCGCTCGGGCAGCGGGCGCTCGCGCAAGTATTTGCATACTTATGACGAAGCCGTTCCTTACAATCAGGTGCCGGGCACCTTCACGCCGTGGCAAGCGCTGGCCGAACCCACCGACGTGCTGTTCTACGAGGGGCTGCACGGTGGCGTCGTCGCCGACAAAATCGACGTGGCGGCGCAGGTTGATTTGCTGGTTGGCGTAGTGCCGATTGTTAACCTTGAGTGGATCCAGAAACTGGTGCGCGACACCGGCGAACGCGGCCATTCGCGCGAAGCAGTCATGGACTCGGTAGTGCGTTCGATGGATGACTACATTAACTACATCACCCCGCAGTTCTCTCGCACCCACATTAACTTCCAGCGCGTGCCGACGGTAGACACCTCCAACCCATTCGCGGCTAAGGCCATTCCGTCGCTGGATGAAAGCTTCGTGGTGATCCACTTCCGTGGGCTGGACGACATTGATTTCCCTTACCTGCTGGCGATGCTGCAAGGCTCATTCATTTCGCACATCAATACGTTGGTGGTGCCGGGCGGCAAGATGGGGCTGGCGATGGAGCTAATTATGGCGCCACTGGTGCAGCGCCTGATGGAAGGGAAGAAAATCGAGTAGCCGGGCTTAGTCCTGATTGATCAGCAGATGGCGGATAAAGCCCACGTGCAGTTTGACGCCAATCTGTAGCACCTCTTCATCCAGCTTAAATCGCGGGTGATGTACATTGTACGTCGCCCCGATAGCCTCGTTGCCGCTGCCGATAAACAGGAAGCAGCCCGGCACAACCTGCTGATAAGAAGAGAAATCTTCGCCACCAAACAGCGGATGCTCAAGCTCTCTCAATGCCTCTTGGCCCAACGTGTTGGCAATCACCTGCCGCGCCACCGCGCAGGCGTCCGGGTGGTTATCGCCATTGACATAGCCCGGCGTCCAGCGAATTTCGTGCTTCGCGCCATAGGACGAGGCGATGCCCGCGATGGTCTGCTCCATCAAAGCCGGGACTTGCTGGCGCACGCCGCTGTCGTGGGTGCGCAATGTTCCGGCAAGCCGCGCGCGCTCGGGGATCACGTTGTAGCTTTCGCCACCTTGAAAAGTCGCCACCGTCAGCACCGGCACGCGCAGCGGATCCAGCCTGCGCGACACCAGCGTTTGCAGCGCCATCACCACTTCCGCGCCAATCACTACCGGATCAATGCACAGCTGCGGCATCGAGCCGTGGCCGCCCTTGCCGTGGATAACAATGTCGAAATTGTCGCTGGAGGCGCAGAACACGCCCTCTTTCAGGCCGACCTCCCCCGTCGGGTAATTGGGCATGACGTGCAGGCCGAAAATCTGGCTCACGCCGTCCAATACGCCCATATCTACCAGCTCCTGCGCGCCGCCCGGCGGTAGCTCTTCGGCATGCTGGAAGATGAAACGCACCGAGCCGCGCAGCTCAGACTGGCACTGGCTCAACACCCACGCCGCCCCCAGCAGCATGGCCGAGTGGGCGTCATGGCCGCAGGCGTGCATCACGCCCGGCACGGTGGAGCAGAACGGCTCGTCGGTTTCCTCCTGAATCGGCAAAGCGTCGATGTCGGCGCGCAGGGCATAGGTCGGGCCGGGATGCGCCCCGCGCAGTTCCGCCACCACGCTGTTTGGCGTCAGCCTTCTCAGCTCGAGATGCCCGAAGGTCGCCAGCTCTTTGGCGATGTAATCCGCCGTGGCCTGCTCCTGAAACGACAGCTCAGGGTGGGCATGGATATGCCGACGCCAGGCGATAACTTTCGGTTTTACTTCTTCCAGCAGGCTTTCAAAATGGATCGTCATCATCTCTTTCCTTAAATGTTGTCGTTAAGCCGCATCGCTAACCAACGGGCGCGTGGCCTTGGCTAGCGGCAGGATCACCACGCCCGCAACGACCATCGCCACGGAGAGAAAAATAAAGGGTGAAAGGTAACTTTGGGTCACAGTTATCAGATATCCCATGACTATCGGGGCGACGAAGCCGCCCAGCGTGCCGCCGGTGTTGATGATGCCCATGGCGGCGCCCATGACATCCGTCGGCAGGCGTTTCATCGGCAGGGTAAACACGGTGACGAACGATGCCATCAGGAAAATGTAGCCGAGGAATAAAAACAGCCCGGCGGTCATCGCCGACGAGGTGGTGTATACCAGCCAGATGCACAGCGCGCTGAGCATGGAGCAGCTAAACACCACCTTCGGCTCTTTGCCCTGCATATAACGCCCCACCAGCCAGCCGGTGGCCAGCGAGGAGATCCAGATGCCCAGCCCGCCGGTGGCGACCACTAAGCCGGAGGTTTCCAGCGACATGCCGCGATGCTGCACCAGATATTTCGGCAGCCACGCCATCAGGCCGTAAGAGGGAATGTTGATGCAGAAGATGGAGATAAACAGCAGCACGACGATGGGATTTTTGAGCAAGGCGCGATAACTGCCCTGCGCCTTATTTCGCGCCGAGCTGACCGCCTGTTCGGCCTTCGGCACAAAAATCACGATGCAGATCGCCACCGCAAACGCCAGCAGGCCCAATACGGAAAAAGAGCCGCGCCAGCCCAGTGAGTCCAGACTATAGACCGCGATCAGCGGCCCGGCGGTCATCGCCAGCCCGGCGGAGGAGAGCAGGATGGATTGCGCAAAGGTGCGCTGCTCGAGGGCGAAATTCGCCACCACGGCTTTGGCACATGACGTTGGGTAACCCGAATGACCCACGCCCGCCAGAAAGCGAAAGCAAATCAGCAGCCCGAGGCCAAACCCGAGCAGGCCAAAGCACAGCGCGAAGCCGCCGAGCATAAACAGGGAGAGGATCAGTACCTTTTTAAAGCCGATACGGTCGTTGAGCCAGCCCGCGGGAATTTGGAACAGAGAATAAGCCAGAAAGAAGATGCCGGTGATATACCCCAGTTGTTCGGGCTGAAGATTGAATTCCTTTTCGATTGGCAATAGCGCAAAACCAATGACGGTTTTGTCGATATAAACCAACACATAACCTATAAACAGCAAGAAAATCATTAAAGAACGATTTTTCACAGCTGATATCCTTTTTGTTATACCCATGAGGCACTTATCACGAGGCGTGAAAGCTCAGAAATGCGACCTGCGTCACTTTATAAATAAATAACAACCAGTTAGACGCTTCGCTCTGAACCTATCAGCTTTATTCTTGCGCCATAAGATGCAATTTTCAGCAGTGTGATGCTTTTTTGGCATAGGGGACCAGGGATGAAATATCTTCCAAAATTACAGCAGTTGAGAACCTTCCAGCAGGTGATCCGTAGCGGCAGTATTCGCGGCGCGGCGCGGGCGATGAATCAATCCCAACCGGCGGTAAGCCGCTCATTGCGCGAGCTGGAGCAGGTGCTGGACACCCAGCTTATCGTGCGCGGCAATCAGGGGATGATGCTGACGGAAACGGGGCGCGCCTTTGCCCAGCGCATGCAGTTTATTCTGGAGGAGCTGGAGCGGGCCGCCGCCGAGATTCAGCAGATGAATCACTTTTCGCAAGGTTCGGTAGCCATGGGCTGCTCGTCGCTGCTGGCCCTAACGGTCTTTCCTCCTCTGGCCGACAGCTTTACCGAGCAGTTCCCACAGACCAAGCTGCTGGTGAAAGAGGGGCAGCTTTCCATGTTGCTTCCCGCCCTGCGCGAGGGGCGTCTCGACTTTGCCGTCGGCAGCGCCGGGCCGGGATTGCCGCTGGAGGATTTGATTCGTGAGCCGCTGTTTCGCGCCCCCTTTGGCGTGCTGGCGCGGCGCGGGCACCCTCTGGCACAGGCGAAAACCTTAGATGAGCTACAGGGCGCGCGCTGGGTCTTTCCTGAAACGGATATGGGCTATTACCGACAGCTACAGTTGACCATGGCGGCGTTTTATCAGGCTGGCCCGGCACCGTTGCGCACGGATTCGGTGGTTTGCGGGCTGAATATGGTGTTGCAGTCGGATTATCTGACCATTGTGGCGCGCGCGATGTACGCCCCTTTTCATCTGGAGGACAAACTCTGCTTGCTGGACATTGATACTCTGCCGGAGGCGGAATACTGCGTATTCTATTCGCAAAAATCGCCGCTAACCTTTGCGGCGCGGCGATTCTTAGAGTTATTGCGGCTGAAGTGTCAGCAGTACCCTTGGTAACGCTTATTCCGCTTCGACGATTTCAAAGCTGTGGGTGATGGTGGCGGCTTTGCCCAGCATCAATGAAACAGAACAGTATTTCTCGGCGGACAAGGCCACGGCGCGCTCGACCACTTTGTCAGTCAAATCTTTGCCGCTGACAATAAAATGCAGGTTGATGCGCGTGAACAGGCGCGGTGCTTCTTCGCGGCGTTCTGAGGTCAGTTTCACTTCGCAATTGTGCACCTCGTTGCGACCTTTTTGCAGAATCGACACCACGTCGATGGCGCTGCAACCTCCCGCAGACATCAGCAACATTTCCATCGGGCTTGGGGCCTTGTCGCCCGCATTGCCGTCCATCAGAACCTGATGTCCAGAGGCGGATTCACCCAAAAATGTCAGCCCTTCAACCCATTTTACCCGTGCCTGCATGTGCCTTACTCCTGATGCGTTTATGAAGCAGAAATTTCCTTCAGACTACTCTTTTAGAAAAAAACCGGCAACGTAACCCGATCGCCATCATGCTGAAGCGAGACAACAGAAGACACCCGCGCAAACCTGTGCTACAAACAAAGCCGTTACACACTGTTTCAGTAAATTGCGGTGATGGGTTTGTGGTTTTCACTCTGAAGCCACGGTGTTAACAGAAATATTCAGATTCTTGTTTCACTCCGACTCCCGCTTGCAGCATTGCTGGACAGTTCATATGCTAAAAGGGCGCGTATTTAAAGACGCCGTACAGGGAACTCTGAGCCCTGTGATTTTGGGCAGCGATAACAACAGAGGATAATAGCAAATGGTTCTCGGCAAGCCACAAACAGACCCTACTCTCGAATGGTTCCTGTCTCACTGTCATATACATAAGTATCCTTCTAAAAGTACGCTGATTCACCAAGGTGAAAAGGCCGAAACGCTTTACTACATCGTGAAAGGGTCGGTTGCCGTCCTGATTAAAGATGAAGAAGGCAAAGAGATGATACTGTCCTACCTGAATCAAGGTGACTTCATCGGCGAGCTGGGACTCTTCGAAGAAGGTCAGGAACGTAGTGCTTGGGTTCGTGCAAAAACTGCCTGCGAAGTGGCTGAAATTTCCTATAAAAAATTCCGCCAGTTGATTCAGGTTAATCCGGACATTCTGATGCGCTTATCCGCTCAGATGGCGACACGCCTGCAAGTAACCTCTGAGAAAGTCGGTAACCTGGCTTTCCTCGACGTTACCGGCCGTATCGCGCAGACCTTGCTGAATCTGGCAAAACAACCGGATGCGATGACTCACCCAGACGGGATGCAGATCAAAATCACTCGTCAGGAAATTGGCCAGATCGTGGGTTGCTCCCGCGAAACCGTTGGTCGAATTCTAAAAATGCTGGAAGATCAGAGCCTGATCTCCGCTCACGGTAAAACGATTGTCGTTTACGGCACACGTTAATTCCCTGAGAAACGGCGCGGCAGGCAACTGTCGCGCCGTTTTTATTGGAGCCTAGGGAGACTGATTGATAGTGCGTGTTAAGCAGCAACGCATGAGATTGTGGCGTCGGTTTTTCTATCATCCCGAGGTCAACTACGCGCTACGCCAGACGCTGGTACTGGCAATTCCGGTCGCTATCGGCTGGATGTTCGGCCAGTTGCAAATGGGCCTGCTGTTCTCGCTGGTGCCCGCCTGCTGCAACATTTCTGGTCTGGATACTCCCCACAAACGCTTTTTCAAACGCCTGATTGTCGGCGGCTCTCTGTTTGCATTCGGCAGCGTGATGCTGCAACTGATGCTGGTGAATTGGCACATTCCCCTGCCCCTTATTATGTTATCGCTGGCGCTGATTATTGGCGTGACCGGCGAGATTGGCCCACTGCACGCGCGTTTACTGCCGGGTGCGCTGGTGGCCACCATTTTCACCCTGAGCATGGCCGGGCTTGTGCCCATCTGGCACGCGCCGCTGCTGTATATCGTCGGCACTGCGTGGTACGGGCTGTTTAACTGGGTTTGGTTTCGCCTCTCTGAAGAGCAACCAATGCGCGAAACCCTCAGCCAGCTTTATATCCAGCTGGCCGACTATTTCGAAGCCAAATACAGCCTGCTCACCCAACACACCGATCCGGAAACCGCGCTGCCGCCGCTGCTGAAACGCCAGCAGCAGGTGATCGACCTGATCGCCCTGCTCTACCAGCAATTGCACATGTTGCCGCAGCAGGGGCATCACCAGCACAAGAGGCTATTCCAGCGTTTTCAGGTGGCGCTCGACTTACAGGAGCACATCGCCGTCAGCCTGCATCTGCCGGAAGAAGTGCAGAAGCTGGTGGAAGAGAGCCACGCCGAGGCGGTGATTCGCCGCAATGCGCAGGTGATCGCCGCCCGTCTGCGAGTGATCGCCGATGACATTCTCTATCACCGCCGCTCGGACCGTTTCAACATGAGCAATGAACTCGCGGCGCTGGAGAAAATTGCCTCGCGCTATCGCGATAACCCGGTCGGCCAATTCTGTTATTACCACTTTAGCCGTATTGCTCGCTTGCTGCGCACTCAGCGCCCACTCTACCGCCGCGACCTAATGCAGACGCAAAACCGCCTGCCGTTCTGGCCTGCGCTGAAAAGCTATCTCTCTTTTAAATCCGCCGCGCTACGCAATGCCGCCCGGCTGGGCGTGATGCTGGCTATTGGCAGCAGTCTCGGGCTGTTTTTCAATTTGCCGAAGCCCTATTGGATTTTGATGACGGTGATGTTGGTCAGCCAAAACGGCTACAACGCCACGCGGGTGCGGATCCAGCACCGTGCGCTCGGCACGCTGGTTGGGCTGCTGGTCGCCTCGGGGCTGTTGCAGTTGCAGCTTCCCGAAAGCGTTACCCTACTGAGCATGCTGGTGATCACCGTGGTGTCTTACACCGTGCTGCGCAAGAACTACGGGCTGGCGACCATTGGTATTACGGTGACGGCGGTGTACACCCTGCAACTGCTGGCGATGAACGGCGCACACTTCCTCGTCCCAAGGCTTATCGACACCCTGATTGGCTGCGCGCTGGCCTTCGGCGGCACCCTGTGGCTGTGGCCGCAGTGGCAGAGCGGGCTGTTGCGGCAAAATGCCTATCAGGCGCTGGAGAGCGACCAAACCGCCATCCGCCTGCTGCTCGAGGAAAACCCCGACCCGGAGAAACTGGCTTATGCGCGCATGAAGGTCAATCAGGCTCATAACGCGCTGTTTACCTCATTGAATCAGGCCATGCAGGAGCCGGGCTTTAACTCGCGCTATCTGGCCGATATGCGTCTGTGGGTGACCCACAGCCAGTTTATCGTCGAGCATATCAACGCCATGACCATTCTGGCCCGCGAACACTATATGCTGCCCCCGCAGTTGGCGATGGATTATCTACAGCGTTGCGAAATCGCGCTGCAAAGCTGCCAACAGCGCCTGACCTACGATGGCCCAAGTAGTGAAAACAGCCTGTTCGCCGCGCCCGAGTTGCACCCCGACATGCCGATAACCGAGATGGAACGCCACCTGCGCCGCGTGCTGTCGCACCTCAGCGTGATGCACACGATTTCTTCACTCGCGTGGAAACAGCGCCCTCATCATGGGGTTTGGTTGACGAGGCGCGTTAAGGGGGGATGAGCAGATGGCGATCAGCGGGCGCTCTTCAATTCAACTTCAAGGTCAAGGTCGTGGGCATCGGCCCACACCGACCAGGGGGCGGCCTATCGCCGCCGCCCCCTGGACCCCCAGGCTCTTTTACTGCGCGCTCCGCTCGTTAGGCGGACGTGTTTCAGGTACTTCCGTTATCCACCGCAAAATGTCGCCGCTTAGGCGGTACCTTCGCTTCAGGCTTCGAGCCATAGGTCTCGAACCATTCGCTCAGCGCCATTTTTGACTGCGGTTTTGAGGCATCTCAACCCTGCCGTTTCAGTGATTTTGCTTTGCTCCCTCGCCTATTTAGGGGAGCAGAATAGCACTCCACTGAAACGGCACGGTGTAGAAGCCAGTAGGCCGCGTTCAGAAGTGACGCCGAGCAAGAAGTGGAAAACCGCGTGGCTTTTTACGCGGGTTGTAATCCCGCAGCGAGGGAACCGCCTAAGCGGCGGCTCTTCGCGGCTGTCACAAAGGTGCCTGAAACATGTCCATTCCAACCCTGCGCAGCCTCGGTCTTCCAACAGCGAAAACGCAGGATTCCAAAGGGTTTCGTTTAAAACCCTTTGGGCCAGTGTGGGCGGCGAGCCCACGGTCTTAACGTTAAAAGCGTCCGTCTCGCCTACGCCACCACCTTCCTAATGGCCTGCTTAAAGCGCTCCATCCCTTCTCTGATATCAGCAAACTCAATTACCAGCGATGGCGCGAAACGGATCACGTTCGGGCCGGCGACCAGTATCATTAAACCGGATTCGGCGGCGGCTTTGAGGAAATCACCGGCGCGGTTTTTATAGGTGTCGGCAAGCTCGGCGCCAATCAGCAGCCCCTGCCCGCGCAGAGATTTGAACAGGCCGAACTCTTCATTAATCGCTTCCAGCGCCTGAATGAATTTCTCGCGGCGCTCCGCCACGCCCGACAATACCTCTGGCGTGTTAATAATATCTAGCGCGGCACCGGCCACGGCGCAGGCCAGTGGGTTGCCGCCGTAGGTGGTGCCGTGCTTGCCCGGCTCCATGACTGACGCCACTTCTTCCGTTGCCAGCATCGCGCTGACTGGGAAACCGCCGCCCAGCGCTTTTGCGGTGGTGATAATGTCCGGCTTCACGCCGTAATGCATATAGCTGAACAGCTTGCCGGAACGGCCCATGCCGGTTTGAACTTCGTCGAGCACCAACAAGGCTTGATGCTTATCGCACAGTTCGCGCAGACCTTGCATGAACTCTTGCGTGGCAGGCGTAACACCGCCTTCGCCCTGTACCGGCTCGACCACGATGGCGCAGGTGTGGTCATCAATCACGGCTTTAACGGCGTCGAGATCGTTGAAAGGCACATGGACTATGTCGGCAGGTTTTGGACCAAAGCCGTCGGAGTATTTCGGCTGCCCGCCCACGGTAACGGTGAAGAAAGTGCGGCCGTGGAAGGCGTTGTGGAAGGCAATGATTTTGCTTTTATAAGGGCTGTGGCGATGCGCGGCGTAGTAGCGTGCCAGCTTAAAGGCGGCCTCGTTGGCCTCGGCGCCAGAGTTAGCAAAAAATACGCGATCGGCAAAGGTCGCGTCGATCAGCTTCTGCGCCAGTCGTAATGCCGGTTCATTGGTGAAGACGTTACTCACATGCCACAGGGTTTCACCCTGCTCATGCAACGCTTTCACTAACGCCGGATGGCAATGCCCCAGCGCGGTGACCGCAATACCGCCCGCAAAATCAACATACTCGGTACCCTGCTGATCCCAAACGCGGCTGCCTTTCCCTTTCACCGGAATGAACTGCGCTGGTGCATAAACCGGCAAAATAGTCCGATCGTGATCTTGACGCGTTACCGCTGATTTTTCCGCCATTATTTACATCCCCTTCAATACATTGCCTGACATAACTTGTTGCTAACAAGCATGGTGCAGAGAGATCCACAGCCGACACGGATATGAAAATATAGTCATAAAATATGCATAATAAATCACCCACAAGCAAACGGAAATCTGCCTTTGCAGGGAAGAAATTCTAAAGGGGGAGTTAAGCCATTAAATCTTAAGAAAATTATCTAACAGCTGGTGGCCCTGTTCGCTGAGGATGCTTTCGGGATGGAACTGCACCCCATGAAGAGGAAGCTGCTTATGGGCGATGCCCATGATCTCATCGGGATGACCATCGCGCTCAGTCCACGCGGTGAGAGTGAAACAGTCCGGCAGGCTTTCAGGGGTAACGATAAGGGAGTGATAGCGGGTGACGGTCAGCGGGTTGTTTAAACCCCGAAAAACGCTTTCTCCGTTGTGGCGAATAGACGAGGTTTTGCCGTGTACCGCCTTTCGGGCACGCACCACGCGGCCGCCAAAGGCCTGCGCCATAGCCTGATGACCAAGGCAGACGCCCAAAATCGGCAGCTTTTGGGCAAAATGGGTGATGGCGGCGAGGGAGATGCCCGCGTCGTCCGGGGTACAAGGGCCGGGCGAGATAACCAGATGGGAAGGAGCCAACTGCTCAATGTCGGCGAGGCTGAGTTGATCGTTACGCTTAACTAAAACGTCGGCACCCAGCTCGCAAAAATATTGATACAGGTTGTAGGTAAAGGAGTCGTAGTTGTCGATGAGTAGCAGCATTTCAGAGGTATCCCACTGATAAGTAAAAACATTCAGCTTCATCTACACTCAGATATCTACAGCAATCCACGCAATTCATTTTCGACCTGGCTTTTACCTAAACAAGTGCGGGCATTCTTGCACAAGCAGAAGGTATTGTGAAACCAGCCAGGCCGCTTCGCGTCAGATTATTCGACTAGGGCGCAGGAATGGCTACCCCCAAGGTGATCACTCGATTGGCGGAAGCAATCGTCGATGGCCGGTGCGCCACGATAATGCGGGTGATTTGCAACTGGGAAATCGACTTATTAATGATCTCTTCGTTGTCCAAATCAAGATGGCTAGTCGCTTCATCCATAAAGATAATATTCGGCTTGCGATACAGTGCGCGGGCAATTAACAGCCTCTGTTTCTGCCCGCCGGACAGCCCGCTGCCCAGCTCGCCAATCAACGTCTCATAACCCATCGACATCTGCATAATTTCATTATGAATATTGCAATATACCGCGCAAGCCAGCATCAGTTCACGGTCCGGTTCCACATCAAAACTGACGATATTGTCGGCAATGGAGCCGGAAAACAGCTTATCTTCCTGTAACACGCAGGAAATGCTTTCCCGGTAGTTGTTCACGCCAATCTTATTAATGTCGAGTCCGTCGGCCAGCACCGTCCCCTGACTTGGAGGCAATAAGCCGGTCATCACCTTCAGTAAGGTGGTTTTACCTACCCCGGACGGGCCGACAATCGCCACGCTATCGCCAGGTTCAATGTTGAAACTCAACTCGCTGAATACCGGGCGAGATAAATCGTCATACTGAAAACCGAGTCCTTTAACTTCAAAAGAGATGGGCTTGTTTGGCGGGAAGACCTGACGCGCCGGCGCCTCTTGCTCAGCCTCAGTAAAGACAATGTCGGAGATCCTGTCGTTATGTAGCGATAACATGCGCAGCTGTAGAAACAGGTCAATAAGGTTGGAAGCGCGGCCGGAGAACTGCCCACGGTATGCATTGAACGCCATAAACATCCCCAGCGTCATGGCATTATCCACCACCATCGCGGCACCGAGCCAGAGAATAGCCACCTGATCAATGGCGGTAATAAAGGTATTAATACCGCCAAACAGCATGGTGAATCGGTTGAGGCGGATGCCGGTATTGGTGGCATCAATATTCAGATTCAGCCAAAAACGCGAACGCTTGTGGTTCAGCCCCAGCGCCTTAATGGTGGCCACACCGTAGAGGGTTTCCATAAAGTGGGAACCCGCCTTGGCGTCTTTAACAATTTTCTCTTCCGACAGTCGACGGTAAAAATCATACGTTGCCAGACGCATGATGGCGTAAAGGGCGGTGAAGCCAACCACCACCCAACATAGCCAGCCGCCGTAGGCCACCATCATCCCAATCAGGCCAATAGTCATGATGCCATCAATCACCCCACCGATAATGCTGTTGGTGAAAGTGCTGCGGATGGTATCTAGCGAGCTAAAGCGTGACTGAATATCGCCAAGATGGCGCTTCTCAAAGAAAGAGAGGGGCAAGCGAATCAAGTGATCGAAGAAGGAGTTTTTCCATTGCACATCAATCAGCGAGCCGATAACCAGCGACACCCAGCCGCGCAGCATGCTGACAAAGGAGCTAAAAATAATGGCCGTGAGCAAGCCGATACAGATAACCGAAAGCAGGCCGAGGTCCTTGGCCTGAATCACATGGTCCATCACCAGCTGGGTGCCCACTGGCGTCAGCAGGTTGATGGCTTCAATCACAATTGAGAGGAAGAATATCTTGGTTAACGCGCCCTTCAAACCGACGACGCTTCTTGCTAAGTCGAGAAGCTTGACGCGGGTTTTCAGCGTCTCTTTTTGAAACTTACTGTCGGGCCACAATTCCAGGGCTACGCCGGTAAAATGCTTAGACATATCCTGATGGGAGATAACCCGCTTACCAAAAGCCGGATCGTGAACCACATAACCGGAGCGTTTCACTGCCACCAATACCACGAAGTGATTCATATCCCAGTGCAATATGCATGGCAGTTTAAGCTGTTTAATTTCATCCATATCAAGCGCCAGCGAGCGGCTTTTTAAATTCACCGCCGTCGCTGACTGGACAATCGCATTTAAGGTCGCACCCTGGCTGGAAACTGAAAATTTCTGGCGAAAATTAAACATGTCGATATTCAGGCCATAATAGCCGCAAACCATCGCCAGACAGGCCAAACCGCATTCCGACATTTCTGTTTGCAGAATATGTGGAACCTTTCTTTTCATCCCAAAGTTCAGCTTTTGGATGATGTAGTTAAATGTATTATTTTTCATCGACTGGGCCAGTTACGCTGTCTTTAATATTATAGAAAGGGGTGAACATCCACTGATATAAAGGCCGTTTTTCGAGGAAGACAATCGCTCTGGCTTTTAAACCATGGGATAAATACATCATCTTGCCTTTATCGCTAAAATCGGTTCTATTGATGGAAACCAAAACTTTATAATAATTATCCGTCAGCTCCCCTTTGGGGTCCGTCAATGCAGTACTGTATTGCCCCAACTCCTGTTTGGATGCGGGCAATTTAGAAATAAGATCAATGGTGCCGGGGAACTGCCCAAATTTTTCTGATGGAAATGCGTCATAGCGGATATTAATTCCGTCACCAGTTTTAATATAAGGCAGACTGCTGCTTGGCAACCAAAGGAGAAGATAATATTTAATATCTTTAACCGGCATTATTTGCGCCAGACTGTTACCTGAACTGACCATTTGCCCGGTCGTCACGCTTAGCGATTCCACGATGCCCGCTGATTTTGCACTGACAATCACGCTTTCGCCGGCATCAGATTCAATCATCTTTCGGCGCAGATCGTTTAATTGAAATTCGTTTTGCGAAATTTGGTTATCAATGTCAGCTATCTGCGTTAACAGGTCGCTCTCTATTTTAGCCACCTGCAGCTCTTCCTGAATTGCCTGGCTGTTTAAATTTTGATAAGTGCTTTGCTGCTGGTAAAACTGACTGCGGTGGTTATTAAGTTGATCTTTATTGATTAAACCGCGAGTCAAATATTCTTCATAACTTTTTAGACCATGACGCATGTTTTCTACGCCCCGGCGCGAGCTTTCGACTAATCTGCGGGTTTCTTTATTAGATTCGGTATATTTTTTCAGCTGGCTTTTTAAGTTCTCGGCGGTAACGTGCCGGTTTTGCTTCAAATGCGCAGTAATTGCTTCAAGATTAACGACCTGTTTTTCAAGAGCAATTTTAGTTTCAGCGCTAACATTGCCTGATGAGGTGGTATGAGAGAGATCAATGGCGTAGATAGGATCGCCTTTTTTTATTTCATCCCCCACTTTGACATAAGTCTTGGTGATGTATCCCTGTTGTGGCGCATAAATATTGACGGAATGGGGCAGCGTGATCACTTCACCACTGACATCGATTCTTCGTGAATATTCACAAAAATAGAGAAATCCGCAAATAAAAATGATAAATGCTAATGCAATAAGACTGATTAACCATGGAGAGGCCCCTGCGAGCAACAAGGCTTTACCTTCCCATTGCTGCTTCTTATTTTCTAAGGCTTCTTGTCGGAAGATTCCTTTCCTGTTCATTACATCCCTTAATGTCAGCGCAAAAATGCATCCATGTATTCTTCTGTAATAGCCATAATGCCGCGATGATAATCATCCCAGCACTCATTCAATAATTTTTACTAAAAATCCTCATGTAATATCCCTATTACTTTTACTTAAACACGGGCTAAAGATTCTTAGCCCGCGTGTATTACAGGTATTTTCTAACTAGGATAAATCTACTTACTTGCCGTGATATTCTGCCATGGTGCCTGCTAAGGCCCCCAGCAGAGTTGCAGTATCCATAACAAAACCAGCGTCTTTACCATTGAAATTTACCGGAGTATCAGTAGCTGCACTATGTACAGCCATTGCCACAATACTCGTGAGAAGGCCTACACCAGCGCCTTTCCAGATGTTCCAGCCAGCACCAGATACTTCGTTCATTTCTACAACAGATAACTCTTTCATATAATATCCTTATTAAATTTTGATTTTGTTAGGTCAAAATCCTTGACCCACACAGTAGACTGCGTGAGTAATAATAGACATTATCCATCCCGAGTAAATTGGCTGTTCTGACATAAGTATTTTCTTAGATCTTAAAACACCTTTTCTTACTCACATGCCATTTTGGTGACATTTCGTTAACATTTAATCTTTTCTAATCATTAACTCTCTGCACCTAGAGCCTAAATCAGCGCCTTCACAAGGCAAATGAATGGAGGAATGAAAAAGTTAACTCTGCCCATCACTTTCATTTTAAAAAAATTCGAATAATACCGTGGTGAAATCACCACGGTATTAATTCAAGCATTCCCACGGTGAACAACTATTATTCTACTATGTCGCGTGAAAATAATTGATTTTACTGCCTAAATTATGAACGCGCTTCGGCGATTGCGCCAGAAAGGGCACCTAATAGAGTCGAGGTGGCGATAAGTCCTACATTTGTATCGCCTTGCTCTTGAGTTCTACTTTCATGTGCTTCTTTTGTTATTTTGTTAGTGATGAGTACTGACATAAAGCCAGCCAAAGCGCCTACTCCAGCACCAGCCCAAGCACCCCAGCCAGCACCAGATACTGCATTCATTTCTACAACAGATAACTCTTTCATATAATTTCCTTATTAATTTTATTGAGTCAGTGATGGCTATTAACG
>Ga0157370_10003241_pt1 | contig 19198 bp, 16 predicted proteins | sample C35metaG_FD_113463 | JGI IMG/M metagenome (GOLD analysis project Ga0157370, IMG submission 113463) | Corn rhizosphere microbial communities from Kellogg Biological Station, Michigan, USA - C3-5 metaG | ecosystem: Host-associated > Plants > Roots > Rhizosphere > Soil | place: USA: Michigan...
CAGGAGCATATAGCCTCCGGGTGTTCCGGGCGTTACAGGCAAATTGCCTGCAGAGGGGCTTGCTGCACCGGTGTGATCGCCAATAATATCCCAATACCCGCCAAATACACGATGAGCATTTGCAGTGGGTACATAAGGGCCGGCATTATTGGTGGTGCCATCGGCACTTGAATTATTTACAATGGAATAATAATTATCCTGTGGCGCATTTGCACCTATATTTACTTTGGTGTAGCCCGGCACTGTTGCTCCTGTACTTCTGTTTTGTGTGGTGCCTGAACCGAAAGAACTCTCTGCCGAAAAACTTGCTCCTAGGTAATTACTACATAACGCAGAGTTTTGCTGTATCTTGATACCCGGGTAATTAAACCTGTACCATTTTGGATTGATACTTGAAGTAGTATCGAAATGAAAATTTCCGGTAGGAAAAATTGTATCTCCATAGGTTGCTGTTACCCGCAATTGGTAGGTAACAATAAATAAAGTAGCCCCATAAAATTTTGGTATGTCGGTCGTGCTCACTGTTCCTCCACCGGCAGTAGAGTTAAAGTTTGCAGCAGTTACATTGGAATACCCCTTACCCAGGTTGATTCTTATGGCATTTGGTATGGCATTATACATAGCGCGATCATCACCAGGTGCATCAGTAAAAGGGCCGCCTCCTGAAAAAACAACTCCTTCATTCGTAGTTAATTTCATTGAATTGCTAACGTATGTTGTTCCGGCAGGGATAGTATCCAAATAATAGAAACTTTTCGAAGTTGCTTTTACATAAGCCAAAGCATGTATTTCTATTATGTCTCCCGGCTCTGTGGTGCCGCCACCCGTATTGCGTGTCAGGTTAAAATAACTGTAACTCAATTGTAGCTTTTGAGCATTGAGATTGATAGGGGCAATAAAAAAAAATAAGACTACAAATATTTGCAAATATTTACAGGTCAATTGTGGAACAGTTCTATTTGTTCCCACAAAAATCATTTTAGATAACCTGTTTTTCCCGGTATAATTCTTTTTCATGATGGAATATTTATTACAAAAAACCGGCTTTACTTAAATATTGGCATCTATTAAAACGCTAAGTGGAATCATTTATTATTTTATTTTAAATTAAAAAAATTGAATTATTCTATTGAAAATAAAACCAAAACATATTCAATCGTTTTTCTAAAATATTAATGGTATTCACTCGTTAACAAAGAGCTTAATGGCAAATATTCCTCATGCAAAACCTTAAACTGATGAAAAAAAACAGGTATTATGTAGCGCTTTTAATTCTGTTTAATCTTCTTTTCCTTAATAAATCTTATAGCCAAAACGAACCATTTACCATGCGGGTATTAAATCCGGGCTATCAATTAAACTCTGCATGGGAGCTTACTTATGGGCCAGATGATTCATTATGGGTTACAGAAAATTTTGCTTATAAAATTGACCGGATCAGCCCGGTTGATGGAGGTTTAACTCAGTTAATTGATCTTAGTTCGCAGAAGGATTTTACCAATCCTCCTAAATGGCCACAAGGTGGTTTAATGGGAATGGCGCTTCACCCAAGCATGTATAGCGAATGGCCAAATCCATCTAAACCCTGGGTGTATGTAGCTTATGTATATCACTATGCATCTTCAACGGGCTGTAGCAATGGCACCGGCCCATGCAATTATAAAACCAAAATAGTTCGCTATGATTATAACCGAGCTACTCATTCATTAAGCAATGCGCAAACAATCATTTCATCATTGAATGGAAGCAATGATCATAATTCGGGACGGCTGGCGATAGGCCAGATAGGTGGTACGTATTATCTTTTCTATACTATAGGCGATATGGGTGCCGGACAGTTTAATAATATAAATCGTACCAACAATGCACAAACAAGAGATACATTAGAAGGTAAAGTTTTAAGGTTTAACCTGGAGCCTGATGGCGATGCGGGGGCTTTGGATAAATGGATTCCGAATGATAACCCATTTACGGATGCTAATTCCAAACCTACAGCAGTATGGAGCTGGGGGCACAGAAACGGGCAGGGTATTGTATTTGGCTCTAATGGAATTTTATACCAAAGCGAACAACAGGATGAAAGCGATGACGAAGTGAATATTATAGAAGAAGGTCGCAATTATGGCTGGCCAAAAATATCAGGCTATTGCGATGGGAATTATAATGGATTAAAACTTGCCAATAAAACGGTGACGAGCGAACAAACATCATGTACCAGTCTCAATGCAAAAGAACCTATTTATACACTAACAACCGACTTTCGGCCGGATACTTTAAGTTCCGATTATTTGACATGGCCTACCGTAGCGCCGTCAAGTATTGATGTTTATGAAAAGAATGTGATTCCAAACTGGAATCGTTCTCTGCTGGTAACTTCGCTAAAGGCCGGGAAAATTTTCAGGTTCCATCTCGATTCGAGTGGCACTACTGTTGCTGACACTTCTACCATTGCTGCAATGCGCAACCAGGGGAGGTATCGTGATCTTTGTATTTCGCCGGATGGTTTAAAAATTTATGTGGCATGTGATATATCAGGCCAAACCAGCGGCCCTACGGGTTCTTATAATGGCGGTGGTACTCCTCCTACAAACGCAGGCAGAATTCTTGAATTTACTTATACAGGACCTATACTATTGCTCAATCCAGATACACCACATGTTTATCTCGCCAATACTTCTATAAAAGTATTACCGAATCCTGCAAGGAATATTTTATATGTACAATGCATAAAATCACAAAGCAAACCTTTATACTACCAGGTTTATGGTGTAACAGGTAAACAACTTCTATCCGGAAGCAGCAGGACCGATAATTTCACCATCAATGTGCAGCAGTTTACCGCGGGAGTGTATGTGCTGAAGTTGTATAATGTTTATGGAATTAATATCTCAACGAATAAAATAATTATTCAATAAACTGAATATTCAAAAAAGAAATATAACGGTGAAGCATATACGAAAATCAGGTAGTGCCCACCATATCTTTCGGAACTACCCATTTGTCAAACTCTTCAGGAGTAACATATCCAAGCTTTACAGCCATTTCTTTTAAAGTAGTATTTTCTTTATGTGCCTTTTGTGCTATTTCAGCGGCTTTATAATAACCGATTTTTGTATTAAGTGCAGTTACCAGCATCAGTGAATTATCTACATGTTTTTTGATATTGTCCAAAATTGGTTCAATCCCTTTTGCACATTTTTCATTAAAGCTGTTACATCCATCACCAATGAGTCTTGCGCTATGAAGAAAATTATAAATCATTACCGGTTTGAATACATTTAATTCAAAGTGACCCGTGGCACCGCCAACGCTTATGGCTACATCATTGCCCATTACTTGTGCGGCAATCATGGTTAACGCTTCGCATTGCGTTGGATTTACTTTTCCCGGCATTATTGATGACCCGGGTTCATTATCCGGAATATGAATTTCACCAATCCCACTCCTAGGCCCGGAAGAAAGCATGCGTATATCATTTGCAATTTTCATCAGGCTTACTGCTACGGTTTTTAAAGCGCCATGTGCTTCTACTATTGCATCGTGAGCGGCAAGAGATTCAAATTTATTTTCTGCCGAAACAAATGGCAAACCTGTTAGCATGGCAATATTTTTAGCTACATTGTTTGCATAATTGGGTGGTGTATTAATTCCGGTGCCTACCGCCGTGCCGCCCAAAGCAAGTTCACTCAAATGTGCTAAGGAGTTTTTGATGGCGTTTACCCCGTGATCTAACTGGGATGCATAACCGCTAAATTCCTGGCCAAGTGTTAATGGAGTTGCATCCATAAAATGTGTGCGCCCGATTTTTACAATGGGCATAAACTCTTTGCTTTTTGCCGCTAATGCTTTTTTAAGATTTTCAATAGCAGGTATGGTAAGTTCCGCCAGCATTTTATATGCTGCAATATGCATAGCAGTTGGAAAAGTGTCGTTGCTCGATTGTGATTTATTTACATCATCATTTGGATGCAATGCTTTTTCTTTATCGGTAAGTTTTCCGCCATTCAATACATGAGCGCGATAAGCAATCACCTCATTCACGTTCATGTTGCTTTGCGTGCCACTTCCTGTTTGCCACACCACCAGTGGAAATTCATCATCCAATTTTCCGGCAAGTATTTCATCACACACTTTCCCGATCAACTCACATTTTTCTTTTGATAAAACGCCCGCTTCAAAGTTGGTAAGAGCAGCAGCCTTTTTTAAATAGGCAAATGCACGGATAATTTCTTTGGGCATTTTATTTATATCGCGGGCAATTTTAAAATTTTCAATACTGCGCGCTGTCTGCGCGCCGAAGTAGGCATTCGCAGGCACGTTTACTTCACCCATCGTATCTTTCTCAATTCTGTATTCCATTTTCTTAAAAATTATGCTTAATTCAAATTAGCAGATTTATTGGCAAAAAGTTTTTCGTATCGCTGCTTCTTGGCCATTGATTTTTTTCTTAATGAATTAATAATAAAAAAATCAATAATGGTAATGATGATTACAATTAATATTAAATAAGCAGATACTATAAATCCTGATGATAGTTTTCCATGTAACAGGCCATTTTGCATGGTATAATAAAAACGCGCATGTTCCAGTATGGCCAATGATATGACGCCGGCCATAAAATAAAGGATACTCCATAAAAAGTAAGCTCCATTGCCGGAGCGCCAGAAGAAAATATTGGAAAGCAATAACAGGATCATGGAAAAGATGCTAACAATGTTATATAACAAATCATTGTTAAGATCGAACAAGCGAACTACATAAGTAGGAGAGCCTGTATTTTCTAAAACAGTATGCGTGTGAAAAATCCAATAAACAGTGAATACAACTATTACTGCAAATACCAGGAAAAAAAATTTGTCAATTGCTGCAATCTTCATTGAATCAAAGTTACAATAACATTTTTCATTAAAATTTTTTACCTACAAAGGTTGTTTAAACAAGGGTTTTCTTTTTTCTAAAAATGCGGTGGTGCCTTCTTTCCGGTCATCTGAAGCAAAAGCCTCGCCAAATAATTTTATTTCTTCTTCAAATCCATTTTTTGCAGTGCCATAAAAGGCATTTATTGCAGCAATAGATTTAGAAACAGCCACCGGAGATTTGCTGATGATGGTTGAAAGAATTTCTTTTGTTTTCGATAAAAGATTTTCCGGAGTGGTAACATGATTTACCAGTCCAATGCGGTATGCCTCTGCTGCATCAACCAGGTTGCCGGTTAAAATTAATTCCATTGCCCGGCTCTTACTAACGAGCATGGGTAAACGCTGCGTGCCGCCATAGCCCGGAATTAATCCAAGATTTACTTCGGGCTGCCCGAATTTTGCATTGTCGCTTGCCAGCCTGAAGTGGCAAGCCATTGCCAGTTCGCAACCGCCGCCTAATGCAAAACCATTTACTGCAGCAACAATGGGCTTTGAACAATTTTCAATTTTAAAAAAAATATCCTGCCCTTTTTTTGCCAATAATTTTCCATCATCGTCTTTTAGTGCAGTAAATTCTGCAATATCTGCTCCCGCAACAAATGCTTTATTACCTGCTCCCGTAATTATGGCTGCATGAATGTTTGTATCATTATAAATCTCCTGAACAGCGTCATTTAATTCATCCAATACTTTTTTATTTAATGCATTTAATTTATCAGGCCGGTTGATGGTGATGATAAATATATTTTTTTCCAATGATGTTTGTAATGTTGAAAAATTCATGGCTACTTTTTTTTATTCAATTCATTCAATCGTGCTACATCCGATATGTCTTTGTCTCTTCTTGTTTTTAATTCCCTATCAATTAAAAAATCATGGGGAGTTAAGTTGATGAAAATGTCCGGCTTTATTTAATAAGTCCATTTCTTAATAATTATTTTCCTTTTTAAATCTTTGGGGGATGCAAAGCTTTGGTCATTTCTGCATCTGGTAAAATTTTCTGAAACGTTCTTCAATGGTTGAATTTCGCATTAACTCCAAATGATACATCTCCTGTTCTTCAAAAGATTTAAATATGCGAATGGATTTACTCATAAAAATTCTTTTAAAAATCTCTGTGTTCCTTTACCCAACTTTTTATATAATCAGCAATTTCGCTGGTTGGCGTTCCCGGTGGAAAAAGTTTTCCAACACCTAATTCATATAAACTTTTCATATCATCATCAGGAATAATGCCACCGCCGGTAATCAACACATCGTCCATATTTTTTTCTTTTAGCAGTTGAAGAATTTTTGGAAAAACTGTATTGTGCGCACCGGAAAGTATGCTGATGCCTATTGCGTCCACATCTTCCTGCAATGCAGTATTTACAACCATTTCAGGCGTTTGCCGCAGCCCCGTATAAATTACTTCCATACCTGCATCGCGCAGCGAGGTAGCAATCACCTTGGCACCGCGATCGTGCCCGTCAAGCCCAACTTTGGCAATTAAAACCCTGATGGCCCTGGATGGACTAACGGTTTTGTTCATTTTATAAAGTTAATGGAGATTTTATCAAAAAATATTATTGAACACTTTTGTTAATCAGTGAAAGGCCATGTTGAATTCTTTTAATCGTTTCTTCTTTACCTAAAATGGAAGCAATGTCAAAAACACCGGGGCCAAATTTCTCTCCAACCAGCATCACACGAAATGGCATTAACACATCGCCTGGTTTTATTTGGCTGGCTGCGGTAATTTCTTTAAAATCTTTTTCCAGATCATCGTGCTGCCATTGATTTATTAATTGGTACGAACGAATTAGTTCTACGAAAAATTGATTTTTCTTTTCATTCCACTTTGGCCGTATCGAAGCCGTGTCAATAGTTTCAGGCGTTTTAAAAAAGAAAGAAGATTGTTGTATAAAATCAGTAAGTAACGTGCATCTGTCTTTTACAAGATTTAAAACTTTTTCAAATTTATTTTCATCATTTATAACAACCCCGTTCTGCGATAATAAATTTTTAACCGATAACAGGTAACTGGTAACCGGCAACTTTTTTATCCATTCATGATTGAACCATTTTGCTTTTTCATAATCAAATTTTGCACCGCTTGAGTGAACTCTTTCTATGGAAAAACTATTGATCAATTCCTGCATAGAAAAAATTTCTTTTTCCGATCCGTCGTTCCAGCCAAGCATGGCAAGCATGTTTATAAATGCTTCGGGCAGAAAACCTAATTCTTTAAATCCTTTCAATAAATCGCCAGTAACAGGATCTTTCCATTGCATGGCAAAAACAGGAAACCCCAATCGCTCACCATCCCGCTTACTGAGTTTTCCATTGCCATCAGGTTTTAAGATTAAGGGCAGATGTGCCCATTGGGGCATTTCATTTTCCCATCCAAAATATTTCCATAATAAAATATGAACGGGTGCACTTGGCAGCCACTCTTCGCCACGAAACACATGCGTGATCTTCATAAGATAATCATCTACTACCACGGCCAGGTGATAGGTAGGCATCCCATCTGCTTTCAACAATACTTTATCATCTACGCTGGTTGTATCCATATGTATATGACCGCGTATCATATCCTCAAACGATATTACCTGGTGGGGATTTACTTTGATGCGAATTACATGCGGCGTGTTTATTTGTAAAAGATGATCTGTTTCTTCTTTTGAAAGAGCCAAAGAATTTTTCATTTGATCTCTTACCTGGAAGCCATATTGGAGGTTGCTTTTTCCTTCTGCTTTTAATTTTTCGCGAAGCGATTCAATTTCTTCAGGCGTATCAAAAGCATAATACGCATATCCCTTTTGCACGAGTTCTTCCGCATATTGGCGATAGATATTTTTTCTTTCGCTCTGCCTGTATGGCCCATATTTACCTGCAGTTCCCGGGCCTTCATCTGGCTGCAACCCGCACCACGCAAGGCAGTCGCTAAGATATTTTTCAGCACCTGCTACATAACGCGACTGATCCGTATCTTCAATTCGTAAAATAAAATCGCCATCATTTTTTTTGGCAAATAAATAATTAAACAATGCTGTACGCACCCCACCTAAGTGAAGACCACCTGTAGGGCTGGGTGCAAATCGAACTCTTATTCTTTTCATAGACAGCAAAGGTAAAGTCAGTTATTAGTTTCATGAAATGATAAAAATAAAAAAGCCGTCCACTTTCTGGCAGGACGGCTTTGAAAAATTTAAAATTGATTTAGTAAAGTCCGATATAGGTAAAGGTGTGCCCGTTGGCATCAGCCCAAATTACTTTGAAATATAATAAGGCGGTGCAACTGGTGATTGGGTTTCCACTCGAATCAAGCCCAAATGTAATAGTAGTTGTTACTTTAGGGCCTATGTGTTGAACTTCGCCGCTAACGAGGTGAAAATCGCAACTTTGTTCTACAACCAAAGGTTCAAGTATGGTGCAGGTAAAATTATCTCCAAAACGGTTTTGGCCGCTTACATTTCCTGTGGTGGTAATTACAATACCATTGTTGTAAGTGAACACTCTTGTCATGTGGGTTTCCCACGTACGCTGAGCGCCATTATCGAATGTGATAGACATATTGGTATCATCAATCTTGTGAACAATGCTGTCAGTGGTTGCAAGATCTTTTATCAAACCACCGGATACGTTGGTAATAGTTCTTACGCCATTAATCGTAATACTTTTTCCATCGCTGTTGCGGGTTACTTTCAGGTTATGAAAGGTAATGCTAACCGATGCATTGGCATTTCTCCACCTGAAGTCATGAGCAAAAGAAATGACTACGCTACCTGTTCTTGTGCGTTCGCCATTACAGCTATTGCCATTATACGTAATAGTAATAGTGCGTGGGTCATTGGTAGTGTCCACAGTAACGGTAGCATCGCACGGAATGCTGAATGCGGGTGTTTGTATCCCAACGGGAGCTTGCACGTTTGAGCCACCATAAGCTTCTAAAGATGCATTTGCATCATTGCTGGCTGCATCGGTTTCAGTAGAGAAAAATGTTTGGTCATCTGCCTGGGTCTTGGCTTCTGTAGCCGTGTTAGTAGATGATGAACTTGAGTTGTTGTCCTTTTTACAAGAGGTAATTCCTGATGTAAAGGAAATTATCGCGATGGCGATAAAATAATTTCTGATTTTCATAAAGGGTTTTTTAAGATTTAATAGAATGTTAAGACGTAACTTCATTCTATCAGTTTAATTCATAGTCGGAAAAAATTTCAATTTGAATGTGGTATCTCGTAAAAACGCCGAATTTGATAAAAAAATTGTATCCAAACCGTGTTTGGAGTATGCCGGCTAAGAGAAAACAAATATTCCTGACGTTTGACGATGGCCCGGATAAAGAAGTAACTTCCTTTGTGCTTGAAGAACTCAGGAAGTTTGAGGCAAAAGCTACTTTTTTTTGTATCGGTAAAAATGTAAGGGCAGAATTTGAAATTTATAAGCAAATAATTGATGAAAGGCATAGAGTGGGCAATCACACATTTAATCACCTGAATGGATGGAGAACGAACGACCAGGTTTACCTGGATGATATTTTCCAGGCAAAAAAAATTATTGACTCCAATATTTTTCGTCCGCCCTATGGAAGAATTACCCGATTTCAGTCAAATGCAATTGCGGGGGATAAATTTCAGCTAAAAACAATCATGTGGGATGTGCTGAGCGGAGACTTTGATACAAGTATTAGCGGCGAAGATTGTTATCTCAATGTTGTAAAGAATGTTTCGCCCGGTTCCATCATTGTTTTTCATGATAGCATAAAAGCAAAGGAGCGCCTGCAATACGCTTTACCTCGTGTGCTGAAATATTTTAGCGAACGGGGTTTTAACTTCGAAGGTATTTCTCTATAAAAAAAATTGGGCCGAGGTAGATACCCAGGCCCGTTTTTAATCCGTACCCTATGAAAACTCGGGTGAAGGTAAATAAATATTTTTAACAAATCAACAACATTCATCAATTTATTTAAATAAAAATTGTCATTTCTACAATTTTACCGCCAAATGCCCTATCAGAAAGAGTTTGGAAATATTTGACAGACAACAATGCTACTTTTAATTATAATTTTCTCCAATGAAATTAATAGATACTCACGTTCATCTTTACCTAACGGACTTTGCTGATGACATAGACGAAGTTTTAGAAAGGGCAGCCAAAACAGGTGTTGAAAAATTTTTCCTTCCATCTATTGACAGTTCTGAAACGCGCGCAATGTTGCAACTTGAACAACGATATCCCGGCCAATGTTTTGCAATGGCAGGCTTGCATCCGTGCTCCGTAAAAAATAATTATAAAAATGAACTGCACGAAGTGGAACAACTTTTATCCGGAAGAACATTTGCAGCCATTGGCGAAACAGGGCTTGATTTTTATTGGGATAAAACATTTATAAATGAGCAGTATGATAGCCTGAGAACGCAGTCTGAATGGGCGCTTCAATATAATATTCCCCTGGTGTTGCACACCCGCAATGCGATGCAAGAAACAATTGATACCGTAAAGCCTTATGCTGAAAAAGGATTAACCGGAATTTTTCATTGTTTCGGGGGAACAGTGGAGCAGGCAAAGGAAATTATTGAAATGAATTTTTACCTCGGCATTGGCGGCGTTGTTACTTATAAAAAATCAGGGCTTGCAGAAACAATGGAGAAAATTAATTTGGATCATATTGTTTTGGAAACGGATGCGCCCTATTTAACACCGGTGCCATTTCGCGGCAAAAGAAATGAAAGCAGTTATTTAAAATATATTGTTGAAACAATTGCAACAGTAAAAAATATTTTACCGGAGGAAGTGGCTGCTATAACCACTGCAAATGCAGAAAAAGTTTTTTCGAAATCGCTTAAAGGAATGAATTAATTGGTAACATGCTTTTCTAATTCTGCTTTCCATGCATGGTACAGATCATCATACAATTTTGTATCCGATGGTTCTGTTTTTTTTATTGGATTAAAATTTATAAAAGCTTCTTCATAACTTTTATAAATACCAGCGCCAATACCCGCGCCAAGGGCTGCTCCTGCACTTCCATCGTTTGCATACAACTCTACCACAACGCCGGTGGCATTTACGAATGACTCTGTAAATACATCACTCAAAAACATATTTGCTTTCCCCGCACGGATGATGGAAGGATGCAATTTATTTTCTCTCATTATATCCAGCCCATAACGGAATGCGAATGCAATTCCTTCCTGTGTGGCACGAAATAAATGTGCGTTGGTATGTTTGTTTAAATCAATATTGCTGATATGTGCACCGGGCGTTTTGTTTTGCAACATTCTTTCGGCGCCATTTCCAAAAGGCAAAATTTTTAATCCTTCACTACCCGCGGCAATGTTTGAAGCCGCTTCATTCATTTGCTGATAACTTAATTCACTGCCCGCAGATTTTTTTATCCAGCTATTCATAATGCCGGTTCCGTTAATGCAAAGCAATACTCCGATTCGTTTATCTTTTGCTGTATGGTTTACATGGGCAAAGGAATTTACTCTTGAATATTTATCGCTGAACAGTTCACTGGTAACTGCATAAATAACTCCTGAAGTGCCCGCCGTTGCTGCCACTTCGCCGGGCTTCAGCACATTTAATGATAGCGCATTGTTTGGCTGGTCTCCGGCTTTGTAGGTTACTTGTACATTATTATTTAATGAAAGTTCTTCGGCTATTACCGGCAGAATTGTTCCGTGGTTTGAAAATACCGGCTGAATGTTTGGTATTAAAGAAGCATCAAACCCAAAATAATCCATTACATCTTCTGAAATAATACCTGTGCTGTAATCTAAAAATATTCCTTCGGATAATGCGGATGGAGTAGTGGTGATATTACCGGTAATTTTCATTGCAATAAAATCGCCGGGCAATAGTATCTTATCAATTTTACCATATACCTCCGGTTCATTATCCTTTACCCATTTAAGTTTTGATGCGGTAAAATTTCCAGGCGAATTAAGCAAGCGTGAAGAACAAATTTTTTCTCCGATGGTGTGGTAAGCCTCATTGCCAATTTGCACCGCACGGCTGTCGCACCAGATAATGGAGTCTCTTAATACCTTTTTATTTTTATCAATCACCACCAGCCCGTGCATCTGATACGAAATGCCAATGCAGGCTATCTCAGCCGGGTTAAACCTTTTTGAGCTGGTCAATTTTCGTATAGCCATTACCGTATGATACCACCACATTTCCGGCGATTGCTCTGCCCAACCCGGGTGCAATGATTTAATCGGCGTTTCTGTATCGGGATATTGAGCAGTAGCAATGCACTGCTGTGTTGCAGCATCTACTGCAGATGCTTTGATAAATGAAGTGCCAATATCTATTCCTAAGAGCAACATCTATATTTATTTTATTTGCAGCATTGTTGTGTTATCAATACGAAAAATGCTGATAAATATTTTTCATTATTGTCCGGATAAAAACTCAAAATTTTTTTAGAATCCTTACCAAAAAAAGATTTCAAGCCTCCTCTCCCTATCTGCCGACAGGCAGGCTTTGGAGAGCCCTGATGGCTATCGGGAGGGGGTGAGGTTTTAAATAAAACGGTTAATAATATTTTCAAGATATTCTTGTTTGCCGCTAATCGCCGCAGGTTCGCCATTTTCTATTGCATAATTTTTTAAATCTTCGAGTGATAATTTTCCATTTTCAAAATCTTTTCCTTTGCCGCTGTTATATGAAGCATAACGATCACTTCTTAATTTTTTATAATCAGATTTATTCAAAATAGTATCCGCAATAATCAATGCCCTGGCAAATGCATCCATGCCGCCAATGTGTGCATAGAACAAATCTTCGGGGTCAGTGGAGTTTCTCCTGATCTTCGCATCGAAGTTGATGCCGCCGCCTTTGAATCCTTCCGCTTCTATTATAATGAGCATCGCTTCCACCAATTCATTAATGTTGTTAGGGAATTGATCCGTATCCCAACCGTTTTGATAATCTCCTCGATTGGCATCCATGCTTCCCAGCAAACCCGCATCTGCAGCCACTTGCAGCTCGTGTGTAAAAGTATGGCCCGCTAAGGTTGCATGATTCACTTCAATGTTTAATTTAAAATCGCTCATCAAATCGTACTGGCGTAAAAAACTGATTACCGTTGCTGCATCATAATCGTATTGATGTTTGCTGGGTTCGCAGGGCTTGGGTTCTATAAAAAATGTTCCCTTAAATCCATTTTTTCTCGCATAATCTTTTGCAGTTTGCAAAAATTTTGCAAGATGTTCCTGCTCTCTTTTCATATTCGTGTTGAGCAGGCTCATATAACCTTCTCTTCCACCCCAGAAAACGTAATTCTCCCCATCAAGTGCAATGGTGGCATCCAATGCAGCTTTTACTTGTGCGGCTGCATGAGTTAACACATGAAAATCCGGATTGGTGGCAGCGCCATTCATGTATCTTCTGTTTGAAAAAAGATTGGCCGTGCCCCATAATAATTTTATGCCACTTGCTTGTTGTTTTTGTTTTGCATATTCTGTAAGCGTTTGCAATCGTTGATCGTTTTCTTTTATATCATTTGTATACTCCACCAAATCCACATCATGAAAGCAATAATAGGGAAGATTCATTTTAGTGATAAATTCAAAAGCAGCATCCATTTTATCCTTTGCTCTTTCTACCGCATCACTCTTTTCATTCCATGGAAACAGGTGAGTTCCTTCCCCAAAAGGATCGCCGCCTACGTTGCAGAAGGAATGCCAGTAAGCGCAGGCAAATTTGAAAAACTCTTTCATCGTTTTCCCGCCTACCACTTTGTTTTCATCATACCAGCGAAATGCGAGCGGGTTGTCGGTTTCTGTTCCTTCGTATTTGATTTGCGGAATATTTTTAAAAAACTCTGTTTTACCTTTCACGATAGTCATGTTAAAATTATTTATGAGAAAGTGAAGAAATTAATCAAAGCCGGTAATTATTTTTACATTAAATCAAGGTAACATATTTTTTAAAGTTAATTGCAGAATGTAAAAATAATTTAGTTCCAAACCCGTTTCAAATAAAGGTCATTATGCAAGAACAAATATTTTTTATCAATTTCATGCAATTGAATCACTTTAATTTTATGCTATAATTTTGCTCATTTATTTTAATACCTGCCCCGATAAGAAAATACTTACCATATAAAATTTTGTTTCTTTTATTTATTACCCTGTATGGCCACGCTTATTCGCAGCGCACTATTACCGGCCAGGTAACTGATGCCAAAACGAAACAACCATTAGCCTCCTGCAGTGTGTATGCATTAAATTCGGGAAATGGTGTAATAACTGATGACAAAGGAAGATACACTTTAACCATCAGCGATAGAACGGATTCAATCGCTATATCCATGATTGGTTATAAGATCATGATGAAACCCGTGACAAAGCAGGAAGAGCAGGGAATAAATTTTGAGGCAGAGCCGGCAGCCACCGAAATGAACGCCGTGGTGGTAGCCATTAAATCAAAATATACAAAGGCACAACGGCTCATTTTAAAAGTGATAAAAAATAAACCCGGCAATGATGCTTTTAACAATACAACTTTCCAGGCAAAGGTGTATGATAAAATGGAAGTGGATATAAAAAACCTGCCTGAAAAATTTGAGAAGAACCGGCTGATGCGCCCGCTGGCATTCGCTTTCAACAACCAGGATACACTTCAAAACAATGATAAATTATTGCCTGTTTTTTTATCGGAAACCAATGCGAATTATTATTATCAAAAAAGCCCGGAAAAAGACCGTTATGATTATACCGCAATAAAAAGTTCAGGGTTTAATAACAAATCAATTTTAGCTTTTATTGATGGCTTGTATAAAAAAATTGATATTTACGATAATAACATCAAACTGGTAGATGTAAATTTTGTAAGTCCCATTTCGGACAATGCACTTAGTTATTACGACTATCATATTTTAGATACAACGTATTTCGATAATCATCGTTGCATACAGGTTCAGTTTTCGCCGGCACATTTCGGAAGCAATACTTTTAATGGATTTATCTGGATAGCAGACACCAGCTATGCTATTAAATCGCTGGTGATGCACATGGATAAAAATGCCAATGTAAATTTTGTGAAGAAGTTTGAGATAACACAATATTATAACCAGGGCGATAGCGCAAAACAATTTCTGCCGGATAAAACTATTTTATTCATGGACGTAATGGTGCCCTTGAAAAAACAGGTGGGCGTAATTGCCCGGAAAACTACCATGTACAAAGACATCGTGCTTAACAATGATGATATAGATACGGCCTTTAAGAAAAAATATATTCCTATTTCTGCATTTGCGTCTGATTCGGCAAAAGTGAGGCCCATTGACAGGTTTGAGCAATTGAGCAAATCTGAAAGTTCGGTGTATAAGCTGATGGATACACTGCAAAAAATTCCGGCAGTTATCACATACAGTAAAATTATTTCTGCATTAACCACCGGCTATTATACGGTGGGCCATCTTGATCTTGGCAATCTTTATTATATATACACTAACAATTTGGTAGAAGGTAATCGTTTCACCTTCGGGCTTAAAACAACTTATAAATTTAATAGCCGTATTCAACTGAAAGGTTATGCAGGTTATGCAACCAAAGACGATGCATTCAGATACTTGCTGGGCGCTACTTTTGTATTGAATCCGCGGTTGTGGTCAACACTCACTTTGGAATATAGTGATGACATTGTGGGTACTTATGACCACAGTGATGAGTTGGATCAGAATTCAATCTTTGCCGCATTTCTTCGCCGGGTCAATTATTCCGATGTTCATCTCATCAACAGTAAATATTCGGATATAGCATATAAAAAATTTTTGAGCAATGATTGGGCCATTGGTGTGGATGTAAATAATAATATCCTTACGCCATTTTTCAATTCATATTATACCTACGGAAATTTTAAACCTTACCTTGACAGCCTGAAACAAACAAACAGCTATGCAGTAAGCGAGGCAACGTTTTCATTGCGATGGTCGCATAAAGAAAGATATGTAACGCAACATTTTTTTAGAGGAAGCCTGGGCGGATATTATCCCATCATTACACTGAGCTATACAAAAGGGATAAAGATGAATGGAAACTTTGCACGGAGCGATTTTAATTTCAGCAGGTGGAACCTTTATGTAGAGCATAATTTTCCGGATGGGCATATTGGTCAAATGTCTTACATCATTGATGCAGGTATTACCAATGGTACGCTTCCTGTCGTATTGTTGAATGTGCTGAAAGGGAATGATACGTATTATTATGATAAGTATGCATTCAACAACATGAACCGCTATGAGTTTGCCACCGATAAATATGCAAGCCTTTTATTTCAGCAAAATTTCGGAAGCTTTCCTTTTAAATATATTCCCTTGTTTAAAAGATTGAAATGGCGGTCGCTGGTAACTTTCAGGGGAGTCATCGGCGATATGTCGCAGGCAAACCGGACAGCCAATGGTTATTATGATACTACCGTAGCGTATCATTTTACAGTGCCGGATAAAAAGCCTTATATGGAAGCCGGAGTGGGTATTGATAACATTTTCCATGTTTTTCGGGTAGATGGTAACTGGAGATTGAATTATTTAAACAACCCTTCTGTACCCAAATTTGAAGTGCTGGTAAGCGCTGCAATAAAGTTTTAATAAAACTAACGATAATGGGTATTCGAAAATTAGCCGGTTACTCTACGAAGTGCCAGCACACACCTGCCATATCAATCATGGTCACTTCTTTGCCATAAGGTTGTTGTTTGGGTGTGCTTATGCGAACTCCATATTTCTCCTGTAATTTCTTTTCTGTTACTTCTTTCCAGAAATCATTCGCATTCTCAATTTTTATACTAATCATAAAATTTTCTGCAAAGTGTCTATCATTAAAATGCTGCAATATGAATTTGCATCCATCTTTTTCAAAGCCGGCGTAGCTATCCGCTTCCCAGTTTATTTTAAATCCTAATTCCTGGAACAACAATTTTGATTTTTCAAATTCATTTCCGGAAGGAACAAATGGTTCAAGCGATTTGAATTGCATGATGATTAATTTTCAGTATTTCTCCGGGGTATTTTCTAACGGTAACGCATATTCGAAAATATTGTATTACCCGATTTCCTTTTTCTTCTGCTCTTCCTCGTTAATTTTTATAAATGGCTTTAATATATCAATCGGAACAGGAAAGATGGTGGTAGAATTATTTTCCGTGGCAATTTCCCGAAGTGTCTGAAGATATCTTAATGTAAGCGCGCTCGGTTGTTCGCTTAAAATTTTTGCAGCATCGCTCAATCGTTGTGAAGCCTGGTATTCGCCTTCGGCAGAGATCACTTTACTTCTTCTTTCTCTTTCGGCTTCGGCCTGCTTTGCCATAGCACGCTGCATTTCCTGCGGCAGGTCTATTTGTTTCACTTCCACATGCGTAACTTTTACGCCCCACGGCTCTGTTTGCTGATCTATGATTTGTTGCAAACGAACATTTATTTTTTCTCTTTGTGATAAAAGGTCATCCAATTCTGATTGGCCCAATACACTTCGTAAAGTGGTTTGCGAAAGTTGCGATGTGCCGGCAAGATAATTTTCTATTTCAATGATGGCTTTTTGCGGATCAATTACTCTGAAATAAATTACCGCATTCACTTTTATAGAAACATTATCCTGTGTGATTACATCCTGCGGGGGCACATCCATCACTACGGTACGCAAACTAACTTTAACCATTTTATCAATAATCGGAATTAATAAAATTAACCCCGGGCCTTTCACTCCGCCACCCAACACTCTTCCCAACCTGAACACAACACCCCGTTCATATTCGCGCAGGATCCTGATGGCGCTTGCAAGAATGTATAATCCAAAAATGATAATGACTGCGAGGATGATGGGAAATTGTTGCTGCATAAAATTTCTTTAAGTAAGAATAAATTGTTTCTACGTTTTTTCAATATACAAAGTAAGATCCTTTATTTCTTTTACTATAATATTTTCACCTGCCTCAATTTTTCCGGCAACAGAAACAGCATTCCACATTTCGCCATTAATGTTTACCATTCCGGATGTTTCAATGGTGCTTATCGCTACGCCGGTCCTGCCAACCATGGAATCCGCGCCTGTAGAAGGTTTCTGCCGCTGTGCGCTGATTCCCTTACCAACAATGAAAATAAAAAATAATGCCGCCGCTCCGGCTGTTGCAAATATGATACTTTTGGAAACAGCAACAATATACCCGGTGGTGCTTGTTCTGAATAAAAATAATGACCCCAATATGATTGATATGATTCCACCGATGGTAAGCAATCCATGACTTACAATTTTTATTTCTAAAAGAAAAAGAATAATGCCGAAAATGATCAATGATAAACCAGCATAATTTACAGGCATAGAGCTCATGGTGTAAAATGCCAGTACCAAAAACACCACTCCGGCTATTCCCGGAAAAATAGCGCCAGGATTGAACAATTCGAACAGCAATCCAAAAAATCCGAGCATCATAAGGATATAAGAGATATTCGGATCACTCAGCCTGTCCAGTACTTTTTGAAAGAATCCCATTTCATTCGATTCAATTCTTGCTGTTTTGGTTTGTAAAATTTTTGTGCTTCCATTCACTTCCACTTTTGCCCCATCAATTTGCATCAGTAATTCGCGATCATCATTAGCAATGTAATCAATTACGCTATCTTGTATGGCTTCTTCATCGGTGATGGAAACACTGCTGCGCACTGCTTGCTCTGCCCACGATACATTGCGATGCCTCTTTTCTGCAATGGTTCTGATAAAGGCTGCTGCATCATTGGTTCCTTTGGTATTCATAATGCTGTCCATCTGCCCTTGTAAAACTACAGGATGTGCAGCGCCAATATTTGTTCCCGGCGCCATCACTGCAATGTTCGCAGCAAGTGTAATAAAAACTCCGGCTGATGCTGCATGAGCACCTAACGGTGAAACATATACGATAATTGGAACGGTAGAGGTAAAAAAATCAGTAACAATATCGCGTGTGGAATTCAACAATCCACCCGGTGTGTTTAAATGAATGAGGAGACATTCTGCATTTTCGAGCTCTGCTTTCTTTATAGACTGGTGAATATATTCTGCCGAAGATGGATTAATGCTTCCATTAATATTAATAGAAATTACTTTTTGTGAAAATACAAATACCGGTAAACACAACAGGCTAACCAAAGCAATCAATCGCTTTTGTGGCGGTAAAAATTTCGAATAGCGCTTTTTTGAGAAAAGCATGTGCGTAAGTTACCAAAAACACAAGGGTTAAAAAAATCAAAAACAATTTACGCTTTTGGGAATTCTGTTTATACTTTTTTGTATAAATAGGAGGATCGG